>ERZ1066121.449-NODE-449-length-37870-cov-13.930557_pt1 | contig 37870 bp, 29 predicted proteins | sample MGYA00382768_ERZ1066121 | MGnify/ENA primary metagenome ERZ1066121 (study PRJEB33369, sample SAMEA5778351) | biofilm metagenome | biome: Industrial cooling water; feature: Water cooling tower basin; material: Biofilm | place: United Arab Emirates | collected...
GTGCCGCACCGGGCGGCGCCTCTCCGGGCGACGCCGACTCCGGGGCGCTGTTCGACTTCGGCCTGCTCCGCGACCTCGCCGCCTACGCGGCCGGGTCGCTGCGCCGGCAGCGGCGCGCGGCGCTGGCGACGTTCGCCACCCTCGTGCTCGCCGGGGTGGCGGCGCTCGCCGTGCTGCCGCGTACCTACGTGACCGAGGCCAAGCTGCTCGCCCAGCGCAATCTGGTGCTGCCGGTGCTCAGCAACCCGCGCCGCAACGTCCCCACCGAGGAGGACACCCCGACGCGGCTGGCGACCGAGGCGATCCTGCGGCACACGAACCTCGTGGCGATCATCCAGGCGACGGGGCTCGTCGCGCACCACAAGGCGAACATGTCGATCCCCGGGCGCGTCCGGGCGTTCGTCGCGACGATCGTGGACGGGCCGCCCACCGACGAGGAGCTCGTCGACCAGCTCGTCTACACGCTGCAGCAGCGCATGTGGGTGAAGGTCAGCGAGGGGACCGTGACGATCGGCGTGGCGTGGAGCGATCCGTACATCGCCTACCGCATCGTCCAGACGGCGCAGGAGAACTTCTTCGAGGAGCGCCACCGCGAGGAGCTCGCCCTCATCACCGAGAGCATCGCCATCCTCGAGCAGCACGCCGCCGAGGTCAACGGCGAGATCCGGGCGAACCTCGACACTATGGCGCGCGTGCGCGGCACGCTCGCGCCGTCGCCGCCGTCGAGTCTGACCGCGCTCCGCCGCGTGGCGCCGAGCCCGCGGGTGCTGGGGCTGCAGTCGCGGCTGGAGAACGTGCGCCGCACGATCGTCGACCTCGAGCAGTTCCGGAGCCGCCGCCTCGCCGAGCTGCAGGCCACCCTCGCCGACCTGCGCAGCACCTACGGGGCCGCCCACCCGCAGATCACCAACTCCGAGCAGCTCATCCGCGCCCTCACCGGCGACTCGCCGCAGCTGACGCAGCTGCGCCGCGAGGAGCAGGAGCTGCTCGGCGCGCTGGCGACGCTCGGGGCGAGCCCGGCCCCGGTGGCCACGGGCACCGACCCGCTGCTCGCCACGGCGGCGCTGCGCAGCCTGGAGGGGCTCCAGCGCGACTCGGTGCTGAGCGAGCGGCTGCAGTACGCGCGCTCGCGGCTGAAGATCGCCGTCAGCACCTTCGAGGACGTGCTCGCCCGGCTCGACGCGGCGCGCATCGAGCTGCAGACCGCGCGCGCGGCCTTCAAGTACAAGTACGGCGTGCTGATGCCCGCCGAGGTGGCGCACGGGCCGAGCGCCCCGAAGCCGCTCCTCGTCCTCGGCGCGGCGGTGGTGCTCGCCGGCTTCCTCGCCGTGTTCGTCGCCGTCGGGCTCGACGTGGCCACCGGGCTGGTGCTGCAGCGCTGGCAGATCGAGCGCGTGCTCGGGCTGCCGGTGCTCGGCGGGGCGCCGCGCGCATGAGCGGCGTCGCGACCCTCGCCGCCGCGGCGCTCGCCGCCGCGGCGCTCCCGGTCACCGTCGGCGCCGGCTACCTCGGCGTCCTCGCCGCGCTGGCGCGGCGCCCGGCGCCGCGCCCCGCCCGACCGGCGCCGACGACGCGCTTCGCCGTGATCGTCCCGGCGCACGACGAGGAGGCGGGGATCGCCGCGACCGTCGCCAGCCTGCGGGCGACGAGCTACCCGGCGGCGCTCCGCCGCGTCGTCGTGATCGCCGACAACTGCAGCGACGCCACCGCGGCGCGCGCCCGGGCCGCCGGCGCGGACGTCTGGGAGCGCATCGACCCCGACGTCCGCGGCAAGGGGCACGCGCTCGCCTTCGCCTTCGAGCGCGTGCTCGCCGGGGAGAGCGCCGACGCGGTCGTCGTCGTCGATGCCGACACCACCGTCGCCCCCGACCTCCTGCTCGCCTTCGACGCGGCGCTGGCGGCCGGGCACGAGGCGCTGCAGGCCGACTACGGCGTCCGCAACGCCGCCGACTCCTGGCGCACCCGCCTGACGGCGCTGGCGCTGGCGATCTTCCACGACACCCGGTCGGCGGGGCGCGAGCGGCTCGCCCTCTCGAGCGGGCTGCGCGGCAACGGCATGTGCTTCCGCACGGCGCTGCTGCGCCGCGTGCCGCACCAGGCGTTCTCGATCGTCGAGGATCTCGAGTACGGCATCCAGCTCGGCCTCGCCGGCGTCCGCGTCGCCCACGTGGGCGAGGCCCGCGTGCTCGGCGAGATGCCCGCCACCGGCGCGACGGCGCGCTCGCAGCGCGAACGGTGGGAGCGGGGGCGCCGGGCGATGCGGCGCCGCCACGCGCTCCCCCTGCTCGCCGCGGCGCGCCGCCGCCGCGACCCCGTCCTGCTGGACCTCGCGCTCGACCTGCTCGTGCCGCCGCTGAGCCGGCTCGTCGCCGCCGTGGCGCTGGGCTGGACGCTCGCCGCGGCCGCGCTCACCCTGGGCGCCCCCGCGGGTCCGGCGCTCGCCCTCTGGAGCGTCGCCGCCGCGGCGCTCCTCTCCTACGTCGTTCGAGGATGCATGCTCACCGGCAACCCGCTCCGCGCCGCCGCCGACCTCGCGTGGGCGCCGCCCTACATGTTGTGGAAGCTCACCGTCTCGTCGCGCCCGGCGGCACACGACGCCGCGTGGGTCCGGACCAGCCGCGCCGGCGCCACGCCGGGGGGGCGCTGATGCCCGCCGGAGCGCTGCGCGCCCCGGGGATCCCGGACGACGAGGCGCGCCGCACGCCGTCGTCCGTCGCGATCGTCGGCGAGGCGGAGGAGCTGCTCGACGCGACGGGGCTGCCGTCCGTCACCACGGCGTCGGCGGACCGCTCTGGCGAGCCGCCCGCCCGCCCCACCCCCGGGGGCGAGCGGGCCGCGGCCGCGGGGGACGCGGGGAGCGCGTCGGTCGAGGGGGTCGAGCCGCGCTGGGCGCAGCTCTGGTTCGCCGTGCAGCGCCACAGCTGGTCGACGCTCGCGATCGTCCCCGCGGACACCACGGCGAGCGCCCTCACCGCCGCGCGGGCCCTGGCGCGCGCCGGCTTCGTCTACCGCAACCGCGCGGTGCGGATGATCGACGCGACCGGCGCCGAGCCGCACCAGATCCCGGTCATCCTCGACACCGCGGCGCTGGCGGCGGCCACCGGCTCGCAGATCGTCCTCGCCCTCGCCTCCCCCCTCACCAACCCGGCGGCCATCGCCCTGGCGCGTGGCGTCGACGCGGCGGTGCTCGTCGTGCCGCTGGGCGTCGCCTCGCTGGCGACCACGCAGCGCGTCATCGAGAGCATCGGGCGCGAGCGCTTCATCGGCAGCGTCGCCACCGACGACCCCGACTCCGCCGCGCGCGCCCCGGGCCGTCGGCGCGGCCGCTAGACGCCCGCCGCGCCCGCCCCGGCCGCCACCACCTCGATCCCATGCTCGGCATCCTGATCCCCGAGTTCCCCACGCAGACGCACATCTTCTTCTGGCGCGAGATCGACGAGCTGCGCCGGCAGGGGATCCCCGTGCGGCTGATCTCCACGCGGCGGCCTCTCGAGTCGGCGTGCCGGCATGCGTTCGCCCCGGCGGCGCGCGCCGAGACGCACTACGTCTTCCCGCCGCGCTGGGGGACCGTCGCGCGCACGCTGCTCGCGCGCCCGCGGGCGACGGCGCGCGCCCTCGGCTATCTCGTCGCGCTGCGCGAGACCCCGTGGGCGCGGCGCGTGCGCTCCCTCGGGCTGCTCGCCTGCGCCGCGGAGCTGCTGGCGCACGCGCGCGCCGAGGGGATCCGCCACGTCCACGCGCACTCCTGCGCCGACGCGGCCCACGTCGTGGCGCTCTGCCGGATCCTCGGCGGACCGTCGTACAGTCTGACGCTCCACGGCGACCTCCCCGTCTACGGCACCGACCACGCGGCGAAGATGGCGGGGGCGGCGTGCGTCACCTGCGCCGGCCCGCACCTCAAGCCGCAGATCGTCGAGCGCGTCGGCTACCCGGCCGAGCGCGTGATGCCCAACTGGATGGGCTTCGACGTCGACCGCTTCCGCTCGGTCGGCCGGCGGCGCGACGCGGCCGACGCCCTCCACCTCGTCACCGTCGCCCGGCTGGACGCGTGCAAGGGACACCGCTTCGCGCTCGCGGCGATGCGCGCCGCGGTGGACGCCGGCGTCGACGTCCGCTACACGCTGGTCGGCGACGGCGTCGATCGGGAGAGCATCGCCGCCGAGGTCGGGCGCCTCGGGCTGACCGACCGGGTGCGGTTCACCGGCACCTGCAGCGAGGCGCAGGTGCTCGACGTGCTGCAGGAGGCCGACGCCTTCGTGCTCCCGAGCGTCGGGCTGGGCGAGGCGTACGGCGTGGCCACCGCCGAGGCGATGGCGTGCTCGCTGCCGGCGATCTGCTCCGACGTCGGCTCGGTCGGCGTCCTCGTGCGCGACGGGATCGAGGGCTTCCTCACCCGGCCGGCCGACGTCGACGGGCTCACCCAGGCGATGCTGCGCCTCGGGCGCGATCCGGCGCTCCGGCGCGCGATGGGGGAGCGCGCGCGGGCGCGGATCGCCGAGATGTTCCACGTCCGCGAGACCGTCGCGCGGACGGTGGGCTTCATCGAGGCGAGCGCCGGGATCCGCCTGCGCCCGCCCGCCGTGCGCCCCCAGCCGCGCGCCGACGACCGGCCGGCGACGCCGGGCGGGTACGCCCGGGCGGCGGACGCCGTCCTCACGTGACGCACGCGGGGCGGCGGCGGGTGCCGGGGTCAGTCGGGGTCGGGGAGCGGCATCCCGAAGTCGGGCTTGTCGCGGGCGCCGAGCACCCAGCGGTAGACCTCGAGCGTCTGCGCCGCCTTCGCCTCCCAGGTGAACAGGCGCAGGACGCGCTCGCGCGCCCGACGCCCCATCGGCGCGAGCACGCCCGGGCGGCGCGCCAGCTCGGCGAGCACCGCGCGCAGCCGCTCGACGATCTCGTCGCGCCGCCCCATCGGCAGGGCGAACCCCGTGGCCGGGCTCACCAGCTCCCCGGGGCCGCCGTAGGCCATCACCACCGGGACGAGGCCGAGCGCCATCGCCTCGAGCACCACCGCCCCGCCGAACTCGCGGATGCTCGGGAAGGCGAAGACGTGCGAGCGCACCAGCCGCTCCTTCAGCCGGGCGTGCGGCACCCAGCCGGCGAAGATCTCCTCGGGGAGCCGCTCGCGCGCGGCGAGCGCCCGGAGCGCCGGCGCCTGCGGCCCGTCGCCGATCAGGTCGAGGGCGACGAGCCCGTCGCGCACCAGCGGCGCCGCCGCCTCGATCAGCATGTCGCACCCCTTGTAGGCGGTGAAGCGGCCGACGAAGGCGACGCGGAGCGGCAGCGTGGCCGGCTCGTCGGGGCGGGGGCGGTCGAAGCGCGCCGGGACGATCGCGTTCTCGGGGATGTAGACCGTCTTGTGCGCGTAGCGGCGGGCGATCTGCGCCCGCGTGGCCATCGAGCCGCAGATGATCGCCGCCGCATGGCGCCGCGTGCCGCGGTAGCCGGGGAGGAGCTTGTAGGCGTCGCGCACGTAGCTCAGCCACTCGTGCTCGCCGAGCCGCGCGTGGTCGAACCCCTTGGGCCACGGCAGCCCGCCGTTGAGCGGGCCGAGGACGAAGGGGACGCCGGCGCGCGCGCAGCGGGCGGCGATCAGGCTGGGCGTCGTCGGCGAGAGCGGCGTCAGGCGGTGCACCACGTCGAACTCGCCGGCCTCGATGCGCCCCCCGAACTGGCGCCAGAGCAGCCGCTCGAACTGGTAGTACGCCGCGGCGCTGAAGGCGGTGAGCGTCGTCAGCCCTCCCTCCCCCCCCGGACGGAGCAGCCGGACCACGCGCCCCACGGCGCGCTCGATCCCCTCGGTGTCGAGCGCCGTGAAGCGCTCCGGCGGCAGCCCGGCGCGGAGGATGTTCTCGCGGTTGCGCACCTGCGTGACCAGGTGGGCGTCGGTGCGCTGCGCGAGCGCGTGGAAGTGCGACCATCCGACCAGCGGGACCGACACCCAGTCCGGGTTCGCCAGCTCGGCGACGAGGAGCACGCGGGGACGCCGGGCCGCAGCCGGCGCCGGCGCGTCGTGCGGCTCGGCCGCTCCAGCGGGGCGACGGGCGGTCGGACGGGACATGGAACTCCGATCGACGGGTGGCGGGTGCGGCGTCCGGCCCTCCCCCCGATCGGCCGCCTCGAGCTGGCGTCCCGCGGGCGACCGGCTCGGAACAGCTGGTTGTCGGCGAACGAACTCATCCTCATCTTGCACGGCTGGCCATCGAAGGCAAGGGGTGGCGCACCGCCGCGTGCGGGCGCGCCCTCGCCCCGCTGCACGGTGCGCACCGGCGTCGCCGCGAGCCGCGCCGCACGCTCCGCGCGACGGCCACCCGGGAGATCCCATGCGCAAGTTCCTGCTCCTGTCGATCCTCCTGACCACCTTCGTCTTCCCCATGCGCGCCGCTCGCGATCCGTCGGCGGTCCGGGGGCTCCGACGCGCCGTGGTGCAGATGGCGATCTACGTGTGCGTCTACGTCGTCGCCATCCTGTACGTGCTGCCGCGCCTCTGACGGCATCGCCGGCGGGCGCGCTGGTGGGCGCGCCGGGGGTGCCGCGCGACCACCAGGAGGGCGCATGAGCGCCGCCGACGCGACCTTCGCCGAGGTGCTCCCGCTCGGCCACGGTCGGGGGAGGGGCGCGACGCGCGCCGCGGAGCGCGGCGCGCGCCCGGCGCTCGTCCTCCCGCTGCTGGGCGGCGTCGTGCTGGTCGCCGCCGGCGTCTTCCTGACGACGGGGAAGCTGGCGCTGGCGGCGGCGCCGGCGCTCGTGCTGGCCGCCGTGGCCGCGGTGTGGACGATGCCGCTGCGCCACACCGTCTACGTGTACCTCGCGGTGCTCCTCGCCGCCTTCGCGCCGCCGGTGGCGCACGCCGACGGCGGCGTCTGGACGGTCGCGCGCCCGCTCGCCGAGGTGCTGTTCGGCGGGCTCCACCGGCTCACCGGGATCGGGGCGCTGGTGCTCACCGGCGGCGAGCTGCTCGCCGTGCTCCTGCTCGCCGTGGCGCTCGTGCGCACGCTGCGGGGCAGCCGGCTGGACGCCGCCGGGCGCCTGCCGATCGCCAACGTCGTGCTGGTGGCCTGCCTCGTCTCGTGCGCCGCCGTCGTGCTGCTCATCGTCTGGGGGGCGGCGCGCGGCGGCGCGGTGCGCGCGTCGCTCTTCCAGTTCCGCAACCTGCTGCTCATCGGGCCGCTGACGGTCCTGCTGAGCCACGCCTTCCGCGACCTGCGCGACTTCGCTCGCGCCGCCGTGCTCGCCACCGTCGGCATCGCCGTCAAGATCGCCCTCGGGATCCACTTCCTCGTGGCCGACGCGTGGCCGAAGGCGCTGAAGATCGAGGACATGACGGGGCACCACGACACCGTGCCGTACGTCGTGCTCCTCTTCGTCTGGTGCGCCACCTGGGTCCACGCCCCGTCGCTCCGGCGGCTGCTCGTCGTGCTCCCGCCCGTGGCCTGGCTGATGACCGGGATCGTCCTGAACGACCGGCGGGTGGCCTACGTGACGCTGGCGGCGAGCTTCGGGCTGCTGTACCTGCTCATGCGCGGCCCGCTCAAGCGCCGCCTGACGCGCGCCCTGATCCTGGCGCTCCCCTTCCTCGCCGTCTACCTGCTGCTCGCCCGCACCCACTCCGAGGGGATCTTCAAGCCGGCCGCGCAGCTCATGTCGGTGAGCGACCGGTCCGACGCCTCCAACGTCTGGCGCGAGACGGAGAACGCCAACCTGATCTTCACGCTCGGGCACCATCCGGTCGTGGGCTCGGGGTGGGGGCACGAGTACGCGGAGCTGTTCGTCCTCCCGAGCATCGCCAGCATCTACCCGCAGTACCGGCTCGCCCCGCACAACAGCGTGCTCTGGCTGCTCGGGGTCGGCGGGATGGTGGGGTTCGCGCTCATCTGGATGCCGCTCGTCGTCGGCGTCTACCTGGCCACCCGGAGCTACCACCACGCCCGCACCCCGGCCGAGCGCACCGCCGCCGCCGGCGTCCTCGCGACGCTCCTCGCCTACGTGCTCCAGGCGTGGGGCGACATGGGGACGCAGGGAATGATCCCGGCGCTGTGCGCCGCCTACGCGCTGGCGCTCAGCGGCAAGCTCGCGCGCCAGACCGGGGCCTGGCCGGCGCACGTCTCCCTCCTCGCGACGCGCCACGGGCGGAGCGCGGCGCTCGCCGCACCGGCGCGCGCCGACGCGCTCGGCGCCGGCTCGCCCCCGCCACGACTGCCGCCATGACCCCCCCCGCCACCACCACCCCGAGCCCCACCCGGCCGCCGGCGCTCCCGTCGCTCCGGCCGTCCGCCGTGCCGGCTCCCCCGCCCCCGGTCGCCCCCCTCGCCGAAGCGGCGGCCGCGCCGCCCGTCGCCGCCGGCGCCCGCCCGGGGCGCGCCCGGCGCTACCTCGCCGCCCAGTGGGCCGAGCTGCATCCGCGGCTGGCGCTCGTGCAGCTGCTCGTCCGGCTCCTGCCGTTCAACGTCTTCAACGTCGTCCGCGGCCGGCTCTACCGGCTGGCCGGCTTCGACCTCGCGGGGGGGGTGCGGGTGGCCGGCCCGCTGACGATCTGGGGCGCCGGGGAGATCGGGGCGCGACTGCGCGTCGGCGAGGGCACCTTCCTGAACGCCCCGGCGCACCTGGAGCTCAACGCCCCGGTGCGCATCGGCGCGCGCTGCGCCCTCGGGCATCACCTCGTGATCATCACCTCGAACCACGAGCTCGGCCCGGCGACGCAGCGCGCCGGGGCGCTCGTGCACGCGCCGGTGGTGATCGGCGACGGGGTCTGGATCGGCGCCCGCGTGACGATCCTCCCTGGCGTGACCATCGGCGACGGCGCCCTCGTCGCCGCCGGCAGCATCGTCGCGCGCGACGTGCCGCCGAACGCCAAGGTCGCCGGCGTGCGCGGCACGGTGCGCGGGATGATGGGCCCCGAGGCGCCGCCGCGGCGTCCGCGCGCCGCCGACGGGGGCGCTCCGGCGGCCGACCGTCCCGACCGCGGGAGCGGCCACGAGCCCGCATGACCACCCCCGACGTCAGCGTGGTGATCGCCACGTACAATCGCGTCGACTCGGTGCGCCGGCTGCTCGCGCACCTGGCCGAGCAGACGCTGCCGGCGAGCCGCTACGAGGTGCTCGTCGTCGACGACGGATCGGCGGAGCCGGTGGCCGGGCGGCTGGGCGACCTGCGGGTGCCATACGCGCTCCACCTGCTCGCGCAGCCCAACGCCGGGCCCGCGGCGGCGCGCCACCGCGGGCTGGCCCGGGCGCGCGGGGCGCTCGTGGTGATCCTCGACGACGACATGCGCGTCGGCCCCGACTTCCTCGCCGAGCACCTGGCGATGCATCCGCCGGGGACACGACGCGCCGTGCTCGGCCGCCTGCGCCCCGAGCCGGGCGCCCGACTTCCGCTGTTCGAGCGCTGCCACCTGGCGCTGCTGGCCAAGCTGGAGGCGGACGTGGCCCGCGGGCGCATCGCCCTGCGGGGGACCAACCTCTACACCGGCAACGTCTCCTTCCGCCGCGCCGACTACCTCGCGGTCGGCGGCTTCGACCCGGCGTTTCGGCTCTCCGAGGACGCCGAGCTGGGCGTCCGGCTCGAGCTCGCCGGCGTCGAGTTCCGCTTCGCCGACGGGGCGATCGCCTGGCACGCGTCCGACCACACGAGTCTGGCGACGTGGATGCGCCGCTCGGCGGCCTACGGCGCCGCCGACTCGCGCGTCGCGGCCAAGCACCCGGAGCACGAGTGGGTGAGCCCGTGGCGCTTCCTCTTCCTCATGCACCCGATCTCCCGGCCGGCGCTGCTCACCAGCGCCCTCGCCCCCGCGCTCGCCCGCCCGATCACCTGGCTGGCGATCCGCGTCGCCCTGCTGCTCGCTCGCCTGGGCGCGGAGCGGGTGGCGCTGGCCGGCACGACCTTCGTGTACGGGATGCAGTACTTCGGCGGCGTGCACGCGCACGCCGGCTCCCCCGGCCGCGCGGCCCGGGCGCTCCTCGACCACGCGCGGCGCCGCCGCCCCACCTCGCCCTCGCGCGACCGCCCCGCGGCGGCCCGCGTGCCGAGCGCCCTCCCGCCCGCGTGAGCGGCGCCCCGCTCCGCCTTCCCGCCGTCATGTCGCACCCCGTACGCGTCGCGCTGCGCCGCACGCTCGACGTCGTCGCCGCCCCGCTCACCGTCGCGGCGAGCGTCTGGCTCCGCTTCCTCCGCGCCGAGGGGGTGCAGCACCTCCCCGTGAGCCGCCGCGTCTTCGACGCGGTGGGCGTGCTCCCCATCCGGCGCCACTACTACGAGCCGCAGTTCCACCCTGCGGACCTCGCCGGCTCGCTGCGCGCCGACCGTTCGCTCCCCGGCGTGGAGCTGAACGTCGCCGGCCAGCTCGCCCTGCTGGCGGCGTTCGCCCCGCACCCCGAGCTCGCCGAGCTGCCCGACGCGCCGCCCGCCGACGGGGGGCGGCGCACCTTCCACGTCGACAACCACTTCTTCGACGCCGGCGACGCGGACTACCTGTACCACGTGGTGCGCCACTTCGCGCCCCGCCGGTTCGTCGAGATCGGCAGCGGGATGTCCACGCTCCTCGTCCAGCAGGCGATCGCCGACGCGCGCCGCGCCGACCCGTCGTACCGCTGCCGCCACCTCTGCATCGAGCCCTACGAGAACCCCTGGCTCGCGGAGCTCGACGTGGAGCTCGTGCGCGAGCGCGTCGAGGCCATGCCGCTCGCCCCGTTCGAGGCGCTCGCGGCGGGGGACGTGCTGTTCATCGACTCGTCGCACGTGATCCGCCCGCAGGGCGACGTGGTGACCGAGTACCTCGAGATCCTGCCGCGGCTCGCGGCCGGGGTGCTGGTGCACGTCCACGACATCTTCACCCCGCGCGACTACCCCGACGCCTGGGTGCGCGACGAGGTCCGGCTCTGGAACGAGCAGTACCTGGTCGAGGCGTTCCTCTCGCACAACGCCCGCTTCGAGATCCTCGGCGCGCTCAACTACCTGTCGCACCACCACCCCGCCGCGTTCGACGCCGCGTGCCCGCTCTACGCCCGCCGGCGCGGCACCGCGCTCGAGCCGCGGTCGCTCTGGCTCAGGGTGCGCGACGCCCGCTGAGCGGCCCCCCGCACCGAGCGCGCTGCGCCGCGCGACGGCGCGTCGCGCGGCTCACCCCCGCGCGACCAGCTGGCGCTGGTAGCCGGCGTACCAGCCGCGCAGCTCGTCCTCGCGCATCGCGAAGACGCGGTCGTACAGCCGCAGTGCGTGCCACACGCCGCGCGCCTGCGGCAGCGACCAGCGGCGCTTGTGCACGTCGCGCAGCGCCTCGACGACCATGCGCTTGCGGAGGAACGGGCGCATCTCGGCGCGCGACCGGCCGACGTCCCCGCTGTGCAGGCGGTGGAGGACGACGGCGTTGAGGGCGCCGAGCACCGCCGTGGTGTACTTCGAGAGCCGGCCGCCGGCGTCGCGGGTGTGGCAGAGCAGCGCCCCGGTCGCCTGCAGCAACACGCCGTCGCGGCTGGCGCGGTAGCTGACGTCGGCGTCCTCGAGGTAGGCGTAGGCGTCGAGCACCTCGTCGAAGCGATGGCGGACGAGCACCCGGCGGCGGTAGGTCATGTACGCACCCATGAGCCGCGCCGCCGGCGCCACGCCGAGGTGCCGCACGGCGGCCGGGATCGTCTCGGTCGCCGCGTCGGGGTCGTAGGGCGGGAGGAAGTCGCGCACGCCGAAGCGCACGAGCAGATCGTCCTTGAGCCGGCGGAGCGGCCCGAGCGGGGGGACCGCCGGCACCGGAGCGCCCGCGCCCGCGGACGGTGGGGAGCCGCCCCCCGGCTCCACCGGGAGCTCCGGCGGCGGCTGGCCGGCCTCGGTCGCCATGATCCCGGCGATCGCCCCCTCGGTGTCCGCCTCGTAGATCGCCATGATCCGCTCGGCGCAGTCGGGATACATGAGCGAATCGTCGTCGATCATCAGGAGCACGTCGGCCGTCGCCATCGCGATCCCCTGGTTGCGTTGGGCCGGGAGCGAGCGGCGGACCGCGGGCTCGTAGCGCCAGTCGACGTGCGGGTGCGCCGGCGCAAGCGTGGCGACCACCCAGTCGCGCGTCGCCGCCCACCCCGGGCTGGCGTCGACCACGATGATCTCGCGCGGAGGGCGCGTCTGCGCCGCCGCGAGGGCGAGGCACCGGCGGAGGATCCGCTCGCGGTCGTACGTGGAGATGACGAGCGACCAGCTCAGGCGCGGGGGCGTGCGGGTCATGAGGAACGGCTCGCGCAGCGTGGCGGCGCCCGGCTGGAGGTGACTGGTCGGCGGCGCCGGTTCGGCGGCGCCGGATCGACCGCACGTCGAAATAAGCGGGTGCCGGGCGTTCGTGTCCAGCACCGCGCGACCGACTGCGCGAGCGATCGACCGTGACCGCGGCGTGCGCGCAGTCGTCATGCAGGCGACCCCCGTCGGGCACGCGCGCGCGGCGATTGTCTCCGCGGGCCCGTGACGGTACCGTGGGCACGGCGCGCCGCCGCGCGCGCCCCGCGTCCCGCGGCCTTCCCCTACTTCCGTCGCTCCTCGACTCCGTGCGCGTCCTCCCCGCGCGTCCTCGACGCGGCCCAACGTCGGCCGCGACGGCGCCGACCGGGTCGCCGACCGGGTCGCCCGTGCCGGTGCCCGGCGGGGCGCCCGGCGGGGCGCCCGGCGGGGCGCCCGGCGGGGCGCCGTCCCGCGGGGCGACCACGCACGCGGCGGACGTGCGGTCGTCGACGCGCAACGCGACCAAGCTGGCGCTCTCGCTCCTGGGCACGTGGAGCGTCGGCTTCGCGGTGCGCGTGCTCCTGCCGCGCCACCTGGGCCCGTCGCTCTTCGGCGTGTACCAGTTCGCCGAGGTGCTCACGGCGAGTCTCTTCATCCTGGTCACCTTCGGGATCGAGACCTACGTGCGCCGCGAGGTGGCGATCCGCCGCGACCAGGCGCCGGCGTTCTACGGCGGGCTCCTGCTCCTCCGCGCCCTGCTCGGCGTGCTGCTGCTCGTCGGGTCGCTCGTGGTGCTCGATCACGTCGGACGGCCGCCGCTCGTGCTGCAGCTCGTGCTGCTGCTGGCGGTCGCGCAGCTCTTCACCGTCGAGAACGGAACGCTGGCGGCCTTCCTGCACGCGGTCGGGGAGGTCGACGGGCTGTCCATCTTCAACGTCGCCTCGAAGCTGCTCTGGGGGCTCGGTGCGATCGTCGCCCTCCTCGCCGGCTGGGGGGTGCTGGGGGTGGCCGCGGCGCTCCTCGCCTCCGAGGCGCTCAAGGCGCTCGGGCTCTGGACGCTGGCACGCCGGCACGTGGGGCTGCGGCTGCGCGTCGACGCCCGCGCCACCCGGGCGGCGATCGTCGGCGGCGCGCCGTTCTTCGTCGCCGGCGTCTCGCTCGAGCTGATGAACCGGGGGACCGGCGCCCTCGTGTCGATCCGGGCGGGCGACACCGAGCTCGGATGGTACGGCGCCGCCGCCGGGGTCATCGGCGCCGCGCTCCTGCTCGCGCCGCTCGTCGGCTGGGTGCTGCTCCCGCTGACGGCGCGCACCTCCGAGCGCTCGGACGCCGAGCTGGCCGCCCTGGTGCGCCGCGCCATGGGGATGGTGCTCACCCTCGCCGTCCCGACGACGCTGCTGCTCGTGCTCGGCGCCGACGTCGTCGTCGGCGTGCTGTTCGGGCCCGCCTACGAGCCCTCGGTGCGCAGCCTGCGCGTGCTCGCCCCGATGTTCGTCTTCACGTACATCGCGATGGTCAGCAGCGGCGCCCTCACGGGGCTCGGGCGCGGGTGGCGGGTGACGGCCACCTCGATGGTCGGCGTCGTCGTCACCCCGGGGCTCACCTGGCTGCTCGTGCCGCACACGGCGGCCGCCTACGGCCCCGGAGGAGCGGGCATCGGCGCCGCCCTGGCGCTCTGCACCGGGGAGGCGCTCACCGCGATCCTCCTGACGGCGTCGCTCGGCGGCCGCGCCTTCGACCGCCCGCGCCTCGTCATGCTCGGCAAGATGGCGGTCGTCGCCGCGGGGGTGGCGGCGATGGACCGCCTGCTGCTCGCCGGCCACGGGCTGCCGCGCGTCCTCGTCGACGCCGTGGTCTACGCGGCGGCGGCCTACGCCTGGCAGGCCGGCGACTTCGCCTTCGTCGACCGGGTGCTGGCGCGGATCCCCGGGCTGCGCGGCCGCTTCGCCACCCCCGGCTGAGCGCGCGCCCGGCCGCGGGCGCGCGCCCGGTCAGACGCGCACGACGCGCGCGAGCACCCAGTAGCTGGCCGCCGCCATCGCCGCCGAGGCCGGGATCGTCAGCACCCACGCCCAGACGATCCGCCCGGCGACCCCCCAGCGCACCGCCGAGATGCGGTTCGTCGCCCCGACGCCGACGATCGCCCCGGTGATCGTGTGCGTCGTGCTCACCGGGATCCCGAGCCGCGACGCGGTGAGGATCACGAGCGCGCCCCCCGTCTCGGCGCAGAAGCCGCCCACCGGGCGCAGCCGCGTGATCCGCGACCCCATCGTGTGGACGATCCGCCACCCGCCGAAGAGCGTGCCGAGCGAGATCGCCAGGTAGGCCATCACCTCGATCCAGAGCGGCACCGGATCGTCGGCGCTGCGCACGTAGAAGAAGCGCAGGAGCCCCGTCTCCCCGGCGAACGATTGCTGGGCCGCCTCCGAGGCGAGCAGCCCGACGACGATCCCCATCGTCTTCTGCGCGTCGTTGCTCCCGTGCGCCAGCGACAGCAGCGCCGAGGAGAGGAGCTGTCCCGGGCGGAAGATCCGGTCGACGCGCCGCGGCGTGGCGCGCTGGAAGGCGTTGTAGACGACGATCATGAGCAGGAAGCCCATCATCGCGCCGATCATCGGCGAGAGGGCGATCGCCGAGATGGTCTCGATCCACTTGCGCCCGAAGGTGATCCCGAGCGCCCCGGCCTTGGCGAGCGCCGCCCCGGCGAGCCCCCCGATGAGCGCGTGCGAGGAGCTCGAGGGGATCCCGTACCACCAGGTGATCAGGTTCCAGATGATCGCCCCGAGCAGCGCGGCGAACATCAGGTTCGGGTCGACGATCGCCGGGTCGACGAAGCCGGTGGCGACGGCCTTGGCCACCGCGGTGCCGCCGAGGATCGCGGCGAAGTTGAAGACCGCCGCCCACGCCACGGCGGCCACCGGGCTGAGGACGCGGGTGCCGACGATGGTGGCGATCGAGTTCGCCGAGTCGTGGAACCCGTTGATGAAGTCGAAGACGAAGGCGACGAGGACGATCGCCAGGATGTAGGTCACCACCAGAGAGGCCCGCGCCTCAGGAGTTCTTGAGCGCGATGCTCTCCAGGACGTTCGAGACGTCCTCGCACTCGTCCAGCGCCTCCTCCAGGCGGTCGAACAGCTCCTTCCACTTGATGACCTCGAGCGGGTCCGGGTTGGGCTGCTGGAAGAGCGCCCCGACCGCCTGGTGGTAGATCGCGTCCCCCTCCTCCTCGAGCTGCTTGATCTTGCGCCCGTACTCGGCGACCAGGCGCGGCTTCTTCAGATCGCGCACCTGCTCCTCGATGCAGCGTCCGGCGCGCACGAGCACGTCCGCCTGCGCCAGCGCCGGCTGCCGCGTCTCGGTGATCGCGAACATCACCGCCCGGCGCGCCGTCCCGTCGATCACGTCGACGACGTTGTCGAGCCGGTTGACGAGGAGGTGGATGTCCTCGCGGTCGAGCGGGGTGATGAAGCTGGTGTCGATCCGCTTGTTGACCTGGTGCACCAGCTCGTCGGCCTGGTGCTCGACGTCCTTGATGCGGGTCTCGAGCTCGGCGAGCCGGGCGGGCTCGGTGAACAGGTCGCGGAGCAGCGTCGCCGACGTCGTGATGTGGCGGGCCATCTGCCCGAACATCTCGAAGAAGTGCTCGTCGCGGGGGATCAGACGCACGAGGGAGGATCTCCTGGGTGGGGCGCGGGCGCGCGTCGCCGCGCGCCCCGGCCCCGCATGAGTGCGACCCGGCCGCTCCGCGAGCGCGGGCGGCCGGCGCGCCTGTAACCAGCGCGCCTCCGGGCTCGACGGCTACGGCGGGGCCGGTAACGATCGTGTCAAGGGGAGCCCGAGCGTGCGCCCGGTCGCGGCAGGCGCCGCGGCGCCCTCGCGCCCGGGCGCAAGCGGCGGGCGCGGAAGAAGTTAACCGGGCTCGTCCTGAGTCGCGCCGGGCGAGGCACGTCCGTTACACGCTCGGATCCCACACGGCGCGCGCGTCGCCGGCGAGGGCGCGGCGGCGCACGAACGACCGGTCCTCGAACAGCCGCACCAGCAGCACCCCGGCGACGAAGCCCCCCACGTGCGCCCACACGGCCACCCCCCCCGAGACCTCGGGGCGCACCTGCATGAGCTGCGGAAGCCCGGCGATCACCTGCTGGGCGAACCAGAGGATCAGCATCAGCCACGCCGGGACGTGGAAGAGGAAGATCGGCGGGAAGTAGGTGCGCACGCGCACCCGCGGGTAGAGCAGGAGGTAGCCGCCGAGCACCCCGGAGATCGCCCCCGAGGCGCCGACGGTGGGCACCGGCGAGGCCGGGTCGAGCAGCACGTGCGCCCCGGCGGCGGCGAGTCCGCAGATGAGGTAGAAGGCGAGGAAGCGCCCGCGCCCCATCGAGTCCTCGACGTTGTTCCCGAACACCCAGAGGAAGAGCGAGTTGCTCAGCAGGTGCCCCCACCCCCCGTGGAGGAACATCGAGGTGATGGGCGTCAGGACGTTGCGGGCCTCGTCGTCGATCTGACAGACCACCCCTGGGGCGATCGGGATGGCGAAGCCGAGCGGGGCGCGCCCGGTGAGCTCCCCCGGCACCATTCCCCAGTTGCAGACGCTGGCGACGAGCGCGATCGGCGGCCCGAGCAGCCCCCCTCCGGCCTGCACGAGGATCCAGACCATGAGCAGGGTGAGCAGCAGGGCGAGGGTGACGACCGGGCGGCGGAGCGTCGGGTTGTCGTCGCTGATGGGGATCATGCGCGCGGACCGTGGCGGTGAGGGCGGCAGCAGCGGTGGTCGCGGCCGCTCGGTGCGGGCGCCGCTCCGTCAGGGATCGCGGTCGGGCAGAGCCACCGCGACAGCGGCGTGCCCCGTCTGGCTGCCAGAGTGGCACGGAAGTGCGGTCCCCGGCTTGCCCTCCATCGGGGCGCGGCTCCAGGGGGGCGCCGCCCAGGCAGCGCGCCCGGCGCGTCGTCGGCGGGGCCCCGCCGCTTCACCTCACTCACCGACCACACCAGAGCTCCAATGGCAGACAAAGTCATCGGGATCGACCTCGGCACGACCAACTCCGTGGTGGCCGTGCTCGAAGGGGGCGACCCCGTCGTCATCCCGAACGCCGAGGGCGGGCGCACCACCCCGTCCGTCGTCGCCTTCACGAAGGACGGCGAGCGGCTGGTCGGGCAGATCGCCAAGCGGCAGGCCGTCACCAACCCGACGAACACGATCTTCTCCATCAAGCGCTTCATGGGGCGCAAGCTGGCGGAGGTGCGCGAGGAGACCTCGCGCGTCCCGTACAAGGTCGCCAGCGGGACGAACGACGTGGCCGCCGTCGAGATCCAGGGCAAGCGGTATACCCCGCCCGAGATCTCGGCGATGATCCTCCAGAAGATGAAGCAGACCGCCGAGGACTACCTCGGGCACTCGGTCACGAAGGCCGTGGTCACCGTGCCGGCCTACTTCAACGACTCGCAGCGCCAGGCCACCAAGGACGCCGGCAAGATCGCCGGGCTCGACGTGCTCCGCATCGTCAACGAGCCCACGGCGGCGGCGCTCGCCTACGGGCTCGACAAGAAGAAGGACGAGACGATCGCCGTCTTCGACCTGGGCGGCGGCACGTACGACATCTCGATCCTCGAGCTCTCCGAGGGGGTCTTCGAGGTCAAGTCGACGAACGGCGACACGCACCTGGGCGGCGACGACTTCGACCAGCGCGTCATCGACTGGCTGGTCGCCGAGTTCAAGCGCGACCAGGGGATCGACCTGTCCAAGGACGCGATGTCGCTGCAGCGACTCAAGGAGGCCGCCGAGAAGGCGAAGATGGAGCTGTCGTCGACGATGTCGACCGACATCAACCTTCCCTTCATCACCGCCGACGCGACCGGCCCCAAGCACCTCAACATCCAGCTCTCGCGGGCGAAGTTCGAGCAGCTCGTCGACGACCTGGTGCAGCGCACCATCCCGCCGATGCAGCGCGCCCTCGAGGACGCCGGGCTCTCGACCGACAAGATCGACGAGGTGATCCTCGTCGGCGGCTCGACGCGCATCCCGAAGATCCAGGAGACGGTCAAGAAGTTCTTCGGCAAGGAGCCGAACCGCGGCGTCAACCCCGACGAGGTGGTCGCCATCGGCGCCGCCATCCAGGGGGGCGTGCTCACCGGGGAGCAGAAGGACATCCTCCTGCTCGACGTCTCGCCGCTCTCGCTCGGGATCGAGACGCTCGGCGGCGTGATGACGGTGCTCATCCCGCGCAACACGACGATCCCGACGAAGAAGACCGAGACGTTCTCGACGGCCGACGACAACCAGACGACGGTCGAGATCCACGTCCTCCAGGGGGAGCGCGAGCTGGCGATCTACAACAAGACGATCGGCAAGTTCCAGCTCACCGGGATCCCGCCGGCCCCGCGCGGCATGCCGCAGGTCGAGGTCACCTTCGACATCGACGCCAACGGCATCCTCCACGTCGCCGCCCGCGACAAGGCGACCGGCAAGGAGCAGAAGATCCGCATCGAGGCCTCGAGCGGGCTCTCCGACGCCGAGATCCAGAAGATGGTCAAGGACGCCGAGGCGAACGCCCAGGCGGACAAGACCCGGCGCGAGGAGATCGACACGCGCAACCGGCTCGACTCGCTCACCTACGAGGTCGAGAAGAACGTCAAGGAGTGGGGCGACAAGGTCCCCGCCGAGGTGAAGGGGAAGATCGACTCGGCGGTCGAGCGGGCCCGCAAGGCGCTGCGCGGCGACGACATGGCGGAGATCCGCTCGGCGCAGGAGGAGCTGACGCGCGTCTTCAGCGAGGCCGGGCAGTCGTTCTACGCCCAGCAGGGCCCCGGCGGCGGAAGCGACGCCGGCCCGGATGCCGGCGGCAACGGGGCCGGCGGCGGCGACGACTCCCAGCCGGGCGGCGCCGGGCAGGGGAAGGGGCGCGCCGACGACGTCGTCGAGGCCGACTACGAGATCGTCGACGACAAGAAGTGACCCGGGAAGTGCCCGGGAAGTGACCCCGGCGGCCTGGCGGCAACCCCCGCCGGGCCGGACGGTGTCCGACGGCGGGCGGGCTCCCGGGGAAACCTCGGGCCCGCCCGCCGTGTACGTTGCAGGAGCGTTCCAGGACCACCAACTCCCGAGTGTCCGTATGGCCCGATTCGCCCGTGTGCGCCTCGGCGTGGCCGTCGTGATCGCCTTCGCGACCGGCCTGCTCTTCGCCTCGTCGCTCGACCTCACCCGCCTGGCCGGCGCCCAGAGCGGGATGCAGCTCGCCCGCGGCGGCGGGGCCCAGGTGGACGTCAGCGGCGGCTTCGCCCGCATCGCCGAGCGCGTCACCCCCGCCGTGGTCTCGATCCAGACCGAGCGCGACGCGCGCCGCCCCACCCCGGGGCGCAACCGCGGGCGCGTCCCGCCGGGCTTCGAGGACTTCTTCCGCCAGTTCGACGACCGGCAGCAGGAGCCGGTGCAGGCCGACGGCTCCGGGTTCATCGTCTCGAAGGACGGCTACATCCTGACCAACAACCACGTCGTCGGCGACGCCGACCGCGTGCGTGTGACGCTCAGCGACCACCGCGTGCTGCGCGCCAAGGTCGTCGGCGGCGACCCGACGACCGACGTGGCGGTGATCAAGATCGAGGGGCGCGACTTCCCCACCGTCCTGCTCGGCGAGGACACGACGGCGCGCGTCGGCGACTGGGTCGTCGCCGTCGGCAACCCGCTCGGCCTCGACTTCACCGTGACGGCGGGGATCGTCAGCGCCAAGGGGCGCGGCACGCAGGACCTCCCCGGGCTGCTCGGCGGCCAGTACGCGATCTCCGACTTCATCCAGACCGACGCGGCGATCAACCCGGGGAACTCGGGCGGGCCGCTCATCAACACGCGCGGCGAGGTGATCGGCATCAACTCGGCGATCGCCAGCCGCACGGGGTTCTACTCGGGCTACGGCTTCGCCATCCCGGTGTCGCTCGCGCGCGACGTGATGGACGACCTGATCAAGCACGGGCGCGTCCGGGCCCCGGTGCTCGGGGTGAGCATCACCGACGCCTCTCCCGAGGACGCGCGCGTCGCCGGGCTCTCGCGCATCGCCGGGGTGCTGGTGCAGGGCTTCAACCCGCCCGAGGGGAGCCCCGCCGAGCAGGCCGGGCTCGAGATCGGCGACGTGATCGTCGCCGCCGACGGGCGCCCGGTCGAGCGGGTGAGCGCGCTGCAGCGCGTCGTGCGCACGCACGAGCCGGGGGAGACGATCGGCGTCGAGGTGATGCGCTACGGGCAGCGCAAGAGCTTCCGCGTGCGGCTGCAGGAGCGTCGCGAGGCGCCCGAGGTGGCCGCGGCCGCCGGGCCGGCCGCGCCGCGAGCGACGCCCGAGCGGGGCGAGGGGCTCAAGCTCGGCATCAGCGTCGAGGCGATGACGCCGGAGTTCGCGCGCGAGGCGAACCTCGAGGCCGCGGGAGGCGGGCTGCGCGTCACCGAGGTGTCGCGCACCGGGCCGGCGCGGGGGCTGCTGGCGCCGGGCTCGGACGTGATCACCGAGGTGCTCTACCCGCAGCGGCGCAAGGTGCGCTCGGTGGCCGACCTGCAGGGGCTCCTGGGCTCGCTCAAGAGCGGCGACGTGGTGTCGCTGCGCATCGTCGGCACGGCGGAGCCGCTCGTCGGGGCGCGCGTGGTGAACCTGCGCGTCGGCGACTGACGGGGGGCGTCGCCAGGGCGACACGCGGCGGATGAGGCAGGCGAACGGGGGCGGCTCACCAGCGAGCCGCCCCCGTTCGCGCGTCCTGCCGGAGTCCCGTCCAGAGCAGGATGACCCCGCACGGATGATCCGAGGGCCTGTCGATGCGCAGGAACGTTCGCTGGAACTCGAGCGGTGCCTCCATCCAGCGCGGGTAGATCTCCACCGCTCGCACGTCCACCAGGTTGACCACGTTCTCGATGGGGTTCGTGTCGCTCCACGGGATGATCCGCCCGTCGAGCGCCACGGTCGCGTTGCAGGTGCCGCCGTGCACCCCGCGGAAGCCTGGGAGGGGCCCGAACTCCCCCTGGCGCACGATGGCCCCCGGGACGCCAGCGAGCAGATCGACCACCTTCGCCGGATTGCGGAGCGTCAGCTCCTCCGGCGTGAGGAGCACCCCGCCGCCGTGCAGGCGCCGCTCGGCCAATCCGGGAATGCCGTCGAGCGTGGTGGCGCGCGCCCGCACCCGGACGGTGTCGAGGGCGAGGCGCAGCGGCGTGAGCGTCACCGTGGCCGCCGTGACCTCCGGCCCCTCCACGTCCACCACCACGTACGCGACCGCGTACCCGATGGCGCGCACCTCCAACGTGCGCGTCCCCCGGGGGACACCGGCGAGCGCGAAGTGCCCGAGCGAGTCGGTGCGGACGCCATCGTCACGGTCGGCGTCTTCCGTGCGTCGGGCGGGCACCAGGCGGATCCGGGCGTCGGGGAGCGGCCGACCGTCGTCGGCGTGCACGCGCCCGGCGATGCGCCCGGCGATGCGCCCGTCGCGCGCGGTGGTCGGCGGCCGAGCGGAGCCCCCGGCTGCTCCCGCCATCGCGGGCGCCTCGGCGCCGTCGGTCCCCGCATCGCCCGACTCCGCGACCGTGATGTCGCGCACCAGCAGCCCGTCGTCGGGCATCGCCGTGATGACGACGCCCGAGGCCCGCGGCCCGGCCTGGGCGAGCAGCCGCACCTGCAGCCCCGGCTCTGGCCCACACAGCACGTAGCTGCCGGCGCGCGCCGGCACGGTCGCGGCGCGCCGCTCGATCCGGAGCGCCCCGCCGGGCGTCGCTGGCGTGATCGCCACCCAGCTGGCACTCACGAGCGGCGCGTCCGGGTCGCCGGGTCGGTGGTCCCGCGTCGATGCGTCGCTCGGCGGAGGATCGCCGGGGACATCGCGGGACGCACCACGCACCCACCCCATCACGAGCCCCGGTACGCTCGGGCTCGTGTCCCCGCACAGTTGGCGCCGCAGCGTGCCGGCCGTCGGGACGGCGAGCGCTACCTCCGTCGTGTCGCCCGGCCGGATCGCCACGCGGGCGGGAGCCAGCAATACGCCGAGCGCATCCAGGCGTTCGTGGGCGAACGCGACGGCCCAGTCGCCGGCTGGCAGCGCGGGCACCAGGAAGCGCCCGGCCGCGTCCGCGGTGACGGAGCGCACCTGGTCGCCGCGTCCGAGGGCGTCGGATGGGACGAGCTGCACGACGGCTCCCCCGAGCGGCGCGCTGGCCACGCTGTCCCAGGCGACACCGCGCAGCGCTCCCGGACGGTCGGCGCCTGCGACCGTCACGTCCGGCACCCGGCGGAGCTGAGCCAGGAGCGCGCCGGGGCTCAGCAGCGCGGCCGTCGCGATCAACGTCGCCTGCACCGTCGCGCGGACCCCCGACCCACTGCACGCGTTCATGGCTGTGGCTCCCGCGGTGAGCACCCCGCCTCCTGCGACCGCCATGCGGGTGATCCCCGCGTCTCGAAGGTTCGGCGTTGGCGCTCCATCCGCAAGGCGCTGTGCGACGCCGAGACCCGATGATGGTGCCACCCCCCTCGGCATCGCACCGGAACGCTCCGCCGTCGCGGTTCGCGCCGAGTTGACGCGAGCGCCCCGAGCAGCCCCACACGCGAACGGGGGCGGCTCCACTCGGAGCCGCCCCCGTTCGCCTGCCGGCATGCGCGGCGCCGGCCGCGCGGCGCACACCCGCCCCCTGCGGCCGGACCGTCCGGCGGCTCGAGGGCTACGGCGGCGGCGGTCCCCCGCCGCCGCTGCCTGGCGGGGTACCCGACGCCTCGCCCTGGAGCTGGCTCAGGATGACGCCCGACACGGCCGCGAGCGCCACCATCGCGGCGCTGAACAGCGTCGTGCGCCGCCGATCGAGCCGACGCGCCGCGACCCCCGCGACGACGGACGGAGGCAGCAGCACCTGCTCCCCCCCCCAGCTCGCCTCGATGCTGTCGCGCGTGAGGCTGCGCGTCACGGCGAGCACGACCCCCGAGTCCCCCTGCGCGACGACGCGGCCCTCGACCACGGCCACCCCGCGGCCGAGCACGCGCTCGACCGCGGGGGACAGCTCGCCCGTGAGCCCGACCCGGACCTCGGAGCCCGGCGCCGGCGTGCCGCTGGCCGGCACGTAGGTGTAGCAGCCCGCGACCACGAGCGTCGCCAGGAGCGCGGCCGCGCGGCGCGCCACGGAGCCGCGCCCCGTGACGTGACACGGGGCGCGGTACCGGCGAACCATCAGGTGCAGTACGCCGGGCGCGCCTGCGGCGGCTGCGGCGCGCTGCGGTTGGCCTGCCGCTCGATGTTCGCGATCGGGAAGAAGCAGATCCGACGCGCGGCGGTCGAGGTCGGGATCCAGTTGTCCGCCCGGAGCCCGAAGCGATACATGTCGTGCAGACGATGCCCCTGCAGGAAGAGGTTCACCCGGCGCGTGTGGATGAGCATCGCCTCGGGGGTGGGGCTCGTGCCGTTGTACGCCGGCAGCCCGGAGAGCGACCGCACGGTGTTGATGCGACTCACGAACTCCGCCGTGTTGCCGGCAGCGAGCGCCGCCTCGGCGAGGATGAGGTGCATCTCGCGCGCGGAGACCACGGTGTAGGCGATGAGCTCGCCCGCGGCCTGCCGGCAGCACTCGTCGATCGCGCGAGCGAGCACGGGATCGGGCTGGCCGGTGATCGGATCGGTGAGGCGGATCCCGGCGAGCCCGGCGCGCGGCCGGGTGTTGGCCGGGGTCTCCGGGACGATGTACTCGTTGCCGGCCCGGATCTCGAGCCGCTGGTTCATCTCGAAGCCCAGGTTCAGCGCGGCGTTGTTGTTGGCGATCGGCGTGAGCCGCCAGCGGTAGTCCGACGGCATCGCGGCGAGCGCCGCCCGCGCGTCGGCCACCGCGCCGGCGTCGTCGATGAGCGGCTGGCCCGGGCGCGTGCGCGCGGGCTTGAGCTTCGCCCACAGCGCCTTCTGGTAGCGCGCCTTCGCGCGCATCCCCAGCAGTTGCTGCTGCAGCTCGGCGTTGTTGATGGCGCGCGCGACCGCGAGCCCCTTGTCGAACCGCTCGATGGCGAGATCGAACATGCGCGACATGTTGTTCTCGCCCACCGGCGCCGTCTCGGACAGGCGATCGGTGCCGAGCACGAAGTCGTCGTACATGTGCCCGATCGTCGCGTACGCCGTCCCGGCGTACAGGTACGCGCGGGCGAGGTCGGCGCGGTTGCGGAGCGTCGAGGCCTGGTCGAGCTTCTCGAGCTGGGTGGCGGCGTAGTCGGCCACGAAGCGCGCCTCGCTCATGAGCGGATAGGCGGCGTCGGTGTACTCGTTGAGGGGATCGGCGATGTCGCCGCCGTCGAGGGCGCTCCAGAACTCGCGCGAGCCGATCCACGACAGCTCGTCGGAGACGGTGCCGTACGGCCCGTAGAGCGCGGTGAAGGCGCGGGTGAGCGAGGCGCCGGCGCCGTTCGTCAGCGCGGTCGCGGCCGCCGGGTTGGCGAGCTGGTCCTCGACGACCGCGTTGGGGTTCGTGACGTCGGTGCCGAAGAAGGCGTCGCACCCGCCGAGGAGTCCCGCGGCCCCGGTCGCGGCGGCGGTCGCCAGGGCGCGGCGCGCGACGCGCCCGAGGCGCGTGAGGCGTGCGTGCATGAAGTCGTCCCTCACTCAGAAGCCAAGGTTCGCGGAGATGGCGAAGCGCCGCGGGATCGGCACGCCGAAGGCATCCGTGCTGTCGAGGAAGTTGCGCTCGAGCGCGTCGGTCGAGCCGTTGCGACCGATGGCGTTGATCTCCGGGTCGACCCCCGAGTACTTGGTCCACAGCAGCAGGTTGCGCCCGGTGAGCGTGACCGCCAGGCTCCTGGCGCGGACGAAGCGGGCCAGCGACGGATTGGCCGTGTAGCTCAGCGACAGCTCGCGCCACCGGATGAAGTCGCCCGGCTCGTGCTGGTGGAGCCCCGGCTCGAGCAGGCGGCGATACTCGCGCACGTACGAGTCGGCCGCCGCGAGGCGCTGCTCCGGCGTGCTCGCCGGGTTGAGCAGCGCCGCCTCGATCGTCGCGTACTCGCGCCGGTTGGAGCCGATCGAGGCGTGCTGCGAGTTCCGGAACCCGTCGGTCAGGTTCTGCACGAGGAAGCCCTGCTTGTACTCGAAGAGCGAGTACAGCCGCCACGACTTGCGGAAGGTGAGCGTCGCGCCGAAGGCGCCCGCCCAGTCGGGGATCACGTCACCGACGCGCTGCTCGAGCACGTTCCCGTTCCCCTGCTCGTCGGCGAGCAGCGGGCGGAGCGCCGACTGCACGGCGCCGGTGCGCAGGTCGCGCGGCTGCGACAGGTAGGCGAGCAGCTCCTCGCGCGTGGCTGCGCGGCCGTTGCCGTTGAGCGAGATCGGGAACTGGTTGGCGCCGTAGCAGGCGACCGGCTGGCCGGCCTTGTTGGTGCGCGGGCCGCCGGAGGGACAGGCGCTCGCCAGGATCGGCGAGTAGAGCGAGCCGAGGGGGTCGCCCTCCTTGATGAAGCCGCGGTAGCGGAAGTAGCCGACCTTGAGCGGCGGCGCGCCGCCGAGCGAGGTGACGGTCTGGCTCAGGTAGGCGCCGTTGGCGAACAGCTCGAGCGAGGCGTTCTCGCGGTTGAGCGCCATGCCGCGCAGCCCGAGCTCCAGCCCGTTGCCGCGCATCGCGCCGATGTTGGCGAGCTGCCGGTTGCGGAAGCCGTTCGACGTCGGGAACTGCCGGTCGACGAGTACGTCGCGCACCCGGCGGTTCCAGTACGTGACGTCGACGCCCACGCGGTTGGCGAAGAGCCCGAGCTCGAAGCCGCCCTCGATCTCGGTCGAGATCTCGGGCTCGAGCGTCTGGTTGCCGAGCTGCGAGGGGACGAGCCCCGCGCCGAGCTCCGAGGTCAGCGGCGCGAACGTCGTGAACCGGTCGAACGCCCCCGGCTGCCGCCCCGACTGCCCGACGGCGGCGCGCAGGCGCAGCTGCGACACCATGCTGCTCGACCACCCCTTCAGGTCGCTCGGCACCACCGAGAGCGAGATCTTCGGATAGAACACGCCGGGCGCCTCGGCGCCGAACGCCGAGCTGTAGTCGTAGCGGCCGCCCACCGTGGCGTGGATCCAGTCGTCGAGCGAGAGCTGCTCCTGCGCGAAGTAGCCGCCGTTGACCGTGGTCAGGTAGCGCTCGAAGAAGTCGCGCGCCTGCCCGCCGGCGCTCACCACCTCGATGCCCGGGCCGGGGAAGGTCTGCGCCGAGCTCCAGGCGTCGGTGGTCCGGTCGTTGAACACCTGCACGCCGGCCGTGAAGCTCGACGCGAGGCGGCGCCCGAAGTTCTGGTTCCACGACAGCTTGCTGTCGAGGGTCAGCACCCGGACGTCACGGTTCGAGATGACGCGCGCGCCGTCGGGGGTCTGGCCGGTGAACAGGTCGATGTTGTAGCCGAACGGGCTGAACGAGTAGTCCTGCTGGCTCGTGACGTCGGCGCCGAAGGTGACGGAGGCGCGCAGCGCCGAGTTGATGGTGTACTCCGCCTCGGCGGCGCCGTTGAAGCGCCCAACCTCGGTCTGGTTGCGCTGGAGGGCGGCCTCCGGGACCGTCATGAAGGCCTGGTTGCCGAAGATGTTCCCCTCGCCGGTGCAGCGCCCCGGGGAGGCGACGGCCGAGCGGTTGCAGTTGGCCTGCTCGGGGCGCGCCATGAAGGCGAGCGAGTTGAGGCCGTAGATGTTGTTGTTGTTCTCCGGGATCGTCGTCGCCCGGTTGATGTACGACGTGCGGAGCCCGACGCGCAGCTTGCTCGTCGGCACGATCGACAGGTTGACCGTGCCCTGCATCTGCGTGTCCTCGTCCTCGACCGGGCGGAGCGAGCCGGGCAGGTTGCTGAGCCGCTGGCCGAGCGCCCCGCCGTAGCCCACCGGCCCGTTCTCCCCGCGGTAGCGCCCCGAGGCGAAGTAGGTGATCACCGGCGTGCCGCCCTGCACCGAGAGCGCGGCGGTGGTGGCGCGGCCGATCTCGGTGACGTTGTCGCGGAAGACCGGGACCTCGAAGACCTCGAACGGCTGCAGCGTGCGCCCCCAGAACGCCGAGGCCTGCTGGGCCTGCGCCGCCGTGCGCGGGTAGCCGGCGTTGGCCGGCACGCGGTCGGGGAACTGGATGGCGTCCTGCTGCAGGTTGAGCGACCAGCGCGGCACGCCGACCGAGCCGCGCTTCGTGAAGATCTGGATGACGCCGTTCGACGCCTCGGTGCCGTAGAGCGTCGCCGCGGCGGCGCCCTTGAGGATCTCCATCCGCTCGATCGACGAGGGATCGAGGTCGTCGAGGCGCGAGGTCGCCCCGCCCCCGCCGGCGCCGACGCCCTCGCCGAAGCCGCCGCCGGCGTTGACGCGGATGCCGTCGATGAAGACGATCGGCTCGTTGGACTGCGAGAGCGACGAATTGCCGCGGATGCGGATGCGCGCCCCCTCGCCAGTCATCCCGCTCGACGGCATGCCGACGACGCCGGGCTCGCGCCCCTGGAGCAGGTCGGAGGTCGTGTTGATCGGCGCGATCTCGGGCGGCTTGACGACCGAGACCGTGTTGCCGAGGCGCTTGACCTCGGTCCGCTGCCCCGTGCCCGTGACGACCACCTGGTCGAGCTGCAGCGCCGAGGTGGAGAGCGCGAAGTCGGCGCGCACCGTGGCGCCGGCCGTCACGACCACCGTCTTGTTGGCCGGCGCGAAGCCGATGAGCCGGACGCGCACCTCGACCTGGCGCGCCGGGACGCCGGTGATCCGGAAGGTGCCGGCGTCGCTCGTCTGCGCGCCGACCGTCGTGCCGGCGACGAAGACCTGCGCGTTCGGCAGTACCCGCCCGCTCGCCGCGTCGGTGATGCGCCCCTCGATGATGCCCGTCGTGGCCTGCGCCCGGGCGGCCGCGGGGACGCTCAGGAGCGCCGCCGCGGCGGGCAGGAGGACGAGGGCGAGCCCCGTCCGGACCGATGAGTGATGCTGCATGCCTCCCCCGCGTGTGACTGAAGTCGCACGTGCGCGTGCGCCGCCGGCGGGGTTGCCGGCGGAACCGTACGGCGCGCCGTCGCGCCGCCTGGATTCGGTTCTGGATCCGACGCTGGATCCGAGTGCTGACGTGGAGCCCCGCGAGCCGGCGCCGCGGGGCGGCGGGCGGAGCGCGCGAGCTGGGACGGCACGGACGCGCGCTGCGGCAGGAGCCGCGCGGCAGCGTCCGACGAGGCGCAGCGGGTGGGGGAGGTGCTTCGGAGGCGAACGGAGGCGCCGCTCCCGGCGCCCCTGGAGGCGCGCGCGGAAGGCGGCGGCGAGCGACACGACGGCGTGGCGAGCTCGACGAGCCCCATCGGATACGGCGCGGCGGGCTCGACGTCAAGGGGGCGAGCACGACGGCCCATCGCGCGCGGCTGCGGCTCCCCTCCCCGACGCCCGGCAGCGGCCGCCGGGGCGGCGCTCCGAATCCAATGTCGGGGGACCCCCGCTCCGCATACCGCGTCACATCCACCGCCGCGCCGCGCGCCCGGCCGGGCGTCGATCCGGCGACGCGGGGGCCGGCTCGCGCCCTTCCCGTCGGGCGCGTGGGCGACGTACTATGGTCGTCGTCGCCATCGCCGGCGGCGCGCGCTCGGGTGGCGAAATGGCAGACGCGCCGGACTTAGGATCCGGTGCCGCGAGGCGTGCGGGTTCGAGTCCCGCCCCGAGCATCCGTATCGTTCGGTCGGTGGCCGCCGGCGGCCGGGGCGCGCGCGCCCGTTCCTCCACCTGCGTTCGTCCTCCCGTTCGTCGCGCGACCGACGCCTGTCGGCGCGGCCGGCCGGGAACCCTCCTCCTCGCGGCTCGTTTGTTTCGTGCGTCGCCGCCCGTGCCGGGCAGCGGCGTCGCGACGGCGAGCGCCGCGCGCCCCCATCCGCACACCGGAGCGCGATGACCGACCCGAGCAGCATGGCGCCGCTCGCACGCGCCCGCGCCCAGGGCACGCCCCACCCGGAGCCGACCCCACCCGACGCGGGCCCACTCGGCGAGGCGCCGCTCGAGCGCGACGACGCGCGGCACTGCGCCCGCCTCGTCCGCGAGCACGCCCGCACCTTCCACTACGCGAGCTGGCTCCTGCCGCCCGGAAAGCGGCGCGCCGCCAACGCCCTGTACGCGTTCTGCCGCGTCGCCGACGACATGGTCGACGAGGCGCCGGTGGCCGGGATCGGTTCGGTGGCGCGGCGCCTCGCCGAGTACGAGCGGCAGCTCGATCAGGCGCTCGCCGGGCGCCCCGCGGGGCCGGTCTTCCGCGAGCTGCACCGCGTCGTCGCCGCCTACCGCGTCCCGACCGCCGTGCTGCACGAGCTGCTCGCCGGCGTCGCCCGCGACCTGCGCCCGGTGCGCTACGCCAGCTGGGCGGAGCTCGTCGTCTACTGCGAGGGGGTCGCGAGCACCGTCGGCGAGATGTGCACCTACGTCTTCGGCGTCGCCGGCGGCCCCGCCACGCGCGAGCGCGCCCTCCGCCACGCCCGCACCCTCGGCGTGGCGATGCAGCTCACCAACATCCTGCGCGACGTCGGCGAGGACGCCCGGCGCGGGCGCTGCTACCTCCCCGAGGAGGACCTCGCCGCCTTCGGGCTCACCGCGCAGGACGTCCTCGGCAACGCCCAGCTGCACCGCGACGAGCGGTGGCGCCCGTTCATGGCGTTCGCCGTCGGGCGCGCCCGCTCGCTCTACGAGGCCGCCGCGCCCGGACTCGCCCTGCTCGCCCCCGACGCCCAGCGCTGCGCCGTGGCGTGCGCGACCGGCTATGCCGGGATCCTCGGGGCGATCGAGCGCGCCGGCTACGACACCGTGAGCCAGCGCGCCCACCTCGGCGCCGCCGCCCGCGCCGGCGTCCTCCTGAGCGCCTGGCGCTGGAGCGCCCCCCCCGGGCTCGACACCTCGGCCGACGCCGAGCCGGCGTGGGACCTCGCCCCGGCGGTGCTCGCCGTGGCCGGCACGCCGCCGCGCGACGGCCGCCCCACCGAGCTGGTGAAGCTCGCCTGAGCCGCGCCGCCTCGCCCCGCCGCGCCGCCCCGACGCGCCGCCCTGCACCTCCCGTCGCCCCATGACGACCACCACCTGGCCTCGCGCCGCGTCGCCCGCCCTGCCGGCCGGCGACCGCGGCGTCCTCCTGCTGCGCCTCGCCGGGCTCTGCCTGCTCGCGCACGCCGGGCTGACGCTCTTCTCCGCGGTCGGCTTCGCGACCTTCCTCGCCCCCCCGCTCCCCGCCTGGCTGCTCACCCCCGAGAACCAGGCGGTGATGCAGTTCATGTTCAAGTTCGGCGGGCAGAGCACCGTCGTCCTCGGGGCGCTCGCGGCGCTGTTCCACATGGCGTCGCTCTTCGGCGCGCGCCGCACGGCGGTGGTCTTCGCCGTCGCCTTCGCCATCGCCCTCGCCGCCGAGTACACCGGGACGAGCACCGGCTATCCGTTCGGCCCGTACTCGTACACGCCGCAGCTGGGCTACCTGATCGGCGGCCGCGTGCCGTTCAACATCCCGACGTCGTGGTTCTACATGCTCTACGCGTCGCTGGCGATCTGCGGCCGGCTGCTGCCGGCGCGCGACGGGGCCCGGTCGCGCTGGGTGTGGGCGGCGGTCGCCGCGGTGGTGCTCACCGCCTGGGACGTGTCGATGGACCCGGCGATGGTCGCCACGACGCACTGGATCTGGCACCTCGAGGACCCGGCGGGGAAGCCGGCGTGGGTCGCCTTCCTGACGACCGACTTCTTCTACGGGATGCCGATCACGAACTGGCTGGGGTGGCTGCTCACCGGCTTCGTCGTCGCCCGGGCGATGCTCGCCCTCGTGCCGCCGAGCGAGTGGGCCGGGCGCGTCTCGCCGACGCGGCTCCCGCTCTGGCTCTACGCCGTCAACGGCGTGCTCCCGGTCGCCATCTGCATCGGGCGCGGGCTGTGGATCGCGGTGGTCGCCGGGACGCTGGCGATGGCGATCCCGCTCGCCCTGGCGATCGCCGCCCGGCGGCGTGCCCCCGCCACGCCCCCCCTTCCGGGCGCCGCGGGGCGCGCCCGCGTCGCGCCGGCCGCCGGCAGCGCGGCGATGGCGGGGGACTGAGCCCGTGCGCATCCTCGTCATCGGCTCGGGCTTCGGCGGGCTCACCGCGGCCATCCGGCTGCAGGCGCAGGGGCACGAGGTCACCATCCTCGAGCGCCGCGACAAGCCCGGCGGCCGCGCCTACGTCTACGAGCAGGACGGCTTCACCTTCGACGGCGGGCCGACGATCATCACGGCCCCGTGGCTCATCCGCGAGCTCTTCGAGCTCGCCGGGCGCCCGGCCGACGAGTACGTGCGGCTCGTGCAGTGCGACCCGTACTACAACATCCGCTTCACCGACGGCTCGGTCTTCCGCTACGACGGCGACCGCGCGTCGATCGTCGAGCAGATCCGCCGCTTCAACCCCGACGACGTCGCCGGCTACCAGCGCTTCTTCGGGGGGGGGGACGAGATCTTCAAGACCGGCTTCGGGCTGATCGACAAGCCGTTCCTGACGCTCCGGTCGATGGCCCGCGTCCTCCCCGACCTCGTGCGGCTGCGCGCCGACCGGAGCGTCGCGGCGTACGTGAACCGCCACATCAAGGACGAGCGGCTGCGCCAGGTCTTCTCCTTCCACCCGCTGCTCGTGGGGGGGAACCCGTTCCAGACGACGTCGATCTACACGCTCATCCACACGCTCGAGCAGCGCTGGGGCGTCTGGTTCGCGATGGGGGGGACGGGGGCGCTCGTGCGCGCCTTCGTGCGGCTGTTCGAGGAGCTGGGCGGGGAGCTCCGCCTCGACACCGACGTCGACCAGATCGAGGTCGACGCCGCGCGGCGGCGCGCCACCGGGGTGCGCCTCGCCGACGGCACCCGGCTCGGCGCCGACGCGGTCGTGAGCAACGCCGACGTCGCCTCGACCTACCTCAAGATGGTCGCCCCCGCGGCGCGCCGTCGCATGAGCGACGCGAAGCTCCGGCGGATGAAGTACTCGATGTCGCTGTTCGTCGTCTACTTCGGCACGAACCGCCGCTTCGAGCAGATGGCGCACCACGAGATCCTCATGGGGCCGCGCTACCGCGGGCTCCTCGACGACATCTTCGGGCGCAAGCGGCTCGCCGACGACTTCTCGCTGTACCTGCACCGCCCCACCGCCACCGACCCGTCGCTCGCCCCGCCGGGGTGCGACGCCTTCTACGTGCTCTCGCCGGTGCCGCACCTGGGCGGCTCGACCGACTGGCGCGAGGCGGCGCCTCGCTACCGCGACGCCATCATGCAGTCGCTCGAGGAGCGCTACATGCCGGGGCTGCGCGAGAGCATCGTCACCGAGCACCGCATCGACCCGCTGCACTTCGAGGGGACGCTCAACTCGTATCTCGGGAGCGCCTTCTCGGTGGAGCCGACGCTGCTGCAGAGCGCCTGGATGCGCCCCCACAACCGGAGCGAGGACGTCGACAACCTGTACTTCGCCGGCGCCGGCACGCACCCGGGGGCGGGGCTCCCGGGGGTGATGAGCTCGGGGAAGATCGTCGCCGACCTGATCGGCGAGGCGCCGGGGGGGCGGCGGCTGGCGCGGCCGCAGGCCGCCGCGGCGGTGCGAGCGGCCGCCGAGCGCGCCGTCGCGGCGCTCGCCGGCGACTGACGGCCACGGGGCCTTCCACGACGCACGCGACGCACGAGGGGGCGGGGGGCCGACACGGCCCCCCGCCCCCTCGTGGTTCGGCGCCGGGCGCTCTCGCTCAGCGCGTCGTCCCGGCCGGGGCGGGAGCCGCGGCCGGCTGGAGCGCGAGCCCCGGGTTGGGGAGCGCCGCAGCGGCGGAGCGGACGGGGCCGGTGGCGCACGTCACGCTGATCTGCATCGGCGAGTAGAGACTCCACGTGAACGCCTGCGCCAGCCCGTTGAGGAAGCTCTGCTCGGTGACGACCCTGGCGACCCCCTGGGGGCACTGCGAGGCCGTGGTGACGGTCGCCGGCGGGACGAGCCCGTAGACGAAGCCGTGCGCCCACGGGACCAGGACGGCGGGGGTGGCCGCCTCGGGGGCGCCCGAGAGGACGGTGACGCGGTAGCAGGCGGAGGTCAGCGCGACCGCCGCGGCGGCGAGGAGCAGCGACTTGCGCATGCCGGGGATCCCTCGGGTCTGGTGACGGACGGTGAGCATCGGCGGCCTCAGAAGCGGACGAAGACGGGGGCGCCGGTGCGCGCCGACTCGGCGGCCGCCGCCTCGAGCGCGACCATCTGCGCCGGGACGTCGGTGCCCGCCACGTCGAGCACCCGGGCGCCGGCCGACGCGGTGCCGCTGGCGCAGGTGACCGTGACGGTGCGCGGCGTGTACAGCCCGAGGGTGACGATCGAGGCGAGCGCGTTGACGACGCTCAGCTGCGTCTCGACGCGGGCGATGCCGCGCGGGCACTGCGCGCGCACGTCGATCGGCTGCGCCTCGACGAGGCCGAAGATGAAGGTGTTGGTCCACGGGCGCGACACGACGGTCGTGCCGGCGGCGCGTCCCGTCTCGATGGTGGCGTGGTAGCAGGCGCTGCTACCGAGAGCCGCCAGCGCGAGCGCGGAGTACTTGAGGAGCCTCATGGGGATGGGGGTGCGGGTGGGGTGCGGACTGCCCACGCCCGACGGCCACCTTCGGCACGCGGCACCTCCCCGAAGGTCGTCGTTCGGCGCGGCAAGAGTGTAGCAGCGCCAGCCGGGGGGCGCCACAGGTCGGACGACCCCTGGCGCCGCCCGCCGCGCCCCCCCGCCCCGCCCCTCCGCCGCCGCGTCGCCCCGCCGCTCAGAAGGTGAAGCCGACGACGAAGCGCCCGTCGGGGTAGACCTGCTGGAGCACGTCGCGGTCGCGCACGTCGCGCAGCACGCGCTTGGCGCCGAGCCCGAGCCCGACGCGCACGCGCTCCCGGCTGCCGACGATCCGGTCGTAGTTCACCAGCACGCCGAGCGTCGCGCCGGTCTGGGTCCGGCGCTCCGCCCGCGCGCCGCGGCAGCCGCCGAAGACGTCGTCGAAGTCGCACGCGTCGCCGCGCGTGGAGTGCACCCCGGCGGTGAGCCCCACCGAGAAGCCGCGGAAGGCCCGCTCGCTCGGGTAGTAGTGGAGCTTCCCGGCCAGCCAGCTGTTCCGGTCGCTCCCCCCGGTGTCGTCGTCGTCCTCGAGGTCGCCGGCGAAGTGCGACCCGCCCAGCCCCACGGTGAGCCCCGGCACGGTGAGCGCCCGCTCGTACTCCAGGGAGAACAGCCCGAACGGGATCCCGAGGATGTTGCCGGCGATCGAGTTGCGCCGGGGGGGCTGCGTGGGCTGGGCGGGCGTCGGCCGCGCGGCCTCCTGGGCGCCCAGCGCCGGTGCGTGCGCGAGCAGGGTACAGGCGACGAACGCCGCGCCGACGAGGGTGGAGCGCGGGGGCGCCGCGGCGGCGCGGCGCGTACGAGGAGTCGGCATGCGTGCAGGGAGGAGGGGATCTCGGGCCCGACCGTACGGCCCGCCGGGGATACCCCCCGGCCCGGCCCGTGCTCCCGGCGCGACGCCCTCGCCGTGCCCGCGATCGGTCGGGGCATGGGCGCCTGCACCCCCCGCCCGGCGCGTGCTTCACCCGCCTGCCGGCCCGGGTTAGCTTGCTCCCCGGAGCGTCGCCGCCCCCGGTGGGCGGCGACGCTCGTCCCGTCGGCGCGCGCCCCGTCGCGGCACGCCCTCCCGCCTCCCGTCCGCCCGCCGGCCGCGCCGGCCGCGCCGGCCCGGGCGGCTCCGCCGGTCCCCGGCGCTCCGCGCGCGGAGCGCCGATCCCACGACTCATGGACATCGAGATCACCCAGAAGGAGAGCACCGGCGTCGAGCGGCACCTCGCCGTGTCGATCCCCGCCGCGGCCGTGCAGGCCGTCGAGGAGCGCACCGCGCGCCGTTACGTCTCGCAGGCCCGCCTGCCGGGCTTCCGCCCGGGGAAGGCCCCGGCGGCGATGGTGCGCAAGCGCTTCGCGAGCGAGATCCGCCAGGACACCCTGCAGGAGCTCGTGCAGGAGGCGTATCAGCAGGTGATGGCGCAGCAGCCGATGGACCCCGTCACCCAGCCGCACATCCACGACCTGCGCTTCGAGGCGGGGCAGCCGGTCACCTTCACCTTCCACTTCGAGGTCCGCCCCGAGATCACGCTCGAGCGGATCGACGGGTACGCCGTCACGCGCGGCTCGACCGAGGTGACCGACGAGATGGTGCAGCGCCAGCTCGACGCGCTGCGCGACCAGAAGGCGAGCTGGGCGCCGGTCGACGAGCGGGCGCAGCCGGGCGACATGGTGACGGTGGAGCTCGCGATCGCCGAGGGAGATGGGGAGTTCCCCGAGGCGAAGGCGTATCCGCTCGTGCTCGGGCAGAGCCAGGCGATCCCCGCCGTCGAGGAGCTGATCATGGAGGCCGCCCCGGGGGAGACGGTCGAGCGCGAGGTGCGCTGGCCCGACGACTTCCCGGTGGAGGCCGAGCGCGGGGCAACGAAGCGGGCGCGGGCGCGCGTGACCGAGGTGAAGCGCAAGACGCTCCCGGCGCTCGACGACGCCTTCGCCCGCGAGGTCGGCGACTTCGACTCGCTCGAGGCGCTCACCGCGGCGGTGCGCGAGGACCTGGCGGCGCACACGGCGCGCGAGGTCGACGCGGAGGCGCGGGCGAAGCTGCTCGACCAGATCATCGAGGCCAACCCGTTCGACGTGCCGCCGAGCTGGGTGCGCCAGCTGACCGAGAGCTACGCCCAGGCCTACCAGATCCCCGAGGCGGACCGGGAGCGCTTCGCCGGCGAGTTCCGCGCCCTGGCCGAGCGGCAGGTGCGGCGCGACCTCGTCGTCGACACGATCGCCCGCACGCACGAGCTGCGCGCCACCGAGGCGGACATCGACGACGAGGTGCAGGCGCAGGCGGCGAAGCGCGGGGTCGAGCCGGGCCAGCTCTACGCGGCGCTGCAGAAGGGAAACCGACTCGGCGAGATCGAGCACGGCGTCACCGAGCGCAAGGTGTTCGATTGGCTGATGGCGCGGAACGCGATCGAGTGAGAGCGTGGGGGGGCGGGCCGGCAGGCGGCCGCGCCCGGGTGCCCGGGCGCCCGAGGCGGGCCCGCCGGAACCCCGCCCCCCGTCTGGCCGGTATACGGAGCGGGGCCCGGGGGAGCGGGCTCCGGCCGCACCGGGTTCCGGCCGTGCGGTGGACCGCCCGGTTCCATGCCACGGCCCGCCACGCGAGCGACGCGGAGGCGCCCATGTGGACGCAGGATCACGACCACGACGAGCCCATGCCCACGATCTACACGCCCTACATCATCGAGCGCTCGAGCCGCGGGGAGCGGACGTACGACATCTTCTCCCGGCTGCTGATGGACCGCATCATCTTCCTCGGGACGCCGATCAACGACGACGTGGCGAACGTCGTCATCGCCCAGCTGCTCTTCCTCGAGGCGGACAACCCGGGCAAGGACATCAACCTCTACATCAACTCCCCGGGCGGCTCGGTGTCGGCGGGGCTGGCGATGTACGACACGATGCAGTTCATCTCGTCGCCGGTGAACACCATCTGCATGGGGATGGCGGCGAGCATGGGGTGCTTCCTCCTGGCCGGCGGGCACAAGGGGCGCCGCTCGGCGCTGCCGCACTCGCGCATCATGATGCACCAGCCCTCGGGCGGGTCGCAGGGGACGGCGTCTGACATCGAGATCGCGGCGAAGGAGATCCTCTACCTGCGCACGAAGATGAACGAGCTGATGTCGAAGCACACCGGGCGCGCCGTCGAGCAGATCGAGCGCGACTTCGACCGCGACCGCTACATGTCGGCGGACGAGGCGAAGGAGTACGGGATCATCGACACGATCGTGAACGTCCCGGGCGCGGTGATCGAGGCCTCGCACCAGCCGACGGTCACGGCCTGATCGGCGCGACGCGCCCGTGGGCGCGCCGACGGGCGCGCGCCGCCGGAGCGGACGAGGCCGGCCCCACCCGTGGGGCCGGCCTCGCGGCCGTTCGCCACCGGCGGGTGGGCGCGGCGAGCCGGCCGCGACCGGCCCGGGGGGTTGCGGACGCCCGGTCCGGCCGGGACGTTCATGCTTGACCGTCTGCGTCCGAGACTGTTACGTGTCTCGCAGGGGGCCGCGCGCCCCCGCCCCGTCTCGCCGTCATCATGTCACACGACAAGCATCTTCGCTGCTCGTTCTGCGGAAAATCCAAGGACTCGGTCCGGAAGTTCATCTCCGGGCCGAGCGTCTACATCTGCAACGAGTGCATCGCCCTCTGCAACGAGATCCTGGCCGAGGACGAGGAGCGCGAGGTCGCCGAGGCGATCACCCAGGTCCCGACGCCGATCGAGATCAAGGACGTCCTCGACCAGTACGTGATCGGGCAGGAGCGGGCGAAGAAGGCGCTCGCGGTGGCGGTCTACAACCACTACAAGCGCATCAACTCCGCCGGCGGACGCGAGGACGAGGTCGAGCTCGACAAGTCGAACATCCTCCTCGTCGGGCCCACCGGCGTCGGCAAGACGCTGCTCGCGCAGACGCTCGCGCGCATCCTCGACGTCCCGTTCACCATCGCCGACGCGACGACGCTCACCGAGGCGGGCTACGTCGGCGAGGACGTCGAGAACATCCTCGTGCGGCTGCTGCAGGCCGGCGACTTCAACGTCGCCGAGTGCGAGCGCGGCATCGTCTACATCGACGAGATCGACAAGATCGCCCGCAAGAGCGAGAACCCGTCGATCACGCGCGACGTCAGCGGCGAGGGGGTGCAGC
>ERZ1066121.450-NODE-450-length-37768-cov-7.111686_pt1 | contig 37768 bp, 34 predicted proteins | sample MGYA00382768_ERZ1066121 | MGnify/ENA primary metagenome ERZ1066121 (study PRJEB33369, sample SAMEA5778351) | biofilm metagenome | biome: Industrial cooling water; feature: Water cooling tower basin; material: Biofilm | place: United Arab Emirates | collected...
CCTTCGTATCGCCCTTCGTCGGGCGCCACGACGATGCGGGCTTCGACGGGATGCAGCTGATCGCCGACATCCGGCTGATCTACGACAACTATGATTTCGGGACCGAGATCCTGGTCGCGAGTGTGCGCCATCCGGTGCACGTGCTCGAGAGCGCCAAGCTCGGGGCCGACGTGATGACCGCGCCACCCGCCGTGATCCGCCAGCTCGTCAAGCACCCGCTGACCGACAAGGGCATCGAGGGGTTCCTCGCCGACTGGGCGAAGACGGGGCAGCGGATTCTTTGAGCGTCATCTCCGCGCGTGCGGGGGTCCCGCTGCTTCCGCCCGCTGAACAAAGCTTTTGAAGGAGAAAGAAGCAGGATTCCCGCCTTCGCGGAAATGACCTAGGCGGGGCGGGTGAGCGATGCTCCTCGTCTGGTTCAGGCCTTCGCCGATCACCTTCGGCGCGATCGGCGTCGGAGCGTTCACACCGTTCGCGCCTACGTCGCCACCGCCGAGCGCCTGGCCGACTTCCTTCGCGGGCATGGGACCGACCTTCGCGACATCGATCTGGCTGACCTTCGCGCTTTCCTGACCTTCCGCCGCGGCGATGGCATCGGCAACGCGTCAGCCGCGCGCGAACTGTCGGCGGTGCGCGCCTTCCTCGACTTCGCCGGCGTCGACGTCCCGCGAATGCGCGGGCCTCGCGTCAAGCGGGGCGTGCCGCGCCCGGTCTCGCCCGCCGAGGCGGTCGCACTCGCCGAGGACGTCGCGGAGGAGCGCGAGGGCTGGACCGGTGCGCGCGACCTGGCGCTGCTCCTCCTCCTTTACGGCGCTGGGCTGCGCATCGGCGAGGCGCTCGGGCTCACCGGCGCGGCCCTGCCGCTGGGGGAAACGCTGACGGTGCTCGGCAAGCGGCAGAAGACGCGCATGGTGCCGCTGCTCCCGCAAGTGCGCGAGGCGATCGACGTCTATGTGAGCGCCTGTCCTTACCCGCCGGCCCGCGACCTGGCGTTGTTCCGCGGCGCGCGGGGCGGACCGCTCGAGCCGTCGCAGGTCCGCCGTGCCGTGCGCCGCGCGCGCGCGCGGCTCGGCCTGTCGGACCGCACGACCCCGCATGCGCTGCGCCACAGCTTCGCGACCCACCTGCTCGGCCGCGGCGTCGACCTGCGTGCGCTGCAGGAGTTGCTCGGCCATGCGAGCCTCAGCTCGACGCAGATCTACACGGCGGTAGACGCCGCGCATCTGCTCGACGTGTACCGGAATGCGCACCCCCGCGCCTAGCCGCGCCGCCGCCAGGTGATCACGCGGTACAGGTAGAAAGCGATCATGGCCGCCGTGGTGACCACTGCGGCCGGGCCGACATATCGCTGCAGCTGCTCGAAATTGGTGCCGAGGTACAGCCCCGCGCCGGCAAGGATCGCGTTCCAGATCGCGCTGCCCGCAAAGGTCCAGAGCAGGAACTTCCAGTGCGGCATGCAGGTCATGCCGGCGGGAAGCGAGATGATCGTGCGCCCGTTGGGCATAAAGCGGAACACGAACACCACCCAATGGCCGTGCGCCACGAAAAAGCGGTGCAGCTTTTCGACGTCCCGCCATTCGAGCGTGAGCCAGCGCCCGTGGCGCTCGACGAACGGGCGCAGCCGCTGATAGCCGATGCGCCGCCCGACCCAGTACCAGAAATAGTTGCCGATCACGGTGCCGACCGTGCCTACCGCGACCAGGGTGAACAGGTCCATCTGCCCGCGCGCGACAGCGATGCCGCCCAGGCCCATAATGACCTCCGACGGGATGGGCGGGAAGACGTTCTCGAGGATCATCAGCACGAAAATGCCGAGATAGCCGCCGCCGGTGATGAACTTAAGGATGAACTCGGTCATGGTCGGGAATCAGCCAGCTTCGTCCGCTTCGAGCGAAGTCGAGAAGCGCGCGCGGCGGGATAAAGGTTTCTCGGCTACGCTCGAAACAGACAGGATGTTCAGCCTCTTTGCTCGATTAGCCGTTCGATCGCGTCCCAGATCCGCGCGCCCGTGTCGGTGCCGTTGAAACGGTCGATCGCGACGATGCCGGTCGGGGAGGTGACGTTGATCTCGGTCAGCCACTCGCCGCCGATCACGTCGATGCCGACGAAAAGCAGGCCGCGCCGCTTGAGCTCGGGCCCGAGCGCGGCGCAGATTTCCTGTTCGCGCGGCGTGAGCTCGGTTCGGGCGGCAGTGCCGCCGACCGCGAGATTGGAGCGAATCTCGCCCTCGCCGGGAATGCGGTTGACCGCGCCCGCCACCTCGCCGTCGACCAGCACGATGCGCTTGTCCCCCTGCGCGACGCCCGGCAGAAAAGCCTGGATCATGTGCGGCTCGCGATAGGCGGTGTTGAAGACCTCGATCAGCGAGGACAGGTTGGCCCCGTCCGCACCCACCTTGAAGATCGCCTTGCCGCCATTGCCGTGGAGCGGCTTGACGACGATCTCGCCATGCCGGGCAAGGAAGTCGCGCGCAGCCGCGAGCGAGCGGGTCACCATCGTCGGCGGCATGAAGCGCGCGAAGTCGAGCACCCAGACCTTCTCGGGTGCGTTGCGCACGCTTTCCGGATCGTTGACCACCAGCGTCTCGCTCCGGATGCGCTCGAGCAAGTGTGTCGCGGTGATATAACCGAGGTCGAAGGGCGGATCCTGTCGCATCCAGACAATGTCGATGTCGCGCCCGAGATCGAGCCGCACCGGCTCGCCCGCGCTGAAATGGTCGCCCTTCTTGCGCCGGACCGTGACCGGCCGCGACTCGGTGGTGAGCCGCCCGGCTTCCCAGGTCAGGTCCTCGGCCCGGCAATGGAAGCAGCTATGACCGCGCGCCTGCGCGGCGAGCATCAGCGCGAAGGTCGAATCACCATCGATGTTGAGGCTCTCGAGCGGGTCCATCTGAAAGGCGATGCGCAGGCTCATCCGGAATTCCTCAACCCATCCAGGCGTTGCGGATGTGACGGGGCATGGTGCGGGGCGCAAGCAGGATCACGTCGATGCGCAGGTCGTCGCCGGGCCGGGCCAAGCGGGGCGCGAGCAGTTGGGCGGCGGCCGCGACGCGTGACAGGCGGTGCTGGTCGATCGCGTGATCGAGCTCGGCTGCGGTGGCGCGGGTCTTCACCTCGACGAACAACGTGACGCGCCCGCGCCGGGCGATCAGGTCGACCTCGCCGAGCGGCGTGCGGACGCGACGCGCCAGGATGCGCCAGCCCTGGAGGCGAAGCCAGAGTGCCGCCACCGCCTCGCCCCAGCGGCCCCGCCGTTCGGCGGCCTGGCGATTTCGTTGTCGTGTCAAGCCGGTGATAAGGTCATCGTTGGTCCTTCAACGCCATCGCCCGCGCATAGAGCTCCCGGCGATCCATGCCTGTCGCCTTCGCCACCTCGCCCGCGGCCTTGGCGGTGGGCAGGCGGGTCAGCGCTTCGCGAAGCGCCGACACCACCGCGTCCTCCTCGGGCGGCGCAGCTTCGCCCGGCGGGCCGACCACCACCACGATCTCGCCCTTGGGGCCTGCCTCTGCATAACGCGCGGCGAGAGCGGGAAGAGTGCCCGTCACCGTCTCCTCGAACGCCTTGCTGATCTCGCGCGCCACCGCGGCCTCGCGGGCCCCGAGCGCCTCGGCCAGCGCGGCCAGCGTCGCCCCGAGCCGCGGGCCCGATTCGTAGAAGACGAGGGTCGCACGCACGCCGGCAAGCTCGGCGATCGCGTCGGCGCGCGCCCTGGCCTTGGCGGGCAGGAAGCCCGCGAACAGGAAGCGATCGGTGGGCAGGCCGGCGAGCGTCAGCGCGGCGATGGCGGCGCATGGGCCGGGGACGGTCGTGACCGCATGGCCGGCCGCGCGCGCCTCGCGCACGAGCTTGTAGCCGGGGTCGGAAATGAGCGGCGTCCCTGCGTCCGAGACCAGCGCCACGCTTCCGCCCGCCATCCGCGCGAGCAGCTGGGGCCGCACCCGGTCGGCATTGTGGTCGTGATAGGCGAGCATCGGGCGCTTGACCCCGATGTGGCGGAGCAGCTTGGCCGTCACCCGGCTGTCCTCGACCGCCAGCAGGTCGGCGTGCGCGAGGATGTCGGCGGCGCGCGGGCTCAGATCGGACAGATTGCCGATCGGGGTCGCGACGATATAGAGGCCGGGCGCGAGAGGGTCAGGCATGTTGAGGAGCGTCATGGCAGAGGCGGCAACGCGGCGGCAACCGGTGAGGCGGCTGGCCCTGACGGCGGGACTGCTCGCGCTGTCCGCCTGCTCGACGGTGGTGCCGCGCCGCGCGCCTCCGCCCGCGCCGGCTCCGGCCCCTGCGCCCGTGCAGGAGGTGCCGGTCGGGCCCGAGCTCCCGAGCGACGAAAACCGCCACCGGGTCGCGCTGCTGGTGCCATTGACGGGCACCAATGCCGCCGTTGGCCAGTCGATCGCGAATGCAGCCAATCTCGCCGTGCTGGACACGGGCGGGCGGCGGATCCGCATCACGACCTATGACACGGCAGGCGGGGCTGCCGCCGTTGCCGCGCGCGCGGTGAGTGAGGGCAACAAGGTGATCCTCGGGCCGCTCCTGGCCGAGGACGTGCGCGCGGTGGCCCCGGTGGCGAGCCGCTCGCGCGTGCCCGTCATCACCTTTTCGAACGACACGGGCGTGGCGGGCAACGGCGCGTTCGTGATGGGTTACACGCCCGGCCAGTCGATCGACCGGGTGGTACGCTATGCCCGCTCGCGAGGCGTCACGAAGTTTGCGGGCCTGGTGCAGGCGGGCACCTATGGCGAGCGCGCCGCGAGTGCCTTCCTGCGCTCGGTGGAAGGGGCGGGCGGGCAGGTCGTCTCGCTCCAGAGCTATGGGCGGGGCGGAGCGGCGGCGGCGGTCGCCAAGTTTCCGGCGGGCTCGCCCTATGAGGCGATCCTGATCGCGGACAGCGCGCGCAATGCCGCGCAGACGGTGACGCTGGTCCGACGCGGCGCGCCGACCGCGCGCGTGCTGGGCACCGAGTTGTGGAACACTGAGACCGCGATCACGACGCTCGGCGCGTTGAACGGCGCCTGGTTCGCGAGCGTATCGGACAATCTGTACCGCCAGCTCGCGGCCAAATACCGTCAGCGCTTCGGCAGCGCGCCGTACCGGATCGCGAGCATGGGTTATGACTCGGTGCTGCTGGTCAGCCGCATCGCACAGGACTGGCGGGTCGGGTCCGACTTCCCGATGGCGCGGCTGACCGACGAGGGCGGGTTCACGGGCATTGACGGGCCGTTCCGCTTCCGCCGCGACGGCGTGGTGGAACGCTCGCTCGAGGTGAGCCAGGTGGGCGCGGGCGGGCTCACGGTGGTGAGCGCGCCGCCGGCAAAGTTCGAGGACTGATCGTCACCTCGACGTGGCGTCACAGGATGAGTTCCGCCAGCAGGCTGTTCAGGACCAGCATGCCTGCGGGGGTGGCGCGGAGGCGGTCCGGATCGTCGGCGAGCAGGCCCAGGTTTCGCAGCCGATCGGCCGCTCGCGGATCGAGCGCTTCCGCAACTCGCTCGAGGGGCACGCCTTCTTCCAGGCGCAGGCCCATCAGCAAGGCTTCGGTGGCGCGCTCCTGGGACCCGAGCGTATGCTCGCTCTCGATGCCGTGTCCGTTGCGGGTGACCGCGCTCAGAAAGTTCTCCGGCTTCTTCCGCCGCACGCTGGCGCGATCCAGCCGCCGGCCGTGCGCTCCCGGGCCGACGCCCATATAGTCGCCATAGCGCCAATAGGTGAGATTGTGGCGGCTCTCCTCGCCGGGCCGGGCATGATTGGACACCTCGTAGGCGGGCAGCCCCGCCGCGAACGTGAGCGCGCGAGTGAGCTCGAACAGCGCGGCGGCGCGGTCGGGATCATAATCGCGAAGCTCACCCTTGGCGGCGAGCGCGGCGAAGCGGGTGCCGGGCTCGATGGTGAGCTGGTAGAGAGAGAGGTGGCCGGTGCCGAAGCCGAGCGCACGCCCGAGCTCCGCTTCCCAGGCCGCCGCGCTCTGTTCGGGCCGGGCATAGATCAGGTCGAAGCTGACACGGTCGAAAGCGGCCTGGGCGGTGTCGAGCGCCGCCAGGCCTTCCGCGACATCATGCGCCCGACCGAGAAAATGCAGCGCAGCATCGTCGAGCGCCTGAACACCAAGCGATACGCGATTGACGCCTGCGCGCGCGAGATCGGCGAAGCCCGCGGCTTCAACCGAGGAAGGATTGGCTTCGAGCGTGATCTCGACATCGGGCGCAAAGCCCCAAAGCCGCTCCGCCGCCTCGATCAGCGCGGCGACGGTGGCGGGCGGCATCAGCGAAGGCGTGCCGCCGCCGAAGAAGATCGAGCTGAGCGTCCGGCCCGGTGTCAGCGCGGCTTCATGCGCCAGGTCGGCGAGGAGCGCATCGCGCCATATGGCTTGGTCGACGGTCGCGCGGACATGGCTGTTGAAGTCGCAATAGGGGCATTTCGAGACGCAGAACGGCCAATGGATGTAGAGGGCTAGGTCGCTGAGCACCGGCGATTTCCAAAACTCGGTTCGGCCTGAGCTTGTCGAAGGCCTCCCTTTCTTCTCAACCTCAGCAGGAGAAGGGAGGGCCTCGACAAGCTCAGCCCCAACCCTCTGTCCGTTCGCTCACAGCAGCGCCGCCTTCAGCTTCGCAAAGGCCGCCGCGCGGTGGCTGATCGCGTTCTTTTCGTCCGGATTCATTTCGGCAAAGGTGCGCGTGTCACCGAGCGGCACGAACACCGGGTCGTAGCCATGCCCCTTGTCGCCCCGCGGCGGCCAGGTGAGCGCGCCCTCGACGCGGCCTTCGAACGCCTCGATATGACCGTCGGGCCATGCCACCGACAGCACGCAGGTGAAGTGCGCCGAGCGGCTGGCCTCGGGCCCGAGCGCCTCGAGCTTTTCGTTCACGCGGGTCATCGCCAGCATCCAATCGCGGCCGGTCGGCGTCTCGGCCCAGTTGGCGGTGTACACGCCGGGCTCGCCGTTCAGCGCCTCGACGCTGATGCCGCTGTCGTCGGCGATCGCCGGAAAGCCGGACAGGTCCGCGGCCGACCGGGCCTTGATCTCGGCGTTGGCGAAGAAGGTCGTGCCCGTCTCCTCGGGCTCGGGGAGGTCGAGCGCCTTGGCCGATACGCAATCGAAGTCGAGCGGCTCCAGGAGCGCCTTGATCTCGCCGACCTTGCCCTCATTGTGCGTCGCGACGACGATCCGCCCGGGCACCAGCTTGCGGCTGTCCTGATAGCTCACCGGCCCACGGCCCGCACCTGCGCCGCAAAGATGTCCGAGCAGCCGATCCGCGCCAGCCGGAGCAGGCGCAGCAGTCCCTCCTCGTCATAGCAGGCGCCCTCGGCCGTCACCTGCGCCTCGACGATGTTGCCGTCCTCCGTCAGGACGAAATTGCCGTCGCACTCCGCCGAGGAGTCCTCGGGGTAATCGAGGTCGAGGACCGGCGTGCCTTGATAGATGCCGCAGCTCACCGCCGCGACCTTGCCGCGGATCGGGTCGGCGGGCAGGTTGAGCTTGTCGACCGCCATGCGCAGCGCCACCCAGGCACCGGAGATGGATGCCGTGCGGGTGCCGCCATCGGCCTGGATCACGTCGCAGTCGAGCACGATCTGCCGCTCGCCCAGTGCCTTGAGATCGACGACGGCGCGCAACGACCGGCCGATCAGCCGCTGTATCTCCTGCGTTCGGCCCGACTGTTTGCCCTTGGCGGCCTCGCGAGACCCACGCGTGTGGGTGGCGCGGGGGAGCATGCCGTACTCCGCCGTCACCCAGCCCTCGCCCTTGCCGCGCAGGAAGGGCGGGACCTTCTCCTCCACGCTGGCGGTCACCAGCACCTTGGTGTCGCCGAAGCCGACCAGCACCGACCCTTCGGCGTGACGGGTGAAGTTCGGCTCGATGGTGATGGCGCGCATCTGATCGGGCGCGCGGCCTGAGGGTCGCATTGTGTCTGTCTCCGTCATGCTGAACTTGTTTCAGCACAAGCTCTCCGGCGCTCCAGTGGCGGACGCCTTGTTCCGAAACAAGTTCGGGATGACGAAAGAGCTGCTCAAATCTACATGAGCCGCATGGCCACCCAGCCCATCACCGAGCTGACCGACCGGGCGCGCGACGTGTTCCGCGTGGTGGTCGAATCCTACCTCGGCACCGGTGCGCCGGTCGGGTCGCGCACCATCTCGAAGCTCGGCACGGTCAATCTTTCGCCCGCTTCGATCCGCAACGTGATGCAGGATCTGGAAGAGGCCGGGCTGCTCTCCGCGCCGCACATTTCCGCCGGTCGCATGCCGACCGAGCAGGGCCTGCGGCTGTTCGTCGACGCGATCATGCAGGCGGCCGAGCCGAGCGCGGAGGAGCGGCGGCTGATCGAGCGGCAACTCGCGAGCGACGGCGGGCCGATCGAGAATGCGCTATCCGCCGCCACGGCCGCGCTGTCCGACCTGTCGGCCTGCGCGGGGGTGGTGATGGTGCCTAAGCGCGAGCCGCGGCTGCGCCAGATCGGCTTCGTGCCCTTGTCGCGCGACCAGGCCATGGCGGTGCTGGTCGGGCAGGACGGCAGCGTCGAGAACCGGGTGATCGACCTGCCCCGCGGCGCCTCGCCCGCCGCGCTGATCGAGGCGGCCAACTTCGTTTCGGCCGAGCTGTCGGGGCTGACGCTCGGCGAGGCGCGCGAGCGGCTTCGCTCGGAAATCAGCCGCGGCCGCGCGGCGCTCGATGCGGCGAGCCAGGAACTGGTCGAGCGCGGCCTTGCATCCTGGACCGAAGATGGCGAGCGCCGCCCGGTGCTGATCGTGCGCGGCCAGTCGCACCTGCTGGACGACGCGGCGGCCGATCTCGAGCGCGTGCGCCAGCTGCTCGAGCAGCTGGAGGAACGGCAGGAGATCGCCGCTCTGCTCGACAGCGCAGCCGAAGGGGCGGCGACCAAGATCTTCATCGGTTCGGAGAACAAGCTCTTTTCGCTGTCCGGCTCGTCGGTGATCGCCTCGCCCTACCGCGGAACCGACGGGCGGGTGATCGGCGTCGTCGGGGTGATCGGGCCGACTCGGTTGAACTATGCGCGGGTGGTCCCCATGGTGGATTTCACGGCACAAACGCTATCGAGACTGATGGGATGACGAACGAGACCGAAGATATGACGGTCCGCGAGGAGACTGCCGCGGACGCCACCGAGCTGGCCGAGCACGACCGGCTGACGGCGCTGGAAGCCGAGCTCGCCGAGGCCAAGGCGGCCGCGCTGTACGCGCAGGCCGAGACGCAGAATGTCCGCCGTCGCCTGGAAAAGGATGCGCAGGACGCGCGCGCCTATGCCGCGACCGGCTTTGCGCGCGACATCCTTTCGGTTGCGGATAATCTCGAGCGCGCGCTTCAGGCGATCCCGGCCGACCTGCGCGAGGACGAGCGGTTCAAGGGCCTGGTGACCGGCCTCGAGGCGACCGGGCGCGAGCTCGCTTCGGTGTTTGAGCGCAACGGCATCACCAAGGTTGAGGCGCTGGGGCAGAAGCTCGATCCGAACCGGCACCAGGCCATGATCGAGCTGCCGACTGCCGATGCCGAGCCCGGCACGATCGTGCAGGAGATGCAGGCGGGCTATGTGCTGCGCGATCGGCTTCTGCGCCCGTCGCTCGTCGCGGTAGCGAAGGCTGCTGATTAGCTTCGTCATGCCGGACTTGATCCGGCATCCCGCTTCTTGGCCTGACGGCAGCGGGAATCCGGCTCACGGCCGGGGTGACGTAGGAGGAAGATGGCGCTAAGCGCCCGCCTCGACATTGTTCTGGAAAGCCTTTCATGTTCACCTTTCTCCTCGTGCTTCAGGCCATCATCGCGGCCGCGCTCGTCACCGTGATCCTGATGCAGCGGTCGGAGGGTGGTGGTCTGACCGGGGGTAGCCCGACCGGCCTGATGTCCGCGCGCGGGGCGGCCAACTTCCTCACGCGCGCAACCACCATCCTCGCCGCAGGCTTCGTGCTCTGCTGCATCGCGCTCGCGACGCTCGCCAGCCTGAACAACCGCACGAGCCAGGTCGACGCCAGCGCGGCACCCCCTGCGCAGACCGCCCCGCTGGCCGCCCCGACTCCGGTCGCGCCCGCCGACCCGCTCGCCGCCGCGGCCGACCAGGCGGCGGGTAACGAGGCTGCGCCGAAATAGCTCGGCGCATGCGCGCGCGGGGGAAGATTGCCTTGCCCCGCCGCCCGCGGCGCGGCTAAGCGCCGACTCCCATGGCGCGGTATATCTTTATCACCGGCGGCGTGGTCTCCTCGCTTGGCAAGGGCCTGATGGCGGCGTCGCTCGCGGCGCTTCTGCAAGCGCGTGGGTACCGCGTGCGCATCCGGAAATTCGACCCCTATCTCAACGTCGATCCGGGCACGATGAGCCCGTATCAGCACGGCGAAGTCTATGTGACCGACGACGGAGCTGAGACCGATCTCGACCTTGGTCATTACGAGCGTTTCACCGGCGTCCCCTCGCGCCAGTCGGACAACATCACGTCCGGCCGCATCTATCAGACGATCATCCAGCGTGAGCGGCGCGGCGACTATCTCGGCGCCACTGTCCAGGTGATCCCGCACGTCACCGATGCCATCAAGGCATTCGCCCAGGCCGAGACGGACGATCTCGACTTCGTGCTGTGCGAGATCGGCGGCACGGTCGGCGACATCGAGTCGCTGCCCTTCATCGAGGCGATCCGGCAGCTCCGCAACGAGCTCGGGCGCGAGCGCACCGTCTTCGTGCACGTCACGCTCGTGCCCTATATCGCGGCGGCGGGCGAGCTGAAGACCAAGCCGACCCAGCATAGCGTGCGCGAGCTGACCGGCCTCGGCATCCAGCCTGACGTGCTCGTCTGCCGCTGCGAACAGCCGTTGCCCGACAGCGACCGCGCCAAGATCGCGCTGTTCTGCAACGTGCGGAAGGAAGCGGTCGTGCCCGCGCTCGATGCCAAGAGCATCTACGGCGTGCCGCTTCAATATCATGCCGAGGGCCTCGATCGCGAAGTGCTACGGGCCTTCGGGAACGATCCCGGGCCCGGCAGCCCGAACCTTGCACGCTGGACCGACATCATGGACCGGCTTCAGAACCCCGAGGGCGAGGTCACGATCGGCGTCGTCGGAAAATATGTCGGCCTGGCGGACGCCTATAAGTCACTCAACGAGGCGCTGGTGCATGGCGGGCTGGCCAACCGCGTCAAGGTCAACGTCCGCTGGATCGACGCCGAGCTGTTCGAGCGCGACGAGGACGTCACGGCCAAGCTCGAGCCGATGCATGCCATCCTCGTACCCGGCGGCTTCGGCGAGCGCGGGTCCGAAGGCAAGATCGCCTCGGTCCGCTTCGCCCGCGAGCGCAACGTTCCGTTCTTCGGCATTTGCCTCGGCATGCAGATGGCCTGCATCGAAGGCGCGCGGAACCTGGGCGGCGTCGCGGAGGCGTCGACCACCGAGTTCGGCCCGACCGCCGAGCCGGTTGTCGGCCTCATCACCGAGTGGATGTCGCGCGAAGGGCTGCAGCGGCGCGAAGCGAGCGGCGATCTGGGCGGCACGATGCGTCTCGGAGCCTATCCCGCGACGCTCGCCGGCAACAGCGTCGTGTCGTCGATCTACGGCGTGAACGAGATCAGCGAACGCCATCGCCACCGCTACGAGGTCAACGTCCACTACCGCGACATGCTGGAGAAGGGCGGCCTGCTCTTTTCCGGCATGAGCCCCGACGGCGCGCTGCCCGAGATCGTCGAGCGGCCCGATCACCCCTGGTTCGTCGGCGTCCAGTTCCATCCGGAGCTGAAATCGAAACCCTTCGACCCCCACCCGCTGTTCGCCAGCTTCGTGGGCGCAGCGGTGCGGCAGAGCCGGCTGGTATAGCGTCCCGTCCGTTTCGAGCGAAGTCAAGAAACGCGGTGCCACGTTCGAAGCCCGCTTCTCGACTGCGCTCGAGCGCACGGGTTCTGGTTCCTCTCGACCCGTAATGACCGGAACGCGCGTCCGTAGCTCCCGTTCTGACCCGCAGGTGCGCCCGGCACCTCAGGAGACAGGACCATGCAGAACCAGACCAGCGGCGGCCAGACCGGCACGCCCGATCCCACCTACAACCTCACCGCAGTGCTCTATCATGCGCTGCAAGGCGTCGAGAACTGCAAGACTTACGAGCAGGACGGCGGCGACCAGCAGATCCAGCAGTTCTTCCAGCAGGCCGGCCAGGTGCAGAAGCAGCTCGCCGAACAGGCCAAGGTGCTGCTGCACGACCAGCTGATGCAGCAGGTCCAGGGTGGCCAATCGGGCGGTCAGGGCGGCTCCGCCTTCAGCTTCAGCGGCGACCAGCAGGACGGCATGAGCCCGCGCGAGGAGACCACCGGCTCGACCGGCATGGGCCAGACGAGCGGCGCGTCGAGCTCTTGATTGACTCCTCTCCCGCGGAGCGGGAGAGGGACGGGCCGCGCCTGCGGCCAGGGTGAGGGCAGGACCGAGTGCCCTCACCCTCCCACCGCTTCGCGGCGGGTCAGCATCAGGTCGGTCAAGCCCCCGGCATGACCTAAACAGCGCGGGGCGGTGTTTACCTGATGCTCTCTCCCGGAATGGGAGAGGGGCTGCTAAGGTGCTCCCCGAACCAATTCGCAGGAGCCGCCATGTCCACCTACGCCGACCGTCTCGCCGCGTTGCGTGAACAGCTTCGCCGCGACCGGCTTGACGGGTTCGTCGTGCCGCTCACCGATGAGCACATGTCCGAATATGTCGGGGCCTATGCGCAGCGGCTGGCCTGGCTGACCGGCTTCCAGGGCTCGGCGGGCACGGCGGTGGTGCTGCCGCAGGAAGCGGCGATCTTCACCGACGGCCGCTACACGCTCCAGGTGCGCGAGCAGGTCGACGCGGAACACTGGGCCTATGTCTCAGTGCCCGAGACGTCCGTCTCCGACTGGCTCGGCGAGCATGCCGCGGACGGCGCGCGCATCGGTTACGACCCCTGGCTGCACACCCGCGCCTGGGTCGAGGCTGCGAAGGCTGCGCTCGCCGAGAAGGGCGCCGAGCTGATCGCGGTCGATACCAACCCGGTCGATGCGGTCTGGCCCGACCGGCCGGAGCCGAGCCGCGCCCGGCTGGTCGTGCACCCCGACCGCTTTGCCGGCCGCGGTTCGGCCGAGAAGCGCGCGGAGATCGCCGACTGGCTCGCTTCGAGGAAAGCCGACGCGGTCGTGCTCTCGGCGCTCGACTCGATCGCCTGGGTGTTGAACGTCCGCGGGCAGGACGTGGAGCGCACGCCCGTCGCGCTCGCTTATGCGCTGGTCAACGCCGACGGCACCGCCGACCTCTTCGTGCAACCGGAAAAGATCGGCGACGACGTGGCGCAGCATCTCGGCAACGCGGTGCGGCTGCACGATCGTGCTGCATTCCCGGCCGCACTGGCGGGCCTTGCGGGCAAGCGCGTCGCGGTCGACCCCGAGCGCGCCGTCGCCGCGATCTTCGCGCGGCTGGAGGAGGGCGGGGCGAAGACGCTGGCGCTCCGCGATCCCGCCGTGCTCGCCAAGGCGACCAAGAATCCGGTCGAGATCGCCGGCCACAAGGCGGCGCAGCTTCGCGACGGGGCGGCGATCGTGCGCTTCCTCCACTGGCTGTCGATCGAAGCGCCCAAGGGCCAGCTGACCGAACTCAGTGCGGCCGCCAGGCTCCGTGCCTTTCGCGACGAAACCGGGCTGCTCGAGGACCTATCTTTCGACACCATCTCGGCGGCCGGCCCCAATGCCGCCATCCCGCACTACCGCGTGACGGAAGACTCGAACCTGCCGATCGCGCGCAACGGAATCTTCCTGATCGATTCGGGCGGCCAGTACCGCGACGGCACCACCGACATCACGCGCACCGTCATCGTCGGCGAGCCCACGGCCGAGATGCGCGACCGCTTCACCCGCGTGCTCAAGGGCCACATCGCGATCGCGACCGCGCGCTTTCCAAAAGGCACGCGCGGCCAGCAGATCGACGCCTTCGCCCGTCGCCCGCTCTGGGAAGCAGGCCTCGACTACGCCCACGGCACCGGCCACGGCGTCGGCAGCTACTTATCGGTGCACGAAGGCCCCGCGCGCATCGCCACTTTCGGCGGCGGCGACGAGCCGCTCGGCGTGGGCATGATCCTGTCGAACGAGCCAGGCTACTATAAGGGCGGCGAGTACGGCATCCGAATCGAGAATCTGGTGCTGGTACGCGAGGTTGACATTGCGGGGGCCGAGCGGGAGATGCTTGGCTTCGAGACGCTCACTTTCGCCCCGATCGACCGTCGCCTGATCGCGGTCGAGATGCTGACGGCAGACGAGCGCGCCTGGCTCAATGCCTATCACGCACAGGTGATCGAGAAGATCGGTCCGGAACTCGACCCGGACGTCCGCGCCTGGCTCGAAGCGGAATGCGCTGCGATCTGAGGAAAGCGAGATCCCGGCTCAAGGCCGGGATGACGGGCCACGGATCTTTACCGATCGTCATCCCGGGCTTGACCCGGGATCCCGCTTTCTCCCGTCTCCGACGGAGGGAGGTTCCGCGCCTGCCCTTTCCGCTTGCGCAGATTCTCCCGCAGCGCCTTCGCCAGCCGCTCCGCGCGTTCTTCTCGTCCGGCCATGCACGCGACGCTACCCGCCCGTGCCGCGCCTTGACAAGCCGGACCCACTCCCCCAAACGCCCGCCTCGCCCGCGGGCCCGTGCTGCCGTAGCTCAGTGGTAGAGCGCATCCTTGGTAAGGCTGAGGTCGTGAGTTCAATCCTCACCGGCAGCACCACTTCTCACACGTTTCGCTGAAGTCGACCTTTCCGCATCCGCTCCCCGGGGGGAGCCGTGCACCTTTGTCGTTGATCTCGGCCTCGTCATGATACACTGTATCACCTCGCGACTCTGATGGTGGGGCATGCAGAGGCAATCGACGACGCCGGACGTACACTCTGAGGCGTTGCTGCTGTCCCGCGTGTCCAAGCGGTTTGGCACAAGGCTCGCGCTCGACTCGATCGACCTGCAGGTGCGGGCGGGAGAGATTGTGTGCTTGCTGGGCGCAAATGGAGCCGGCAAGACCACCACCATCAAGGTCCTTCTCGGCTTTCTCGAGCCCGACGACGGCAGTGCGACAGTCGTAGGCCATGCGCCGGGCACCCGCGAGGCCCGGCGGGCGATCGGCTTTGTGCCGGAGGCAGTCGCTCTCTACCCCAAGCTGACGGGCATCGAGAACCTTGCCTTCCTGCATAGTCTCAACGGCTCGGGCGTCGCGAGCTCGGAGCAGCTGCATGCCGCGCTTGCCGATGTCGGGCTCGATCGTGCGGCCGCGGAGCGCCGCGCCGAAGCCTATTCGAAGGGCATGCGGCAGAAGGTGGGGCTCGCGGCCGCGCTCATGAAGCGGGCGCAGGTGTTGATCCTGGACGAGCCGCTATCCGGTCTCGATCCCGACGCCGCCAACCAGTTCCAGGCGCTGCTGCGCGCGGGGGCGGCCCAAGGAGCGGCGGTTCTGATGGCAACGCACGACATCTTCCGCGCCAAGGAGATCGCGACGCGGATTGGCATCATGCGCGGTGGTCGGCTCATCGACCTGCTCGATGCTGCCGATGTCGGGCACAGCGACCTCGAAGCGCTTTACCTCAAGCACATGCGGCTGGCGGCATGAGTGCGGCGCGCGCGATCCTTGCCAAGGACGTTCGCGAGCTCCGTCGCGATGGCCGGGCGCTGCTGACCCTCGGGCGCGTGCTGCTGCTGGGCATAGCGGCACTCTGGCTGTCCGCGCAGCGCATGCGGACGGCCGAGAGCGCGCGCCTTGAGGCGGCCGCGCGCGAGCGGCAGACCTGGCTGAACCAAGGGCCGGCCAATCCGCACTCGGTTGCCCATTTTTCCATGTACGCCTTCAAGCCGCAAACCTCGCTCGCGCTCTTCGAGCCCGGGCTGGCACCCTATATGGGTGAGGCGATCTGGCTGGAGGCGCATTACCAGGACCCTGCCCGCTTCCGTGCCGCGGAGGATGCGACGGAGGCGCGGCGCTTCGCCGACCTGTCGCCCGCCTGGCTGGTGGCCGTCGCCCTGCCGCTCGTCGTCATCGCGCTCGGCTTTGCAAGCCTGGCGCGGGAGCGCGAGCAGGGCTTGTGGCGACAGCTCGCGGCAGCGGGCGTCTCCTCGCGCGAGGTGCTGCGCGGCAAGGCGGGGTGGCTGCTGGCGGCGGCGGTCGGCCTCGCAGCGCTCGTCTCCCTGCCAACCTTGCTGGTGTCGGCCGGGCTGCCCGTGCCCGGAGATGCCGGTGCGCGCTGGGTACTGATCGGGGTCGCCTTGCTGCTCTACGCCGCCGCGCTCACCGGCGTTACGCTTGCCATCTCCGCCGCCTCGCGCACGACGCGCGGCGCGCTGCTTGCGTTGCTGGCGTTCTGGATGATCTCAGTGGTGCTGGTGCCGCGGCTTGCGGGTACCGCCGCCGATGCGTTTGCGCCCGTGCCGCCGAGCCTCGATTTCTGGACGCAGGTGCGCAAGGAGTTGCGCGAAGGGAGCGAGGAGCGCGCCAAGCGGCTCGAGGCGGAGACGCTCAGGCGCTTCGGCGTAGCGCGGGTGGAAGATCTGCTGGTCAGCTTCGCAGGTATCGAGCTGCAGGCGAGCGAAGAGCATGGCAATGCGGTCTTTGACAAGCATTTCGGCGCGATCCGCGGAGCGCATGCCCGTCAGCAAACCCTTATGCGGCTGGCCGGCCTAGTCTCGCCCGCCGTCGCGTTCCGCAACGCAACCGCTGCATTCGCGGGCACTGACGCCGCGCACCACTGGCATTTCGCGGGCGCTGCCGAGGCGCATCGGCGCGCGGTCGTGAAGGCGCTGAACGACGACATGACCGCGCACGCGAGGGGTCAGGACTTCGACTACAAGGCCGACCCGAGGCTCTGGGCGGCTATCTCTGCCTTCACCTATGTCCAGCCATCGTGGACGGTCTCGCGGGGTGCACTCGTCGATCTCGGCGTTCTCGCGCTCTGGGTTGCGGCAGCGGCGGCGTCCGCATTCGCGGCTGTGAGGCGCTGGAGAGTCGCATGATGGGCTTCGAGCTGAAGCTGCTGTTCCGCGAGCGGCTGGCCGTGATCGCCTGGGCGGGTTTCCTTGCTTGTGCGCTGGCCGCGGCCGTGCTCGGAGCCGCGTGGGCGGAGCGGCATCGCGCGGCGCTCGCGGGGCACGCGGCCGACGAACGCTTCGCCATCAGCGAGGCGCAGGTCGCCGCAACCGACATCGCCCGTCAGCTGATCCTGCCTCCGGCGCCGCTGCTCGACCTCACCATCGGCCGCGCCGACCTCGAGCCGTCCGCCGGCGCGACGAGCTTCTTTGCGCGTGAGGATAAGCTGTTCGCCAACTACGAGCTGGACGGCCCCGTGGCGCTTGCCAATGGCCGATTCGATCTCGCCTTCGTCGTGGTCTGGCTCGCCCCTTTGCTGCTGATCGCGCTCGGCTTGTCGATCGCGAGCGCCGACCGGGACACGGGGCTGCTTCGACAACAGGCTGCAGCCCCGGTCGGCATCCGCCGGGTCGCGGTCGGCCGCGCCCTCCTGCGGCTGGTGCTCGTCCTTGCGCCCGTCGCGCTCGTCGCGATTGGAGCGACGCTGGCGGCTCCTGCTGCGGAGGGCAAAGGGCAGGCGCTCGCCCTATGGCTGCTGATTGCAGCGGGCTACCTTGCTCTATGGCAAGCGGCCATTCTGTTCGCCTCGACGCTGCGGGTGAGGCAGGAGGCGCTGGGTGCCGGGCTGCTCGCGGTATGGGCGCTCATCGTGCTGGTCGTGCCCGCATTCGGCTCCGCGACCGCGCAGGCGCTGTCGCCGCCGCCGTCGCGCTTCACGCTCATCGCCGAAGCGCGTGCCGCCGAAGTTGCCGCGCGCGACGCCGCGCCCGATCTCCTCAACAAGTACATGCACGATCACCCCGAGCTGCTGTCCGCGGGCAGCGGAGAGGTGGAAGCATGGGTGAAAACCTCCGCCATGACCGGCCGGCAGGTTGAAGCTGCGATCGGTCCTACCCTTGCGAGCTTCGAAGATGCGCGTGTGCGCCAGCGCCATGTCGCACAGGCGTTCGAGCTCCTGTCGCCGGCCTTGCTGACCCACCGGCTGCTGGCGGACGTGGCGGGAACGGGTGAGGCGCGCTTCGCGGCGTTTCGAACGGCTGCGGCGAGCTATCATCGCCGGCTCAAGGGCAAGATCACCAGCGCGGGGCTGGTCGGGCAAAAGCTCAGTCGCGGCGATTTGGATGCGATCGCGCCCTTGCGTGTGGAGGCGCAGGTCGGGGGCTCCGTGGCCTTCGGAACGCTCCTGCTGGTCGGGGCCGCGCTCCTCTTAGGGGCCTTTGGCGCGCATAGGTTCAGCCCAAACCGCGCGATCTAGAACGGAACGGAGAGACATGGCGACTGCGGCCAAGGCCCTTCTTCAACCTATCCTACTGACCCGCGATGCGCATTGGAGCCAGGTGCTCGCGCCGGATGTGGGCCTGCTGATCGATGGTCGCACGCCGTGCGTGAGCGACGAAACCGTGGAGCTTGCACTGCAGCAGCTTCAGGGCCCTGTGAGCGTCTCGGGTTCGCCTGGCGAGATCGGTGCTGGGCTGGGCGGGCTCCCCGCTGAGCTCACGGCCGACATCGTGCAGCTCGCCGAGCGCTTCGCTGCACTCATGGCGGTGCCAAACGTCCGGCTCCGCCTCGAGCGGATCGAGACCGACGCCTGCCGCAAATGGCACCTGGACTATACCGACCTGCGGCTGGTGGTGACGTACCGCGGGCCCGGCACGCAATTCCGGCTGAGCGAAGCGGGCGCGATCGAGCAGATCGCCGAGCAACAGGTCGCGCTGTTCAAGGGCCGAGATTTCGGCGCACAGCATGCGATGATATCACACCGCTCGCCCCCGATCGCAGGTACCGGCATCGTGCGGCTCGTGCTCGTCATCGACACTCCGCTCCGCCCGAGGGACGCCGCCTTCCATGAGCAGCGCGATCCTGAAACGAAAGCGCTTATGCCTGACGGGGCTGAGCAGTATCCAGCGTGATGCTGTTTTCGCCGTTGTCGCGAGCATGACCAAAGAAGGTCCCAGATGGAAGCGGAGCCGATGACGCGGCTCGGCCGACACCTACACGTCCGCCTCCGTCGAGGTGGACGCGGTCTTGCCGCTCTCGCCGACGCTCAGCCTGGGCGGCGGCGTGGGCCTGTACCGCAATGCTTTCTTCAACAGCACCGATGGTCACCAGCATGTGCAGGGGGCCAACCTGCGCTGGACGCCCCGCCCGGGCGTCGAGGTCCAATCCTTCTGGAGCCGTTCGGATATTTACGACGATGAGTTCGGGCCGATCTTCGTGCCGGCCGGAGCGTTCCTGCCGCCCAACCCGCCCCGCCGCCGCCTTGGCCCCGGCCAGGCCCAAGTACCGCAGCACCGCGAGCCTGTGGGGAACCACCGCCGACGTGCGGCTTGGCGGCGTGTGGCGGGTCCAGGCCGGGCTCTTCCACTCGGCGTTCGATGACGAGCGGACCGCGACCAATCTGCTGCTGGGCGTGCAGCCGGACGGGAGCGCGCGCCAACTCTTCCTGCTCGATCCGCCCACCAGGCTGGCGTCCACGAGTGGGGAGCTGCGGGTCAGCCGCAGCTTCGCCGAGGGGCCGCGGACGCATGTCGTGCATGTGAACGGGCGTGCGCGCCATCGTCCGGACCGGTTCGGCGGGTTTGCCTCGATCAACGGCGGCTCCACGACTGTGTCGGGGCCGTCCGGGCCGATCACCGGCCCGTTCGCCTTCGGGCCTCAGACGACCAACGTCATCAGTCAAGGGGCGGCGGGTCTCGCCTATGAGGGCCGCTGGCCCGGTGTGGGAGAGCTGAGCGCGGGCGTGCAGACGACGCGCTACCGCAAGCGCATCGCCCGGCCGGACGTTCCTGTTGTGGTGGACCGCGCCGATCCGGTCATCTTCAACGTCGCGGGCGCGGTGGAGCTGACGGACGCGCTGGTCGCCTACGCCGGCTATACGACCGGGCTCGAAGAGTCGGGCGTCGCGCCCGAGAACGCGATCAATCGCGACGAGGCGCTGCCCGCGATCGAGACCAGCCAGCGTGACGCGGGCCTGCGCTGGCGCGTGACGCCGGACTTGCGTGTGGTCGTCGGTTTCTTCGACGTGCGCAAACCTTACTTCAACCTAGACGAACGCGACCTCTTCCGCCTGCTCGGCGACGTGGAGCATCGGGGCGTGGAGGCTTCGATTGCCGGCGCGATCACGCCGCGGCTGAACATCGTGGCGGGCGGCGTCTTCATGCGTCCGCGCGTGACGGGCGAAGGCGTCCGGCTCGGCCGCGTCGGTCGGCTGCCCATCGGCCAGCCCGCGCGCAACCTTCAGTTCAACCTCGACTGGCGGCAGCCCTGGGTCGAGGGCCTCTCGCTCGAGACCAACGTGCAGCACCTGTCGCGGCGCGCGGCACGGCTCGACAACCGGCTGTTCCTGCCGCCCCGCACGCTGGTGGACCTCGGCGCGCGCTACCGCTTCAAGCTGAGCGGGAAGGACGCCACGCTTCGCCTGCGCGTCACGAACGTGTTCAACGTGTACGACTTCGATCTGCGCGGGGCGGGCGCGTTCGACCTCATCAACGGCCGGGTCGCGTTTCTGTCGCTCGCAACCGAACTTTGAGCGCCCGGAGTCGCCTTCCCCTTCCCCCCGCGAGTGGCCGATCCGCTTCTCACGTTGTCCTAGAGCGGCGATCGACCCGCCTTCTAACGCCCGCCGTCATGCGTTAGGCCAAACGGCATGGCCGATATCCAGACCAGCCCCGCCGTGCCCGTCGTCACCCGCCGGGAGGATTATCGTGTGCCCGATTGGGCCGTGCCGGACGTGGCGCTCGAGGTCGATCTCGACGCGGCGCGCACGGTCGTGCGGGCCCGCCTGTCCGTCGAGCGGCGCGGAGCCGGGCCCCTGGTGCTCGATCATGGCGGGCAGGAGGTGGTGCGGATCGCGGTGGATGGCGCGGAGGTGGAGCCGCGTCGCACCGATGGACGGCTGCTGCTCGACCTTGCGGGTGGGGCGCACCTGATCGAGACCGAGTGCGTCATCCGCCCTGCCGCGAACACGGAGCTGATGGGGCTGTACGAGTCGGGCGGGCTGCTCTGCACCCAGTGCGAGGCGGAGGGCTTTCGCAAGATCACCCCTTTCCCCGACCGGCCCGACGTGCTGGCGCGCTATGACGTGCGGATGACGGCGGATCGGGCGACCTATCCCGTGCTGCTGTCCAACGGCGATCTCGTGGGCAGCGGCACGCTGCCTGACGGCCGCCACTGGGCAGAATGGCGCGATCCTTACCCCAAGCCCTCTTACCTGTTCGCGATGGTCGCGGGCGACCTCCAGGCCAATCGCGACCGCTTCGTCACCGCGTCGGGGCGCGAGGTGCAACTCGGCATCTGGGTGCGCGAGGCCGACCTGCCGCGCACCGCGCACGCGATGCAGGCGCTCAAGGATGCCATGGCGTGGGACGAGCGCGTCTATGGCCGCGAATACGACCTAGACATCTTCAATATCGTGGCGGTGAGCGACTTCAACTTCGGCGCAATGGAGAACAAGGGCCTCAACATCTTCAACTCGCGCTATGTTCTCGCCGATCCGGAAACCGCGACCGACGCCGATTACGATGCAATCGCGTCGGTCGTCGCCCACCAATATTTCCACAACTGGTCGGGCAACCGAGTGAGCTGCCGCGACTGGTTTCAGCTGTCGCTTAAGGAAGGCTTCACCGTCTACCGCGACCAGCAATTCTCGGCCGATCACGGCTCGGCTGCGGTCGAGCGAATCAATGCGGTGCGCACGCTCCGCTCGGGCCAGTTCCCCGAAGATGCGGGCCCGCTCGCGCATCCTGTGCGCCCCGACAGCTACATGGAGATCAGCAACTTCTACACCGCGACCATTTACAACAAGGGCGCAGAGCTGATCCGCATGATGGCGACAATGCTCGGCCCCGATCGTTTCCGGCGCGGGACCGACCTGTACTTCGCGCGCCATGATGGCCAGGCGGTCACCTGCGAGGATTTCGTGTGCGCGTTGGAGGACGGCGGGGGCATCGACCTCTCCCGCTTCCGGCTCTGGTATGCGCAGGCCGGGACGCCGCGCATCACGGCCGCCGTGCGCCTGGACGGGGATGCGGCGATCGTAACGCTCGCGCAGGAGGTGCCGCCAACGCCCGGCCAGCCGGTCAAGCAGCCCATGCCGATCCCGCTGCAGCTCGCGCTGTTTGGTGCGGAGAACGGGCGCAGCCTCGGCGAGGAGCAGCTGGTCGTGCTGGACGATGCGGCGGCCGAGCTGCGCATCGAGGGCATCGCCGAGCGGCCGGTCTTGTCGATCAACCGCGGGTTCTCCGCGCCGGTCACGGTTGCAACGGAGCGAACGGCTGCTGAACTGGCGCTCCTGTCGGCGCATGACGACGATCCGTTCGCGCGCTACGAGGCACTGCAGCAGCTGATGCTCGATACGCTGATCGGCGAGATCACGGGCGGAGCGGGCGAACCGGCAGCGGTGGTCACCGCCGTGCGGCAGACGCTCACCGACCCGCAGCTCGACCGCAGCTTCATCGCGGAGGCGGTTGCGCTTCCCTCCGAAGCGTTCATTGGCGATCAGCTCGACCAGGTCGATCCCGACGCGATCGCACGGGCGCGCGACGGGCTGAGGGCGAGCCTCGGGCGTGCCTTGGCGCAAGACTGGCGCCTGGCCTACCAGGCCAGCGCTGCCGACGACCAAGAGGGTGTTGACGTCGGTGGGCGCCGGATCAGCAAAAAAACGATCGCGCTCGGGTACCTGATGGCAGCGGGCGAGGCGGACGCGGCGGAGCTCGCCTGGGCGCAATTCGAGCGCGCCACCAACATGACCGATCGGCAAGGCGCGCTCAGCGTGCTTGCCGGCAGCGACGCCCCGCAGCGGCAGGCCGCGCTCGAAGCCTTTCATGCGCGCTTCCGGAACGATCCGCTCGTGATCGACAAATGGTTCACGACTCAGGCGCTCTCGACCCGCGACGACACGCTCGAGGCGGTGCTTCAACTCGCGCGCCACCCGGACTTTACCCTCTCGAACCCGAACCGGGTGCGGGCGCTCGTGGGCGCGTTTGGGGCCAATCAGCGCGCCTTCCATGCCCGGGACGGCCGCGGCTATGCCTTTGTGGCGGACCAGATCCTCGCGCTCGACCCGATCAACCCGCAATCAGCCGCACGGCTGGTGGGCCCGCTCGGGCGCTGGCGGCGGTTCGATGCCGATCGCGCTGCCTCCATGCGCCGGGCGCTCGAACGGATCGTCGCGACGCCTGGCCTGTCGAAGGACGTGCTCGAACAGGCAGGCAAGTCGCTGGTCTGAGAGTGCGCTTGTTCAGCGGGCCCAGTCGGCCACCTCGCCTGCGACGCGATTGGCAGCCTGGTTGAGCGCCAGGCCTACCGTCGCCGCCTCGATCTCGCCCGCCACCGGCACGCGCGCCTCAAAACGGCGGGTGCGCACGGCGTTGTTGCGGTCGATGACGCCGTCAAAACGTACGGTCGCCTCGCGCGTCTGCGCGTCAACGCCGAACATCAGCAGCCGCCCGGACAAGCGGGTGGCCGGGTCCTGGATCGAGGTCCGCGCCGGGATCACCGGCCGCCCCGTGCGCGCGGTGATCGTCTCGGCCAGCAGCGCCTGGAACAGCCGCGCGGGCGGATCAACCCAGACCGCGTCTTTCACATACGCGACCGCCGTGTCGCGCGCGATCACCGGCACGCGATTGTTGGCGAGCTCTGCGGGCACGGTGGGCAGCTGGACGGCGATCGCCAGCACCGGATTGACAGTCTGGCCCGTCCCGGCGCGCACCTGCTCGGCAGGCATCAGCCGCAGCAGCTCGGGCGGCGGCTTGGGTCCGAAACGGATGCAGCCCGTGAGCGCGAGCGCTAGGACAGCGGCGGCGACGGCTCTTGTCATCTATTTGCCCTCATAGTCGGGCAGCGCCGGGCTGCCGATCAGCGACGACGCGCCGCCCCGGTTCAAACGCTCCGCGACCGCGGTCAGCGCTTCGGACATCTCGCGCAGGTCGCGCACAAGCTGGTTCGCTTCCGGCACGGTCTGGCGCGAGAAGCTTTGCACGCCCGGCCGGGCGTCCTTCAGCACTGCATCAAGATTGTCGAAGCTGGTCCGCGCGCGCGCAACGGTGCCGCGCAGGTCGGCGACCAGCGGCCGGCCTTCCTCGTTCAGCAGCTGGTTGGTGGTGCCGGCAAGCGCGCCGAGCTGCTCGGCGGCGGCCCCCGCCTGCTGGATGGCCACGCGTGTCTCGGCAAGCGTGGCCGCGATCTCGGGACCTCGATCGGCGATGTCGCCGCTCAACCGATCGACGCTCCGCAGGATGTTGGTGATCGAGCGCAGGTTGGAGTCGTTGAGCACGAGCGTGAGCCGCTCCGTGAGCGTCGCCAGCCGCTCCAGAAGCTGCGGCGCGCTGTTGAGCAGCGCCCCCAGCCCACCCGCGCGGGTGGGGATGACGGGCGCACCCGCCGGGCCAATATCGGTGATCGGCGGCGCGCCCTTTTTCGCGCCCTGGAGCAGCAGCGTCGACACGCCGGTGAAGCTGCCCTGGATGGAAGCGGTGGTGCCGATCAGCACCGGCACGTCCTCGGCGACCGTAATGCGCACGCGGATGAAGTCGGGATCGTCTTTCCAGATGGTGATCTGGTCGACCTGGCCCACCGGCACGCCCGAGAAGCTGACCGCCGAGCCGCGCGCCAGACCTTCCACCGACTGGCGAAAGAAGATGTCGTAGATTTTCTGCTCGGTGTCGGCGACCCGGGCCAGCCACACGGTGAAGATTGCCGTCGCGATCAGCAGGATCAGCACCACCGCGCCGACGAGCACATGGTTCGAGCGGGTTTCCATCAGTGCACACCCTCAGTCTCTTGCCGCCGATCCTCGGCGATGGCCGCCATCCGCCCGCGCGGCCCCTTGAAATATTCCTGGATCCACGGGTGGTCCAAGGCGAGCAGCTCGTCGATGGTGCCGACGGCGATCACCTTGCGGTCGGCCAGCACGGCCACGCGGTCGCAGATGGCGTAAAGCGTGTCGAGATCGTGCGTGATCAGGAACACGGTCAGCCCCAGCGTGTCGCGCAGCGATCGGGTGAGCTCATCGAAGCGTTGCGCGCCGATCGGGTCGAGCCCCGCGGTCGGCTCGTCGAGGAACAGCAACTGCGGGTCGAGCGCGAGCGCGCGGGCGAGCCCGGCGCGCTTCTTCATGCCGCCGGACAGCTCGGCCGGGTATTTGGGCCCGGCCTCCGGCGGCAGACCGGTCATGACCACCTTGTACGCGGCGATCTCGTTCATGAGCTCGGGCGACAGGTCCGGATAGAACTCCTTGAGCGGCACCTGGACATTCTCGGCGACGGTCAACGTCGAGAAGAGCGCGCCGCCCTGGAACAGCACCCCCCATTGCTTGCGGACGTTGACCGTCTCGTCGAGGTCGCGGCCGAGGATGGGTTCGCCGAACACCTCGATCTCGCCCGCGTCGGGCGTCTGCAGCCCGATGATCGACCGCATCAGCACCGACTTGCCCGTGCCCGAGCCGCCGACCACGCCGATGATCTCGCCCCGGTGCACGTCGAGGTCGAGGTCCTCGTGCACGACCTGCTCGCCGAAGCTGTTCCCCAGCCCGCGGACGCGGATGATCGGCGGCTCCTTGTCGAAGTCGATCATATCCAGCCGATCCGCTCGAAGAAGACGGCGAAGAAAGCGTCGATCACGATCACGAGGAAGATCGCCTGCACGACCGCGGCGGTGGTGCGCAGCCCCACCTGCTCGGCGTCGCTTTCCACCTGCATCCCCTGGAAGCAGCCGGTCAGGCCGATGATGAGGCCGAACACCGGGGCCTTGATCAGGCCGACATACAGGTCGGTGATCGGCACCACCTCGCGGAGCCGCTGGACGAAGCTGACCGGCGGGATGTCGAGGGTGATCCACCACAGGATGCCGCCGCCGATGATCGCGATCAGCGACGAATAGAAGCCCAGGAGCGGCATCATGATGACCGTCGAGAGCACGCGCGGCAGCACCAGCGCCTCCATGGGCGACACGCCGATGGTTCGCATCGCGTCCACTTCCTCGGTGATCTTCATCGTGCCGAGCTGTGCGGCGAAGGCCGAGCCCGAGCGGCCCGCGATCATGATCGCGGTCATCAGCACGCCCAGCTCGCGCAGGGTGATGCGGCCGATCAGGTTGATCGTCAGGAACTCGGCCCCGAACTGCTGCAGCTGCACGGCGCCCTGTTGCGCGATCACGATGCCGATCAGGAAGCTCATCAGCCCAATGATGCCGAGCGCCGACACGCCGACCACTTCCAGCCGCTGGACGAGCGCGGTCCAGCGAAAGCGGCGCGGATGACGGATCACGGCGCCCAGTGCGACCAGCATGGCCCCGAAGAAGGCGAGCAGCCCGAGCAGCGTGCGCCCCGCCTGCGCGGTCGCGGCCCCGATCTCGTCGAGCACGCGGGTGAAGGGCGGACGCTGGTCGGGGCGTACCTTGACCGGCTGGTCGGCGCGATCGACTTCCTCGAGCAGCCGGCGCGCATCCTCGCTCGCCCCGCGGATCTCGGCACCATGTTCGCGCGCGAACCGGCGGACGATCCAGGCCCCGATCGTGTCGATCCGGTCGGTGTCGGACAGGTCGATTGCCGCCACAGCGCCGCCCACGCCGGCCAGCCGCCGCGGCAAGTCCTGCACCTGCGCAAGCGTCAGCGCGCCGGAGAACCGGATGACGCGCGCGCCTGCGTCTTGCTCCTCGACGAAGTCGGCGGACCCGGCCATCCCGGCCCCCCTGCGCGATTTGTCGCGCAGGAGCAAGGTACTTGCCCCTTTCCCGCCTGCCGCGAGGAGGGTTGCTACACCGCCTCCAACGCCTGCGCGAAGTCGGCGATCAGGTCGTCGGCGTCTTCCACGCCGATCGAGATGCGGACCAGATTGTCGGTGATGCCGAGCGCCGCCTTGCGCGCGTCGGGCACCGACAGATGGGTCATGCCCGCCGGATGCGAGGCAAGCGTCTCCGTCCCGCCAAGGCTGACCGCGAGCTTCGCGATCTTGAGCGCATCGAGGAAGCGGAACGCCTCGGGCTCGCCGCCCTTGAGGAACAGCGAAAAAGTCGAGCCTGCGCCGCTGCAATGACGGCGGTAGATGTCCGCCTGGCGGTCATTCTCGAGGAAGCCGAGATAGCCGACATGCTCGACCTTCGGGTGATCGCGGAGGAAAGCGCACACCTTGGCCGCATTCTCGCCCGCGCGGCTCATGCGCAGCTCCAGCGTTTCCAGCGACCGGAGCAGCATCCAGGCGGTGTTCGGGTCGGTGATGGTGCCGATCGTGTTGCGCATCAGCCGGATCGGATCAATCAGCGCCTTGGCGCCCAGCACGCCGCCCGCGACCAGATCGCTGTGCCCGCCCGCATATTTCGTGAGCGAATAGACGACCAGGTCCGCCCCATGCTCGAGCGGCTTGTGCCACAGCGGCCCAAGGAACGTGTTGTCGATCGCGATCGGCGGCGCATCGGGGCCGGTGCCGAAGATCGCGTCACGGCTCGCGCGGACCGCCTGCACGTCCACAAGCGCATTGGTGGGGTTGGCCGGACTTTCGAGGTAGATAAGCGCCACACGCCCCGAGGAGGCCTTGTGCAGCACCTGGTCGATCTCCTCGCGCGTCGCGCCCGCGGGAAAATCGAGCCAATGCACGCCGAACTTGCCGAGAGTGCGCGCGATCAGCGTCTCGGTTGCGGCATAGAGCGGGCCCGAATGGACGATGGTGTCGCCGGGCTTGACCATCGACAGGAACAGCGTCGCGATGGCCGACATGCCGGAGGAAAAGGCAAGCGCGTCCTCCGCATCCTCCCACACCGCCAGCCGATCCTCCAGGATTTCCTGGTTGGGCCCGTTGAAACGCGAATAAACGAGGCCCTCGGCCCCGCCCGGGCGCTTGCCCGTTACGCCCTCGAAGTGCCGCTTCCCCGCCGCCGCGTTCTCGAACACGAAGGTGGAGGTGAGGAAGATGGGCGGCTTCAGCGAGCCTTCGGAGAGCGCCGGGTCAAAGCCGTGACCCATCATCAGCGTCGACGGCTTGAGCTTGCGCCCGCCGATCGAGTCGGCGGTGGGCTTGGGCTTGCGCCGGGGCGTCGGCACGCCCGACAGATCGGCTTCGGTTTCCTCGGTCATGCAACGCTCCGCTTCTGGTCGTACAGGTTGGATCGCGGAGCCCATACTCCGGCTTGGCCCGGCTTGTCGAAGCCAAGCCTCCATTCCGGTTCAGGACAGTCCAATCAGGCTGATCTGCCGTCCGTAGTCGAGTTCACCCGCATGGGTCGCGCGGCGGAAGCTGAAGAAGCGCTCCGCATCCGCGTAAGTGTCGAGACCGAGCGCGTCGACCCGGCCGAGCCCCGCCGCTGCGAGCCGCGCCGCGACATAGCCTTCCAGATCGAACTGGTAGTGCCCGGCGCGCCCGGCGGCGAGGAAGCGCTCGTTGGCCGGATCGGCCGCCTCGAACCGGCGCGCGAAGGCGTCGTCCACCTCGTACGAGCTGCGCGCGATGCAGGGGCCCACGGCCGCTGCAATGCGCTCGCGACATGCGCCGAGCCGTTCCATGGCTTCGATTGTCGTATCAGTGACGCCCGCAAGCGCACCCTTCCAGCCCGCATGCGCCGCGCCGACCACGCCCGCCTCGCGATCGGCCAGCAGCACCGGCGCACAGTCGGCGGTCAGGATGCCGAGCAGCAGCCCTGGCCGGTCGGTCACCAGCGCATCCGCCTGCGGGCGCGCGTCATGCGCCCACTCGCCCGCCTCGACGCAGACCGCCGAATGCACCTGGTAAACGGTCACAAGACGCGCGTCCCGAGCGACTGCCGCGCCCGCCCGGCGCCGGTTCTCCGCCACCGCCGCCGGATCGTCCTGCGACCCCGTGCCGACGTTCAGCCCAGCCACGGCCCCCGTCGACACGCCTCCGCGCCGGCCGAGAAAGCCGTGCGGCACGCCGGCGAGCGCCGGGGAGCGGATCACCTCTACGCTCACAAAGCCAGCCGGAAGATCAGGTCGCGATCGATCTGCGCGCCGGTCTGGAAGGCATAGTCTCCGATATGATCGAAGCCGTAACGCCGGTAGAAACGCTGTGCGCGGTGGTTCTCCTCCCAGACCGTCAGGAGCAGCTCGTCGGACCCGGACTCGCGTGCGGACGCGATCGTCCAATCCATGAGCGCCTGCGCAATGCCGGTGCCCTGCTTCTGCCGCACCACGTAAAGCTGCGAGAGCTGCCGCGCACGTGGGCCGACATACTCGGGCGGCAACCACGGCGTGGACAGCTTGGCATAGCCGATGACGGCCTCCCGCTCGCGCGCGATCCGGAAGCGGTGGTTGGCCGGATCGGCCAGGTGCCGCAGCAGTGCGCCATTGGGGCCATAAGCCTGCCCGAGATAGGCCGCCATGTCCTCGGCGGAGCAGCTGTGCGCGAAGGTGTCGATCCAGCATTGCCGCGCCACCGGATCGAGGTCCGGCCCGTCTTCCGGGGCTCCATCGGCATAAGCGATCATGGGGCAAACCCCGCGGGTTCGGGCCAGGCGGGGGCAGCCAGCGCGAGCGCCTTGAACAACGTCCCCATCTCCTCGGATGCGGTCAGCCGGTGCGCGTCGGCGGCCGCACCCAGCTTGAGTGCGCGCTGATCGATCCCGAGCGCCTGCAGGAACGCGCCCTGGCCAATCGGACCGAAGGTACGCGCCCCCTCGGCGCGAGCGGCTTCGGCAAGGGTGCCGAAGTCGACATGCGCCGTCAGGTCGCGCTCGCCGGGCTCCTCGAACGGATTGGCATAGGCATGGGCGCGCACCGCCTGCAGCGTGTCGCCGACCGCCGGCCCTTCATAGCCGTAATCGACGATCAGTGCCGCGCCGCCCTGGCGCGCGATCCTTCCGGCAAGGTCGCGCGCGATCGCGGCGGCGGCTGGCGAGGTCTCGATGATCGAACCGGGCGGGGCCGCGCGCACGCGCTCGGGCAGGATCGCGTCGAGCGCGGGCCCGCTCGCCACCGGCACGAACAGGGGGTTCGCCCAGGCGACGTGCCGCTCGCGCCACCCATTTGCGCCGCGGACGATCTGCCGCACGGGCAACGCGTCGAAGAACTCATTGGCCACGACGAGCAGGGGTACGTCGCCGGGCAGGGTGGCGAGATCGTCATACCAGCGCGCATCGGGCACGCGCGCGCGCTGCTGCTCGCGCAGGGCCGTGCTTATCTCGACGAAGTGGACCGGCGGGGCCAGTCCGGCCCCTCTCATGACCCGCAGCGCATCGGCGGCAAGCGTGCCGCGCCCGGGCCCGAGCTCGACATAGTGCGCGGCGGGGCGGCCCGCCCGGTCCCACAGGTCGGCCAGCCACGCGCCGATCAACTCGCCGAACATCTGGCTGATCTCGGGCGCTGTCGTGAAGTCGCCGCCGGCCCCGAACGGATCGCGGGTGGCGTAATAGTGCCGGTTCGCCGCCGCCATGAAGTGCGCGATCGGGATCGGCCCGTTCACGACGATCGCCGCCGCGATCGCATCCGCGCAGGTGAGGGTGGGGGAGGGCACGCCCCATCCCTAACCGCCCGTATTGAGCGAAGTCGAGATACGCTTCTCGACTTCGCTCGAAACGGACGGGTTCAGGCGATGCGCACCAGGCCCCGCCGCCGCACGGCCACACCGGCAAGGCCGAAGCCCGCGATCATCAACGCCCAGCTTGCCGGCTCGGGCACCACGCCCACCGCGGACGCGCCGGCGACGCGGAAGGCGTAGATGCTGGTCGGGATAAGCGCAGTCTGCACTCCGTCGACAAGCGGGCAGGGGTCGCCGATCTGCACCAGCGCCGAGACACCGCCGAAGCCCGAGGTGCACACGTCGCGGCGGTTCGGGTTGTCACCCTGCGTGACCGACATGTCGTTGTCGGAGATGAGAAGCAGGCTCAGGCTCCCGTCGCCAAGCGTGCGGCCGAAGGTCAGCCCTTCGAGCTTCTCCGTCACATTGGCCGCGCCGACCTGTGCCTGCACGTCGAGGTAGAGCGACTTGGACACGGGCACGACGCCTGTGGGCAGGGTGTTCGACCCCGCCAGGCTGACATTGGTCACGTCCGTGGCCCCATCGAGGCGGATGCGGTAGACCCGCTTCGATCCGACCAGCCCGGCTCCGGTCGGATCAGCCTCGCCCAGCCCGCGATTGTCGCGCTCGATCACGAGAAAGCTGCCATCGGCGAGCTGGGTGATCGAGGACACGCCGATGCTGCGGCCCTGATCATTCTCCGAAAAGTCGTTGGCAGTGCCGGGGATACGCGCGTTGATCTGGTCGCGGTGTTCGAGCTGGTAGATGAACTGACCGGTCGCCTCGCCGCTCGCGATGTCGAACCGCACGATGCGGAGGTTCTGGCTGCGCCGCCCCTGATCGCCCCGGCCTTCGTTGACCAGCGGGTCCTGCAGGATCGCGAACGCCGTCCGTCCATCGCGCGAGATGGTCAGGCCTTCATAGCCGCGATTGTCCTGTCGCCCGGTCGCGATGGTGCCGCGCCCGTCGACATAGTTGAGCGTCCCGTTGTTCTCGCGCGGGACAAGGTTATTCGGCTGCTTGAACGCGCGGACGAAAGTGCCATCGGCCTTGAACTCGTAGATGGACGGGCCGTACTCGTCCGAGATCAGGAAGTTGCCGTTCGCGCGCCGGGCGATGCCCTCAGAGTCGATTGAGTTGCCGAGCACGGCCTTGTTGCCGTTGAGCAGGCCGGGGTTCTGGCCGTCGAACAGGGTGCCGTCCGCGCGCTTGAGCACGGTGGTCGACACGAGCTGGAACCCGCTCGCCGCACCCGTCGTTGTCGGACTGCCCACAGCAGCGCCGCATGACGCCATGGTGACCGAAACGTTACGGACCTGTGTCAGGCAACGCTCTCGGTCCCGGCGAACGGCTCGACCCGCTGCCGCCGGCCCTTGGCGGTCATGATCAGATAGAGGCCGACCAGGATCAGCGGAAGGCTGAGCGTCTGGCCCATAGTCAGGCCCCAGCTGAGGTTCTCGAGGCCGGCATCGGGGTTGCGGACGCGCTCAAGCGAGAAGCGCACAAGCCCGTAGCCGAGCGCGAACACGCCGACGAGCTTGCCGGGCTGGTAGCGCGCGTCCGTCTTCCAGAACAGGAACCACAGCACCGCGAACAGGATCAGCCCTTCGCCGGCCGCCTCGTAGAGCTGGCTTGGATGGCGCGGCTCGGGCCCGGCGCGTGGGAAGATGATCGCCCAGGGCACGTCCGTCACGCGGCCCCAGAGCTCGCCGTTCACGAAGTTCGCCATCCGCACGAGGAAGATGGCGGGAGGCACGCAGACCGCGACATAATCGTGGACGCGCAGCCAGTTGAGGCCGTTCGACCGGCACAGCCAGGTCAGCGCCAGCACGACCCCGATCAGCCCGCCATGGAAGGACATGCCGCCTTCCCACAGCTGCAGCACTTCCAGCGGACGCAGCAGCAGGTCGGGCTTGTAGAACAGGACATAGCCGATGCGCCCGCCCAGGATCACGCCCAGCGTGATCCAGAAGACGAGGTCGTCGGCGTGGCGCTTGGCCATGGGCGCGCCGGGCTCGCGCAGCAGCCGCGTCAGCAGCCACCAGCCGAAGAAGATGCCGACGATGTAGGCGAGCGAGTACCAGCGTATGTCGAGCGGGCCGAGCGACAGCGCGACCGGATCGAGCCCGAGCTGCTCGAAGCGCAGAAAGCTAGCAGATTGCGCGAGCACAGGCAGGATCAAGGCTTTTCCCCAGCGATTTGCGCCTGCATAGTGAGCGCACAACGAAAGCCCAAGAGGGGAGAGGGATGCCGTCGCAACTCGACCAGATGATGGACGGGATTATGGCCGCGCTGACGGCGGAGAACAGCATGTTCCCCGTTGCGCACATGGAGCAGGACGGCGTGAGCCTGCCGTTCATCGCGTCCGCGCCGCCCGCGCTGCCGCACTATTTCGAGCGCTTCTGCACCCAGCATGGCGACACGCCCTTCCTGGTCTGCGGCGCCGAGCGGCTGAGCTTTGCCCAGGCCTATGCCGAAGCGCGACGGGTGGCGGGCGCGCTGGTCGAAGGCTTCGGCGTCAAGCGCGGCGACCATGTCGGGATCGCCATGCGCAACGCGCCGAGCTGGATCGTGCTCTACATGGGCGTGCTGATGGCGGGCGGCGTCGCGACCTTGCTTAACGGCTGGTGGACCGGGCCCGAGCTGGCCGCCGGAGTTGACGGTACCGACACCAGGCTCGTGCTGGCCGATCTGCCGCGGGTCGCGCGGCTGGGCGAAGCGCGGCACGGGGCCGAGGTGGTCGCGCTCGACGTCGCCCTGCCGATCGCTGAGGCGCTCGCCCCCGTGCTCGCGCGCGGTGGCGGGGCGGACACGCCGCTGCCCGACCTGACCGGCGACGACAAGGCAACGATCCTGTTCACCTCGGGCTCGACCGGCCAGTCTAAGGGCGCGATCTCCACCCACCGTGCGGTGGTGCAGGGCACGATCAACTATGTCGCGCAGACAGTGATGGCGCTGCAGGTCGTGACCCGGCTCGGCGACCCGCCCGCGGCCGGCGTCCAGCCGGCGACGCTCCTCAACGTGCCGCTGTTCCACGTGACCGCAGAAGTGCCGGTGCTGCTGCAAAGCTTCGCCATCGGCCGCAAGCTCGTGATCATGGCCAAATGGGACGCCGAGGAGGCGATGCGGCTGATCGAGCGCGAGAAGGTCACCTATTTCGTCGGCGTGCCCTTGATGAGCTTCGAGCTGCTCACCCACCCGAACCGCGCAAAGTACGACCTGTCCTCGCTCCGCGACCTGGCCGCGGGCGGCGCACCGCGCCCGGTCGAGCATGTTCGCCGTCTCAACGACGAGATGAACGGGGCCAAGCCGCTGATCGGCTATGGACTGACCGAGACGAACGGCGTCGGGTGCGGCAACATCCGCGACAACTATCTCGCCAAGCCGAACAGCACCGGGCGCCCGAGCGCCCCGCTCGTCGATCTGGCCATCCTCGACGATGCGGGCGCGCCCGTGCCGCAGGGCGGGCGCGGCGAGGTCTGCATCCGCTCGGTCTGCAACTTTTCCGAATATTACAAGAACCCGGGCGCGACTGCGGCCTGCTTCACCGCTGACCGCTACTTCCGCACGGGCGACATCGGCTATCTCGACGAGGACGGCTATCTGTTCATCGTCGACCGCAAGAAGGACATCATCATCCGCGGCGGCGAGAATATCAGCTGCCAGGAGGTCGAGGCCGCGCTCTACGAGAGCCCAGACATCGCCGAGGCCGCCGTGTTCGGCCTGGCCGATGCGCGTTTCGGCGAGGTGCCGGGCGCGGTCGTTTATCCCGCCGACGGCCGGACGTTGACGGCAGAGGATGTGCGCGCCTTCCTCGCCACGCGCATCGCGGCGTTCAAGGTGCCCGCGCGCATCTGGATCGCGCCCGATCCGCTGCCCCGGCTGGGCACCGAGAAAATCGACAAGGTCTCGATCAAGTCGCAATATCGTGCGCTCCATGAGCAGAGCGAGGCCGCCTGAGAACGCATTTTCTTGGCGCCGGCCTTGTTGCCGCGCTTGTGTTGGTCGGCTGCGATGCGCGCGACAACGCCACGCCCGAAACTGCTCATGCCGAACGGGGCCGAGCTACACTTCTCGGCACCTGGATCAGCGACACCCCCGCGCGGTCGGACGGCGAGGGGTTCTGGATGGAAACGAGCGACGGCCGCACCGAATACGCGGAGGACGGCCGCTTTCGCTACAGGGCGCGCCAGACCATCTACGGGCCGCAGGTGCCCGAAGCCGGCCTGAGCTTCCGCGTGACGGTCGAAGGCCGCTGGGCGCTTGACGACCGCATCCTGACCGAGCGGATCGAGCAGGCGACCGTCACGCCCGAACTCGGCTTCGCCTCGCTCCAGCGCCTGGCCAAGCAGATGGGCGACCAGGCCCGCAATCAGCCGCCCGGCGTTTCCGACGTGGTGGAGTTATCCGCACCAAAGCTTGTGCTCCGCGACCGGGACACGGGGCAGGTCGTCAGCTATCGGCGCGCAAGCCGGCAAGCTGCTCGGTAGGTGGGCGGAGCCGCGACCGGCTCCGCCCGGGAGTGCGTCAGGCCGCGATGCCGCGCGCGGCCGGCGTGCGACGCCGCACGGCACCACCGACGAGGCCGAAGCCCGCGATCATCATCGCCCAGGTGGCCGGCTCGGGGATCGGGTTGACCAGCGAGCGCGTGCTGAACCGGATATCGTCGAGCGCGAAGTCGTTGCCCTCGGCGGTCAGGTTCGAGTTCAGGATGCGCAGGGTCACGCGCGTGACCTCGCCACCCACGAAATAGGTGTTCGACAGCCCTTGCCACTGGCCCGCGGGCACCGTGCCCGTGTTGAACGTGTTGAGCGTGGTGGTCTGGAAGCCGTTGATGACCTGGAAGGTCAGGTCCGAGCTGTTGCGCACGCCCTGGAACGAGGGCTTGCAGCAGATGTTGGCGGCAAACGCCTCGAAAAAATAGACATTGCCCTGCTGCACCCCGATCGACTGTTCCCAAACGACCCGGCTCTGCCCGGCAGACTGGCTGGTCGCGCCGTTCACGATCATGTACTTGCCTGAGCCGGTCGTATGGTCGATCAGCGACAGCCACTCGGGATGCACGTTCGCCGAGTTGGTGTCGACGATGTAGATGCCTTCGGTCAGGCCGGCGTTCGGACCCGGATTCCGGACCTGGTATTGCGACGTGAACCCGGTCGCCCCGTTCGAGAAGTCGCCGTTCACGACCAGGTTTGCGGTGTTTGCACCGCCCCCGATCATTCCCCCTTGCGCATACGCAGGCACCGCGGCCGTCAACGCGGCGGCCGCCATAAGGATGGTCTTCATTGAGGTATTCCCCTTATTTTGAGATGATGTATCTCGGCATCCCGCGTACCGCTGCACCGCCGCCCAAACAAGTTGTTAACAAAGCATTTTTCGCCAGTCTCCGTTCCTAGCATAGGACGCTGAGGTCGGGAGCGCGCTCCTGATGCCTCCGGCACCCCGGCCGCGAGCGGCGGGCTTGCTGATCGATTATGCCAGCGCAGCCACGTCCGCTTGCCGCTGACGGTAAGGCTGGAGGGCGCTATCCCCGGCCGGGCTAAGTCCTTGGCCCAACCCTTGACGCCCGCTCGCTCGCCCCGCCACCCTCGCGCGTACGTACGTAGAGGTCCGAACCCACCCCCATGCAGCTTGTCATCGTCGAATCGCCCGCCAAGGCGAAAACCATCGAGAAATATCTCGGGCGCGATTACCGCGTGCTCGCCTCGTACGGTCACATCCGCGATTTGCCTGCGAAGGACGGGTCGGTCGACCCGGACAACGGCTTCGCAATGGAGTGGGAGGCCTATGGCGACAAGGCCAAGCAGCTCAAGGCGATCGCCGACGAGGCCAAGCGCGCCGACCGGCTGATCCTGGCGACGGACCCGGATCGCGAGGGCGAGGCGATCTCGTGGCACGTGCAGGAGGTCTTGAGGAAACGCAAGGCGCTCCCCAAGGCGGTCGAACGGGTCACCTTCAACGCGATCACCAAGCCCGCCGTGACCGAGGCCATGGCCAAGCCCCGTCAGCTCGACGAGGACCTGATCGACGCCTACCGCGCCCGCCGCGCGCTCGACTATCTGGTCGGCTTCACCCTTTCGCCCGTCCTGTGGCGCAAGCTTCCGGGCGCCAAATCGGCGGGCCGCGTCCAGTCGGTCGCGCTGCGCCTGATCGTCGACCGCGAACGCGAGATCGAGGGCTTCCGTCCTCAGGAATATTGGACGGTGTTCGCCGATCTGGAACAGGACGGAACACCGTTCCAGGCTCGCCTGGTTCGCTGGCAGGGCAAGAAGATCGATCGTCTGACGATCGGCGCTGCGGGCGATGCGGAGGCTGCCAAGGCCGCGGTCGAGGCGGGGCGCTTTGCCGTCGCGAGCGTCGAGACCAAGCCGCTCACGCGCAATCCGCCGCCGCCTTTTACCACCTCGACGCTGCAGCAGGAAGCGGCGCGCAAGCTCGGCTTCTCGGCCAGCCACACCATGCGGGTCGCGCAGAATCTCTACGAGGACGGCGCGATCACCTATATGCGGACGGACGGCGTGCAGATGGACGGCAGCGCCATCTCGGCCGCGCGCGCGGCGATCGCGCACCGCTATGACGGGTCCTATGTTCCCGACAAGCCGCGCCACTACACCGCCAAGGCCAAGAACGCGCAGGAAGCGCACGAGGCGATCCGCCCGACCGACTTTGCGCGAGACCATGTCGGGTCGGGCGATCATGCGCGGCTGTACGACCTGATCTGGAAGCGCGCGCTCGCCTCGCAAATGGCGTCAGCGCGGCTGGAGCGCACCACGGTCGAGCTCGAGGACGGCACCGGCCAGACCGCGCTGCGTGCCACAGGCCAGGTGGTGCTCTTCCCCGGCTATCTCGCCCTCTACGAAGAAGGGCGCGACGATGCGGACGACGAGGAGAGCCGCCGGCTCCCCCGGCTCACGCAGGGCGATGCGCCTGCCAAGCATGCCGTGCATGCCGAGCAGCATTTCACCCAGCCGCCGCCGCGCTTCTCGGAGGCGAGCCTCGTCAAGCGGCTGGAGGAACTCGGCATCGGCCGCCCGTCCACCTACGCCTCGATCCTGCAGGTCCTGAAAGACCGCGCCTATGTGCGCGTCGAGAAGAACCGCTTCGTTCCCGAGGAGAGCGGGCGGCTGCTCACCGCCTTCCTCGAGCGCTTCTTCGAACGCTATGTGAGCTACGACTTCACCGCCGGGCTGGAGGACCAGCTCGACGACGTGTCGGGCGGCCGCGCGCAATGGCAGGCGGTGCTCGACGCCTTCTGGCGCGACTTCAAGCCCAAGAC
>ERZ1066121.451-NODE-451-length-37699-cov-9.548215_pt1 | contig 37699 bp, 35 predicted proteins | sample MGYA00382768_ERZ1066121 | MGnify/ENA primary metagenome ERZ1066121 (study PRJEB33369, sample SAMEA5778351) | biofilm metagenome | biome: Industrial cooling water; feature: Water cooling tower basin; material: Biofilm | place: United Arab Emirates | collected...
GGATGGAGCGACGTCGGGATGCGGTGCTGCGGCGGGCGATTGCGGCGCGGGTGGGAACGCTTGAGGGAGACGTGCGGATCGCTCATGCGGCGGTGCTGGATGGAGCGCCGACGCGCGTTCGCACGCACGCTCCCGAGTAGTCACATCTCGGCCTTATGCTGCACTATTCGCGGCATCAGCGGACGCGACATTCGAGAGCGCTTGCGGGTTACTTCGTGGCGCGTAGGTTGGTTGCGAGGGCGGAGCAATGTTGTGTGCACGTGCATCACGCCGCGATAACGTGCTGTCCAACACCGTCCCGGTAGTGATGCGACGCGGTGCAACTGACGTTAGGCCACACAGGAAGAAGCCATGGCGGTTGGCTATTCGGGCACTCCGTTGCCCAAAAAGCTCGGCATCAAGTCGCCGATGCAACTGGTCGTTCTTGACGCACCAACTGAGTACGAGAGCTTCGTCGGGGAACTGCCGCAAGGCGTCATACTGCGTGCCGCCGCTGACAAGCAGACGAACATGGTTCATCTGTTTGCAACCGAACGACAGGAGTTGTCAGCGCACCTCCGTAGCCTTCGCAGAAAGTTGAACGATGAGGCAGCGATCTGGGTCTCCTGGCCAAAGAGGTCCTCTAAAGTGGCCACAGACATCACCGAGGACACGATCCGCGAGCTTGCTCTGTCGATCGGGTTCGTAGACATCAAGGTCTGCGCAGTCTCTGAAGTCTGGTCCGGGCTCAAGTTGGTCGTTCGCAAAGAGCTGCGAGGTAGGGGTAGCGGGGTCGCCTAACCTCTCCGTACGCTGACCCGCTGCGGAGGGCGCGTCCGCGGTATCCCCGTCCTTCTCCCGCTCGGACTGTTGTCCCACACCGCCTCTGCGGGTTCAGCGCGCTCGTGCCCGCATCGCGCGACGACCGGATTCTCGACGTCGAGTGTGGCGCTGGCCGATTACGTGCGCTCCTCGCACCTCGTGGGCGCACGTTCCTCAGCATTTTCGAGCCGCCAACCGCGGGCGCACGCGCGGGCCTTCAGGCCAAGCTCGCACGTGCGGCCACCGCGGTGACGTTCTCGCAGGTCGCTGTGCACCACTGGTACGCGCCGATCACGGGATCGTGCTTGACGTACCGTGGGTCAAGTGCCAGTACGGCGTCGCGCGTCGCGCCGTGTGGAACCGCCGTCGATCGCGGACGGATCGTCCGAACGGCCGCAGTAAACGGTGGCGAGCGCCACGATGGGACGCTAACCCTTCAGCATGCACGTACGGACTGTTCCGCTTGCCGCCACACTGTTGGCGCTGTGTCCGCTCGCCACGGCAGCCGCCCGCGCGCAGTCGTTCGCCGAGCGCTTCCCGGCGAGCCAAGATTCACTGGCGACACGCGTAGCCTACACGGCCATCCTCGGTGAGATGACGGGCTTCCTTGCTCGACGCCTGTACGACACCGCGCCCTCGCCATGGGAGATGCAGTTCCCCGACGACTCGCGTGGCGTCGCCTGGAGCGACATCCGGCGCGCACTCACGACGTTGCTCCGCGCGCGGCCGGTGACCGATGCCGACAGCACACGCGCACACCTGCGTGTGCGCCACGTGCTACGCTCCATGGACTCGTTGAGCGTGGTGTATGACTTGGGAGCCTACAGACGTTGTCCGAATGGCACGGACTGGGAAGGCTCACATTCCACGCGCCGCTTGGAAGTAGCGTGGGCTCGACTCGCCGAGCCGTATCACCATCGTGTGATGAGCAACGGCGATATGCTGGGGTGCGGGTCGAAGCTCGAGCGCCGGCCCTGAGCAGGACTGTGGACGGCTGGCCGTCGCGCACGTCAGGCCATAGTGTAGCCACAACGCTCTCCGTTCATTACGCGCGCTCCCGCCGCCACCCCGTCCATGGCCCAGTCGTTCGTCGAAGGGCGCCGAGTGCTCGCGGCCGTGCTCACGGTGCTCGCCTCCAACCTCAGCTGTCCGTCGCGTGACGCGCCCGGACGCCGGGAGGTACTGGCACAGGTGACGACCGCTATCGAGACCCGCACGCTGCCAACGCCCGAGTCGGACGTGCGCGGCTACTTCGCCTGCGTTCCCTACCAGCGCGTGGCCGGCTTCGAATTCGTGGGCGCCACGCCGCTCGGCCAGGATTCGGCGGAAGCGATCGTGCAGGTGAGCTACGAGTATCTGGTGTCGTCCACGCGCATCGTGGATGATCTGAAGGCCGGCGTGCGAGCACCCGAGTACTTCGCGTACTCCAGCCAGCACCTGGCGTCACTCGAGTACTTCACGGCCGCGCCCACGTACTAGCCGGTGGGCATGCGCTACGTCGTGCCGGGCCGTTTCGTGTTCGTGCGTACCTCGTCCGGATGGGCGCTGCGCTGACATCGTAAGCGCGTCTGAGTCTTCGTCGCCCATCGCACTGCTGTCCCATCAACCTCCCGCATCACATGCGCGGTCTCCTCGGTCTTGTGTGGGCATTGGTTGATGCCGTCGCCGGGTTCGCGGTGTTCGCGGCGGCCGCCCTGCTATTCGCAAAGCTCTCCAGCATGACCGACCGCGACGGCGCGGTGGGCTATTTCGTGCTCGGGTTCGGTGTGCTCGGCGCACTGCTCGGCCTCATCGCCGGGCTCGTGTGGTACGCGCGGGCAGGTCGGGGCGTCCGCGCTGTCGGGGGTGCTCGGTGTCGTCGGCCTCGTGGCCGTCCTCGCCGCATCCGTGTGGGCGTTCCTGTCGCTGCGCGAAGCGCCGCTCGAATACGACGGGGCCATGGCCACGCTTGAGCTCGAACTGCGGGTGCGCACCAGTGTGGTACCGCCGAACGCCGAGTCCGGCTGGTTCACGGTAGAAGTGCAAACCGCATCAACGCGCCCCGAAGGCATTCCGCTCTGGGACCGCGTGCGCACAGAGGGCGACGTCACCATCATCCCAGTCGTGCAACAGCCGCTGTATCGCAGCGGCAGCCGATCCATCGTGGTCGCGGTACGCGATCGGCAGACGGAGGTCTTCGTCCCGCGGATGACGCGTCCTCCCGACCCGCGCGTCGATTGGAGCGACTGGGAGACACCGCGCACCGTGGAGCCGCCATACGGTGTCGTGCCCACCGCATCGCTCGAACCGATGTTCGCGTTGCGCTACCGGGTGCGGCGGTATGGCGAGTAGCTGAACGCACCGCACACATACGATTGTCGCCCATCGCGGATCGCGACGTCACGGGGTCAACGTTTCACGCTTGTCAAATGCACAACCCGTCTCGTTCATCGCCTCGACACGCGCTGATCTCCTACGTGTTCCTCCTCCTTGCACCGCTCTCCGCGTGCGATCGTGTCGCCGCGCGTTCAGACGAAGCTCGTGCCTGGACAGCCACAGACTCCGCGCGCGTGGACTCGCTGCTCGCGCCACTCGCGGCCGCCCATGAGTTCATGGGTGCCGTCGCCTTTGTGCGCGATGGCAAGCTCGTGCACGCGCGCGGCGCGGGGATGGCCGATGTCGCGGCTGGTCGCCCCTTCACTCTATCCACGCCGGCCGACGGTGGCTCCCTCGCGAAGACACTCACGGCCGCCGCCGTCTGGACGCTCGCGCACGAGGGGCGGATCGTGGTCGATACACCGGCGACGGCGTATCTCCCGGAATATCCCCACAGCGGCACCACGGTGCGTCAACTCATCACGCACACGAACGGACTGCCACCCTACTACGAGGCGTTCGATCCGTACTTCGGCCCGCAGGACGTGCGTACAACGGCGGCGCTGCTCGCTGCCGTGCGTCGCGCGGCGTTGCCACCGAGGTTCACGCCCGGCACGCAATTCGAATACTCCAATCTGGGCTTCGATGCGGCGGCATTGATCGTCGAGCGCATCAGTGGCGTACCGATTGCGCGCGTCTTCGCCGAGCGGTTCTTCACGCCGCTCGGCATGGACGCGAGCTTCGCGCGCCCCGGGAAACTGGTGGACTTCCCGTCGCCGCGCACACTCGGGTATCGCTGGAGCGACAGCGCGTGGGTCGTCGCCGATGTCTACGACAACGAAGCGTTCATCGGCGGATCGAACGTGTACTTCTCCACGCTCGATCTCGCCCGTTGGGCAGCGGCGCATGCGACTGGCACCGCGTTGCCTCCTGCAGTCCGCGCGCTTGGTGAGCCGCGCCCGACCATCGATGGGACAACCTCGCCGATCAACGGCCTGAGCTGGTACTGCGACGACAGTGGCGACCGCTGTCACTACGGCGGCGCCATCAACGCCTTCCACAGCTTCGTCTACTGGGATCGCACGCGCCGCGACGCCGTGGTGATGATGAGCAACAGCAGTCTGTCGCCGTGGGCGCTAGGCACGCTGCAGCGTGAGCTCGTCGCGGTGCTCGACGGTCGCCCGCCGGCGACGGCGTCGCGCCCGGCGTTCACATCGATGGCGAATAGCCGACACGGCGCGGTGGTCGGTCGCTACGTGGCCGCCGGTACCGATACCATCACCGTGACGGCAACGGCCGACGGTCTTCGCGTTCGCGTCGGCACGGGCCTCACGCTGGATGCCTTCGTGGTCGCCGAGGACGTCGCCTATGTGCCCGGACTCGATTGGTTCATCGGCTTCACGAGCGGCACAGACGGCAGTGCGATGCATGTGCGATCTGTCTTTCAGGACGTCGTGTTGACGCGAGTGCCATGAATGAGCGCGATCTCGCGTCAATCGGTCTGACTGAGGCGAGTCACGGCGCCTTCACCGACCCTCCCCCTTTCGCGCGCGCTGCGCCGTCCACCGCCATACACTCCGCTTCCACGCGCGCGCCGAGCGCCAATCCGTTCACGCCCATCGCACTGCGCGCCGGATACGGCGGCGAGAAGTAGGTGGCGTAGATCGCATTGAACGCCGCCCACTCCGACATGTCGGCGAGCATGATCGTGCACTTGACCACGTCGTCCATGGTGAGCCCGTGCGCGACCAGCGTGTGGCGGATGTTGTCGAGCATCTGCCGCGATTCGGCGTCGAGACCGCCGGGGACCACGGTGAGCTCACCAGGCTTCGCGCCAAGCTGTCCGGAGAGCTGTACCACGGGACCGATGCGCACGGCCTCCGAGAATGGGACCGAGGCCGGCAACCGGCCGGAGTTCAGGAAGGCGATGTCCGGATCGCTCGTGGTCGGTTGCTGCACCGGTGATGCGCAGGCCGAGCCCGCGAGCAGCGACACCATGACGCTCGCAATGCGCGGTGTCACCAGACGTCTGGACGTGCATCGCGACGGCATGAAAGTTCCTCGCGTGAAGGATCACTGAACGAACGGCTTGTCCAAGCTACGACCGCCTCGCGACCGCTGCACGTCGATCAGCATCGCGCTGGAGATCCGACTCACGCCCGCCGTCTGCATCGCACGAATAACGCGTGGTGCGGTTTTCGCTCACCGCCGATGGTTCGGGCGCGGTGCCCTCACGACGTGCGGCGTTGCCGTAACGCGATTCCGAGGGCCGCGACCACGAGCAACGACCACGTCGACGGTTCCGGCACCGGTGCGGGCAGCTCCGCGGGCCCGAATGTCTCTTGCTGAAAGGCCGCCGTGGCCACATCGGGGGCGCCGAAGGACAGCCGAACCGTGTTGCGCGCATCCACGAAGCCGCCGAAGGCCGCGACCGTCGTTACCCACGCCCCCACGAAGATCTCGCGACCAGCGGTGAGACCGTCCACCGTCAAGCTGCCCGTGGGTGAGGCGTTGTCGAATGACACGTCACCCAGTCGGCGCACCGAGGGCCAGTCCAACGTGCTGCCGCCCGTGAAGCAGATCACGGTCGCGTCGGCGTCAGGCGAGTGGAAGTTGCAGTCGCCGAAGTCGAGCACATTGCTGTCGCTCTCCCACACGAAGAGACCGCCGAAGACAACACCTTGTCCGCTCATGTCCGGTGGAAAGAAGCCCGGGAATCCGCCCGCCGAGAAGGTCAACGCGCCGTTGAGTGTCAACGACGTGACGCCCGTTTCCACCGTGTAGCGCTGCACGCCGGCGAACGTATTCTGCACGCGTGTGAAGGCTTCGCTGAAGGCGTAGACGCTCATGGCCGGCAGGAATGACGTGGCCGCTCCGCTGAAACCGGCGCGTCCGCCCGACGCCGACGCCCCGTTGGTGAGCAGCCGCGTGCCCGTGTCACCGTCCGGCAGGTTGTCTTCGGTGAAGATCTGCGCATCACGTTGCGCGGGCGTGATGACGCAGCGCGCATCCGGACAGCCGGTTCGGATGTCGTGGCGGTAGTACAACGCAAAATCGTTTGCCAATGGACCGGCGGGAGCCTGAGCAGCGAGCGGCTGTGCGAGACCCGCCAGCAGGCACGACGACAGCAGCGAAACGAATCGAGACCACAGACGAGTGTACATGAGATGTCCTCGCGGAGTCGATGTGTATCGGACCGTCAGGGGCAGCGTGTGTACGCCGATACCAAGTTGCGAAGCACCGAACCTCCTCACAACAGGGCGACCGATTGCTGCCGCCCTCACTCCGCGACGGCGACCGGGAGTGAGGCGGGGATCACCGGCGTCGCCGAGCCGCGATCGGGAACGAGTCGCCGCAACGCGCTCACCGCCATCGGGATGAACGGGGCGGCGACCAGCACACCCACGGTATTGAACACGATGTGTGCGTTTGCGAGATCGCGCGCGGGACCGGCGAACGGGAGGGCCGTCTGCACCAGCGCGGCGAGACGCGCCGCGAGCGGCAACGCCACCACCACGGTCGCGACGTTGAACACGAGGTGGAACACACCGGTACGCACCGCGTCGCGCGAGCGACCGAGCGTGGCGATGAGTGTATCCGAGCACGTGCCGATCTCGGCGCCCAGCATGACCGTGATGCCGGCCGGCAGGGAGAGCAGCCCTTCGCGCACGAACGTGATCGCGAGGGCCACCGTTGCCGATGACGCCTGCACGACCACCGTGACGCCCGCACCCACGAGCGCGCCCATCACGGGGTCGGACAACTGGCGCAGCCAGTCTGCGATGACAGGGAGCTGACCGAGCGGACGCGCGGCCTCATCGAGCTCATGCAGACCATAAAACAACAGCCCCACACCGAGCAGTACGCGTCCCCGGAGCTGTTGTCGCACGGAACGACCAGCGACGGCGGCGAGCAGACCGACGATGAGCAGCAGCGGACCCCATTGTTGCGCATTGAACGCGAAGAGCTGCGAGGCGATCGTCGTGCCGATGTTCGCGCCGAGGATGACGGCGATCGCCGCCGGTAGCGCGAGCAGACCAGCGTCGACGAGCGCGATCGTCATGATGATGGACAGCGAGCTCGAGCCGAGTGCGGCGGTGGCGATGGCCCCCAGCACGATGCCACGCCAGGCGCCATCGGTCGCACGGCGCAACATGGCGCGCGCCTGATCGCCAGCCAGCTCCTTCAGTGCATCGCTCATGACGCTGATCCCGTAGAGGAACAGCGCGACGCCAGCCAGCATGCCGAGTGCAATGGACATGCGCAGAGTGTGCGGTCAGGACAGGCGCTCGGCACGGCGCGTCGCGTTGCAGTCCGGTCACGGATCGGTCACGGGCGCGCCGTTCCACGGCCATGATCCGCGCCGGCTCCCGTTTGCGCGTCGTAGGTATGCCCCTTCACGCCCGCCTCCGATTCGCGACGCCGCGCTGCCCGGCTCGTGACCTCTTTGCGCTCACCGCCGCCCTGTTCCTCACCGCCTGCGGTGGTGGCGGGGGCGATACCCCTGACCCGGTTGGTCCGCCCGTGATCTCGGCCGTCACCGTCGCGCCCACCACACTCGCACTCGATCGGCTCGGCGGTACCGGATCGCTCACCGCAACGCTCGCGCCCAGCAGCGCGAGCGGTACCGTCTCGTGGTCGTCGAGTGATCCGGCCGTGGTGAGCGTCGCCGGCTCCGGCGGGTCAGCCACTGTCACCGCCGTCGCGGCCGGCTCGGCCACGATCACGGCATCGGCCGGCGGGCGGTCCGGGTCGGCGACCGTCACGGTGACGCCCGCTGTACGAACGCTCACGCTGAGCACGAGCACCCTCACGCTCGTGCCTGCGCAGCCACAGTCGCTCACGGTCACCGCGCGCGATGAGGGCGGGGCGCTCATCGCGAATCCTTCGGTGACATACACGTCCTCGGTGCAGAGCGTGGCCACGGTGTCGAACAGCGGCGTCGTCACGGCCGTCGCACCCGGCACGGCGATCATCTCGGCCACCGCTGGCACGGCCACGGCCAACGCCACGGTCACCGTGGGTGACGGTGGCTACGTCACCAGCACGGGTGGCACCATCTCGGCGCTTGCCGGACAGGTGCAGCTCATCGTGCCCGCGAATGCCATCACGACGCCCACGGCCTTCACCGTGCGCACCGTGTCGGCGCCACCGGCGAGCGCACGTCTGCTCGCGAATACGGCGGTGATCATCGAACCGAGCGTCACGTTCGCGACGGCCGCGACGCTGCGACTCAGGTACGCCACACCACTCGCACCCGACGTCGTGGAGACGCAACTGCGCCTCGCACGTCTCGACGGCGGCAGCTGGCAGGAAGCGCCGGTGCGCGTCGTGGACCGCACGAACCGTCGGGTGACCGCGCTCACGACGTCGAGCGGGACGTGGGCCGTGTTCGTGCCGCCGCCGTCGTTGCGCAGCTTTGCGAAACTCGCGGGACGTGAAGTGGGCACGGCCGTGTCCGCCGACGCGCTACGCAGCGATGCGACGTACCGTCAGCTGCTCGCCGCCGAGTTCAACTCGGTGACGCCCGAGAACGTGATGAAGTTCGGGCCGATTCACCCAACGCCCACCACCTACAACTTCGCCGACGCCGATTCGCTGCTCTCCTTCGCCGCTGCCCACGACATGACCGTCCATGGTCATGTGCTGCTCTGGCACAGTCAGCAGCCCGCGTGGCTCACGGCCGGCACACCGACCCGTGCGTCACTGCTCGCCGCGCTGCGCGAACACATTCAGACGGTGGTGACCCGGTATGCGGGGCGCATTGCCACGTGGGATGTGGCGAACGAGATGATTGCCGACAACGGCACCGGGTTGCGGGCGTCATTCTGGACCACCATCGTGGGGCCGGACGTCATCGACTCGGCGTTCACATGGGCGCGACGCTTCGATCCGTCCGCCAAGCTCTATCTCAACGATTATGCGGTGGAGGCGATCAACCCCAAGTCGGATTCGCTGTTCGCGCTCGCGCAGCGGTTGCGCGCGGCCGGTGTACCCATCGATGGCATCGGGTTGCAGGCGCACTTTCTTGTGAACCCCCCATCGCTCGCACAGCAGAACGCCAACGTTGCGCGCTTTGCGGCGGCCGGATTCGATGTACGCTACACCGAGCTGGACGTGCGTCTCGCGAATGGCACCGACGGTCTGGCCGCGCAGGCCACGGCGTACGCCAACGTGGTGCGTGTCTGTCGTACGCAGCTCCGCTGTCGCGCCGTGACCGTGTGGGGATTCACGGACAAGTACTCGTGGATCCCGGGCACGTTCTCCGGCTTCGGTCGCGCGCACTTGTGGGACGAGGTGTTCGGTCCGAAGCCGGCGTACACCGCGTTCCGCGAGGCGTGGGCGGCGCCGTAAGCCCGCGCTAGAGCGCCGGCCGTGGCAACGTGCCATCCACCAGCAGTGCATCGCGCAGTACCGCCACATGTTCAGGCGCACGTCGATGGTCGCGCCGCGTGAACTCCACCCGCTCGACCGTAGCCACCGCGTGCCACCTCTGCACGGTGCGCGGTTCCGCACGACCGAACACGGTCGGCGTGAACGCACCCACGTTCACGCCGCCGGTCGCACGCGCCGAGGGATAGCGGAAGAGCTCCACACCCGCCGCGCGCATGGTGGCGCCGAGGGATTGTGAGGCGGCGTAGGACACCGGCGACGCGATCGCGTCGCGAAACATCGCGAACGGTGGCGCCACGAGGTCCACCCCATTCGCGGTGTGCGCTCGCACGCTGAACGCGGTGAGTGACGCCGACAACGGTGCGAGTGCGGCGCCTGTCCCTTCGAGGAACAGCAGTCGGTAGTACGCCACCTCGACGAACGCGGTGCGCAACGTCTCCGACCCGTACCAGAGTCCACGCTCGGTCCGTGTGCCGAAGCGCGAGCCGTGGCGCAGTGGTGGATAGCGGAACGGTGTCGTGAGCAGATAGTGCTGGCGTGCGCTGCCGATCGCCGGCGGCTTCACCCGTTCGATCAGCGATTCGAGCAGCGCCTGTTCGTCGGCGGAGTCCACGAGCTTGCGCGTGGACACTTCGTGCTGTGCTTCGACGACGCGCCACGCAGTGACACGCAGCGGCCGCCGTTCAGAGTCGCCCGCGCATTGCGTCCAGATAGCCGATGACATCGACGAGCCCCTCCACGCTGCGAATCCGGTCGGCGGGGACGCCGCCGACGTGCTCGTTGGGCGCGTGCAGCCAGGCGCGCGCCTGCGCGTCGTCGCCGCCGACGAGCGCGTCGAGCGAGCGATAGAGCCGCACGAAGAGCAGGGCGAGCTCGCCCTCCTTGCGCGCCGGATCGATGCCACGCCCCGACTGCAGCCGCGACACCGTCGCTTCACTCACGCCGATCACCGCCGCCAGCTGGCGGTGGGTCAGCCCGAGGCGGGCCGCGGCGGCGAGCGCCGCCTTGGCGGTGACGGTGGCGGGGTCGAGGGACGGGGCCGACAGGGCCGAACGTGGCATCACATGAAACTAATCAATTCGAGAGTTTCATGTGAATGTTCAGAGCCCTTCAGTCAGCCTCCGACGGTCGTCGCCATCCTCTACCCGTGTCGTCGGCGACCGAGTGCTCGCCTTCCCTTAACCTGGCGTGAGATTTCGTTCATGTTAACGGCAGCCTATTATATGGGGCGTATTCCACGCCACATTAACGTGAGCCCGACCTATGGACCCCCTTCCGTCGTCCGATCGCGCCGGTCGCTACGTCCGCCAGCCGGAAGGGTATCGGGCCTTCATCCCGGCGCCGCTCCCGCCAGTCCCACCGGTGCGGCTCGACGGGTCACTGCAGGCGCTGCTCTCGCAAGCCGACCGGGCGCTGGGGCGGCTCGATGGATCGATCCAGACCCTGCCGAACGCCGATCTCTTCGTGGCGATGTACGTGCGGAAGGAGGCGGTCCTCTCGAGCCAAATCGAAGGGACGCAAAGCTCCCTGAACGACGTGCTCGCGGCCGAGGCGCGAGTGCTGGCACCGGACCGCCCGAACGACGTCGACGAGGTGTTCAACTACGTCGCCGCCATGAACCACGGTCTCGCGCGCATTGCGGACCTTCCGGTTTCGGTGCGACTCATCCGAGAGATTCACGAGCGACTGCTGGCTGGTGTACGCGGGCAGCGACTCACGCCCGGAGAGTTGCGGCGAAGTCAGAACTGGATCGGGCCAGGTGGCTGCACGCTCGCCGAAGCCACGTTCGTTCCACCACCCGCCCACGAACTCCCTCGCGTCCTCGGGGAGCTCGAGCAGTTCCTGCACGACGAGAGCGCCCTGCCCCTGCTGGTGCGCATCGGACTTGCGCATGCGCAGTTCGAGACGATTCACCCGTTTCTCGACGGCAATGGTCGAATCGGCCGCCTGCTCATCACCTTTCTGTTGTGTGAGAAGGGCGCGCTGGCCAAGCCCGTCCTCTATCTGTCGCACTACTTCAAGCGACATCGACAGGCGTACTACGACGCCCTGCAGGGCGTACGCGATCACGGCGAATGGGAAGCCTGGATCGCCTTCTTCCTGGCCGGTGTCGCCGACGTCAGTCGTGAGGCGACCGAGACGGCTCGCCGGATCATCGCGCTTCGCGAACGGCATCGACAGCTCATCACGGATCATTTCGGCTACGCGGCCGGCAACGCGCATCGCATGCTCGAGTACCTCTATCGACGTCCCATCGTGGCGGTCGGCGACGCGCGCGAGGTCCTCGGCACCAGTTACCCGTCGGCGAACAACGTCGTACGGCAGCTGGTCGAACACGGCATCCTGCGCGAAACCACGGGGCGTCGGCGTAACCGTCGCTTCGCGTACCGTGACTACATCGCCCTCTTTCACGAGTCGCCGGCGGACGACACCGACTAGACTCGCGAGAGATCCCGCCGCCGACGAGCGCCTATCTGTCCACCTGCGCCTGCAGCCGCGGCACATAGCGCTCGCCCTGCACTGGCACGGCCGCCAGCGCGGAGTCGATCGCCGAGAGGTCCGCCGCTGAGAGCGTGAGCGAGGCCGCTCCCAGATTCTCCTCCAGCCGATGCCCCTTGGTCGTGCCCGGAATGGGCACGATCCACGGTCGTTGCGCGAGCAGCCACGCCAGCGCGAGCTGCGCCGGTGTGGCGCCCCGTTCACTGGCGAGCTGTCGCACCACGTCGGCCAGCGCTGCATTCGCGCGGCGATTCTCCGCCGACAGGCGCGGAATGTTGTGGCGGAAGTCGCCCGCGTCGAACGTGGTGTGGGCGTCGATGCCACCGGCCAGAAAGCCGCGTCCGAGCGGACTGAACGGCACGAAGCCGATGCCGAGTTCATCGAGCACCGAGAGGATGTCCGTTTCGGGTTCACGCCACCACAGCGAATACTCGCTCTGCAGCGCCGTCACCGGCTGCACGGCGTGCGCGCGTCGGATGGTGCGTACGCCGGCTTCGGAGAGCCCGAAGTGGCGCACCTTCCCCTCCGCGATGAGATCGCGCACCGTGCCCGCAACGTCCTCGATGGGGACGGTGGGATCGACCCGATGCTGGTAGAGCAGATCGATGCGATCGGTGCGCAGTCGCTGCAGCGAACCATGCACCCCGCGCCGGATGTGCGCGGGCCGACTGTTCACGCCACCGCGCTGTTCACCGGTGTCGGGGTCCACATCGAACCCGAACTTGCTCGCGATGATGACGCGCTCGCGCACCGGCGCCAGCGCCTCACCAAGCAACGACTCGTTTGCAAACGGGCCGTACGCCTCGGCCGTGTCGAACAACGTCACGCCGAGCTCGACCGCGCGGTGCAGCAGGGCCTGCATGGCGGTACGATCACCCGGCGGACCGTAGCCGTACGACATGTTCATGCAGCCGAGGCCGATGGCGGACACGTGCAAGCCGCTGCGACCGAGGGGGCGGGAAGGGAGGAGAGGCATGCGACATCATCGCGCCTGCGAAACCCGTGGGCAAGGAGACGCCGAGGTCGTGTGTGCGGTTCCCCCGCTGGCGTTGGCCGGCTTGATTTCGCCGCATGACGCTCATCAGCCTGGGGAACGTCGCCGTGCAGTTCGGCGCCACCGAGATCTTTCGCGATGTCACGGTCACCATCGGGGACCGTGATCGTTGGGCGCTCATCGGTCGGAACGGCGCCGGCAAGACGACGCTCATTCGCCTGCTCACCGGTGCGCTCGCGCCGAGCGCAGGGACGGTGGCCCGCCGTCCCGGTCTGCGCGTCGCGCTGCTCGAACAGCATCGCACCTTCGCCCCCAACGCGCTCGTGTGGGACGTGGTGGCTGACGCGTTCGGGGAGCTGCGCCAACTCGAGCGCGACATCGCCGAGTACGTGCAGCGCATGGAGACCGATCACTCCGAGACGCTACTCGCGCAATACGGACAGGCGCTCGAGCGCTTCGAACACGATGGTGGCTATCAGATGCCGGCGCGTGTGGACACGGTGCTCACCGGCCTCGGGTTCGATCCGGCGTGGGCGCGGGTCACACCGGTCAGCGTGCTGAGCGGCGGCGAGCGTGGACGCGTCGCGCTCGCCCGACAGATCGTGCAGCCAGCCGACCTGCTCGTACTCGACGAACCCACCAACCACCTCGATCTCGATACCACACGCTGGCTCGAGGAGTATCTGCGCGAGAGTGATCGCACGCTGCTCGTGGTATCACACGACCGCGCGTTTCTCGATGCGGTGAGCGATCACGTCTTGCACCTCGAGGGTGGCACGGGCTTCAGCTACGTCGGCGGCTACTCGGCCTTCGTCCGCCAACGCGAGGAGCGTCGCCTTACCCAGCAGCGACAGTTCGAGCAGCAGCAGAAGAAGATCGCGGCGGAGCAGGACTACATCGCACGCAACATCGCCGGACAAAACACCGCGCAGGCCAAGGGACGGCGCAAGCGACTCGATCGCATGGCGCGCCTGTCGGCGCCCGTGGGCAGCGAATCCGTGATGGCGCTGCGTCTCGACGCTGGCGAGCGCAGCGGCGATCGCGTCCTCGAAACAGATCGGCTTACGCTGCGCGTCGAACAGCGGACGCTCGTGCGTGATGTCACGCTCGTGATGCCGCGCACCGAGATCATCGCCCTCGTGGGACCGAACGGCGCGGGCAAGAGCACGCTGATTCGCACCGTCCTCGGTGAACGCGCGCCGGATGGCGGCACCTGCAAGCTCGGCGCGTCCACGACGGTCGCCTACTACCGCCAGGACCTCGGCCACCTCGCGCTCGACAGTACGGTGCACGACGCCATTACCACGTTGCGTCCGTTCTGGGAGCGACGTGAAGTCCACGGTCATCTGGGACGCTTCGGTTTCGGTGGTGAGGAATCGCAGCGGGTGATCGGTTCCCTCTCGGGCGGTGAGCGCGCCCGTGTCGCGCTGGCGTTGCTCACGCTCGCCAGCGCGAACCTGCTCGTGCTCGATGAGCCCACGAATCATCTCGATGTGGAGAGCATCGAAGCGCTGGAAGACGCCATCGACGCGTACGACGGGACGGTGCTCATCGTGTCGCACGATCGCGCGGTGCTGCGCGGACTCGCGACGCGTGTGTGGGAGCTGCGTGACGGCCAGTTGCACGACTTCGCCGGTCCATTCACGGAGTGGGAAGCGATGGCCGAACAGCGACGCGCGGCGAACATCGAGCGGGCGCGCGAACAGCGGCAGCAGCAGGCGACAACGGCCGCACCGTCGGCACACGAGATGCGCAAGGCGCAATCGCGCGACGATCGCAAGGCGCAGCGGGAGGCCGTGCGCGCCATGGAACAGGCCGAAGCCGCGGTCACGCGTGCCGAAGCCGAGGTGGGACGACTGGCCCGCGCCCTCGAGGATCCGGCGCTCTACGACGGTTCGGCGAAGGGTGCCGCCGAGGCGCAACGGCTCGGGGCCGAACTGACGGCGGCGCGGGCGGTGTTGCACCAGGCCGAGCACCAGTGGGCGGAAGCCGCCGAACGAGCCGAGGCGTTGAGCGCCACTTGAGCGCACGGGCCAAAGGGTGGGACGAAACCTTCCCTTTGGCCGCGGCGTAGCACTGGCGTGCGCCCACGCTCCCGCCTCCTCGCCGCCACCGTTGCGGCCATTGCGTTCATCTGGCCGCTCGCGCCGTGGACGCCGCTCGCCGCCCAGCCGTCCATCACCGACACGTCCAGCGCGCTGCGTGCACTGGTGGCCGTCGCGGCCGCGCGCAATCGGGTGCCGCCCGCACTGCTCGGCTACGAGGCGGACGTCGAGACCGAGATCAGTCTGATCATTCGGCGATCGGATGGCACCGAGATCGTGGGCGCGGTTGAGCAGATCGCGAGCAGGTTGTCATGGGATCGCACGGGCCGGTACGATCAGCGCATTCGTGGTCATCGCATGCAGCAGCTCGGGGCCGGCGTGTCGGTGCTGAGCGGGTTTCGCACCGGGTGGATCAATCCCACGTTGTACGGTAACCGGCTGCGTGCGCGTCCGCGCGATGGCAGCGCCGTGAGCACGAACGCGCGGGATTCAACGCCACGCGATACGCTGCCGGTGGTGCATCCGCTGGCCGACGATCGGGACCGGTGGTACACGTACGGCGGCGGCGACACCATCGTGACGTTGCGCGATGGCGACCGTCGAGTGCCCGTGGTGCGCGTGCTCGTCTCGCCGCGCGAGGACATCACGAGTTCGGCATCGCTCTTTCGTGGTGAACTGCACCTCGATGCGTCACGCGGCGCGCTCGTTCGCCTGCGCGGCGGCTTCGTGGATGTGGAGGTGGGCCCGGCACCGGCTCAGCGTGGGAACCTGCTGACGCGACTGATCGCGCGCACGGTACAGGGCGTTGCCTTTGCAGACTACGAAAATGCGGAGCGGGAGCGCGCGTACTGGTTGCCGGTGACGCAACGCATCGAGCTGCAGGCCGCCGCGCCCATGGTGACCGATGGTCGCGCAGTCGTACGGATCGTCTCGCGTCTCATGTCGATGTCGGTGCGCGAAGATGCCGCGCGGCGACTGGCAGTGGCCGACTCCGCGAGTACGCCGCCCAGTGGCACGGACTCCGTGCGGGCACGGCGTCGTCTGTCCTTCGCGCCGGCCGATACGCTGCGCGCGTTCACCAACTGGCAGTATCCACTCGGTGCGCTGTCGGAGGGGCTGCACGCCGACGACTTCGAGACCATCGGCCCCGATCGCTGGCGCGCCGTGGGGCTACCGCGTTTCGACTGGGGCGTACCCAACGGCGCCGACCTGCTGCGCATCAACCGCGTCGAAGGCGTGTTCACCGGCTTCGGGGCGCGCCTCGCGCTGCGTGATCTCTCGCCCGGCACGGTGCTGCGTGCGACGGCAGGCTACGCGTGGAGCGAGGGGACCCTGCGTGGTCGGGTCGAAGTGCAGCGCGATCGCGGTCCGTGGCGCGGCCTGCTGCGCGTCGGCCGCGGACTCGATATCACCAACGACTTTCGCAATCCGCTCGACTCCGGCTCCGCGCTCGCTGCCCTGACGGGCCTCGACGAGTACGACTACGTCGATCGTCGGTTCGCGACGGCGGTGGTGCAGCGCACCATCGGTGCACGGCAATGGATCTGGCGCGCCGAGACCGGTGTGTCGCGTGACGACGACACACCGGCGCGCCTCACGGCATCACCCATCGGCAACACCGCCTTTCGCGCCAATCGACACGTCGATGCGGGCACCTACTGGCGCAACGCCTTCACGCTGCTCTGGCGTCCCGATGGCAGCGCGGAGTTTCTCAAGCCGGGATGGAGTGCGCGGTTGTTCGCCGAGCAGGGTATCGGTGACCTCGACTTCGTGCGCCTCGAAGCGCGTCTGACCGCGCGCCGGCAGGTCGGGCCGTTCACGGCGATTGCGCGCGGTGATGTGGGCACACTGCTCGGCGACACGCCGCCCACCCAGCAGCTCTTCGAACTGGGACGCAGCCAGGGCTTGCCGGGCTTCGAATACAAAGCGTTCGCCGGGACGCAGTCGGGCGCGGTGCGTGGCCTGCTGCTCTACACCGCGCCCGTGTGGCGTGAACCGATTCGCTTCGGTCGTGCGCTCATCCTGCCCGCGTTCGCACCGGGCTTCAGTGTGGGTGTGCAAAGTGGCATCACGCGCGCACCTGGCACCGCGGCGCTCGATGCCGTGCGACGACTTGGTCTGGTCGCGGACAGCAGCGGGGCACTCGTGCCGGTGTCACGTGTCTCCGACGGATGGCGTTCGAGTGTGAATGCAGGCTTCCGATTCTTCTCCGGCAGCATGTTTCTCGGCGCCGCGCGTCCGCTTGAGCGGGGCGAAAAGTGGCGCTGGTTGCTCACGTTCGGACAGCAATTGTGAACAGAATGCACGTGCTGTGACGGTCATGCCGGCGTTGTGACTACCGTCGCCGGCATGAGCGTTACCTTCCGGGCAGCGACGATGCACCGTGGCACGTCGCCTCGCCACCGCGCCCGCCGTGCGGCGCTCTCGCCCAGCCCGGTCATGCCTGTCGCTTCCGCTGCGCCTCATTCCGCGCTGTCCACGCCATCGCCGCATCGTGACGCCGCGTCGAGCGGTGAAAGCGACGCGACGCACGTCGCCTCGCAATGCGCCGCCGACGAAGCGATGCAGCAGCGACTGCGACTCGAAACGGCTATCGCACGCATTGCCGCGAGTCTCACGGCTCCCGGCCTGCTCGATCTCACGCACGTACTCGGTGAGCTCGGGCGTGCGGTGGATGTGCATCGGACGTACATCTTTCGCTTCCGACCCGATGGCATCACGTGCGACAATACACACGAGTGGTGCGCCGAGGGTGTCGAGCCGCAGATCGAATATCTGCAGGGCACGGACACCTCACCGCTCGTCTGGTGGATGGGGCAGATGCGCGAGGGGCGTCAGGTCGTGATCCCCGACCTCTCCGCGCTGCCTGCCGACGCGGAAGCCGAGCGCGAGCTGCTGTCCATGCAGGACATCAAGTCGCTGCTCGCGGTGCCCATCATGAGCCGAGAGCAGGGATTGCTGGGTTTCATGGGCTTCGACGATGTACGACGGACGCGCAGCTGGCACGACGATGATGTGCGTGCGCTCCGTACGGCCTGCGACATTCTCGCGTCGGAGCTCGATCGACGACTGCTCGAGGCGCAGTTGCGTCAGGCGCAGAAGATGGAGGCCGTTGGACAACTGGCCGGCGGCATCGCGCACGACTTCAACAACCTCATCACCGTCGTGGTTGGCCACGCGTCGTTGCTGCTCGATCAACTGCCGCACGATGCGGCGGCGCACGCCCACGCCCTCGAGATTCGACGCGCGGCCGAACGCGCAAGCCAGCTCACCACGCAGCTGCTCGCCTTCAGCCGCAAGCAGATTCTCAATCCGACGCTGCTCGATGTGAGCGCGGCGGTGCGTGAGACCGAGCTGATGCTCTCGCGCGTCATCGGGTCGCGGGTCATGCTGCACGCCATCACGGACTCGCGCGACGCCGTCGTGCGTGCTGATCCGGTGCAGCTGCAGCAGGTGCTGCTCAACCTCGTCATGAATGCGCGCGACGCCATGCCAACTGGTGGCGACGTGCGGGTGCGCGTGGACACCGTGCAGATGTCTGCTCCCCTCACATCGCCGGCCGGCGTGGTGCCTGCCGGCGACTGGGTCACGCTCGAAGTCAGCGATACCGGCGAAGGGATCGCGGCCGACATCCTGCCGCGCATCTTCGAGCCTTTCTTCACGACCAAGGTGGACGGCAAGGGCACCGGACTCGGCCTGCCCACCGTCTACGGGATCGTGCAGCAATCCGGTGGCCACGTCTGGGTGGAGAGCACGCCCGGTCAGGGCACCATGTTCCGCGTCTACCTGCCACGCGTCGTGGCCACGCGTCGCAGCGACGTGATCACCCCCGACTGCGGCGTCACCGCGGAAGGCGGTCTGAGCCGCGGCACCGGCCGCGTATTCCTGGTGGAGGATGATTCCACCGTGCGCATGATCGTCGAGGAAGTGCTCAAGCGCGCCGGCTACGAAGTGATCAGCTCTCCCACGCCGGAAGAGGCGCTGATCCGAGCCGAATCGCTCGACACCGTGGATCTCATCCTCACCGACATGTTGATGCCGGGCATGGACGGGACCGAGCTCGTCTCGCGATTGCGCCTCCAGTGGCCGACGGTGCCGGTCCTGGTCATGTCGGCGTACGCCGAGCGCGATCTCGCCGAGCGCGAGATTCTCGACGCGGGACACCGGTTCATCGGCAAGCCGTTCACACCGCGCGCGCTGGCCGATACGGTGCGCAAGATCCTGCGATCGCCCAGCGCGTCCGCCAGCGCGGCGGCGGCCTAGAACTCGCCGACGAACCCGATTTCCGGTTCGAGGCGCTGGTCGAACCGTTCGAACACCGCTTGCTGCGCGTGGGCGATGATCGCGCGCACATCGCGCGCCGTCGCGCCGCCGAGGTTCACGATGATGTTGGCGTGCAGGTGCGAAATGGCCGCACCGCCAATCCGGAATCCCTTGAGGCCGCACTGATCGACCAGACGGCCCGCCCCGACGTCGGCGATCTTCTTGAAGATCGAACCCGCGCTTGGATGGATCTCGAGCCACGGATGTCGCGCGCCGCGCCAGGAGAGGTTCTCCTGCAGAATGCGCTGTAGCGCTGCCGGGTCACCGCGTTCGAGGCGAAAGGTCGCGCGCAGCACCACGTCGCGCGTGTGATGAAAGACGCTGTCATCGTAGCCGAAGCGCACGTAGTCGGCGTCCACCGTGCGACGGATGCCGTCCTCGCCGAGGATCTCGCACGACTCGAAGACCTCCGAGATGAACATCGTGCGTTCGCGCGCCGGGGCCGGCGACAGGAAGTGCAGGTTCTGCCAGAGCGCGCCGCCTACGGTGCTCGGGATCCCCACGTAGTGCTCGAGCCCCGACCACCCCTCGGCGACCGTGGCCAGCACGAGGTCGCGCATGATCGCGCCGCTCTCGGCATGCAGATGTCCGTCGGGCGTCAGGGCGCGTTCGCGCGCGACGTTCCGGATGACCAGGCCGCGCACGCCGCCGTCGCCCACGAGGATGTTCGCGCCGAGACCGAGCACGAACCACGGGACGCCACAGGCGCGAGCCGCCGTGATGGCCGTAGCGAGAGCATCGGCTGTCGTGGCATTGTACAGGAGATCGGCCGGACCCCCGATGCGGAACGTGGTGTAGGGAGCCAACGGCGCCTGCCGCAGGAGATGGGCCGGGTCGAGTTGTTCGGCCAGCGCGTCGAGGGCGCGCGCGCTCACGGCGGTGCGCATCAGGTCATCCGTCATCGCAGAAACATTCCGTGTCTCCCGTGCGAATGCCAGCGTCTCCCTTCAGGTTGTTTCGTGGTGCCACCGCGGCGCTCGCGCTGACGCTCGTGGCGTCGGCCGCTGCGGCGCTCGCGCCGGCGCCGGTCGCCGCCCAGACGCGCGCCGAGCTCGAGCGGATCGTGCAGCGGCGTGTGCTCCCCAACGGGCTCGAGGTCATCGTGGTGGAGAACCACGGCGTGCCCATCGCCACCCTCGAGATCGATGTGAAGAACGGCGCGTTCACGCAGACGCCCGACTACGCCGGTCTGGCGCACATGTATGAGCACATGTTCTTCAAGGCCAACCGGACGTACCCCACGCCGCAGGACTTCGCCGACCGCGCGAGCGAGCTGGGCGCGATCTACAACGGCACCACGCAGGAAGAGCGCGTCAACTACTACCTCACGCTGCCGGCCGATTCGCTCGAGGGTGGCCTGCGGTTCCTCGCGGCCGCGTTGCGTGATCCGCTCTTCAACGAAGACGATCTGGCGCGCGAAAAGGAGGTCGTGCTCGGCGAGTACGACCGGGCCGAGTCGAGTCCGTTCTTCGCCCTCGACCAGCGCATGACGGCACTGCTGTATCCCGGCAACGCGAGCCGCAAGGATGCGCTGGGCACACGTGAGGTCCTGCGCAACGTGACACCGGCGCAGATGCGGTTCATTCAAGCGCTGTACTACGTGCCCAACAACTGCGCGCTCATTGTCACGGGTGATGTGAACCCGGCGCGCGTGTTCGCGCTGGCCGAAGCGATCTTCGGCGACTGGCCCCGTGGTCGCGATCCGTTCGCGGTGGCGCCCATTCCGGCCATCCCGGCGCTCACCGGTTCACTGGCCGCCATCGAGGAGGCGCCGGTGAGCGTCGCCAGCGTGCTGCTGCAGTGGCAGGGACCAAGCGCCTCGAAGGACCCGGATGCCACGTTCGCGGCCGACGTGTTCAGCGATGCGCTCAACACGCCCGGGAGCGGCTTCCGTACACGCCTCGTGGACAGCGGTCTCTGGCAGGATATCGTCGTCAACTACTACACGCTCAATCACGTGGGGCCGATCACCATCAGCGGCCAGACCACACCCGAGCAGCTGCGTGCGGCGCTCGCCGCGCTCGATGCGGAGATCGCGCGCTTTGCCGACGCGGGATACGTGACGCGGCGTGAACTCGAGAATGTGAAGGCCCAGCGCGTGACGAGCAGTGCGTTCGGCATCGAGAAGGCGAGCAGCATCGCGCACACCATCGGCTTCTGGTGGAGCGTGGTGGGGGTGGACTATTTCCTGCGCTACAACGACGCGATGGCGACGCAGACGCCGGCCGATCTGCAGCGGTATGTGCGCACGTACATCCAAGGGAAGCCGCGGGTGACGGGCGTCCTGATCTCACCGGACGCTCGGCGAGCAATCGGACTGACCGAAGACGAGTTGCGGCGCGTGCCGTTCCGCGCCACGACGGGAGCGGGACGATGAGACGTGTGGTCGTGGCCTGCGCTTCAGCGCTCCTGGTGGCGGCCGCTCCGGCCGCAGCGCAGTTCGTGCCGCGCCCGCCGTCGGTGTCGCGGGTGGAATCGCGTCCGATCGCCTCATACGCCGATTCGCTCACCGAGCAGTTTACGATCGAAGGGATTCCTGTCATTCTGCGTCGCGTGACGGCGAACAACGTCGTGGCCGCGAACGTGTACCTGCTTGGCGGCACACAGCAGCTGTCGCGCGAATCGCAGGGGATCGAGCTGCTGCTGCTCGAGGCGTCGGAGCAGGGAACGCGTCGGTACCCGCGCGAGCAACTGCGAGCGCGCATGGCGGCGATGGGGAGCGCCATCGGGGTGAGCCCGGGTGTCGATTGGAGCGTCCTCGGCCTGCGCAGTACTGTGGCGCATTTCGATAGCACGTGGGCCATTCTCGCCGATCGCCTCATGGCGCCCCGGCTCGACAGTGCCGATCTCGAACGCGTGCGCACACAGATCGCGACCGCCGTGGGGCAGCGCGACGAGAGTCCCGATGCGCTGCTGGAGCACCTCGCCGACTCGGTGGCGTTCGATGGGCATCCGTACGGGTTGTCGCCGGTGGGCACGCCGGCGTCGCTCGCCGGTCTCTCGCGCACCGAGCTGCTCGCGTATCATCAGGCGCACGTCGTGAAGTCGCGGCTGTACCTCGTGATCGTGGGCAATGTCACGCGGGCGCAGGTCGAGCGCCTCGTGCGCGGGACGCTGGGCACACTCCCCGCGGGCGCGTACACCTGGTCACCGCCGCCGGTGCCGGTGATTCCGCGCGGTGGCGCGACGTTCGTGAATCGTCGGCTCCCCACCAACTACCTGCTCGGCTACTACGCCGGTCCGCCCGCGACATCGCGCGACTACGCGGCGCTTCGACTCGCCTCGGCCGTCCTGTCGGGACGCCTCTTCGCGGAGATTCGCGAGAAGCTCAATCTCACGTACGCGGTCGATGCGCCGTTCCGTGAGCGCGCCGTGGCGGTGGGCGGGTTGTACGTCACGACCACGCAGCCCGACTTCGTGCTCTCCATCATGCAGCGTGAGATGCGGGCGTTGCAGCAGGGCACGATCAGTCAGGATGGACTCGATCGTCTCGTGCAGCAGTTCATCGTGAACTATTTCCTCGACAACGAGACCAACGCCGATCAGGCGAACCTGCTGGCGCGTGCCGCGCTCTATCAGGGCGATTGGCGCAAGGCCAATGCGTTTGCCGACGATCTGCGTGCCGTGACCCCGGAGGACATTCGGCTCGCGGCGGTGCAGTACTTCCGCAACGTGCGATGGGCGTTCATCGGCGATGCCCTGCGCGTCGATCGGCGGGCCTTCGAACGGTTCTGACGGCTCAGCGCTCAGCGCGGCCGATCGCTGCGGCCGTTGGCAGCTCGGCCGTGGGGACGTTGTAGCGCAGCTGCAGGATGCGAAAACGCCCGTACAACCACGCGAGCCGACCGTCGGCGTAGTGCCAGATGGCGTCACCCTCGACCGGGAGGCGCAGGCCATTCATGATCGTGTGGCCACGCAGCGGTGTCGTCCAGCGGTCGCCGTCGTCGTCGCGCGCGTGCCGATCGTCGCTCGCGAAGTCCACGAGATCGTCGTTCGCGTCGAAGAACAAGGTGGCCGATACGGTGTGCGGTCCGGTCGTGAACATCACGCGCGCACTGGTGTCGCTTACGGGCTGCCAGGTGAAGCGCTCGTCGAGCAGCGCGGCCGGTGCCATGATGCAGAGATCGTTGAGCATGGTGACCGTTTCGGCTCGCGTGAACGCGTCCCCCGATTCATCCACCATATCCACGACACCAGCCACGCGGATCTGCATGCGCGCTCCGTCGTGTGTGTACGCGTGCAGTCCGGTGACGGGCAGCCCTTTCATGCGCGTCTTGAGCAGAAAGAGCCGTGTCGGGTCGGCCACGAAGCTCACCTGCAGCACCGGGGTTTCCATCCACGGTTGCCCAGGACCACGATTGAGCTGGGCGTGCATGTCCACGACGAGGTTGTGTACGCGCGGCTGTCCGACCACCCCGACACGACGCAGCCAGCGGGCGGCGGGCGCGGGCAGGGCGGCGAGATCGGCCTCGGTGACCGGCGTGGGGACCGCTGCGGGCTGGGCCGCCGCGGCGGTGGCGACGGCGTCGTCGAACGCCGTGGTGAGCGGAGTGCAGCCAATGGCGAGCATGCCGACGGCTCCGAGCAGCAAGGGGGCCACAGGGCGCAAGGCGCGGGTCATGCTCCACGGTGCATGCGACCGGGGGCCGCCGACATCAGGGAAGTCCTGAGGTGAGGGTCGCCGTTGCGCGCAGGCGCAGAGTGGAACAAATTACTCAATGAGATGAGTATTTTTACTCAATAAGTAGAGTAATGTCGATCACCTTCCAGCGCACACAGGTCCACGAACTCGCCAGCCGCTTGCGGGAGCCCCGTCGCTTCCTGCAGGTCGTCGCGGGCCCTCGGCAGGTCGGGAAGTCGACGCTCGTCCAGCAGGTGCTGGACCAGCTGCCACGCCCGAGTCGCTACGCGAGCGCCGACGAACCGACGCTCAGGGGCGCGGCGTGGATCGCCCAGCAGTGGGAAGCCGCGCGACTTGCGACGGAGTCCACTGGGGGCGTCCTGGTGCTCGACGAGATCCAGAAGATCCCAGCGTGGTCGGACGTCGTGAAGCGTCTGTGGGATGAGGACACGCGGGCGCGTCGTCCGCTGCAGGTCGTGCTCCTCGGTTCAGCGCCGCTGCTGCTTGCGCAAGGACTCGCCGAGAGTCTGGCCGGACGGTTCGAACTCCTGCCGGTGCGCCACTGGTCGTTCACCGAGATGCGAGAGGCCTTCGGATGGACGGTCGAGCAGTACGTGTACTTCGGCGGCTATCCCGGGGCGGCACCACTCGTCCACGATGCCGCGCGCTGGCGACGCTACGTGCAGGAGAGTCTGATCGAAACGGCGATCGCACGGGATGTCCTCTTGCTCACACGCGTCGACAAGCCCGCGCTGCTACGCCGTCTCTTCGAACTGGCCTGTCGCTATTCGGGCCAGGTGCTCTCCTACACCAAGATGCTCGGCCAGCTGCAGGACGCCGGCAATACGACGACCCTCGCGCATTACATCGACCTGCTCGACAGTGCCGGTATGGTCACAGGCCTGTCGAAGTACGCCGGTGACGTCGCGAGACGCCGTGGCTCGAGTCCGAAGCTGCAGGTCTACAACACGGGACTCGTCAGTGCGCTCGCGCCACTGTCGTTCGAGGAGGCCCGCGCTGACCGTGAGCACTGGGGGCGACTCGTCGAATCCGCGGTGGGTGCGCACCTTGCCAATGCGGCGGCAGCCGGCGTTTGCCGGGTCTTTTACTGGCGCGAGCGACACCACGAGGTGGACTTCGTGGTCGAGGCCGGACCGCGTCTGGTTGCGATCGAAGTGAAGAGTGGCCGCGCGCCGATGGCGCACGCCGGTACCGAAGCATTCATGACGGCGTTTCGCACGGACCGCACGCTGCTCGTGGGCGGTGACGGCATTCCCCTCGACACGTTCCTGGCGCGGCCGGTTACCGATTGGCTCGCGCGGTGACTCGCGCGAGCGCCCCTACCGCACCCGCGCGTCCAGCACGCGCCGTAAGTCTGCGAGCGTCACACCAGCCGCGCGCATGGCGACCAGCGTGTGATACACCAGATCGGCCCCTTCCTCCGCGATGCGTTCGGTATCGCCGTCGAGACACGCCATCGTGAGCTCCACTGCCTCTTCGCCGAGCTTCTTGTGCCGCAGATTGCGATCGGCGAGCAGGCGATGCGTCCAGCTCGCGGGCTTCTGATCGCCGGCCGCCGCGACCGCGGCCTCGAGCGAGGCGGCGCGCTCGCCCAGCGTGACATCGAGCGCGCCCAGCGCATCGGCGGCGACGGCATCGTCGCGGAAGCAGCTGGTGGTGCCCTCGTGACACGCCGGGCCGGCCGGCCGCACGCGCGCGAGCACGGCGTCGCCATCGCAATCGGCCGTCAGTGACACCACGCGCTGCACGTTGCCACTCGTGCCACCCTTGTGCCACAGGCCGCGCGACCGCGAGGTGTAGTGCATCTCACCGGTGTCGAGGGTGCGCGTGAGCGCCTCACGATCGGCGTGTGCCACCATGAGCACCGCGCCGCTCACGTGATCCTGCGCAACGACCGTGACCAGACCACCGCCCTTCGTGAAGTTGAGCTGGTCGATGGCTGCTGCATCGGTGATGCGCAGTCCGCCGGGTGATGTGTTCATGCGCCGACACTCCTCACGGACGCGTTGTAGCGATTCATGCGTCATACTCCTGCAAGTGCTCACGCACAACGCTGGCCAGCGCGCCATTGGTGGCAATGATGTCGCCACCAAACGCGGTGCGGACGCCGCGCCAACTCGTGAACACGCCACCCGCCTCCGTAATCACGGGGTACAATGCGGCCGCGTCCCACGGATTCACGATGTCGTCCACCATCACCTCGGCGCGACCGGTCGCCACGAGCAGATAGCCGTAACAGTCTCCCCACGTGCGCGCGACGCCCGCCTCGCGGGTCAGCTGTCGCCAACGTGCCGCGCGCGTTGGGCGCTCGGGGAACCGTTCGTCGGTCACCAGCACCGTCGCCTGTGCGAGTGAACCCACGGCACTCACGTGGGCGCGCGCGCCATTCCACCAGCACCCTTCACCGGGCGCGGCGTTCACGAGCTCCCGCACGGCGGGAAAATACGCCGCCCCCGCGAGCACGTGCTCACCTTCGCACACCGCGACGAGCGCACCCCACAGCGGCACGCCGCGCACGAACGCCTTCGTGCCGTCGATGGGGTCGATGATCCACTGCCGCTTCGCCTCGGGACGGATGGGCGGAAACTCCTCCCCTTGCACGCCGTCCTGAGGAAAGTGCGTACTGATCCACGCGCGGGCGGCTTCTTCCGCCGAGCGATCGGCAATGGTGACAGGCGACCCGTCACCCTTGGTCTCGACCGCCACGCCGCGCCCGAACCACTGCAGAGCGGTGTCACCGGTGAGGGTGGCGACGTCCGCCACCGCTTCGAGTAACGACGAATGACTCATGCGACTCGTGCCGAGGTGAAAAGGGCGAACGTCACGCGACGAGCTCCGGCAACGCGCGCACGGGCAAGCCGGCCGCACGCATGGTGTCCTTGAGCGCTGCGACCGTCGTGAGTCCATCGTGCAGAATACCCGCGACGAGCACGGCATCGGCGTGGCCATCAACCACGGCGTCCACGAGATGGTGCGCGGTACCCGCCCCACCGCTCGCGATGACCGGGACGGCCACGGCGTCCGCGACCGCGCGTGTGAGGGCGAGGTCGTAGCCCGTGCGTGCGCCGTCGCGATCGATGCTCGTGAGCAGAATCTCGCCGGCACCGCGCGCCACACACTCCTGCGCCCACGCCACCGCCTCGAGTGGCGTCTCCTCACGACCGCCTTTGACCCACACCTTCCACACACCCTCGGCGTTTCGCTTCGCATCGATGCTGGCCACCACGCACTGCGCGCCGAAGCGATCGGCCGATTCGGTGAGCACCTCGGGGCGTGACACTGCGGCCGAGTTGAGGGACACCTTGTCGGCACCGGCGCGTAACGCACGTGCGACGTCGTCTGCGGTGCGCACGCCGCCACCAATGGTGAGCGGAATGAACAATCGCTCGGCGGTGCGTCGCGCGACGTCGAGCAAGGTTGCGCGTTCTTCGGCGCTCGCGGAGATGTCGAGAAAGGTGATCTCGTCGGCGCCTTCGGTTTCGTAGCGCGTGGCCAGCGCGACGGGATCCCCCACGTCGCGCAGTCCCACGAACTGCACGCCCTTCACCACGCGTGCGCCCTTCACATCGAGACAGACGATCACCCGTCGCGTCAGCACCGGCTCACTCCGTGATCTCGAGACGCACCGACCCCTTCGTGCTGAACACGCCGCCCGACTCCACAAGGGCATCGCGCAGCGCGAGGCCGAGTGCCTTGAACGCCGCTTCCACAATATGGTGCCGGTCCTTGCCGCGCAGCACGCGCACATGCAGCGTGGCCTTCGCGTTGTCCGCGAACGAGCGCAGGAAGTGATCGTACAACGGACTCGGCAGCGGCCCTTCGTAGAACGGACGGCCCCCGAGATCGAGCGCGACGTGCACCAACGCATCGTCCATGGGAACGGTGCGATCACCGTAGCGCGCGCACGTCGCCGGCGCGAACGCAGCGACCGCGGCGCCAAGCGTGATCGCAACGTCCTCGATGAGGTGGTGGCGCAGATCTCCCGTGGCTTCGAGCGCCACGTCCACGCCGCTGTAGCGCGCAAAGGCCACGAGCATGTGGTCGAGGAACGGTTCGCCGGTCTGCACGGTGGCAACGCCGGTGCCGGCAGTGAGTGAACAGCGAATGCGGGTCTCGCGACTTTCGCGAATCACGGTGGTCATGCGGTGAACTCCGAAGCGGAAGAAAGCGATGGGACGCGCGACATCAGCTCGCGAACTCCTCGAGAATGCGGCGCGGCTCGATCGCGCCGGTGTAGAGGGCCATGCCAAGCACGGCCCCGGTGACGCCGCGGTGGTCGAGGGCGCGAAGATCGTCGAGCGTGGTCACGCCACCGCTCGCGAACACCGGCCACGGCGACGCCTCGGCGACGTCCTCCATGAGCGGCAGATCGGTGCCCTGCATCTGGCCTTCCTTGTGGACCGCAGTCACCAGCGCGCCGGCGAGCGGAAACGCCGCGATCTCCTCGACGTACGACACCACATCCAGCGGCAGCGTCTTCGCCCACCCACGGGTGACCACCTTTCGCTCGCGCACGTCGGCGGCGACGATGAGTTGCTGCGGGAATCGCGCGCTCATCTCCTCGAGCCACGCCACATCCTCGACGGCGCGTGTCCCCACCACCACCCACGACGCGCCCTGATCGAGCAGCTCCTCGATGCGATCGGCCTCGCGCACGCCGCCGCCCACCTGCACCGGCACGCCGGCGTCACGCACGAGCTCGCGAATGATCTCGGTGTTGCGGCCGCGACCTGTCGCGGCGTCGAGATCCACGACGTGCAGCCGCGTGAAGCCCTGCCGCACCCAATCGCGCGCCACGGCGGGCGGATCATCGAGGCGTACGGACTCCTGATCGTACTCGCCGCCCACGAGTTGCACACACTTGCCGTCACGCAGATCCACGGCGGGGATGACAATCATGCGGAAATCTCCGGCGAGCGCGCCGACCGGGCGGCGGCTTCGGTGAGGAACGCGCGCACGAAGCGCACGCCAGCCGCGCTGGACTTTTCGGGGTGGAACTGCACGCCCACCACATTGCCGACGCGCACCGCGGCGGGGAAGCGGTCGGTCTCGTGCGTCGTGTACGCAATCACGTGGCGTGCGCTATCGCCGGCGGGGCGACAGACGAAGCTGTTGGCGTAGTACACGGTCTCGAGGCCGGACGCGACCAGCAGCGGGTCGAGCGGTGTACTCGGCTCCAGTACATTCCAGCCGATCTGTGGAACGCGCGCGGCCTGCAGTCGCGTGACGCGACCAGTCAGGACGCCGAGCCCGTCGCCCGGACCTTCGTCGCTGTGGTCGAAGAGCAGTTGCATGCCGAGGCAGATGCCAAGACAGGGCAAGCCACGCTGCAGCGCCTCGCGCATGGCAGCACGACCGCTGCCGAGCCGCTCCGCGGCCGGTGTGAAGGCGCCCACCCCCGGGAGCACGAGCGCATCCGTGTCGCGAACGGCGGCCGCGGCATTCCGCTCGACGCGCACCTGCGTGCCGTCGGTCTCGAGTGATTTCACGAGCGAATGCAGGTTGCCGGCTTCGTAATCGAACACCGTGATGCGCAGCGGCGTGCTCATGCCGATGCCCCCGCGTTGACGACGGCGGCACGATCGGGCAGCACCTCGGCCACCGCGGCATCGAACGCCGCGAGGCACCGCTCGAGCAGCGGCCACGGTCCCACCGAGAAGCGCAAGGCATCGCCGATGTGGGGCAACGCGGGGAAGGGACGCACGGCCACGCCGCGTGCCCGCATCGCCTGACCGACGGCGACGCATTCGGGGACCGCGGCACACACGAAGTTGGCCCCCGACGGCAGCGGGGCGAAGCCACGCGCTCGCAGCGCTTCGGCCAACTGCTCGCGCAGCGACACCGCGAGCGCGACGTGCTCCTGCACCCACGCCATGTCATCACGCACGGCCGCGACCGCCACGCGCTCGGCGAGCGACGTCAGCTTGTATGGCCCGCGGGACTTCTCCACCTCGGTCACCAGCGCCGGCTGTCCGATCGCGTAGCCGATGCGCAATCCGGCCAGACCGAAAGCCTTGCTCATGGTGCGCACCACGAGCACCCGATCGAATTCGCGCACGAGTTGCACGGCGCTCACGCCCGCGAACTCGGCGTAGGCTTCGTCAATCATGAGGACGCCGGTGTGTCGCGTGGCCAGCGCACGCAGCGTGGCGAGCGGCGTGACGCAGCCGGTGGGGTTGTTGGGTGTGCACACGTACAGGATCTTCGGCTGTGTGGCGAGCAGCGCCTCCACGTCGAGCGTGTGATCCGCCGTCTCGGGGACTCCCGTGTACGCGAGCCCGTTCATCTGCGCGAAGATCGGGACCATCGCGAAGGTCGGGATCGACGCGGCGACGCGATCACCCGGATCGCCGAATGCACGCATCGCGGAATCGAGCACGTCGTCGGAGCCTGCGCCCGTCACGAGCATGTCGGGCGACACGCCAAGCCACTCGGCGAGTGCCTGCTTGAGATCGGCGGCATACAACGACGGATACCGCGTGATCACCGACGGCGCGACCTCGCGCAGCACCCGTTCGGCCGTCGGTGGAACGCCCCACAAGTTGGTATTGTCGGTGAGGTCGAGCTCCACCGGCGCCCGTTTCGGATCGTAGAGCGGGACATCGGCGTAGACGGCGCGCGCCACGGCGAGGCGTGCCGTCCGTGCCACATCGTGCGGACTCATGCGGACATCCTCCAGGCGCGTGCGGCGGCGGCGTGTGCGGGCAACCCCTCCGCGTCGGCGAACACGCCGACATCATCGGCGAGTGCGGCGGCCGCGCTGGGGGTCACGCGTTGCCACGTGGTCCACCGCACGAAGTCGAGCGTGCTGAGGCCGGAGTAGCAGCGCGCGAGTCCGGCGGTCGGCAGCACGTGATTGGCGCCGGTCATGTAGTCACCGTAGGCCACGCTTGCGCTTTCGCCCACAAAGATCGTGCCCGCGTGCTGCAACGCGGCCAGCGTCGCATCGCGCACATCATCGCGCACCGCGAGCAGCAGATGCTCGGCGGCCCATGCGTTGGCGAATGCGACGCCCTCCTCGAGCGAGCGGCAGGTGAGCAGCGCGCTTCGACCGGCGAGTGCGGTGCGAGCGATCGCCGCGCGCGGCGCTGTGTGCAGGCATTCCCCGAGTGCCGCGTGCACAGCCGCGGCAAACGTGTCATCGCCCACGAGCAACGCGATTACCGCCGCGTCCGGATCGTGTTCGGCCTGGGCGAGCAGTTCGCGCGCAATGACATCGGGTGATGCACTGTCATCGGCGAGCACGAGCAGTTCACTGGGCCCCGCCGGCGAATCGATCGTGACGTGCGTGACAAGCTGCAGCTTGGCTTCCGCAACGTATGCGTTGCCGGGGCCCACGATGCGATCCACCTGCGGGACGGTGGCCGTCCCGAGAGCCATGGCCGCAATCGCACCGGCGCCACCAATGGCGAAGACGTGATCGACCTGCGCGAGTGCCGCGGCGGCGAGCACGACATCGGTGGGGCGCCCGTTCGACGCCGGGGGCGAGCACACGATCACCTCACCGACGCCCGCGACACGCGCTGGTACGGCTCCCATGAGCAGGGAGCTCGGATAGGCGGCGCGCCCGCCCGGCGCGTACACACCAACGCGCGCAAGTGGATCGGGACGCCGTCCGATGACGATGCCTGGTTCGGGCGAGACCTCGACCGCCGAGGGGCGGAACGCGGTGTGTACGGTGGCAATGTTGGTCGCCGAGCGTTCGAGCGCACGACGCAGCGACGGGTCGAGCGCGTCGAGGGCACGCGTCCAGTCGCGACGCGGCACGTCGATCGCGTCCAGCGTCACGCCGTCGAACTGCTGCGCCAACGCGCGCAGGGCCTCATCGCCACGTGTGCGCACGGCGTCGATGATGTCACGCGTGCGCGCGCGCACGGTGTCCGCATCACTGCCGCTGCGTGCGGCGTCCCCACCGTCGCGTCGGAGCAAGGCCGTGCGCGTTGCATCGTCGAGTGAGGCCAGCGCGCCGCGTGCGCGCCATTGCAGAGGTGATGCGCTCATGGCACGAGCCGCTCGATGCGCGTCACCAACAGTCCTTCGGCGCCGAGCGCGCGCAACTGGCCGATGATGCGATACACGGATGCGGCCGGTACGACCGCGTGCACGGCGACCATCGCGCCGCCGTTCATGATGTCGACGACGGTGGGCCCATTCAGCCCTGGCAGCACCTGCTTCACCGCCTCGAGGGCGGTGCGCGGCACGTTGGCCATGAGATAGCGCTGGCCGCGCGCGCGAATCACCGAAGCGAGCGCGGTGACCAGTTCATCGAAGGCGGCCGCGGCCTCGGCGTCACCGGCGCGTGGCCCATCGGGCGCCGTGAAGACGCGTGCGGTGCTGGTGAGCACCGTCTCCACTTCGCGTAGCCCGTTCGTCTTGAGGGTGGACCCGGTGGAGGTGAGATCGACGACGATGTCGGCAATCCCGAGGTGTGGTGCGATTTCGGCGGCGCCGGAGACCGGCACGACATCGACGGGGCGCTGCCGTTCGGCGAAGAACCGGGCAGTGACGCGCGGAAAGACGGAGGCAACACGGACGCGCTGGCCATCCGCACCGATCTGGTCCACGCGGGTGATGCCAGCGTCTTCGCGCGCGGCGACGACGAGGCGGCAGCGACCGAAGCCAAGGTCGAGGCGCTCGCGCAGGTCGCGTCCCGATTCGCACACCAGATCCCACCCGGTGATGCCGACGTCGGCCGCGCCATCGGCAACGAACTCGGGGATGTCCTGGGCGCGCACGAAGATCGCTTCGAACTCACCGCCGAGGGAGGCGGTGAGGGCACGATCGCCGGCGGCCCGCACTTCGAGGCCGGCGTCGTTGAAGAGGGCACGGGCGTCGTCACTGAGCCGCCCCTTGTTGGGCAGCGCGATGCGGAGCATGCGAAACTCGGAGGTGAAGGGTCGAACGGTGGCGTCACGCCCCCGACCGGCCAAAACAAAACGGCCCGTCCTGGGGCAGGACGGGCCGGGAAGCAGCAGCAGCGTGAAGTGGAGCGGTCAGACTCCCGAGCGCACGCGCGCCATTCCGCGACCCGTCGGGCCGTGGCCATGATGCGCATGATGGTGCTGGGAGGTGATACGCGACATGCCAGACAGGGTAGCGGCGGAGGTCGCCGAGGTCAAGCGGGTGGGATCGAGCGCAGCCCGACCGCGTGCATCGGGAACCACTTGGAGACCGTGGGCGCTCTCCACTAGATTCACCGTCCGGCCCGGACCCCGTGCCGGCGTCGCGGACAGTCCGCAGACGTGCGCAGTATCTACTCCGTGAACTGGCTTTGGAGGCCTTTCCGAAATGCGGTTTCTTGGCTTTGCTGTGGTGACGGGCGCTGCGATCCTGCTCGGCGCGTGCGGTGGTGGTGAGACGACGCCGGCGGCCGACGCCCCGGCGACCGAGGCGCCGGCGGCTGAGACGCCCGCTGCGACCGAGGCTCCGGCGGCTGGTGCGTCGTCGGCGATCACGGGCACGATCCACACCGTGAACATGGTGATGGAAAACAACGTGTACAAGTTCAGCCCGACCGATATCACGATCAAGCAGGGCGACGGCATCAAGTTCGTGATGGTCAGCGGTGGCCCGCACAACGTTGCGTTCGACCCGACGCTCCTGCCGGCCGACGTGAAGGCGCAGCTGATCGCGAACATGCCGGAGCAGTCGTCGGAGCTCATCGGCCCGATGATGCTCACCGAGAATCAGGAGTACACGATCTCGTTCGCTGGCGTGACGCCGGGCACGTACGAGTACTACTGCACGCCGCACCTCGCCATGGGCATGAAGGGCAAGGTCACGGTCACGCAGTAAGTGATGTGGCGGACGTCGTCCGCCAGGTGTGAGAGAACGAAGGCCGGCGCTCACTGCGCCGGCCTTCGTGCGTTTCGGCCCTGATCGCGCGCGAACGCGACTACTTCTTGCGCAGCTTCTTCATGCTGCCTTCCACGCCGCCGAGCGCGGCGAGCCCGCTGATGCGCAGCAGTGGTGCGCCCGGGCCGGGATCGGCCTCCGGATTCTTGACCGAGAAGCCACCCATGAAGCCTACGCCCACCGTCTCCACGCGTACGCCGGCGGGAAGCAGCATCTCGACGCCACCCATGATGGCCGTGATCTCGATCTCGGTCACCCCCTCGGCAAACTGTGCTTCACGAAAGTCGAGTTCGACCCCGCCCATGACGCAGATGATGCGGAGCTGGCGCGGCACCACCCAACCGCCCTTGCGTTCGACACCGCCCATCACAGCCATGAGCGCCTGTCGCGGTGGGACCGCCTCCGGGCGAGCGAGGGTGGCCAAGCCGTATTCGAGACCGGCGAGCGTCACCGGGGCGGGACGCGCGGCGGTGAAGCCCGTGGACGCGGCCGCCGCGGGCCGCGACGGCTGCAAATCGGCGAGCACCTCGGCGAGCGACTCACGCGTCGTGGCCCGATAGACGCGGGCCATGCGACGTTCGAGTTCGTCGAGTTCGAGGCGGTCGGCCGCGTACGCGTCACCGAGCGCGGAGATGACCGCTTCGCGCTCCTGGGAGGACGGCGCGAGCGAACGAGACGGCGCAGGAGAGTCCATGCGCACAAGATAGGCGCGCCACCGCAGCGCGTGGCAAGCGCGGGACGAATCGCGCGCGCGGGGCTTGGCGCGACGCCGCGCGGCCGATACGATGCGCGTCATGTGGGCCGACGTGCTGTTGTCGCTGGAACGAACGCACCTGCAGCTCCTCACGCTCTGGGGCGTGGGGAGTGTCGTGGCCGGCAGCGGTGTTCTGGCGTGGCTGGCCTGGCGACGCGTGCGCTCGCCGCTCCTGCAGCACTTCGGCATCCAGACCCTTGCGTGGGGCGCGGTCGATCTCGCCATCTGCGCGTGGGCGCAGCGCGGGCTCGCCTTGCGCGATTTCGAGGGGCAGACGTCGCTCGTGAACTTCCTGTGGCTCAACGTCGGCCTCGACGTGGGGTACATCGGGGTTGGACTCACGCTCGCCCTCGCGGCGTGGCGCCTTGGCCCGCGACTCGGCGGCGTGGGGGCAGGCGTCGGCGTGATCGTCCAGGGACTGGCGCTCGCGCTCCTCGATCTGCGCCTGATCGCCGAAATCGCGGCGGCCCGCACCGCCTGATCACTTCTTCGCACGACCCTCATGGAACCGGTCATCCCCGATCTGCGCAGGACACCCAAGACCGAGGCCTACGATCGCCTCGTCGAGATGCAGACGCTGCTGCTCGACGGGCACACGGATGCGCTGGCCGGCATGGCGACGACGAGCGCGCTGCTGCATCACGCCTTCGGTCACTTGTGGACGGGGTTCTATCGCGTGGTGGAGCCGGACACGCTGCTGCGTGTGGGGCCGTATCAGGGGTCGCTCGGCTGTCTCGACATCGCCTTCGGCCGTGGTGTCTGCGGTACGGCCGCGGCGGAGCGTCGTACGGTCGTGGTGCCGGACGTACACGCCTTCCCCGGACACATTGCGTGTGACGGCCGCTCGCAGAGCGAAATCGTGGTGCCGGTGTTCGACGCCGACGGCGCGCTGCTGGCCGTGCTCGACATTGACAGCGATCAGCCCGCGCGGTTCGACGACGAGGATGCGGCAGGGCTGGAGCGGCTCGTGGCCTGGTTCCGCGCGACGCGGCGTTGAGCACTGCAGCGCGATGTGTGGCGCTCGCGCGTGTTTGGCCGCAAGTTTCGCCGATCCCAACGTGCGTCAGCGACGCGCGCGCGGTGCGGCATTCCTTTCGACGGTGACACGACGGTGACCGGCTACTCGGATCGCATCAATCATGCGTTCGCCTTCGCGGCCAAGCATCACGATCAACAGGTGCGCAAGGGTACGCGCCTGCCGTATCTGACGCAGCCCGCGAACGTTGCGGTGATTCTCACGCGCTACGGACGCGACGAGGATACGGTGGTGGCCGGCATTCTCCACGACACCGTCGCGGACGTCGTGCGCGACGGTTGGTCGAGCGAGATGATTCGCGAGCGTATCGGACACAAGTTCGGCGACGAAGCGCTCGCGCTGCTGCTGTCGGTGGTGGAGCGTCGGGTGGACGATGACGGTGTCGAACTTGCGCCCGATGATCGCAAGGCCGATGTGTTGCTGCGGCTGGCGACGGCGAGTGACGCCGCGCGCTGGGTGTGCGCGGCCGACAAGGTGCACGGCGCGTGGACGCTCGTGCATGACCTCGCGCGCACGACGTTCCCCGAAACGGTGTGGGGACGCTTCAGTGCGGGGCGCGACGGCACGGTGCGCTGGTATCGGCAGGTGTGCGACCGGCTGCGCGCCGTGGGCTTCGACGCGCCGATCGTGGCGGAACTCGAAGAGGCGACGCGGCGGCTGGAGGGCGCGTAAGCGCCACCCCACCTCACCGCGTGCGTGGTGACGCGTCAGTACGTGCGCGCGACGTAGTCTTCGAGAATGCGCAGGAACTCGGGCACGATGCCGTCACCCTTGAGGGTGGTGAAGAGCTGCCCATCGACATAGACCGGTGCCTTCGGTTCCTCGAAGGTGCCCGGCAGCGAAATCCCGATGTTGGCGTGCTTGCTCTCACCGGGGCCGTTCACGACACATCCCATCACGGCGACCTTCATGTCCACCACGCCGGGACGCGATTCGCGCCACACGGGCATCTGCTCGCGCAGGTACCCCTGAATATCCTCGGCCATGTGCTGGAAGAAGGTGCTCGTGGTGCGTCCGCAGCCGGGGCACGCGGTCACCTGCGGCGCGAACGAGCGCAGCCCGAGCGACTGCAGGATCTGCTGTGCGACGAACACTTCCTCGCGGCGATCGCCGTTGGGCTTGGGGGTGAGCGACACGCGAATGGTGTCGCCGATCCCTTCGGCGAGCAGAATGCCGAGGGCGGTGGCGCTCGCGATGACGCCCTTGTTCCCCATGCCCGCTTCGGTCAGGCCGAGGTGCAGCGGGTAGTCGCAGCGCGCGGCAAGGCGGCGATAGCACTCCACGAGATCGGGGACGACCGAGATCTTCGCGCTCACGATGATGCGATCGTGCGGCAGCCCCACCTCTTCGGCGAGCGCGGCGGAACGCAACGCGCTCTCGAGCATCGCGTCCATGTAGACATCCTTCGCGTCGCGCGGTTCGGCGCTCGTGGCGTTGGCGTCCATCATGTCGGTGAGCAGCTGCTGATCGAGCGAGCCCCAGTTCACGCCGATGCGCACCGGCTTGCCGTGGTCGATGGCGGCCTGCACGATGGTGGTGAAGTTGGTGTCGCGGTGCTTCGTGCCGACGTTGCCGGGGTTGATACGGTACTTGTCGAGCGCTGCGGCGGCCTGCGGATACTTCGTGAGCAGCAGGTGGCCGTTGTAGTGGAAGTCGCCGATGAGCGGGACGTCGAGGCCCCGGTCATCGAGGCGCTGCCGGATTTCGGGGACGGCCTGCGCCGCTTCGTCGTTGTTGACCGTGATGCGGACCTTCTGCGACCCGGCCTCGAAGAGCGCGGCCACCTGATCGGCGGTGGCGGCAGCGTCGGCGGTGTCGGTATTGGTCATGGACTGCACGACCACCGGGTGGCCGGCGCCCACGGGCACACCGCGCACGAGCACGGTGGGAGTCTGGCGGCGAGGACGGAACGTCACAATCGAAGCGGTCGGAAGCAGAGGGTCAGTGGAGCCCCCCAAAAGTAGCCGTTCCCGGGGGCGCTTCGCACCCTTCCGTGAACGGC
>ERZ1066121.453-NODE-453-length-37650-cov-31.304509_pt1 | contig 37650 bp, 30 predicted proteins | sample MGYA00382768_ERZ1066121 | MGnify/ENA primary metagenome ERZ1066121 (study PRJEB33369, sample SAMEA5778351) | biofilm metagenome | biome: Industrial cooling water; feature: Water cooling tower basin; material: Biofilm | place: United Arab Emirates | collected...
GACCCCCAGCCACACGGCCAGCCCGCCCAGCACGATCCAGCACGTCCAGAACAGCGCCACCGACCACCAGGGCAGTCGCACCCCCGCGCGTCGCTCGATGTGCCGGCGCGCGATCATGCTCAACGCGTGGAGCACGATCCCGAGGATGGCGAGCCCCCACGCCACCGGCGCCAGCGCCTTGGCGAGGAGCACGCCGACGCCGGCGCCGGCCAGCGCCGCCCCGCCGCTCGAGGCCAGCTGGATCCGCTTCTCGAGTGCCACCTCATCCGAGTGCATGCGTCCCTCCCTCGAGGAGTGGTGTCGTACGGTCGGCCGACCGTGCGCTGCGGAGCCCCCGCTCGCGGACCAGCGACCAGATCGCGGGCACCACGAGCAGCGTCAGCACGGTGCTCGAGACCATCCCGCCGATCATCGGTGCCGCGATGCGCTTCATGACGCTCGCGCCCGTGCCGGTGCTCCACAGGATGGGCAACAGGCCGATCATCGTCGAGGCCACCGTCATGAGCTTGGGGCGGACGCGCTCCACGGCGCCCTCCATGGTCGCCTCGCGCAGCGCCGCGAGGCGATCCGGTGCGTCGCGGCGCGCCTCCCACGCCGATTCCAGGTACACGAGCATGATCACGGAGGTCTCGGCGGCCACGCCGGCGAGCGCCAGGAAGCCGATGGTCACCGCGACCGACCACTGGTAGTCGAGCCACCAGAGGAACCAGATCCCGCCGACGAGCGTGAAGGGGATGCTGAGCATCACGATCAGCGTGTCGCCCACCCGGCGGAAGTTGAGATAGAGGAGCAGGAAGACGAGCGCCAGGGTCACGGGGACGACGACACGCATGGTCGCCTTCGCGCGCTCCATGTACTCGTACTGGCCGCTCCACGCCATCGTGTAGCCGGGTGGCAGCGCCATCGCGCCCGCCACCATGCGCCGCGCCTCGGCCACGTAGCCGCCGATGTCGCTCGACGCGACGTCCACGAAGACCCACAGCGTCGGCTGCGCATCCTCGGTGCGGATCACCATCGGTCCGGCCACCTGCCGGATGCGCGCGATCTGGCCCAGCGGCACCTGTCCGGCGGCGGCGGCGGTGGCTGCGGCGCCGGGTGACGAGGCGTCGGTGCCCATGCCGCCCATCCCGCCCGCGCCGACGCCGCCGGCCGATGGCGCGCTCCGATGCTGCTGCGGGACGAGCACGGCGGCGAGTCGTTCGGGCGTGTCGCGCAGCTCCTGCGGATAGCGGACCCGCACGCCGTAGCGTTCGCGTCCCTCGACCGTCTGCGTGATCGTCATCCCACCGATGGCGGTGGCGATCACGGTCTGCACGTCGCCGACGTTGAGCCCGTGGCGCGCCGCCGCGGCGCGGTCGATGTCGATGTCGAGGTAGTAGCCGCTCACCGCCCGCTCGGCGAAGGCGCTGCGCGTGGCGGGGAGCATCCGCAGGTGCCCCTCGAGCTCCGTGCCGAGGCGCTCCAGGGTGGCGAGGTCGGGGCCGTAGAGCTTCACGCCGACCGGCGTGCGGATCCCGGTCGCGAGCATGTCGATGCGCCCCTTGATCGGCATCGTCCAGGCGTTGGTGACGCCCGGCATGCGCACGGCCGAGTCCATGGCGGCGACGAGCCGTTCGTACGTCATGCCGGGGCGCCAGCGCTCGCGCGGCTCGAGCATGATCGTCGTCTCGGCCATGTCGAGCCCAGCGGGATCGGTGGCGGTCGAGCCGCGGCCGGCCTTGCCGAAGACGCTCGCCACCTCGGGGAACGCGGCGAGGATCGAGTCCTGCTGCCGGAGCAGCTCGCGCGCGCGCGCGACGCCGATGCCGGGCATCGTCGTGGGCATGAACAGGATCGTCCCTTCCTCGAGCGGCGGCATGAACTCGCTGCCGATCCGCTGCCAGGGGATCCACGTCAGGACGAGCGCAGCGGCGGCGGTGCCGATCACCGGACCGCGATGCGCGAGCACCCAGCCGAGCACCGGGCGGTAGGCGCGGATCATGGCGCGGCTCAGCGGGTTGCGGCGCTCGGTGAAGATGCGCCCCCGGACGAAGAGCATCATCAGCACCGGGACGAGCGTGACGCTCAGCAGGCTCGCGGCCGCCATCGCGAAGGTCTTCGTGAGCGCGAGCGGCGTGAAGAGGCGCCCCTCCTGCCCCTCGAGCGCGAAGACCGGGATGAACGAGACGGTGATGATCAGGAGCGAGTAGAAGAGCGATGGCCCGACCTCCTGGGCGGCGTCGAGCACGACCTGCCGGCGCTCCTGCGGGGTGAGGCTCGCGGTGTCGATGAACCGCGCTCCGGGGGCCGCCCGTCGCTCCAGGTGCTTGTGCATGTTCTCGACCATCACGATGGCGGCGTCGATCATCTCGCCGATGGCGATGGCGATGCCGCCGAGCGACATGATGTCGGCGCCGATGCCGAAGGCGCGCAGCGCGAGGAAGGCGATGAGGACGCTCACCGGGAGCGTGACCACCGCGACGAGCGCCGATCTCGCGTGCAGGAGGAAGACGATGCAGATCGCCGCGACGATCAGCGCCTCCTCGACGAGGGTCTCCCGGATGGTGTCGATGGAGTCGAGGATGAGCCCCGAGCGGTCGTAGACCGGGCGCACGACGACGCCCGGGGGGAGCCCCGGTGCGATCTCGGCGAGCCGCGTCCTGACGCGCTCGATGGTGGCGAGGGCGTTCTCGCCCGAGCGCATGACCACGATCCCGCCCACCGCGTCGCCGCGGCCGTCGAGATCCGCGATCCCGCGCCGCACCGCGGGGCCGACGCTCACGCGCCCGAGCTCCGCGACGCGGATCGGCGTCCCCGCCGCGGTGGTGCCGACGACGATGCTCTCGATGTCGCCGACGCCCTGCAGGTAGCCGAGGCCGCGGACCATGTGCTCGCGCTCGGAGAGCTCGAGCACCATCGCCCCGACGTCGGCGTTCGCGTTCTGGATCGCGCTGATGACGCGCGTGATCGGGATCCCGTAGGCGAGGAGCTTCGCGGGATCGAGGTCGACCTGGTACTGCTTCTCGAAGCCGCCGACCGTCGCCACCTCGGCCACGCCGGGGACGGCGGTGAGGGCGTAGCGGAGCGACCAGTCCTGCAGGCTGCGCAACTGCGCGAGGTCCAGGCGGCCGCTGGTGTCCTCGAGCACGTACTGGTAGACCCACCCCAGCCCCGTCGCATCGGGGCCGAGGACCGGACTGACCGACGCGGGGAGCTTTCCCTTGAGGCCGTTCAGGACCTCGAGCACGCGCGAGCGCGCCCAGTAGAGGTCCGTGGCGTCGTCGAAGATCACGTACACGAACGAGACGCCGAAGAACGAGTAGCCGCGCACCGTGCGGGCTCCCGGCACCTTGAGCATCTCGGCCGCGATGGGATAGGTGACCTGGTCCTCGACGATGCGCGGCGCCTGCTCGCCGTAGTCGGCCTGCACGATCACCTGCACGTCGGAGAGGTCGGGGAGCGCCTCGAGCGGCGTGTGCCGGATCGCCCACGTCCCGCCGAGCGCGAGCACGAGGGTGACGAGCAGCACGACGAGCGGGTTGCCGACCGACCAGGCGATGAGACGACGAAGCATCGGTCACTCCGGCGTGGACGGGTGCACGTGCCCGCCTTGCGCGGGGGCGGGCATCGCGTGCCCCTCGTGCGGCGACGGAGTCGTCCGTGGGGCCGGCGTCGGCGTGCGGGTCCGTGGCGATGCCGGCATCGGCATGGCCATCGGCATCGACGGGTCCATCGGCATCCGTGCCGTGGTGCCGGGCCGCGCCGTGGCGGTGTCGCGGGCGGGTGGAACGGTCACCTCCATGCCGGGCATGTCGCCCATCCCGCCGAGGGCGGTGCCGAGGTTCGATTCGGCGTCGAGCAGGAAGGTGGCGGAGGCGACGACGGTATCGCCGGCGGCGAGGCCGCGCACGATCTCGATCCGGTCGCCGGCCGCGGCGCCCACCTCCACCTCGCGCGGCTCGAGCGTGCCGTTCGCGAGGCGGCGGAAGACGAGCGCGCGCTCGCCCGTGACGAGCACCGCGTTGCGCGGAACGGTGAGCCCCGGTGCGGCCGCGTCGGCGGCCCCGCACAGGCGGAGCGTCGCGTACAGGCCGGGACGCAGGCGCCCGTCGGCGTTCGCGAGCGCCACGCGCACGCGTGCCGTGCGCGTCTCGGGCGAGAGCGTCGGGTAGACGTAGGCGATGCGCCCCCGCCACGCCTCGCCGGGCCACGCGTCGAACTCCGCGGTCGCGGGCTGGCCGGTGCGCACGGCGCGGAGGTCCTGCTCGTACACCTCGCCCTCGACCCACACGGTCGAGAGATCGGCGACGCGGAGCAGCGGCTCGCCGGCCATGACGCGCTGACCGGTGGTGACGCGCTTCTCGGTGATCACGCCGCTCGCCGGTGAGCGGAGCGTCACGGTGCGCTGCACCTCGCCGGTGCGCTCGATGCGCGCGATCTCGTCGGCGGGGACGTCCCAGTAGGCGAGGCGCCGCCGTGCGCCGGCGACGAGATCGTCGGCCCCGGCACGCGTGTCGGCGGTGCCGGCGGCGACGTCGCGGGCGAGCCGACGGGCGAGGAGGAGCTCCTCCTGCGCGGTGACGAGGGCGGGGGAGTAGAGGCGGAGCAGCGGCTCGCCGCGACGGATCGCGCGGCCGGTGAAGTCGGCGTGCAGCGTCTCCACCCATCCCTCGACCTTGAGCGAGACGGTCTGCACGCGCGTCTCGTCGACGACCACCTGCCCGACGGTGCGGATCTCGCGCACGAGCGGCGTGGCCTCGACGGCGGCGAAGGTGATGCCGATGCGGCGCGCCTGGTCGGGCGTGAGCTGCACGGGGCGGGGCCCGTCACGGGTGGCCGCTCCACTCATCGCGGCGTGGTCGTGCGCCGTCGCGGTGGGGGCGGGCGTCGCATCGCCGCGCGTGACGTACCACGCGATCCCCGCGGCGACCACGGGGAGGCCCAGCGACAGTGTGAGCCGGCGGACGCGGGCGCCGCGGCTCGGCGCGGGGGGAACGGCGGTGCTCATCGCGGGACTCCGGCAGGCAGGGCAGGGGAGGTGAGCCACGGGCGACCGGTCAGCATCTCGAGCTCGGCCCAGGCGCGGCCCTCGGTCGCGTCGAGCGCGACGAGCTCGCGGCGATACCGCGTGGCGGTCATCCGGTTGTCGAGGACGGTCATGAAGTCGACGGCGCCGCTGCGATACGACGCGAGCGCGGAGGCGGCCGCGGCGTCGGCCTGCGGGAGCACCGTCGTGCGGTACAGCGCGCGCAGCCGGCGCGCGCTCGCGAGCATCGCGTGCACCTCGGCGAGTCGGCGGCGCGTGTCGGCGCGCATCATCGCGAGCTCGGCCTCGGCCATCTCGCGCATCGCCGACGCCTCGTCGCGCATGCGGAGCTGCCGCGTACGCGCGAACACGGGGAGCGTGGCGCCCACCATCAGGCTCCCCATCCGGTCGATGCCCCCGTCCATGCGCCGCTGCCCGTACTGCACACCGACGCGGAGGTCGGGCCAGAGCTCGCGGCGTGCGAGATCGGCGTTGGCATCCGCGGCCCGCACGGCCGCGGCACCCGCAACGAGCATCGGTCGGGCCTCGAGCGCGGCGGCGAGCAGTGCGGACAGCGACGGCAGCGTGTCGGGGAACGGCGGCGGCGTGGCCGCGACTAGGAGCCCTTCCGGGAGGGTGTCGAGCGAGGCACCGAGGCGAGCGGCGGCCGCATCGGCCATCGCGGTCATGCGCACGACCTCCTCGTCCATGCGGGCGATCTCGACCCGCGCGCGGAGCACGTCGCTCTGCCGGCCATCCCCGACGCGATACATCGCGGTGGCGACGCTCGCCGCATCCTCGAGCAGGCGACGGGTCTCGCCCGCGAGCCGGGCCGCCTCCAGCGCCTCCCACCGGTCGAGATAGGCGACCGCCACGTCGGCCCGGACGGTGAGCACGACGTCGCGCGTCCGTGCCTCGGCGCTCGCGGCGCGTGACCGGGCCGCGGTCGACGCGGCGCCGAGCTTGCCCGGCAGCGGCACCATCTGCATCACCTGCAGCTGGGCCATGCCGAGCACGGGATCGGGGCGCAGGCCCGGTAGCGAGTAGTTCATGGCGCCGAGCTGCAGCTCGGGGTCCGGCGGCCGCGTGGCGGTGCCGACGCGCGCGACGGCTGCGGTCGCGAAGGCCGCGGCGGCACGCACGCGCGGGTCGCGCACGGCCGCCAGCTGCTGCAGCGCCGGCAGCGTGAGCGTGTCGCGAAGGAACGGGGCGGGCTGCGCCCCGAGTGACGGGAGGGCGACGCTCGCGGCGAGGCACAGGGCGACTGCCCGGAAGCCACGCGGCGAGACGACCGCGCCGGAAGTGGATGGCACGACGGAGAGCCTCTCTCGATGTGACGTGCCGTCGCCGACGTGCGACGGCGCGAGCACCGCACCGCGGCGCGGTGCGGGGACGCGTCTCAGCCGCGCGGCGGCGGATCGGCGCGTTCGAGGAGGGGCGTGGCCGGGGGGCGCAGGCCGTGCGCGTCCGCGAGCGACGACGGACGCGGTGCGGACGCGTCCACGGCACATCGCACGACCTCGGCGGCCGCAAGGACGCTGCACCCGCCGCTCATCGGGCAACCGCACGATCCGTAGTCCTGCATCGGCGGCGCGTGGGGTCCCGGCGCATGCGTGTCACTCGGCCCGTGAACGCCCCCCACCGCCGCGGGCACGCCCGTGGCGTCCAGCGATGCGTGCGTCGCGGTGCCCGACGCCGCGCCGCAATGCGCCGACGGCGCCGACCATGCCATGGCGGCGACGGCGAGCAGGAGCAGCGCGAGGAGGCGACGGAACGCCACGGGGGGCAGGGGCGGAGACTGGGGTCCGGCGCGAGCGCGCCGGCGGGCCTGCGGTGCTGCGCATCCGGCGAGGCGGCCCGTGGCGCCCGGTGCGCGTGCTTTACGAACGATAAAGCGCCCGGTAGTTTCCGCAACGCCCCCCCCCCACGCCGAGCCATGAGCCCCGTTCGCAAGTCGACGCCCCACGGGCGTGAGCCGGCCCGGCCGCCTCACCTGCAGGACACGATCCGCCTCTCCGCCGACGGCCTCGCGAAGGTTCTCGGCGACCTCGAGGCGCGGGTGCTCGAGGCCGTCTGGGCGCTGGGCACGCCGGCGCCGGCGCGCGCGGTGCACGACGTCGTGGTGCGGGAGCATCCCGTGGCGCCGCTCACGGTGACGACCGTGCTCAACAAGCTCGTGGCCAAGCAGCTCCTCGAGCGGCGGAAGGTGCACGACCTCCTGCACTACAGCGCGCGGATGACGCGGGACGCCTTCATGGCGCACGTCAGTCGCCGGGTGGCCGAGGGGATCCTGGCGTTCGAGCCCGCGCGCGTGGCGGCGTCGGTGATCGACGTGATGGCCGAACGTGACCCGGCGCAGCTCGAGGAACTGGAGCGCCTCATCCAGGCGGCCCGGCGGCAGCGGGACGCCGGAGCCGGGACGCCGTGATCCCCGACGCCGACGCGCCGGCGCCTGCGCTTCGCATCCGGGAGCAGCGGCGTCGCCGCCTGCTGCTGCTCGCGCTCGCGACGGCGCTGCTCGCGAGCCTGACGCCCATCGTCGGCAAGCACCTCGTCGGCCTCGCCCATCAGCCGCTCACGGGGATCGACCACATCGGCGCACTCTGCCTCGTGGCGTTGCACCTGATCGTCGCCCCGGTGCACGAGGGCCTGCACCTGCTGGTCGGTGCCGGTGTCGTGTACGCCATCGCGGACCGCGCGCACGCCTGGTGGCGCGCCCGACGCGTGCTCGCGCCGCTGCCGCAGCAGCCGCCCATGCCGGGCGACCCGTTCGCGCTCGCGTGCGAGACGGCAGGGGTGCCGTCACGCCACGTCTGCATCGTCGACGGCCTCCCGGTGCCCGCCTTCACGGCCGGATGGCTCAGGCCCGTGATCTACGTGGCCCGCGCCCTGGGCGACGGACCGGCCGCCTTGCCGCGCGAGCAGCTGGCGGCCGTGCTGGCGCACGAGGGGTCGCATCGCACGCGGCGCGATCCGCTGCGCCTCTTCGCGCTGCGGGCGCTCTCGAAGGCGCTCTTCTGGCTCCCCGGCCTAAGCGCGCTCACGGACGACGTGGCGGACGAGGCGGAGATCCGCGCCGACGACGCCGCGATCCGGGTCGTCGACCGCCTCTCGCTCGCCTCGGCGCTCGTCGCGCTCGGGCGATGGGACACCGCACGGTCCGGCGTGCCGGCGATGACGATGGGCGTCGGCTTCGTGCGTCCCGACCTGCTCGACCGTCGTGTGCGGCGGCTCGCGGGCGCCGACGCCGTGCTCGGCTCGCGGCTCTCGCGTGGGTCGGTCGCCTCGGCGGCCTGCCTCGTGGCGCTCGCGTGGACCTCGGGGCTGGTGGACGTGCACGGCCTCGCGCACCCGGCGACCGCCTCCGCGGTGGAGGCGCACTGCCACCACCTGCACGGGTCGCCGTGGGGGCACCTGTTCTGCCGGGCGGGCGTAGCCGGACCGGTGCTTCCGGCGACCGGCACCGACTGCCCCCACCGGTTCCACCCATGAGAGGCCTTGGCCTCGGTGTGGGCCGCCAGTTGTGCCGTATACCCCCCGGGGGGTACATTCGCCGGAGATACCCGGTGGGGGTATCCGTCCTCCAGCTGGAGCCCTGATGTCGTACTACGATCTGACCATCGCCGGCATGACCTGCGCGCACTGCGTGCGTGGCGTCTCCGCGGCCCTCGCCCGTGTGCCCGGCCTCGTGGTCGAGCACGTGAGTGTGGGGCATGCCCGGGTTCGGGCATCGACGACGCTCGCCGTCGATTCGATCCGCGAGGCCGTCGAGGCGGCCGGCTACACCCTGACCGCCGTCGAGGCGGGTGGCGTCGCCACCTGAACGGCACACCATTCGCGCGAGTCGTCGCGCGCCTCGGCTTTATCCACCGTAAAGACACCGGCTGCCGTCCCGGGCGGCCGGCACGAGCACCCCGACTCCACGTCCATGCCCCACCAGTCCCGTCGTCTCGCCCTGGTCGCTGCCGCCCTGCTCTCCGCGAGGGCGTCGCTCGGCGCGCAGACCGACTACTTCAACACCGACGCCGGCCGCCCGCTGACCATCGAGGACGCGTACGCGCTCGAGCGACGGTCCATCGAGATCCAGGGCGCCCCCCTGCGCCTCGAACGCATCCGCGGCGGACAGTACCGCTGGGGGATCGAACCCGAGCTGTCCGTCGGCCTCTTCCCGCGCACGCAGATCGAGATCGGTGTCCCACTGGTGTTCGTCGACGACCCGTCGCGCGGCGACCGGCGCGCGGGTGCGGCGGGCGTCGACATGTCGGTGCTCTACAACCTCAACCGCGAGACGAGTCTCCCGGCGTTCGCCGTCGGCGTCGGGGCGCTGCTCCCCGCGGGCTCGCTCGGGCCGCGTGATCCGTACGGCAACGCCAAGGTGGTCATGACCCGCACCTTCCCCGCGTTCCGCGTGCACGCGAACGCGCAGGCCACGTTCGGCCCGCGCCTGTCGCTGCCGGCCGGGTCGCCCGATCCCGTGGGCGGCAACACGCTCGAGCTCTCGCGCTGGCTCGCGGGCGTCGCGGTCGACCGCACGCTGCCGCTCCGCTCGATGCTGCTCGCGGCCGAGGTCTTCGCCCGCGCGCCGCTCGTGCGCGGGCAGCCGCTCGAGTGGAACGCGGGCGTCGGCACGCGCTGGCAAGCCAACGTGCGCTGGGCGATGGACGCCGGCGTCGGTCGTCACCTCACCGGCGACGACCGCGGCTGGTACCTGACGCTCGGCGGCGCCTACGCGATGGGCTGGCCGTGGCGCCCCGCGCGACGCTGAGACGCCGTCCCCTTCCTTCGACTTCCGAGAGACGTTCCATGCGCCGCATCCGTCGACTGTCCCACCAGCTCGTCGCCGCGCTCGTCGTGGCGGTGCTGCCGACCCGCGCCGCGACGGCGCAGTGGTCGCAGGTCTACGAGCAGTTCTACCTGCAGGCCCCGCACAACTGGACCTTCCGCACCGAATACTCGCATGCGGATCGCCTCTTCAACGCCTTCGACTACGGCCACGCGATCCTCTACGAGACGCTGTGGCGGAAGCCCGACGCGCCCGCGTCGCGGCTCGAGGAGAAGGAGTACGCGTTCCTCGTCAACCGCGTGCTGGTGCGCCCGCCGCGCAACCCGCTCGAGGAGGCGGCCATCGAGCCCATGTATGCCCGGCTCGCCCCCGAGGCGAAGATGATGTTCGACTGGGCGCACGTGCTGCACCGCCAGCTCTACGACGTGCTCGCCGACGAGCGGCTCGACCGGGCGGCGAAGGACCGCGAGGTGCAGCGGATCATCGCGTACTACAAGTCGCGCCCGGACCTGGCCTTCAGCTCGCGGCCGAAGAGCATGGCGCTGATGCAGGAGCAGCCGTACTCGCTCGCCTTCCGGAAGCGGTACCCGAAGTTCAATGGCCTCATCTGGGGCTACCACTGGCTGCAGATCGGCCTCTACGAGCCGCTCGTGACGGGGACGACGCGCGAGGCCCGGCAGGCCGGGGTCCGCGCGACGGTGTCGCGCTTCTTCCAGATGCTGCAGGACGCGCCGACGCACATGCCGCACCAGATGCCGATGACGCCGGCGGTCGCCCCCGCGTTCGCGGCGCGGTACCCGGAGGCGGGGATCATCTTCGACAACCTGCACAGCATGCACGACGTGGTGAGCGACATCCTCACCAACCCGGCGGTGCCGCGCGACCGGAAGCGCGCGGAGATCCTGCGGGCGGCGCGGCTCTTCAAGGACGACACGTCGTACGTGATGGGGTCGACCGAGGCGTGGGTCCGCATGTCGCAGCACATGGGGGTCGAGAACATGGGCGGGCCGGCGGTGGGCTTCCTGCCGTCGATGCCGACGCCCACGGTCACCTACGGCGCCGTGATGACGCACGACGACCGCACGGGGGAGATGACGGGGTTCAAGTACGGGTCGGCGACGGGCGGCGATCATGCGGCGCACGGGGCGCCCGTATCGGGCGGTGCCGGCGCCGATGCGCACGCGGGCCACGGGGCAGCGGCGCCGGTTCCGGCACCGGCCGGCGGGCACGAGGGACATGCGATGCCGGCGGCGCCGAGCGCGCCGACCGCTCCCGCGGCGGCCGCAGCGGCCGCGTTCCAGCTCCGCATGCTCGGTGACTCGCTCATCCGCGCGCGGGTGATGGCCGACACGGCGATGCACCGGCTGGCCATGGAGGCGATGCAGGCGATGCCGCCGGAGCAGCGGGCGGAGGTGATGCAGCGCATGCACGGGGCCGGGCACGATCACGGCGCGATGCACGGCGCCGCCGGTGCCGCGACCTTTACGCCACCGTCGCGCCGCGGCGCCACCCCGCGCCCGCGTCGCACCCCGAAGGCCGCGGCCCCCGGCGGCACGACGCCGCGGGCCGGCGTGTCGAAGCCGGCGGTCCCGACGCCGGCACCCACCCGTGACCCGCACGCCGGTCACGGGACGCACCGGCCCTGATGCGTCGCCGTCGCACGTCGCTCGCCGTCGCGCTGCTCGTCGCGGCGGCGTCGCGCCTCGAGGCGCACGACCACCTGCGTGCGTCGACGCCGCGGGAAGGCGAGACGGTCGCGACGGCGCCGACGGCGATCCGCCTGCGCTTCGCGTCTCGTGTCGATCCCACGAGTGCGCACGTGACGCTCGCCGACGGGGCCGGGCAGGCGTTCGTGCTTCCCGTCGCGCCGGCGCATCCCGACACCGTCGCCGTCCTCGTGGCGACCGTCCCGGCGGGCGCGGCGCCCGGGGCATGGCGTGTGGCGTGGCGCATCGCGGGGCGTGACGGCCATCCGGTGACGGGTACCCTCCGCATCACGGTGCGGGCGAGCGCACCGGTCGACACGCCGCGGTGGTCGGCGAGGCCGACGCCGAACGCTGCACCCGCCGACGAGGACGCGTCGCCGGCCTTCGACGCCGGGGCGCCGCTCTACGTGCTCGTGCGCTGGGGCAGCTACCTCGCCCTGCTCCCGCTCGTCGGCGCCTTCGCGCTGCTGCTCGTCGTCGTGCCACGACTCGCGACCGATGACCGCGAAGCGATGGCCACGAACGTCGCACGCGTCGGTCGCGTCGCCGCCGTCGCGCTCCTCGGTGTCGCCGCCGCACGCCTCGTCGCGCAGTCCGTGTCGCTGCACGGTGCGGCAGGTGCGCTCGACCCGGCGAGCATCGGGAGCGTGCTGCGGTACACGACGTGGGGATGGGCGTGGATCGGACAGGTGGCGGCCGTCGCGCTCGCACTGCTCGTGCTGCGGCGCCGTCCTCCCACGGGCGCCGTCACACGGGTCGGCGGCATCGTCGTCGCGTCGGCGCTCGGCGTCGCGAGTGCGGCCTCCGGCCATGCCGTGGCGAGCGAGGCGGGGACGGCGCTGCTCGTGACGGCGGATGCACTCCACACCCTCGGGGCAGGTGCGTGGCTCGGGGCACTCGGTGTACTGCTGGTGGTGGCCGTGGCACCGGCGCGCCATGACGCTGCCGGCGTCGCCGCCGTCGTCCGTGCGTTCGCCCCTCTCGCGCTCGGGGGCGCCGCGGCACTGGTCGTCAGCGGGGGCGTGCTCGCGTGGCATCACGTGGGCTCGCTGGCGGCGCTCACCGGTTCCACGTACGGCTGGCTGCTGCTCGGCAAGCTCGGAGTGCTCACCGGGATCGCCGCGCTCGGAGCCATCAACTGGCGTCGCCTCGGGCCGGCGCTGCCGTCGGCGCCCGCGGTGCGCCTCCTGCGGCGCAGCGTGCGTGGCGAACTCGCCCTGGGGGCGCTGCTGCTGCTCGTGACCGCCGTGCTCGTCGCCACGCCCACGCCACGCGAAGTCTCCGCAGACGACGCGGCCGCCATCGGCATCGCACCACCGTGACGTTCGACCGCACCCGCCACGCCGCACTCGAGGACGGACGATGACGCTGCCACACGACCATGGGTCGCACGCGGGACACGGACCGGGACACGAGCACGCGCGCCACGCAGCGCCGCCCGCACCGGCGCAGGGTGCCGACCAGCCGCACGCCGCGCACGACGGCTCGTCGGCGGAGACGAGCGCGAGCCTGCACCACGGCGCGCACGGGGCGCGCGATGCCGGGCGCGCCGGCGCACACGCGAGTGCCGCCGCCGGCGGGATGGCGGCCCACGCCGACGCACACGCCGACCATGGCGCGCACGCCGGGCACAGCGTCGCGATGTTCCGGCGACTCTTCGTGATCTCCCTCGTGCTCACCGTGCCGACGCTCGTCTGGGGGCACATGCTGCCGACGGCACTCGGCGTCCACCCGCCGCGCGTCCCGGGCGCGGCGTGGCTCCCGGCGGTCTTCGGCACCGCCACCTTCGTCGTGGGCGGGCGACCGTTCCTGGGTGGTGCGGTGCGCGAGCTGCGCGCGCGGCTCCCCGGCATGATGACGCTGATCGCGCTCGCCATCGGCGTGGCGTTCGTGTTCAGCATCGCCGTGACGCTCGGCTTCCCCGGCATGCCGCTCTGGGAGGAGCTCGCCACGCTGGTGACGATCATGCTGCTCGGGCACTGGCTGGAGATGCGGTCGATCTCGCAGGCGCAGGGGGCGCTCGGCGAGCTGGCGCGCCTCCTCCCCGACACGGCGGTGCGGGTGACGGGAGGCGGGGGGCTGGAACGTGCCGAGACGGTGCCCATCGCCGCGCTGCGGGTCGGCGACGTCGTGCTGGTCCGGCCGGGGGCGAGCGTGCCCGCCGACGGGACGGTGCGCAGCGGCACGAGCACCGTCGACGAGGCGATGATCACCGGCGAATCGGCGCCGGTCGACAAGGCGCCCGGCACGCCGGTGATCGCCGGCACGATCAACGGCACGGGGGCGCTCCGGGTCGTGGTCACGGGAACGGGCGACGCGACGGCGCTCGCCGGGATCATGCGCCTCGTCGCCGATGCGCAGGCGTCGCGCTCGCGCGCGCAGGCACTCGCGGACCGGGCGGCGTACTGGCTCACCTTCATCGCGCTCGGCGCCGGCGTCGCGACACTCGTCGCGTGGCTCGCGGCCGGGGCGTCGCCGGCGTACGCCATCGAGCGCTTCGTCACCACGCTCGTCATCGCCTGTCCGCACGCGCTCGGGCTCGCGATCCCCCTCGTGCTCGCGATCTCGACGACGCTCGGCGCGCGCGCCGGGCTGCTCGTCCGCGACCGGCGTGGCCTCGAGGAGGCGCGGTCACTGACGGCGGTCGTATTCGACAAGACGGGCACGCTGACGCTGGGCGAGCACCGCGTGGTCGCGATGCGCACCGACGGCTCGCTCGACGACGACGCGGCCCTCGCGCTCGCCGCCGGTGTGGAGCGGGACGCCGAGCATCCGGTGGCCCGCGCCATCGTGCGCAGCGCCGAGGCGCGCGGGGTGGCCCTTGCATCGTCGTCGGCGTTCGAGGCGATCCCGGGGCGTGGCGTGCGCGCCCAGGTGGGTGGGCGGCGTCTGGCCGGCGGTGGCCCCAACCTGCTCGCGGCGTTGGGCGTCACGCCGACGCCGCCGTTCGTCGCGTTCGCGCAGGAGGCGGCGGCGCGGGGGCAGGGCGTCGTGTATCTGGTGGACGAGTCGGACACCCCGACGGTGCGGGCGGCGTTCGCGGTCGCCGACGCCGTGCGCCCGGAGGCGGCCGAGGCGGTGCGCGCACTGCACGCCGAGGGGATCGAGGTGGTGATGCTCACGGGCGACGCGACCGCGGTCGCCGAAGGCGTCGCGCGCGACCTCGGCATCGACACCGTGCTCGCCCAGGTGCTGCCCGAGGAGAAGGCGGCGCACATCGCCGCACTGCAGCGGCAGGGGAAGCGCGTCGCCATGGTGGGTGACGGCGTGAACGACGCCCCGGCGCTGGTGCAGGCGGACGTGGGCGTGGCCATCGGCGCGGGGACAGGGGTGGCCGTGGAGGCCGGGGACGTGGTGCTCGTGCGCAGCGATCCGCGCGACGTGCCCCGCATGATCCGCCTGAGCCGCGCGTCGTACCGCAAGATGATCCAGAACCTCTGGTGGGCGACCGGCTACAACGTCGTCGCCATCCCGCTGGCCGCCGGAGTGCTCGCCCCCTGGGGCGTCGTGCTCACGCCGGCGATGGGGGCGGTGCTCATGTCGGTGAGCACCGTGGTCGTCGCCATCAACGCCCAGCTCCTGCGCCGCCTGCGGCTGTGAGCACTGGTCCCGGGACCGCCCCCGTCCCAGACTCCGTGCCGACTGCGCCGGCTGCCGACGCTCGTCCGCCGATCCCTGCGTCATCCGACCGCCCGCTTCGTCCGTCCATGACCGCCACGCGCTCGCCCAGCCTGACGTACCGCGCCCGCCGCCTTCACCGCTGGCTCGGGCTCCTGATCGGTATCCAGTTCCTGCTCTGGACCGTGGGTGGGCTCTACTTCTCGTGGGTCGACCTCGACGACGTGCATGGCGATCATCTCGTCCGGCCGGCGCCGATGGTCGACGTGACGGGCGTCGCGACCACGCCGGCCGCGGCGGTCGCTGCGCTCCGTGCGCGCGAGCCGGTGTCCTCGGTGACGAGCGTCGACCTCGCGATGGTGGCCGGGGCGCCGACCTACCGCATCGTCGCGACGGTCGACGACGGGCGCGGGGGCACGCGGCGGATCCGGCGGCTGGTGGACGCGCGCACGGGTGCCGTGCGCGGGCCGCTCACGCGCGACGAGGCGGTGCGGGTGGCGCAGGCGGCGTACACGGGCACGGCACCGGTGCGTCGCGTCAGCCTGCTGACGGCCGACTCGGTCTCGCCGCACCACGAGTTCCGCGAGCAGCCGCTCCCCGCGTGGGCGGTGCGGTTCGGCGATGGCGAGGGCGCGACGGCGTACGTGCCGGCCGAGGTGGGGCAGGTGCTCCGCATCCGCAACGACAGGTGGCGCCTCTTCGATTTCCTCTGGATGCTGCACACCATGGACTACAAGGGGCGCGACGACTTCAACAACCTGCTGCTGCGCGCCTTCTCCGTGTTCGGCCTCGTGACCGTCGCTTCGGGGCTGACGCTCTTCGCGCTGACGTCACCGACGCTGCGTCGCCGGCGGGGTATGCGACCGGCGACGGGCGGTGCCCCCGTCACGACCGCGTGATCGACATCCGTCCGTCCTCTCACCACCTGCGAGGGTCCCGATGACCACCCGTTCCCGTCTCTTCGTCGCCAGCGCACTCCTCGGCCTGTCGGCGCCGCTCCAGGCGCAGTCGGCCCGTTCCGCGGATGTCCGCGCGGCCGAGGCGGCGGTGCGTGCCGTCTTCGCCGCCGGCGAGCGCGGCGACCTCGCGGCGCTCGACACGCTCTACGCCGGCGACAGCCTCACCATCGTCGAGGGCGCGGGCATCAATCGCGGCTGGAGCGACTATCGCGACCATCACCTCGGGCCCGAGCTCAAGGAGATGAAGAACTTCCGCTACCGCCCCTTCGAGATCGAGCCGCGCGTGCATGGCGACATGGCATGGGTGACGTTCCGGTACGCGCTGCAGGCCGACATGAACGGGCGGGCGGTGGACGCGCTCGGGCGCGGCACGATGATCCTCGAGCGGCGGGGGCGCGGCAGTGCGGCGCGCTGGGTCGTGCGCCATTCGCAGACCGCTTCGCGAGCGCGGCGCGCGGGCGATCCGCCGATGCCGGCGGGTGCCTGACCGACCATGTCACGCCGGCCCACCACGTCACACACACCGACCATGTCGCGTCACGCCCGCGTGCTCGGTTCTGCCTCCGCCGTGCTCCTCGCCGGCGTGGCCGCCGTCGCGTCCGCCCACGACTTCTGGCTGGTGCCCGACGCGTTCCAGCTCGCGCGTGGCGGCACGCTCGCGGTCGAGGGGCGCACCAGCAGCAACTTCCCCGCGAGCCTGTCGGCCGTGACGACGGATCGCATCGCGTCCGCGGAGGTGATCGGGGCGGCGGGGCGCGAGCGGATCGGCGTGGTGGGGCAGGGGCCGTCGGTGCTGCGGCTCCGCCATCGGCCATCGGCGCCCGGGCAGTACGTGGTGGCGGTGCAGCTGCATCCGCGGAGCGTGCGCGAATCGGCGGCGGGGTTCCGGCACTATCTCGACGTCGAGGGCGCGCCGGACGCGCTCGCGCGCGTCGACCGCGAGGGGCTTCTCGCCGGGCGGGACAGCGTCACGCGCCGCTACGCCAAGTACGCGAAGACCATCGTCGAGGTGGGCGAGGGCGGGCGTGCGTGGCGCAGCGAGGCGGGACACCCGCTCGAGTTCGTGCCGGCGTCGGACCCGTCGCGGTGGCGCGCGGGCGACACGGCGACGGTCGTGCTCCGGTACCGTGGGACGCCGCTCCCCGGGATCCGGGTCCACGTCGACCAGGCGACGTGGCCGGCGATGGAGGCGGTGGCGGCGCGGCAGGTGAAGCCGCGGACGGTGGAGCTGCGGACCGATGGGGCGGGCCAGGTGATGGTGCCGCTCGACCGCGGGGGGCTCATGGCCGTGCGCACGATCCATGTGGTGCAAGCCGCGCAGGGGAGCGGGGCCGACTGGGACACGCACTGGGCGACGCTGGTGTTCCGCGCGGCGGCTCGCTGAGGTAGCGGCGGTCGAGCGAGACGGCGGGCTTCCGCTGACGCGCGTGCGAGCCGGCGCTGGAGCGTGGCGTGGTCGGGCCGCCTCAGCAGGGGGGACGACCGAGTGCCTCGAGGATCCGGCAGTCCGCCACAGCTTGCCCACGCCGGCACGCGCCGATCACCCGCCCGAGCTCCGTGCGCAGCCCGTCGAGCTGCGCGATCCGCTCCTCCACGCGCGCCAGGTGCGTCCGCGCGAGCGCGTCGACTTCCGCGCAGGGGCGGTCCGGCTCGTCGGCGAGCGAGAGCAGCTCGCGCACCTCGTCGAGCGAGAAGCCGAGGTCGCGCGCGCGGCGCACGAAGGCGAGTCGCTCGGCCGCCGCCTCGTCGTAGCGCCGGTAGCCCGCGTGCGCCTGCGCGCTGCCGCCCCGCGGCGCCCGGGGGAGCACACCGATGCGCTCGTAGTAGCGAATCGTCTCGACGCCGACGCCCGTGCGTGCGGCGAGGGCGCCGATGGTCATGCCGTCGGTCGGCGTGCCTCCCGACCCGCCCACGGCGGCTCCGCCCTGTCCCCGCCGCGCCGTCCGTGTCCCTGCCATCCGCGCCTCGCCCTGGTCGGGGGTTGACCCTGTAGTCGCTACAGGGTGCAAGATACCCCGCATGAGTGACTCCTGCTGCACGCCCGCCCAGGCCGGGCCCGCTCCCGATCCCCGCTACCGGCGGATCCTCTGGATCGCGTTGCTGGTGAACGCCGGCATGTGTGTCGTCGAGCTGGTCGCCGGCGCGAATGCCGGCTCCACCTCGCTCCACGCCGACGCCCTCGACTTCCTCGCCGACGCGGCGAACTACGGCATCAGCCTGTTCGTCCTCTCGTCCGCGCTCCGGGTCCGGGCGACCGCCGCCCTGCTGAAGGGGCTCTTCATGGGGGCGTTCGGCCTCTGGGTCGTGGGGCGCGCCGCCTGGCACGCCAGCACCGGCACCGTGCCCGCGCCGGAGGTGATGGGCGTGGTGGGTGTGCTCGCGCTCGCCGCCAACCTCGCGGTCGCCGGGCTGCTCTATGCCTCTCGGCGCGGCGACGCCAGCATGCGCTCGGTCTGGCTGTGCACGCGCAACGATGCCATCGGCAACGTCGCGGTCGTGCTCGCGGCGAGCGGCGTCTTCGCGACGGAGAGCGGCTGGCCCGACGTGGTCGTGGCCATCGGCATGGCCACGCTCGCGCTGTCCGCGGCACGCCAGACCGTGCGGCGGGCGCGCACCGAACTGCGCGCCGACCCGCGCCCTGCGCCCTGTGCCGAAGGCGGGACGGCGCACGCGCCGCCGCGGCTGCGGTTCCGCGCCCGGGCGACCCGCATGCTCGTCGGCGCGCTCGGTGTGGGGGCCGCCATCGCCGCGGCGTCCCCGCTCGGCGCGCAGGGGCCCGTCACCGACACGCTCGCCACGGTCCGCGTGACGGTGCGCCACGACGAGCGCCCGGTCGAGGGCGCGGTGGTGCGGAGCGGTGCCGTCGGCGCGCTCGCCGATGCCGCGGGCCGGGCCGTGCTGCGACTGGCCCCCGGTACGCGCGTCGTCGTCGTCGCGCGCCTCGGGTTCCGCCCCGACACGACGACGCTGCTGCTGCGCGCACGACAGGACACCGCACTCGTCGTCACGCTCGCCGAGCAGGAGCGCGAGCTGGCGACGGTCGTCGTGAGCGCGACGCGCGGTGAGCGCCGCGTCGAGGACACGCCGCTGCGGGTCGAGGTGATCGGCCAGGAGGAGGTGGCCGAGAAGGTCGCGATGGCACCCGGCGACATCGCGATGATGCTCAACGAGACGAGCGGGCTCCGGGTGCAGGTGACCAATCCCTCGCTCGGCGGCGCGAACGTGCGCGTGCAGGGGCTGCGGGGGCGCTACTCGCTCCTGCTCACCGACGGCCTGCCGCTGTACGGCGGCCAGGCCGGCGGCCTCGGGCTGCTGCAGATCCCGCCGGTCGACCTCGGGCGCGTGGAGATCATCAAGGGGACCGCGTCGGCGCTCTACGGGAGCAGTGCGCTCGGTGGCGTGATCAACCTCGTCTCGCGCCGCCCCGGTCCGGCGCGCGAGGGGACGGTGCTCCTCAACCAGACGTCGCGCGGCGGCACCGACGGCGTCGCGTTCCTGGGCGGGCCGCTGGCGTCGCACTGGGGCTACACGCTCCTCGCCGGCGCGCACCACCAGCGCCGCAACGATCTCGACGGCGATGGCTGGACCGACATGCCGGGCTACGACCGGGTCGTGGTGCGGCCGCGGCTCTTCCACGACGACGGCCGCGGGCGCACGGCCTTCCTCACCGCCGGCGTCACCAGCGAGGACCGCGACGGGGGCACCGTCGACGGTCGCGTCGTCCCCGCCGGCACGGCGTACGCCGAGGCGCTCCGCACCCGCCGCGTCGACGTGGGCGGGCTCGCACGCTGGGTCATCGGTGAGGCGGGCGCCTTCCCCTCGCTGTCCGCGCTGCACGGCGCGATCCTCACCGTGCGCGGCTCGGCGGTCGAGCAGCGGCACGGGCACCGCTTCGGCCCCGTGCGCGAGGATGACCGTCACCGCACTTGGTTCGGCGAGGCGACGCTCATGGTGCCGCGCGGGCGCGTCACGTACGTCGCCGGCGCCGCGTTCCAGCAGGAGGCGTATCGCGCCGCCGACGTCGCCGGCATGGACTACACGTTCTCGACGCCGTCGGCCTTCGTGCAGACCGACGTGGAGCCGGTGCGCTGGGCGTCGCTCTCGGCGAGTGCGCGGCTCGATGCGAACGACGTGTACGGCACGTTCGTCAATCCGCGGGTCTCGCTCCTGCTGCGTCGTCCGGACGATGGAATGCTCGCCGGGTGGACGCTCCGCCTCTCCGGCGGCACGGGGACCTCGGCGCCGACGCCGTTCACGGAGGAGACCGAGGCGACGGGGCTCACGCCCCTCCTGCCGCTCACGGGGCTCGTGGCCGAGCGGGCGCGCAGTGCGTCGCTCGACATCGGCGGCCCGCTCGAGACGGCGCTCGGCCGCTTCGAGGTGAACGCCACCGCCTTCGGCTCGCGCATCGCGGCGCCGCTGCAGGTCGTCGACGCCGCCGGCACGACGCCCGACGGGGCGGCACGCATCGCCCTCGTGAACGCGCCGGCGCCCGTGCGCACGTGGGGCGGGGAGCTCCTCGGGCGCTTCGTGCGCGCCCTCGGCGAGGAGCGCGAGGGCGCGGAGCCCCCGTCGCTGCGCATCACGGGCTCGTACACCTACCTGCGCTCGACCGAGTGCGATCCCGACCGCATCGCCGGCGGCGCATGCACGCAGCGGCGCGTGGTGCCGCTCACGCCGCGCCACGCGGTCGGCATGGTGGCGAGCGTGGAGCAGGAGGGGAAGAGCCGCGTCGGGCTCGAGGTCTACTGGACGGGACGCCAGGCGCTCGAGGAGAACCCGTACCGCACGACGAGCCGCGCCTACGTGGTCGTCGGCGTGCTCGCCGAGCGCGCCGTCGCGACGCGGGCGGGGACCGCGCGTCTCTTCGTGAACCTGGAGAACCTCGGCAACGTGCGGCAGACACGCGTCGATCCGCTCCTGCTCCCCGCACGGGGGCGCGGCGGGCGATGGACGACCGATGTCTGGAGCCTGCTCGAGGGGCGCACGGTGAATGCGGGCGTGCGGTTCGGTTTCTGATGGCGCGCGCGCGCCCGACGTCGACCGGCGATGCCCCGGGCGCCACCGGGCGGGATCGGCCCGTGCCTGATCGCGGCACGTGGTGGAATCGCCTCCGCTACACGCTCTATGCGCCGGTGTACGATCTCGCCGTGGCGCGCGTGCCGTTCTTCGAGCGCGCGCGACGTCGGTCGCTCGCGCTCGCCGCGCTCCGCTCGGGGGAACGCGTGCTCCTGGTCGCGGCGGGCACCGGGCTCGATCTCGTGCACCTGCCGGATGGCCTCGAGGTCATCGCGACCGACATCACCCCGGCGATGGTGTCGCGGCTGGCGGCGCGGGCGCAGCGTCTGCGTGCCGCCGGCCGCGACCTGCGCGTGCAGGCGGAGGTGATGGACGCGGCGGCGCTGACGCTCCCGGATGCGAGCGTCGATTGCGTGGTGCTCCACCTCGCGCTCGCGGTCGTGCCGGACCCGCTCGCGGTGCTGCGGGACGCCGTGCGCGTGCTGCGTCCGGGGGGACGGCTCGCGATCTTCGACAAGTTCCTTCCCCACGGCGCCGCGCCCTCTCCTGGCCGGCGGGCTGCCGCAGCGGTCGCGCGCGTGCTGGCGACCGATCTGAACGTCCAGCTCGGGCCCCTGCTCGGGGCGGCGGGGCTCCGGGCGGTGGCGCGTAAGCCGGTGGGGTTGGGCGGGACGTTCGTGGTGGTCCGGGCGGAGCGGCGGCCTGTGGGGTGAGCGTCCGCACGCCGCCGCACCGGCCCGGCGAGGGCGCGCGGGACGGGATCCACCGGGGGGGCCGACCACCCGGCTCAATGCGGGCGCGCGGGCGGAACGGACGCGGCCCGCCGGGGTGCGTAACGGGAGCCACGGTCCGTCATAACGGCAGGGCAGGGAGCGCCGGCGCATGGTCGAGGCCGGTGTCGGTTTTGGAGTCGGTTTCGCCCCCGTGGAGCGTCCCATTCGAGCTCACGACCCCCTGAACGGTCTGGCGATTCGCGCTCGCCGCCCCTCGTGAGAACGCGATTTCATCTAGGCGAGATCGGGATGGGGTTCAGGGGGTCGCGGGTTCGAATCCCGCCGTCCCGACATCACCGCACACGCACGAGGCCGCTCCCGCGCCGGGAGCGGCCTTCGTCGTTCCCGGCGCCATGCCACCGCCATTGCACCCCGCGACGACGGGCTCCCCCGATGGCCTCCGGCCGCCCCGGCAGGGATGATCCTCGTCGCCCGCCGCTGCGCCCCCGCGTCTGCGGCGGACGCGGCCGGTCGCGCCATCCCGCGGCGCGGGCCGCGCCTCCCTCCTGGCCTCCGCATGGCTGCCGGTCTCCTCCCCGTCGCGCCCGCCCTCCTCGCCGACGCCGGCGAACGGTTCCTCCCGCACGGCTACTGCTTCCTCTGGAACCGGCCCCTCCTCTGGACGCACGTCGCCGCCGACACGGCGATCGCGCTCTCCTACATCACCATCTCCTTCTCCCTCGCCTGGCTCGTCCACCGCGCGCGGCGCGACATCCCGTTCAGCCGCGTCTTCCTGATGTTCGGCGCGTTCATCATCACCTGCGGGCTCACGCACCTGCTCGAGGTGATCACCTTCTGGGATCCCATCTACCCGACGCTCGGCGGCGTGAAGGTCGTCACGGCGATCGCGTCCGTGTCGACGGCGGTGGTGATGCCGCGCCTGGCACCGCGCGTCACCGGGATGGTGCGCGAGGCGCGCATGTCGCGCGAGCGCGAGCTCGAGGTGGCGCGGGCGCAGGCGCGGAGCGGGGCGCTCGAGGAGGCGAACGCCAAGCTCGCGGCGCTCAACGTCGCCCTGGAGGCGGCGCTGGCGAGCGCCGACCGCGAGCGCCGTGCGGCCGAGGGGGCGCGGGCCGAGGCCGAGGCGGCGCACGCGGCGGCCGTCGAGGCGAACCGCGTCAAGGCCGACTTCCTCGCGCACATGAGCCACGAGCTGCGCACGCCGCTCAACGCGATCGGCGGTCACGTGGAGCTCGTGCAGCTCGGCGTGCACGGGCCGGTCACCGGCGCGCAGCAGGGGGCCTTCGCGCGGGTGCAGGCGGCGCAGCGCCACCTGCTCGGCCTGATCAACGACGTCCTCAACTTCGCCAAGCTCGAGGCGGGGCGCGTCGACTACGTGATCGCCGCGGTCCCGGTGGCGCCGGTGGTCCACGAAGTGGCCGCGCTCCTCGAGCCGTCGCGCCTCGCCAAGCAGCAGGCGATCGAGATCGACGAGGGGGCGCCCGGCCTCGCGGTGCGCGCCGACGCCGAGAAGCTGCGCCAGGTGCTGCTCAACCTGCTCGGCAACGCGATCAAGTACACGGGACCCGAGGGTCGGCTCGCGCTGCGCGTCGAGCAGGACACGGACGGCGAGGGAACCGTGACGATCGCCGTCTCCGACACCGGCATGGGGATCCCGCCGGAGCGGCTCGAGAGCGTCTTCGAGCCGTTCGTGCAGGTGACGGTGCCGGGCGCGACGCCGGCGACGGTGCAGGGGACGGGGCTCGGCCTCGCGATCAGCCGCGAGCTCGCGCGGGCGATGGGGGGCGACCTCGTCGCCGAGAGCGCGCCGGGAGCGGGATCGACCTTCCGGCTGCGGCTTCCCGCCGCCTGACGGCGCGCCGCACCGCGCTCGCGCATGCGTGCTCTCGACCTGACCTCGTGGCAGGGCATCCTGACGACGCTCGTCAGCCTCACGCTCGTTACGCTCCTCGGCGTCGGCGTGCGCCTGCTCGCGATGTACACGATCCAGCAGCGCCGCGAGCGCGAGAACCGGCAGATCAACGAGCGCCTGCGCACGCTAATCGCGGCCTACCGCACGCTCGGCGGCTCGTTCACGGGCGACCTGGCGGTCGATCCGCGGCACCTCCGCGACGTGCTGCGCGGCGCGGGAGGGGAGCCCGCGAGCGAGACGATGCCACCCGACGCCCCGAGCGAACGCGCGCGCCGGATGCGCGACGCCGTCGAGGCGGCGCTCTCGGACATCATCCTCCTCGGCACCGAGGAGCACGTGCGGCTGGCCGAGCGCGCGGCGCGCGAACTGGTCGAGGGGCGGCCCGTGCACGTCGACGCGCTCGTGGTCGCGCTGCGCGACTTCATCCGCGCGGCGCTCGGGCTCGATCCCGTGCCACGGGACCTCGCCATCCCGCGACAGGGGCCGCTGCGCCCCGCGACCGGCGCCGGGCGCGGCGGGCGCGGTGGCGACCGTGAGGGCGAGGGCGGGCGACGCGGGGGAGGCGGGGGCGGTGGCGGTGGCGGTGGCGGCGCGGGAGCGGGCGGGGGTGGACTCGGTGCGCTGGGGGCGCTCGGCGGCTTCGGCGCGGGGGCCTCGCTCGATCCGCAGGACGGAGACGCGCGCGACGGGCGCTGATCGCCACCCCGTACGCGACCGCGACGACGCGGGCGACGCCGTGCGTGCCGGCGGGGGCGCCGCTGGCGAGGGGCGGGGCGCCGCTGCAGCGTAGCGCACGCCCGCGCCGCCGCGGCGGTTGCAGAGGCGTGACGCGCTGGCCACCGGTTCCGTGATGCGGCGCGGGCACGCTGCGCGCGCGTCCGTCACGGGGCGGGCGCGTCCACCTCCCACGCCGGGCATTCGATGCACCGTCGCGACTTCCTCGCCGGCTCCGCCGCCGCCCTCGGCGCGCTCGCACTCCCCGAGCGCCTCCTCGCCGACCCCTATGCGCCGCTTCCCGCCGCGCCGCGCGCCCCGCGCCCCGTGCGCCTCCGTGGGCGCGTCACCGGCGACGGGCGCCCGCTCGCGAACGTGCGCGTCTCCGACGGGCTCTCGGTCGTGCGCACGGGCGCCGACGGGCGCTACACCCTCGTGAGCGACGGGACGCGCCCGTTCGTCTTCGTGTCGACCCCCGCGGGATGGCAGGCGCCGCGCGACGCGCGCGGGATCCCGCGCTTCTGGGCGCCGATCGGCGAGGGAACGGAGCAGGAGGCGAGCTTCGCGCTCGTGCCGCGGCGCGGCGACGCGCGCCACTCGGTGCTCGTCCTCGCCGACCCGCAGACGCAGGACACGTACGAGACCGGGCTGCTGCACGCCGAGACGGTGCCGGACGTCGTGCGCACGGTGCAGGGGCTGGGCGATCGCGCGGTGCTGGGCGTCGCATGCGGCGACATCATGTTCGACGACCTCTCGCTCTACCCGGAGTGGGAGCGGGCGGTGACGCGCATGGGAGTGCCGTTCCTGCAGGTGATCGGCAACCACGATCTCGACTTCGCCTCGCGCACCGCCGAAGGCGCCAGCGAGACCTTCCGCGGGCGCTTCGGGCCCACGTACCACTCGTTCGACATGGGGGCGGTGCACTACGTCGTCCTCGACAACGTCTTCTGGCACGGCGCCGGCTACCTCGGCTACCTCGACCAGCGGCAGCTCGACTGGCTCGCCGCCGACCTGCAGGGGGTCGAGCGCGGGGCGCCGGTGGTGGTGCTCGCGCACATCCCCGCGCTGAGCACGTGGGACATGCGCACCGGTGCGTCGACCAAGCCGCAGCCCGGGAACAGCACGATGAACCGCGAGGCGCTCTACAAGCTGCTCGAGCCGTTCGCGGCCTACATCGTGAGCGGCCACCAGCACGAGCTCGAGCACGTGCGCGACGGCGGGGCGCAGCACGTGGTGAGCGGCGCGGTGTGCGGCGCCTGGTGGAGCGGGCCGATCTGCTACGACGGGACGCCGAACGGCTACCTCGTGCTCGACGCGGACGACGCGTCGATCCGCTGGCGCTACCAGGCGACGGGCAAGCCTTCGGAGCACCAGCTGCGCGTCCATCGCGCGGGGGCGGATCGCGCCGCGCCCGACGACATCGTGGCGAACGTGTGGGCATGGGATCCGCGCTGGACCGTGCGCTGGCTCGAGGACGGCCAGCCGGTCGGGCTCATGTCGCGGCGCACCGGGCGCGATCCGCTCTCCGTCGAACTGCACGAGGGGCCGAAGCTCCCGGCACGCCGTCCGTGGGTCGATCCGGCGGCGACGACGCACCTCTTCTACGCGCGCCCGTCGCCCGGCGTCAAAGAGGTCACCGTCGAGGCGACCGACGGGTGGGGGCGCCGCTATCGCGAGACGATCACGCTCGCGTGACCACGCACGACGACGCCCCGCCCGGGCGCGTGCCGGACGGGGCGTCGTGGCGATGTCGAGTGCCGACCCTAGTGGAGCATCGCCGGCTCGAAGCCGGCGCAGCCGCTGATCGGGGTGACCACGAGGTTGAGCGGTGCGTGCCGCGGGTGGCCGCACTCGTCGGTGAAGGTCTCGGGCGCCTGCCTCTGCTTGCGGATGCTGACCAGTCGCTCGTCGTCGCGATGATGCTCGCCGAAGTGCGTGCACAGCCCGCACTGGCCCTCGTGTACCTGCTGCATGCGTCCTCCCGGCCGGTCGGCCGTCGATGGTGGCGTGCCGCGTCGCCGGCGGGCCCGCCGGCGCTCCCATCCGTCGTCAGTGCAGCATGCGGGCCATCGCGGCCCGCACGCCGCGCCGATCATCGCCGCCAGGCGAGGGCGACGATGAGGCGGTTGAGGTCGAAGAACGAGACGCCCTGGTGCTCGACGACGAGCTCCGGCGTCCCCACGCTGCGCAGTCGGCCGAAGGGGATCGAGACGCCGTACGACGGCGTGACGACGACGTCGAGCCCCGAGCGCGAACCGACGCGCGAGCTGAAGTTGAGGAGCCCCGCGCCGAGCGAGACGCGCGGGCGGACGCGCGCGATCTGGCCGAACTCGTACATCGCGTTCGCGGCGAGGTAGGTCGACGTCCCCCCGTTGCCGAAGCCGAAGGCGAGCTCCGGGACGAGGTGGAGCGCCGCCCAGTTGGGCGAGATGGAGCCGAGGTCGAGCCGACCGCCGAGCAGGAGCTGCCCGCCGTCGTTGATCGTGGCGCCGGAGTAGAGGAGCCCCGTCTGGATGCCGTTCGAGAAGTAGGGGGCGGGGACCGGCCGCGACTCCACGGTGCGCGTCTCGACCACCGCCGGGGCGGGGGTCGTCACGACCGTCGGCGCGGGCGGGTTCGCGCGACGCTGGCGCTCGGCCTCCTCGCGCACGATCGCGCGGATCTGCTCGGCCGTGAGCGCGGGCTGCGCGGGCTGGGTCGGCGCGGCGGGCTGCGCCTCCTGCACGCGGAGCGGCGCGCCGCTGTACGCCGCCTCGCTCCCGGTCGGCGCGGGCTCGGCGCCGGCGCCCTTGCGCACCTCGGTGCGCACGTTCGCCTGCGGCTGCGCCATGGGCGCGACGTTCGCCGGCATCGGCTGCATGGGCTGCATCGTGCCGCCCGGCTGCGGCGCCACGGGGAGCGGGAGGAACTCGCGCGTCACGCGGCTCGACCCCGGCGTGCGGTACTCGCGCACGATCCGGTTCTGCTCGGGCCACTCGCGCACGAGGCGGTTGTCGGGGAGGCGGTACTCGCGGATGGTGCGGCCGCCGTCGACGTACTCCTGCACGAGCCGGTCGCCCGGCTCGCGGAACTCGCGCACGGTGCGCCCCCGCGTGTCGGCGAACTCGCGCACGAGCTGGCGCTCGGGCTGCGCCTGCGGTGCGGCGCCGACCATCGGCATCCCCGGCGTCATCACCGGTGCCGGGGGCGCCGGCGGGCCGTAGCGCACGATGATCTCGCCCTGCGTCGGGACCTCGACGGTGACGGTGCGGCCGCTCGCGTAGCCGGCGCGCAGCGTGTCGCCGCCGTCGCGGCGCGTGCGGGCGGTGCGGTCGTCGATGCGGGCGCGCCGGGCGAAGCGGCCGAGCCCGAGGGCGCTGTCGGCGCGCTCGCCGCGGAGCGTGTCGCCGTCGGCGGTGACGACGAGCGCCTCGCGGATGTCGGGGCGCAGGGCGAGCGAGTCGTCGCCCTCCTCGCGCATCCGCTCGCGCATGCGGGCGATCGCCGCGCGGTCGAGGCGGGCGCCGGCGCTGTCGACGAAGACGGTGTCGGCGCCACGGCGCGCGACGTCGCGGCGGCGGTTGCCGCGCCCGCCGATGCCGAAGCTGAAGCCCAGCGCGTACTGCCAGTTGCTGCGGAGCTGCGAGCGCTCGGCCACGTCCTCGGTCGCGCCGCCGACACCGGTGAGCCAGTTGCGGGCGCTCGCGTTGAGCACGAAGCGCGAGCCGATGGGGATCTTCGCCCCGCCGCCGAGGATGAGCGCGGTCTGGTCGCTCGGGAGCGTGGACGGTGCGTCGGGGCGGGCGGTGTAGCCGCTCAGGAAGTCGAGCTGGCCGGCGCCGGCGATGAGGTACGGATTGATGCCCGGGCCCGCGTTGAGCGCGAACTGCGCCTCGCCGCCGTAGCCCTGCAGCCCCTGCGTGCGGTTGAAGTTGTCGTTCGTCCCGCGGAAGTAGAAGCCGCGCAGCCCGACGAGCGGGCCGAAGTCGACGCCCGTGCGCACGCCGACGACGTTCTGCCGCGGGAGCCCGCTGGCGTTCGCGAAGTCGAAGCGCCCCGCGAAGACGTCGACCGGCAGCGCGACGTTGCCGAGCTGGTACTGCGGGGTGTCGTCGTAGGTCACGGCACCGCCGCCCAGGGGGACGGTCACGCCGAGGCCGTAGGTGAGGTTGCTGCGCAGCCTGTTCGCGTCGGCGTCGGCGATGGGCGGGAGCTCCGCGACGGGGAGCCCGACCAGCAGCCGCCGGTCGATGCGGAACATCAGGTTCTCGGCGAACACGTTGAAGCGCAGCCCGCCCGGCTTGCCGAAGCGGAGCCCGCCGCCGTAGGAGAGGCCGATGCGCTCCGAGACCTGACCGCCGTCGGGGTCGAAGCGCAGGATCGAGCCGCCGGCGCGCACGAAGGGCGTCCAGCCGCCGACGCTGAAGTTGTAGACGAGCGCCGCGCCGTAGTTCTGCAGGTTCAGCCCGCGGTTCGCGGGCGGGGGCGAGGTGATGTCGAGACGGTCGTACAGATCACGGATGCCGGCGTCGCTCCCGCGGTTGGTGAGGTAGAAGCCCTGGAGCTCGATGCGGCGCCCGAAGACGAGCCCCGCGCGGCCGCCCCAGAGGAGCGTGTTGTCGAGGCCGAGCGCGTCGTTCCAGGTGAGCTGCTGGGCCGTGGGCGTGATGTTCCAGCGCAGGTCCTGCGCGGTGGCCGTCGTCGCGAGCGCGGCGAGCGGGGCGAGCGACGCGAGCCGCTTCGCGAGCGCGCGCGCGACGGCGCGACGGAGTCGCCGGGGGCGTGCGTGCCCCGATGCGTCGGTGCGGGCGGACATGAGACCTCCACAGGTGATGCGGCGTGACGACGGCGAGCCCGCGTGTCCTGCCGGGATGCGGGGACGCGACGCAGGCGCGGCGAGCGCCGCACGTGACGCCGCCCGTGGGGGCAACGCATGTGCCAACACGTGGCATGCGATCGATGCCCTGCAGGGCCGTGTGAAACCCTCTGCGTGCGACGATTCGTGCACCGCGCGACGTACACCTGCGACGCCGTTGCACGCCGTCGTGGTACGGGGCGTGCCCTCCGAAGGGGCGCGGGGCGCACGGGGCGCACGGAGGCGCACGCGGCGAGCCCCGCGTTCACGCCACGAGCAGAGGATGACGATGACGACATTCCGTACGACGATCCGCAGCGGCGCGCTCGCGCTCGCATGCATCACCACGCCGCTCGCCGCGCAGGTGCGGCCGGCGACCGGCCCCGGAAGCGGGAGCCCCGCGGTCGCCGACGAGGGCGGTCTCGCCATCGGCGTCTTCGGCGGCGGCACGATCCCCGTCGGCGCCTCGCGCGACCGCTCGCCGACCGGCTGGAACGCCGGCGCGTACGTCGACATCGGGCGCCACGTCGGGCCGTTCGGCGTGCGCTTCGAGGGCGCGTACCACGGCTTCGGCGACGGCGACGTCTTCGAGCGCTCGGGCGGGACGTCGACGTTCTCGTTCAGCAACAAGTACAGCGTCGCCCACGTCGCCGCGAACCTCGTCTTCGGCATCCCGGCCAACTGGTCGTCGGTGCGGCCGTACGTCACCGGCGGCGCCGGCGCGTACTGGCTCCGCAACGCGCCGCAGTGCGTGAGCGGCGGCGCCGGCTGCCCGCCGGGCGACGCGGTGCTGAGCGTGACCGAGGATTGGCGCTTCGGCCTGAACGGCGGCGGCGGGATCGAGTTCGGCATCGGCGACCTGAGCGCCTTCGCCGAGGCGCGCTACCATCACGCCCTGCGCGCGCTCCCGAATGCGGATTGCCTGCGCGCCGGGACGTGCACCGACCGCTCGCCCGCGCAGTACGTGCCGATCACGGCGGGGCTGATCTTCCGCTTCTGACGCGCCGGCGCGAGGGCGCGACGCGTCGCGCCCTCGCCACCCGCCCCCTCTTGACGAGGGCCCCGGGGGGCGGGTAGCGTCCCTTCACAACCGAAGCCCGTGGTCCTTTGCCGCTATTGCCGCCACGCTAAACAAGGTGCTAAAACGCGATCGCGCGCCCGGCGGCTCCTCCGTCGGGCGCTCGTCGTTTTCCGGTCCCGAGGCTCCTCGTGCCCGTGCGCGTTTCCGCCCCCTGTCGTGCGTGTCGTCCGTCGCGGTGTCGTGCCGCGAGGGATGGGGCGGTCGCGCGCGTCGTGCCCGACATGCGCGCCCCGTGAGCCGGTGACGCCACCGCGCTCGCGCGCACGCCCGGTTCCTCCCAGCGCGGACGGACCGGGCGTTCGTCGTTCCCGGGCCGTCGCGCCGCCGTACCACGCATCACCACGCCGCACCATGCCTCGCCTCGACAAGCCGATCGCGATCGTGCACGAGCACCCGGACTGGTTCCGCCCTCTCTTCGCGGCGCTCGACGCGCGGGGCGTCCCCTACGTCCGGCTCGACGCGGCCTCGCTCGCCTTCGACCCGGGCGCGACCGAGCTCCCGTGGTCGCTCGTGGTCAACCGCGCCTCGCCGTCGGCCTACCTGCGCGGCCACGGCGCGGCGACGCACCACGTGCTGCACTTCCTGCGGCACGTCGAGCGCGTGGGCGTCCCGGTGGTCAACGGGAGCCACGTCTACGGCCTCGAGCTGAGCAAGGCGTCGCAGCTCGACCTCCTCGCGGCGCTCGGGCTGCCGTTCCCGCGGTCGGTCGCGATCAACGATCTGGCGCTCGCGCCACGCGTCGCCGAGGGGCTCCGCTTCCCGGTGCTGGTCAAGGCGAACGTCGGCGGGAGCGGCGCCGGGATCGTCAAGTACGAGACCCCGGCGGCGCTCGCCGGCGCCGTCGAGCGCGGGGCGGTGCAGCTCGGCATCGACGGCTCGGCGCTGGTGCAGGAGGCGGCCCCGCTCCGCGACGGGCACATCACCCGCGTCGAGACGCTCGACGGGCGCTACCTCTACGCGATCGACGTCTTCCCGGCGGTCGGGTCGTTCGACCTCTGCCCCGCCGACGCCTGCCAGACCACCGGCGGCGTCGAGCTGGTGCGCGGCGCCTGCGCGATCGACGCGCCGAAGACGGGGCTCCGCGTGCAGGCGGCGACGCCCTCGCCCGAGGTGATCGCGCAGGTCGAGGCGATCGCCCGTGCGGCGCGCCTCGACGTCGGCGGCATCGAGGTGCTCGTCGACGACCGCGACGGCCGCCACTACTTCTACGACGTCAACGCGCTCTCGAACTTCGTCGCCGACGCGCCGCGCGTCGTCGGCCTCGACCCGTGGCAGCGCTTCGCCGACTACCTCGAGGCGCGCGCCGCGGGGCAGTCGGGCTTCGCCGACGCGGCCGAGCCGTGGGTCGGCGTGCCGCAGGGGGCCTGAGCGATGCGCTACGGCTACTGGCTCCCGGTCTTCGGCGGCTGGCTCCGCAACGTCGCCGACGAGGGGATGCGCGCCGACTGGGACTACGTGCGCGACCTCGCCGTCCGGAGTGAGGAGCTCGGCTACGACCTGACGCTGATCGCGGAGCTCTTCCTCAACGACATCAAGGGGATCGACGCCCCGTCGCTCGACGCCTGGAGCACGGCGGCGGCGCTCGCCGCGGTGACGCGCCGCCTCGAGCTGATGGTCGCCGTGCGCCCGACCTTCCACCACCCGGCGACGCTCGCCAAGCAGGCCGCGACGATCGACCGGATCGCGAACGGCCGGCTCTCGCTCAACGTGGTCTCGAGCTGGTGGGCCGACGAGGCACGGCGCTACGGCGTGCGCTTCGACCGGCACGACGACCGCTACGCGCGCACGCGCGAGTGGCTCGCGGTGCTCGACGGCGCCTGGCGCGAGGGGCGGACGACGTTCAAGGGCGAGTACTACGGCGTCGAGGAGCTGATCGTCGAGCCCAAGCCGGTGGCGCGCCCGCGCCCCGTGCTCTACGCCGGCGGCGAGAGCGAGGCCGCCAAGGAGCTGATCGCGGCCGAGTGCGACGCCTACGTGATGCACGGCGACCCGCCGGCGCGCATCGCCGAGAAGGTCGCGGACCTGCGGCGCCGCCGCGAACGGGCGGCGGAGCGGCTCGGGCGCGCGCTCCCGCCGATGCGCTTCGGCGTCGCGGGCTACGCCGTGGTGCGCGACAGCGAGGCCGAGGCGCGCGCCGAGGTCGCGCGGATCACGAACGTCGCCCCCGGCTCGCCCGGCTACGCGAACTACGCCGACTGGCTCGCCAACACGCAGCTCGAGCAGCGCGTCTCGCTCGAGGACTACTCGGTCTCGAACCGCGGGCTGCGCGCGGGGCTCGTCGGGACGCCCGAGTCGGTGGCCGAGCAGGTCGAGGCGTTCGCGGACGCGGGGGTGGACCTGCTCCTCCTCCAGTGCTCGCCGCAGCGCGAGGAGATGGAGCGCTTCGCGGCGCAGGTGATGCCGCGCGTCGGGCGCGGCGCGCCGCGGGCGGTCGCCGCCTGAGCGCCGGCGGCCGGCGCACGTGCGCGGGGGCGGCGGCGCTATCTTCGGCGTCGCCGCCCTCGTCACGTCCCGCACGCCGGAGCACGCCATCGCCACGCCGCCTCGCCCCGCCTACCGCACCTGGCGCACCGTCGCGCGCAAGGCGGGGTCGCGCCGGATCGAGGTGGCGACGCGCCCCGGCGTGTTCGCCGACGGCGACGAGGACGCGGCCGCGCAGCTCCTCGCCCGCTTCGTCACCGTGCGCGAGGGCGACGCGTGCGTGGTGCTCGGCAGCGGCAACGGGCTCGCGGCCGCGGCGCTCCCGGCGGGGGTGACGCTCCACTGCGCCGACCGCCACGTCGCCAACGTCGAGGCGACGCGCCGCACGCTCGCGCTGCACGGACGCGAGGGGGCGACCGTCGCGCACGCGCACGGCGTCGCGTCGCCCGGTGCGCCCGACGACGGCGACGCGCTCCGCCTCGCCGACGCGAGCGTCGACGCGGTCCTCGTCCGCGTCCCGCACGAGAAGGCGGCGCTCCTCCCCCTCGTCCTCGACGCGCACCGCGTGCTGCGCGACGGTGGTCGCTGCTGGCTCGCCGGCGGGAACCACGAGGGGATCCGCCCCGCCGTCTCGCTCCTCGAGACGTGCTTCGGCGGCGTGGCGACGGCGGGGCAGGGCGGGGGCGCGCGAGTGGTGGTGGCGACGAAGCGCGGCGCCGCGCTCCCGGACGACCCCGCGCTGCGGACGCCGTGGCACGACCGCGCGGCCTTCCGCGAGGTGCCGGTCCACGTGCGCGACGAGGCCTTCGTCGCGTACACGCGCCCCGGCGTCTTCAGCTGGGACCATCTCGACGAGGCGACCGCGCTCCTCGCGGAGAGCCTGCGCGTCGAGCGCGGCGCGCGCGTGCTCGATCTCGGCTGCGGCGCGGGGGTGCTCGGCGTGGTGGCGTCGCGGCTCGCGGGCGTCGCGGCGACCTGCGTCGACGCCGACGCCGAGGCGCTGCGGTGTGCGCGGCGCACGCTCGCGGGGGCGGCGGTGGCGGAGGCGCGCGTGCTCGCGAGCGACGCGGCCGAGGCGGTGCTCGACGAGCACTTCGACGTCGTGGTGACCAACCCCCCCTTCCACCACGGCAAGGCGACGGCGCTCGACGTGCCGCGCCAGTTCATCGCCGACGCGCACGCGGTGCTCGCGCGGGGCGGCTGGCTGCAGCTCGTCGCCAACCGCACCCTCCCCTACGAGCAGGCGCTGCGCGACGTCTTCGGCGATCACGCGGTGGTCGTGGAGTCGCCGCGGTTCAAGGTGCTGGCGGCGCGGAAGCGGTAGCGCCGCGGGCCGACTCAGCGCCGTGCGACGCCCTCGCGCAGCGCCTGCACCTCGTCCACGCCGAGCACGCGCCACGCCCCCGCGGCGAGGTCGCCGAGCGTCACCGGGCCGACGGCCGCGCGGTGCAGCGCGGTGACGCGGTTGCCGGTCGCGCCGAACATCCGCTTCACCTGGTGGTAGCGCCCCTCGGTCAGCACGAGGCGCACGCGCCGCTCGTCGAGCACGTCGAGCGTGGCCGGGGCGAGCGGCGTCGTCTCGCCGTGGAGCAACAACGTGCCGCTCGCGAACAGCGCGCCCTCGTCGCCGCGCAGCGGCTCGGCGAGCGTCACCTCGTAGGTCTTGGGGAGGTGCCGCTTGGGCGACGCGAGCCGGTGGTTGAGCGCGCCGTCGTCGGTGAGGAGGAGGAGGCCGGTGGTGTCGCGGTCGAGCCGCCCCACCGGGGCGATGAGCGGGTCGCGCGCGCGGAAGCGCGGCGGGAGGAGGTCGTAGACGACGGCGCCGGGGTCGGTGGTGCTGGTCGTGTAGCCCGCCGGCTTGTGGAGCGCGATCACGCTGCCGGGCGGCGGGTCGAGTGGCGCGCCATCGACGCGGATCGCCTCGTGCGGCGCCGCGTCGCCCTCGCGGAGGACGCGCCCGTCCCCGGTCGTCACGCGCCCCGCGGCGAGCAGCGCCTCGGCCTCCTTGCGGGTGCCGTAGCCGAGGGCGGCGAGGTAGCGGGCAAGCTTCACGGGCGGGGGGACGGGCCGGCGCGCGGCCCCCGGAGGAGGGGCGCCGCCAGCGGCCGGGCGTGACGTCCCGAACGTTCGCACGTCGGGGGAGTGCTGGGCGCGTGCCGCCGGCCGGGAGGGTCCCGGATCGGGGGGCGCGACCGCACGTGCGCCCCGCGGATGGCGGGCGGCCCTGGCCGTCCGTCCGCCGCGGTCACAGGGCCGACGATGGCCTCCCACCCGACCCCGATGCCGCTGGCCGTGCGCTCCCACCCGGGCGTGACGCTCCTCGAGCTGCTGGTCGTCCTCGCGCTGCTCGGCGTGGGGGCGGCGGCGGTCGCGCCGGCATTGCGGCTGCCGGCGCCGCGGTCGGGTGACGGTGATCCCGTGGCGCGCACGCGCGCGCTCGCGCTGCGGCGCGCCGAGACGCTCGTGCTCGCGATCGACGCCGATGGGCGCTGGACCGCGCACCCCGCGCGCGACTCCGGGCTCGACGCGCTCGCGTCGGGCACCGTGCCGCGCCCGCGCGCCGACTCGCTCCCGTCGCGCCTCGTCGTCACCCCGCTCGGCGACTGCCTCGCCGACGTCGGCGTCACGGCCGCGCTCGCGTGGGATCCGGTGCGCTGCGCCCCGGCCGGCGCGGGAGCGGCGCGATGACGCTCCTCGAGTCGATGATCGCGCTCGTCGTGCTCGGCCTCGCCGCGACGGGCTTCCTCGAGCTCTTCCAGCGCGCGACGGCCGCCACCGCCGACCGCGCGCAGTGGCAGCGTGCCGTCGCCGTGGCCGAGGCGACGATGGAGCGCGCCGCGCTCGGCGACGTGGCACAGGGCGACACGCTCGACGGGCTGCGCCGTCGCGTCACGGTGCGCGCGTGGGGCGACGGGACGCTCGCCGACGTCGCCGTGACGGTGACGCTCCCCGGCGACGCCGCGCGCGTCGAGCTCCACCGGCTGGTGCGGGTGCGGTGATGTCCGCGTCGCGCCTCTTTTCGCCGCGCGCGCGTCGTCGCGGCTTCACGCTCCTCGAGGCGATGCTCGGCATCGTCACGAGCGGGCTCGTCGTGCTGCTCGCGTACGCCACGCTGCAGGGGGGCGCCGACACCGAGGCGCGGCTCGCGCGCGCGAGCGAGGAGGAGGTGACGTTCGCGCGGGTGCGCGGGATGCTCGCCGACGGTGCGCGCCACGCGATGCCGGGCGCCGGGAGCATGGTCGTCGCGCGCGACGCGGCCGGGCACGCGACGGCGCTCGCGTTCCGCACGCGGGGCGTGGTGTCGCCGTTCGGGACGGGGCGCGGGTGGACGCTCGCGCTCGCGCGCGACGAGGGCGGCCTGCGCCTCGTCGCGCGCGACGAAGCGAGCACGCTCGCCACGACGACGCGCGGCGCCGCCGCGTTCGACGTCCGCTTCAAGCCGCTGGGCGAAGTCGTGTGGCTCGACGCGTGGAGCGACTCGCTCCGCCTCCCCGAGGCGATCGAGATCCGCTTCGGGTCGCGTGACGGGCGCCCGGTCGGGACGCCGCTCGTGGTGCGCACTTCACCGCTCGGGGGGGCGTGATGACCGCCACGCTCCGTGGGCGGCGCGGCGTCGCGCTCGCGCTCGTGCTCTGGGTGGTCGTCGTCTGCGGCGGGATCGCCGCGGGCGTGGTGGCGACGACGCGCACCGGCGGCGACGCGACGGCCAACCTGCGCGCGCGCACCGTCGCGCGCTACATGGCCGAGAGCGCGGTGCTGGCGGCGACGACGGCGCTCGAGGGGCGGCTGCGCGTCGCCGGCGAGGACACCGTCGCGCGACGCGTCGCGCTCAACGCGCCGGAGCGGGCGATCGCCGCCGTCGACTCGTTCTCGCTCGGCGACGGGGGGGCGCAGGTGACGATCGTCGACGCCAACGCGCGCCTCGACGTCAACCTCGCGACCGACGCGCAGCTCGCGCGGCTCTTCGAGGTGACCGGCGGCGGGGCGCGCGGCCCCGAGACGGCGCGCGCGATCCGCGCCTGGATCGAGGGCGGCGGCGCGCAGGGGGCGCGCCTCGTGCGCTCGCTCGACGAGCTCGCGCGGCTGCCGGGGGTGCACGAGGAGGTGATCCGCCGCGCCGCGGCGTACCTGACCGTCGACGGCGACGGGCGCATCAACCGGGCGACGGCGCCGGCGCCGGTGCGCGCCGCGGCCGCGGGCGAGCTGGCCGACGAGCCCTCGCGCCTCGTCGTCGTCGCGCGCGGCTGGCAGCGCGGCCATCCGCTCACGCACGAGCTGCAGGCGGTCGTCGCGGTGCAGGGCGACCGGCTGGTGCTCGTCCACTGGCGGGAGCGCGACCTGTGAGCGCGATCGTCGGCATCGACTTCGGCGCGACGACGCTGCGCGCCGTGGTCCGGCGTCGCGGCGCGGACGCGACCTGCCACGTCGTGCCGTTCGACCCCGCACGTCCGGCCGATGCGGTGACGGCGCTCCGTGCGCTCGCCCCCGAGGCGACGCGCGCGACGATCGCCGTCGGGCTCGCGCACCTGCACGTGAAGGCGGTCGCGCTCCCGCCGCTCGACGCGGCGGCACGGCGCGCGGTGCTGCGCACGGAGCCCGAGCGCTTCTTCGCCATCGAGCCGGGGACGCCGGTCGCGGTGACGCACCTCGCCGACGCCGGGCTCGCGCTCGCCGCCGACGCCCGCGTGGTCGCCACGTGGCGCGAGGCGGTGGCGGCGTGGGTGCCCGTGGTGCGCGTCGAGGCGGCACCGCTCTCGCTCGCCGCCGCACTCGCCGCAGGTGGCGTCGCCGACGCGACCGTCGCGCTCGAGGCGGGCGAGGGCGAGTGCGGCACGCTCACGCTCGCCGGCGGGCGCATCGCCGG
>ERZ1066121.454-NODE-454-length-37638-cov-7.789293_pt1 | contig 37638 bp, 33 predicted proteins | sample MGYA00382768_ERZ1066121 | MGnify/ENA primary metagenome ERZ1066121 (study PRJEB33369, sample SAMEA5778351) | biofilm metagenome | biome: Industrial cooling water; feature: Water cooling tower basin; material: Biofilm | place: United Arab Emirates | collected...
ACGAAACACGTCGCCCGGCGGAATCACGGTCCAGTTGGGCAGTGGATACATTTTGGCGAGCGCCCCGCGCGCGCGTTCCTTGTCCGACAAAATCTTGTCCGCCGGGAAGGCGGGGTCGCACGCCTTGGCATATTCCTCGGCGCTGAGCGTCGTTGTGGGCGAGAGCAGGCAGGCGGGCTTGCCATCGCGGGTATAGGCCTCGCCCATGATGTAATTTTTCTGCTTGAGGATGCCGTTGTTATAGGCCGCCCCGCCCCACAGCATCGCGCCCGTCGCCATGATCGAGCGCTCGGCCGCCTCGATCACCTCCAGATGGCACGATCCGCACGCCTCGCGCGCGACGCGGTAGTCGCTGGGGTTGACGAAGCGGATGAACTCGGGCGCCTCACGATTGAGCAGGGTATAGCTGCGCTGCGGGTTGGCCGATGTGCCGTGCCAGCTTTTGGGATAGGTCGGCTGGACATGCGCCAGCGCCTCGGCGGCCTTATTGTCCGCATGGCCATAGCCGAGCGACGGGTTGCCGCGCACGCTGGCGTCGCCGCCGTGGCAGTCGGTGCAGCCCAGCCGCACCGCCGGCGTCTTGTGCATGGTCGGCTGGTCGGTCTGGACGTGGCAGCTGGTGCAGCCGTCCGACTTTTCGGCCATTTGTGCGGGGCTCTGCTCGCGCGGCGCGGGCGGCGTGAAGCGGTAGGTGACCTTGACCGGCTTTTCCTTCTCCGCCGCCTGCACGGCGACCGGCGCGGCCAAGAGCGCGAGGAAAGCAAGGGCAAGGCGAGTTAACAGGCGCATCGTCAATAACTCAGAATGACATTGGCGAGGATGGAATAATAGGCGTCGGTTTTGGGTTTGGAATCGAACAAATCCTTGAAACCGCTGCCGGGGATGAAGGCTGCTGCGGACAGCCGCCCGACAACATTCTGGATCGCCTTGGGCCGCCAGATCGCCGCGACCGACACGTCCCAGCCGATATCCTTGGGGATCGACCCTTCGACGCGCAGCGCCTGCAGCACCGCTGTATCCTCGAACCACAGATGGTTGAGGTTGAAGCTGACCCGCGTTTGCGGTGAAAAATCAAGGTCCGCGCCCGCGCCCACAAACAGCGTGCCGGGGTTGTTGAAATTGGACTGGCCCTGTTCCTTTGACGAACGCAGGCTGTTCAAAATGCCGTTGCGGCCATTGACGCCAATCACGCGCCCGCCACCCGCGAAGGGAATGGTCTGGCGGATCCAATAGCTGGTGTCGGCCCCGCCAAAGATGGGGTTTTCGAAAATGGCGTCGAACCCGCCCTCGGTATTATTATAGGGATCGCTGTCCCCCGTCGCATAGAGCCCCGACAGGCGGAAACGCAGCCAGTCGGTGTCATAGCTGATTTCCGCCGCCGCAAAGCCTGCGCGAATTTTGGCGGCGCGGCTGGTGAAGAAGCTGTTCCGGTCCTCGCCAACCACGCCGTAAATGCTGGCGGTCACATTGATCCGCCCGATGCGGCCATCGGCGTTGTAGCCGATATAATAGGCATCATAATCGCGCCCGCGCAGGTCGCCGAGCAGCGCGGGGCGCACGGGAAAGCCGTTGGTGTCAGTTTCGACGTCATCGCCTTCGCGGTTCAAATTGGCGACGGCGGTGATCTGGCTGGTCAGCCCGACGAAGGGGAAATCCTGACGATAGACATTGGCGATAAAGACATAATCCTCGCGCGGCGTCTGCACGATGGAATTGAGCCCCGAATTGGTGTCCTTCTCCAGCCGCCAGAAGGCCGCCAGATTATATTGGAAGCGGTTGTTGTCGCGGTTGCCGAACAACCGCACGCCCAGCTGACTGTCATTGAACAGGAACCCGCGAAAATCCGACTGGAACGGCTGAATGCCAAGACGGATCGAATGGAAATCATAACGGTCGCTGTCGTCGCGCAGATGCTTGTCGATAAACAATTCCTGCACGCCCAGAAAATGGTCGAGCCGGTGCGAGGATTTCGAAGGCTCGACGAACAGCACGCGCCGTTCGGGCACATCGACATAGTTGATGTTGTACGCCAGCGTCAGGCGATATTCGACATCGGGCGGTTTGAACGCGGTCATCCCCTTGATGAGCGCGATGCCGCCGATAAAGGTCTGTGACAGGACCAAGCTGGGCGTGCGGCCGAATACGTCCAGACTGCCCGGGCGTTCGGTCGTCTGCACGCCGACGGGAATGGGAAAGGTGCGCGGTTCGACCACGGTGTCCGACACGGCGTTGACGACGAAGAACCAGTCGGGACTTTCGAGGCCCAGAAATTTGGGTGTCGCGCATTTGGGGATACCCGCGCGCTGACGCTGCGCCTGTTCCGTGTCGGTCGGGATGCAGATTGGCCGGTCCCCCTTCAGAAGATTCTGGTGATAGGGATCGAACCAGCGTTCCTTGACGACCCCCAGCGATTCGATGAGCCGCCAGCGATCGGGCACCGGCAACTGGTTTTCGAGGGAAGGAAAGGCCGAAGGCGGAGGCGGACGCAGCGCGCCGGGATTGTCCTGTGTCACCCGGTCCGGCAGGTCGGGGCGATAGCCGGGGCGGCGACGACCATCGAGGATTTCCGTCACCAGATCGTCTGGAAGCTGTTCCTGCCAATCAGGCGGCGGGGGCGGAGGAACCAGCGTCTCATCCACCTGTTCCGGCTCGTCGGGTGCGATATGCGCGGGGGGAGCATCGCCCGGCGGAGTCAGCAGCACTGCCATGAGCGGCAATATGGTGCCGCCTACAGTCACAGCCCGTCGCAAACATTCTGCTGCGCGCTATCAAGAAAGGGCGCAAAGGGGCAGCTGATATAGCGCAGCCGGACGGTGCGATTGTCCGCAAGCATCACGACGATGCGGTCGGCGCGAATGGCAATCGGCGCGTTGCCGATGCCGCCGCCGATCCGTGCCCCGGCATTGTGCAGCCCGAGAAAGCTGATCATGTCATCCTGATCGATGCCGTCGCCTGAAACGCCGATGGCGCCGACCAGCCGCGTGCCGCGATACACCGGCACCGCGCCGGGAAAAATCTGGATACCATTGTGCAGCCGGTTCTGTGCAGGTGCGACATCGGGCAGCATCGTGCAGCGCTGCGGCGTGTCGGTGCCGCTCGCACCGCTGACAAATCCCAGATGCGCGCCGATATTGCCGATGACCAGCCCCGACTGCAGGCCGGTGGAAAAAGGGTTGAACTGCGCGATCGGGCGCGACAGCGGGCCGGGCGTGCGGCCCACCTCGCCATCGGGGAAGTAAGGACGGGCGATAGTGCCGACCGAGCGGTTGCCGTAAGCAAAGGTGCCGGTGAGCGCGGCTTGGTCGTTCAGAAAGGCGCGGGTCCGCGTGACCATCGCGGCGACATCCGCGCTGCCGCTGGCGCTCAACTCCGACCCTGCCTGAGGGTGCGCGAAGACATTGGCGGTGCGCGCCTTTTGCAAGGACACGTCGATGCCGAAGATCGGCGCGTCGGGGGAGCGGACCTGACCCAGCACCGCTCCATGCGTGTCAACCAGGCTGATCGTCACCTGAGCGCGGCTGTCGAGCGGGCGGCGGATTTGCGCACGCGCGCGGCTCATGATGGTGAAGGCTTCTTCCAATATCGCGCGCGACTCGGCGGCAGTCAGCGGCTGCGCATTGCTGGCCGCATCCGTCCCGGCGCGCACGGGATAGCGGGCATTGCCGCTGCCGTCGGTCAGCAGGAAAGCATCGCGGTTCGAAAACTCTGCGGCGCTGGCTGCCCGGATGCCCGATGACTCGCTGCCATAAGCGGTGCCGGGCGTGATCGCCGCAGTGGCATAGCCGGTGACAGCCACCAATGTGCCAGCGCTGCCATCTAACGCCGCGAAAGTGGGCGCGGTGGTTGTGCGGAGTCCGGCGACAGCAGCATCGGAAAAACGCAGGCTGGTCCCATCGACCGTGATGCGGTCGGCCAGTATTTCGGTCGGGGCCGCGAACCCGCGCGTGGCCGCGAGCGCGATAAATTCCTCCGCGTCATCGTCGGTGTCAAGGATGTTGCGATCGATGCCGTAAACCCCGTCCGCCATCACGCCGACGCCGCCAACCAGCACGCCATTTTTGTAGAGCGGCAATCCGCCCGGGTCGGCCGCCAGACCCAGCGGCGAACGTTTCGGCCCGATCAGCGCTCCCCCGCCGCCGGTGCCGAAGCGCGTCGACAGGTCGCTGCACGGCAGTTGGCTGAACTGCACCCCGAACAGCGGCCCGCTTTCAAGGCCGACCGTCGTGGGCGCGGGTGGGAAATGTTCCTGCACAATCTGGCTGGCGGTGCGGGTCGAAAAGGCGTTGCCGCCGCTCGACAGATAGGCCCCGGTCACCGCCTTGGCGATTGCCCCGGCTTCGGCGGGAAAGGTCACATTCTGCGCATCGATATTCTGGCCATTAGGCGCAGGCGCGGTCGTCGCGGTGGGACGGGCGCCGGTCATGCGGAACACCGCCAGGACATTGCCCACGCGGTCGGTGACGGCGATGACAGCGGGCAGGCTGCGCGCCTGCGCCTCCGCGATCGCCTGCGCCAGCACCCGTTCGACATCGGCGGTGCTAAGTGCCTCTGCTGCGGGCACGCTGTAGAGCCCGGCGGGAGTGGGCGTCGGGGTCGGCGTGGGCGTAGGTGTCGGGGCAGGGGTGCTGCCGCCTCCGCCGCCGCAAGCAGACAGCAGCAGCGCGGTGATCGCCGTCATGCGGGTCAGGGGTCGGTGCTGGCGCATCCGCATCGCCCGCCCGCCTATCGGAGCGCACGAATGGCGCGCACCGCGCTGCCGAGCGAGGCCTGAAAATCGGCGGGGCGATAGGCGTTGGGGTCGCGCACCGCGGTATAGGCGCGGTCGATGTCGCTGCGAATGCCCGCCGCCGCGCCAATGGTGACGCGGCCCGAGGCGACCATGGCGCTCAGCAGCGTGTCGATCCCCATCACCGCCTGAACCGACCCGGCATAGTCGGTAAAGCGCGGGGCGATGGCACTGCCCGCGATGGCATCGACCAGCCGGAAGCCGTCCTCGGTCGAAAAGCCCCGCGCGGTAAAGGCCGCCTCTAGCCGGGCGCTGGTGTTGGCCAGTGCCGCCGCGGCTTTGACCGCGCTGGCCCGCCCGTCGGCCATGGCCGCGTGAAATGCCTTGCCGCGCGCATCAAGTTCCGCCGCAAGCCCGGGATCGGCGAGCCGCGCCGCCGCCGCGAGCATGATCATATTTTCATCGTTGAACGGCGGCATCCCTTCGGGAAGGCCCGCGCGGCCCGGATTGTCGACGCCGGTGCGCACCGGCCTGGCCTGGTCAAAGATGCGGCGGTGACAGCTGTGGCAATCATAGAAGGTAAATTCTGGAAACACCCCATCAGTCCCGCGCCGCGACTGAAACAGGGCAAGACTGCGCGACAGTGCCGCCGCCTGTCCCACTGCCCACATTTGCATATGGTCGGGCGCGCCCTTGCGCACGGCATAGTCGCGGTCCTCGGCATGATGCTGCTGCAAGGTGGAGAAAAGGTCGAGTTCGAAGGCAATCCGGGGATGCCCAGCGGCCATGATGCGGTGCGTGACGAACTGGCCCTCCCCCGCCGCGCCATAGTGGCAGTCGAGGCAGACGCGCGCGCGCACCTTGGGATCCTCCAGTTTCATAAGCCCCGCTCCCAGGTTGGCGAGATGCTTAGCGCGCATTTCGGCATCGCGATCAACCACGGTGCCGACCCCGGCATAGTGGCTCGCGATCCAGCCGCCCGACGGCCCGTGACAGGATTCGCACCCGACCCCATCGTCGCGGAACGCCGCGCCGCCAACGGCATCGCTGCTGTGGCACCCAAGGCACATGGGTGCGCTGGCGGCGTCGCCGATCCCCAGATTGCGGGCGATAAACTGGCTGCGGCTGTTTGACAGCACGGCAAAGGCGCGGCTGTGTGCGCCGCCGGGCGTCGATGGTTCCTGCCAGCGCATCAGTTCATCCTGACGCACCACCGTGCCGTCACCCTCCATCCGCCCGTGACAGGTCGATCCGGCGCAGGACGCAACGCCCAGGAAGCGCGCGCCGGCGGTGGCTTGCGCCTGCGTGTCGCTCGCGCGCAGCGCTGCTCCCAGCAGCAACGCCGCCGCCAGCAGCAGCGCGATCAGGCCGAACCAGCCCCGCCCGCCCGATCGTGCGCTGCGCAATTCCGCCCCCCGCATTGCCAACCCCCGCCTGCCTGCGCCCGCCTATACCACGCCGAATGCCAGCATGGCATCAGCGACTTTCTTGAAACCGGCGATGTTCGCGCCCTTCACATAGTCGATATAGCCGCCACCCTGATCGCCATAGGTGATACAGCGTTCATGGATACCGTCCATGATATCCTTCAGCATCTGTTGCAGCTCTGCCTCTTTCCAGCTGCGCCGTTCGCTGTTCTGGCTCATTTCCAGCCCGGACACGGCCACCCCGCCAGCGTTGGCGGCCTTGCCCGGGGCGAACATGATACGCGCGTCCTTGAACACATGTACGCCGTCCAAATTGGTGGGCATGTTTGCGCCCTCGCTGACGGCGATGCAGCCATTGGCGACGAGCATACGGGCATCCTCGCCTAGCAATTCATTCTGCGTCGCGCAGGGCAGCGCCACCTCACACGGCACGCCCCACGGCGTCTTCCCCGCATGAAAGCTCGCGCCGCTATATTCCGAGACATAATCTTCGATCCGGCCGCGCCGATGGGTCTTGTGCGCCTTGACCCAGTCGATCTTGTCCTGGGTAATGCCGTCCGGATCATGGATGAAACCGCCCGAATCGGACAGGGTGAGCACCTTGCCGCCCAGCTGAACGATCTTTTCGGCCGCGTGCGTCGCGACATTGCCGCTGCCCGAAATGACCGCACTCTTGCCGGTCAAATCATGCCCCTTCGCCGCCAGCATGTTGGCGAGGAAATAGACCGCGCCATAGCCCGTCGCCTCCATCCGGATCAGCGAGCCACCCCATTCCAGACCCTTGCCGGTCAGCACGCCGGTGAATTCACCGGTGATGCGCTTATATTGGCCGAACATATAGCCGATCTCGCGCCCGCCGACGCCGATGTCGCCCGCCGGCACGTCGACATCCGCGCCGATGTGGCGATAAAGTTCGGTCATGAAACTTTGGCAGAAGCGCATGATTTCGCGCACGCTCTTGCCCTTGGGGTTGAAGTTTGATCCGCCCTTGCCCCCGCCCATCGGCAGGCCGGTCAGCGCATTTTTGAACGTCTGTTCGAACGCCAGAAACTTGAGCACCGATTCGGTGACCGACGGGTGAAAGCGGATGCCGCCCTTATACGGGCCGATGGCATTGTTGTTCTGCACCCGCCAGCCGCGCTGGACGCGGATATTGCCATTGTCATCCTCCCAGCAGACGCGGAAGGAGACGACACGGTCGGGTTCGGCAATGCGGCGCAGGATTTGCTGCGAATGATATTCTTCCTTGTCGGCCATGAAGTCGAAAATATCTTCGGCAACTTCCTGCACCGCCTGGATAAATTCGGTCTGACCCGGATTGCGCTTTTTCACGCCCTCCATGAAGGTTGGAAAATCGACATGATCCGAAACCGCCATTGTGCACCCCCGTTGCCATCGCTGGTAAGCCCGGTGCGACCCATGATCGTGTTTTTGCTTGACCGATCTTGATCTGCCAAGGCTACACCATCAGGCGTCAATGGCAAGTGAGCAGCAGCACAGTTGACCGGCAAATGGGCGGTGCAGCTTCAAAGAAGGATCGCGATTTCGTGAGGAACGGTGGCATTTCGCGGACGAACATGGTTATGCTCGGCGTTGCGGCGGCGGCACTTGTTGCGGCGGTGGGGTACAACCAGTGGCAAAGCACCGACAATAGAGCCGCCCCGGCCGCTGCTTCCGGCGCGGCAACAGACGAGGTGACGGCGCTGGAGGCGGCGGCGCGCGCCAATCCCGAAAGCGTCGAGGTGTGGCAGTCACTGGGCGCGGCCCTGTTTGACGCGAGCCGCTTTGCCGAAGCGGCAGAGGCATTTGAAAAGGCTGCGGCACTTGCGCCTGAAACCGCCGTGCTGTGGTCGGCGCTGGGCGAAGCGCGCGTCATGGCGAGCGAACGCGACCCTATGCCCGCCGCCGCGCTAGAGGCATTCCGCAAGGCTGCCGCGATCGATCCCAAGGATCCGCGCACACGATATTTCCTGGCGGTGAAGCGCGATATCGACGGCGACCATGCTGGCGCAATCGGCGATTGGCTTGCGCTGCTCGCCGACACGCCGGCTGGCGCGCCGTGGGAAGCAGACCTGCGCCGGACGATCGAACAGGTTGGCAAGATCAACGGCATCGACGTTACAGCCCGTCTCGCCGCGACGAAGCCGCGCGCGCTGACCGCCGAAGAATTACCCGTCGCCGCGCGCGCCATTCCCGGCCCCAGCCGCAGCGACATGGAAGCGGCCAGTCAGCTGCCGAAAGGACAGCAGGATGCGATGATCAACAACATGGTCGCGGGGCTGGAGGACAAGCTGAAGGCCAATCCCGGTAATGTCGATGGATGGATTATGCTGATGCGCAGCCGGATGACTCTGGGCGAAAGCGCAAAGGCGGGCGCGGCGCTGGAAAGGGCGATTGCCGCCAACCCGGCAGCGGCCCAGCGCCTGCGCGCGCAGGCCAAATTGCTGGGCGTGCCGGGGGCCTGACGGGCCTAAAGCATATATTTCATCTTGATCGTCTGCGCGCCCGTTCCGTTCAGTGGAAAGCTTGCCGATTTGAACTTGGGCGCGCCCATGCCGATCGCCGGGTTGCGCGAAAACCCAAAGCCTTCGCGCGGCAGGAACAGGCGCATGTCCATTTTGTTATTGGCATTTTCGTCGTGGACGATGGCGATGGCGTAGGTGCCGGGGCCGGGCGCATTGATGCTGAACCGCGCGGCACTCGTCGCGGTTACCGCCACCCGCACGGCGTTTGCATCCTTGGTGCAATCCGGAAAAGCCTTGGGATTGGCGGTCAGGCAGACGAGCACCTGTCCCCTGTCGCTGCGCAGGCCTGTCAGGTTGACGTCAACCGATGTGCTTGGCGCCCCCGCCCCGCCCAGCAGCAGCGGCAAAGCTGCCAAGACCGATATCCGTGCCACAGACTTTGTCCCAGACCCTGAAATATAGCCCATAATTCCCCCGATAGGCCGCGTGATGCTTTTCATGATGGGTTGCTGTTATCAGCCAATTCCCTGCTGGACCATGAACGATCCAGCGGGGAAACATCTCCCACCCCATATGATTACCGATACCCATGATCGTCATAATGGCAAGGACCAGCCCAAGCATGCCGACGTGAATGGGCACCAGAAATACGAGCAGCGGGATCACAATTGCGCCGGTCAGCGCCTCGACAGGGTGAAAGCTCATCGCCGCCCAAGCCGTCGGCGGGCGGCTTTCATGGTGCACCGCATGGGCAATCCGGAACCAGCGCGGGCGGTGCATCAGCCGATGTGTCCAGTAAAACCATGTGTCGTGCAGCGCGAGATAGGCAAGGAGGCTGACGGGTAGCCACCACAGCGGATAATCGGCAACGTCGGTGTAAATGCGCGTCCAGCCATGGTGCTGCCAGCCCCAGGCGACTACGCCTGCCGGAACACCATAAATGACGGCGCTGGCCAGACTCCAGCCGATTTCCCGGCGCATTTGCCGGTCCAGCCCAGCATAAAGTCCGGGGCGCAGCCGAGCGGTCATCCACGCGAATAGCCCGCTCGTAACAAGGTACCGCACCGCGACAATCAGCGTCATGGCGAGGGCAGAGAGAAGAAGCGCGGTCACGCGTGCCATCTTAACCGCATCGCTTCATCGCTGCCAAGGGGCATCAAACGGCAGGCGGCCCGATGCATGCGATGAAGGCTGGAACGATGATAAATGACCCGCCGTTGGCCTTTCGTGTCCCTTTATTCCGGATGCGAGATCAGGAGAATTTTTATGCGTAAAGCACTGACTTTGCGGGCCGTTCCGGCTGCGCTCGGCATTGCGATCCTGGGCGCTGCCCCAGCCGTGGCCCAAGACAGCGGCCCGGCATCGCCCCAGTCCGAAGTTCCGCCGCCGCCCGGGCCGACACCGTCGCCAGACAGCAAGCCCTATGGCAACGATCCGCGCCCGACCGATCCCGGCGCACCTGGCGATACGACACCATCAACTCCGCCAGCAGGTGACCCCGCCACGCCGCCGCCAGCGCCGGGGGACGGAGCATCACCGCCGACGGGCGATACCACAACCGCATCTCCATCCTCTACCGGCACGGATAGCGGAGCAGCCGCGCAGCCGACAGCAACGATCATCGACATTGCTGTCGCCAATGCGGCCTTTTCGACGCTGACCAAGGCCGTGCAGGCTGCTGACCTTGCTGGCCCACTCGGCGGCACGGGTCCGTTCACGATCTTTGCCCCTACCAATGATGCGTTTGCCAAGCTGCCTGATGGTACGCTCGACACGCTGACCAAGCCCGAAAACAAGGCGGCGTTGACCAGTTTGTTGAGCTATCATGTCGTGTCAGGCGCGGTCACATCGGCGGACATTGCCAAGCAGATCCAGGCGGGCGGCGGCAAGGCAACCTTGACCACCGTGAGCGGCGGCACCTTGACCGCATCGATGGATGGTAATGACGTGGTGCTGACCGACGCCAAGGGCGGAAAATCGCGCGTTGTCGTGACGGATGTCAAGGCATCCAACGGGATCGTCCACGCCGTCGATACGGTGGTGATGCCGTAAAGCCACAGGCTTTGCCTTTGCCAAGCCGGGTTTGACCTGTTTTTCCCTTCAGCTGGCGTCATTGGGCCATTGGGGGAATAGCGGGTCAAACCCGGCCGCCATGCGATGGGGACCGACGGCTCGGCTATGGTCCCACAGTGTATTCTGCTTTTCCTTTGTCATCCCAGCCGGTAGGGCGCGGGGGCATGACCAAGCGCGCGGACATTCAATGTGATATTGCCGTCGTTGGCGGGGGACTCGCCGGGGGACTGGCGGCATTGGCCTTGGCCAAACAACGGCCCGATCTGGATGTCCGCCTGATCGAAGGCGGCGTGATTGGGGGCAATCATGTCTGGTCATGGTTCGACAGCGATATTGACCCAGAACATCGCTGGATATTGGCACCGCTCGCCGCCCACCACTGGGACAGCTATGATATCGCTTTTCCGGCGCATGCCCGGACGCTGAATACCGGGTACAACAGCACCAGCGGGACCGCCCTCAAGGCCGCCGTGCAGGCCGCACTGCCCGATGACCGCATTGTGCCCATTGCCGCAGCAGCGCTGGAGCCAAGGCGCGTCACGCTGGGCGATCAACGCTGTGCCAGCGCGCGTCATGTGCTTGATGCGCGCGGCAGCGGCGATTTTTCGGCGCTGGAATGCGGCTGGCAGAAATTCCTTGGGCAGCGGCTGACCGTCGTCGGCGGACATGGGCTGACGCGTCCAATGGTGATGGACGCCACGGTTGACCAGCTTGACGGCTATCGCTTCGTTTACTGCCTGCCTTTTGATGCCGAGACGGTGTTCGTCGAGGACACTTATTATTCCGACACACGCAACATCGACCCGCCACGGCTGCGTCAGCGTATCGCGGATTATGCGGCTGCCCGCGGGTGGCAGGTTACGGCGACCGGGGGCGAGGAAATGGGTGCGCTGCCCGTCGTCATGGCGGGCGATTTTGACGCGTTGTGGCCAGCGGACGATGATGTGGCGCGAATCGGCGTGCGCGCGGGCGTATTTCAGGCGACGACGGGCTATTCGCTGCCCGATGCGGTGCGCTTTGCGGCCCTTTTGGTGGACGCGATCGACGCGCCTGACCTGCCCGCCCGGCTGCGCGATTTCGCAGGCGCGGCGTGGCGGCGACAGCGGTTTTACCGGATGCTCGACACTTTGCTGTTCCGCGCCGGGGAGCCAGCGGAACGCTATCGCATTCTCGAACGTTTTTACAGGTTGCGGCCCGGCCTGATCGAACGATTTTACGCCGGGCAATCCACCAGCGCAGACAAGCTGCGGATTTTATCGGGGAAACCGCCCGTGCCGTTCTGGCGCGCGGTGAAGGTTATCAGGGGTTTCGAGTGGGTATGAACAAGACGGCAATCGTCATCGGGTCGGGCTTTGGCGGTCTCGCCCTCGCCATCCGGCTGCAATCCGCCGGGGTGGCGACGACGATCATCGAGGCGCGCGACAAGCCCGGTGGCCGTGCCTATCATTGGCAGCGGCAGGGGTTCGTCTTCGACGCGGGGCCGACCGTGGTTACCGATCCCCCCTGCCTGAAAGAGCTGTGGGACTTGTCGGGCAGCGACATGGCAGCCGACGTGACGCTCGATCCCGTGATGCCTTTTTACCGGCTGAACTGGCCCGATGGCACCAATTTCGATTATTCGAACGACGCCGCCGCGCTCGATGCGGAGATTGCGAAGCTGAACCCCGCCGACGTCGCGGGCTACGCCAAGTTTCTCGACTATTCGAAGGGGGTGTATGAAGAGGGCTATGTCAAGCTGGGCTCGGCCGCCTTCCTCGACTTCGCCTCGATGCTCAAGGCCGCGCCCGCGCTGATGAAATATCAGGCGTGGCGAAGTGTTTATTCGATGGTGTCCTCCTATGTGCAGGATGAAAGGCTGCGCCAGGCACTGTCCTTTCACACGCTGCTGGTCGGCGGCAATCCGATGAACACCAGCGCCATCTATGCCCTTATCCATACCATCGAAAAGGATGGGGGGGTGTGGTTCGCGCGCGGCGGGACCAACCGACTGGTCGCGGGCATGGTCAGCCTGTTCGAGCGGCTGGGCGGCACCATCCGCCTTGACGATCCGGTGACGGAAATCACGACCACCGGCGACCGCGCCACCGGCGTAAAGACCGCAAGCGGCTGGGAAGGCACGGCGGACATGGTCGCGTCGAACGGCGACATGATGCACAATTATGCCGCCCTGCTGAAAGGCCATCCGCGGGGTAAGCGCGGGGCAGCGGGCCTCAGGCGCAAACGCTGGTCGCCATCGCTGTTCGTGCTGCATTTCGGTGTAAAGGGCGAGTATCCCGATGTCGCGCACCACAGCATATTGTTCGGCCCGCGTTACAAGGGGCTGCTCGACGACATCTATAAAAATGGTGTCGTGGCCGATGATTTCTCGCTGTACCTTCATCATCCCAGCGCGACGGACAAGAGTCTGGCGCCAGAGGGCTATTCGACCTTTTACGTCCTTGCCCCCGTTGCGCACATGGGCAAGGCCAAGGTCGATTGGGACGGGCCGTTCGGCGAAAAATTCGCCGATGCGATCATCGATGAACTGGAACGGCGGATGATCCCCGGTTTGCGCGCCAACCTCGCGACGCGCTTCCACTACACCCCCGCCGATTTCGGCCGCGATCTGAACGCGCATCTGGGCAGCGCATTCAGCCTGGAGCCGGTGCTGTGGCAATCGGCCTATTTCCGGGCGCACAACCGCGATGACGTCATCAGCAACCTCTATTTCGTGGGAGCGGGTACGCATCCGGGCGCGGGGATTCCGGGCGTGGTCGGCAGCGCGAAGGCCACGGCGAAGCTGATGCTGGAAACCGTATAGCCCTGTTGCCGACCGCCCTGACCTTGTCGAAGGGGCATTCTTCCTTCAAAGGCGCTGAAAGAAAAGAACAGGGCTTCGACAAGCTCAGCCCGGACGGATTTGGAGTATATGAACCGCCTCGCAGTCTATTGTGGCTCCGCCACCCCCGCCGATCCCGTCTATATCGAAACCGCGCGCTGTGTCGGGCGCGGACTGGCAGAGCGGGGGATCGGCGTCGTTTACGGTGGTGGCCGATTGGGCCTGATGGGTGCCGTTGCCGACAGCGCGCTGGCGGCGGGGGGCGAGGTGATCGGCGTGATTCCTGAGGCGCTGGTCGGCAGCGAGGTTGCGCACCGTGGCTGCAGTGAACTGCATGTCGTCCCCGGCATGCACGAACGCAAACGCATGTTCACCGACCTGTCGGACGGTTTCATCACCATACCCGGCGGCGTGGGCACCATGGATGAACTGTGGGAGGCGATCAGCTGGGCGCAGCTTGGCTATCATGCCAAACCGGTCGGCGTGCTGAACGCCGCGGGTTTCTATGACCAGCTGGTGGCGTTCAATCAGCACATGATCGAGGTCGGTTTTATCCGCCCGGCGCATGCCGGGATCATGATCGTCGATGCGGCGCTGGACGGATTGCTCACCAAGATGGCGGCGTATCGGCCGCACGCGCCAATTTTCGCCATGAAGGCGGATGACCTATGACCTCCCCTCCCCTTCAGGGGAGGGGCCGGGGGTGGGGACTGTCGACCTTGCGCAAGGTGGACAATTCCCACCCCAGCCCTTCCCCAGAAGGGGAGCGGCTAAATCGCGCCGCCCTTGTCGCCCATGCCCGCGAAAGTATCACACGCGGTTCCAAAAGCTTTGCCCTCGCGTCGCGTCTGTTTGATCGCACGACGCGCGAGCGGGTGTGGCTGCTCTATGGCTGGTGCCGGGCGTGCGACGATCTGGCCGATGGGCAGGATCATGGCGGGGCAATGGCCCGTGTCGCCGATCCGGCAGCGCGGCTGAACGAAATTCGCAGCAAGACGGCGGCCGCCTATGCGGGCCAATCGACGGGAGATGCTGCGTTCGACGGACTGTCGCAGCTCTTGGCGGAGGTTTCCGTTCCGCGCCGCTTTGCCGATGACGTGATCGCGGGCTTCGCGCTTGACGCTGCCGACTGGCGACCCGGCAGCGAGGCCGACCTGTTCCAATATTGCTATCATGTCGCGGGTGCGGTCGGGTGCATGATGGCCGTGGTGATGGGGGTTGCGGCCGACGACGACGATGTGCTCGACCGCGCCTGTGACCTTGGCCTGGCGTTTCAGCTTGCCAATATCGCGCGCGATATTGGCGAGGATGCGGCGGCGGGGCGCTGTTACCTGCCGGGCGAATGGCTGGCGGCGGCGGGCATTCCTCAGCACGCGGTGATGGCCCCAGAGCACCGGGCAGCACTGGCAGCGCTGGGACGGCGGCTGGCGGAACTGGCAGAGCGCCACGAGGCGAGCGCGCGGGCCGGGACGGCGGCCCTATCATTCCGATCGGCTTGGGCAGTGCAGGCCGCGGCAGGCATCTATGGCGATATCGCCCGCGAAGTGGCCGCACGCGGGACGGCGGCATGGGACGCGCGGATCGTGACGACGCGGGGGCAGAAGCTGGCACATCTGTGGACGGGTTGGCGCGCGGCGCGAGCACGGCACAATATAGCGGCAGAAGCCCGTGATCCCGGCCTGTGGCGGCGACCGCGGGCGAGTGGCGCGGCAGTATGAGCCTGCTCGAATGGATTGCCGCAGCGCTGGTGCTCACCAACGTCGCGCTGGTCGCGCGGCGCAGCCTGTGGAACTATCCCTTCGGGATCGCGGCGGTCAGCGTCTATGCCATCGTCTTTTATGACGCGCGGCTGTACAGCGACATGGTGCTGCAAGGATTTTTCCTGATCTTGAACATTTATGGCTGGTTGAACTGGGTGCGCGCCAAGGCCGACGACAGCGTGCCAGTGGCGTGGATGACGCAGGGCGCGCGGCTGGCGTGGGCGGGTGGTATCGTGCTTGCCTGGGCGCTGTGGAGCGGCGCGATGGCGCGGCTGACCGACGCTGCCGCACCCTTTGCCGACGGAGCCGTGGCGATCGTCAGCGTCGCGGCGCAGGCTTTGCTGGCCCGGCGCTGTGCCGAAAGCTGGTGGCTGTGGATTGCGGTCAACGTAATGGCGATCCCGCTTTTTGCCTCACGCGGCCTATATGTCACCGCTGCGGTCTATGCCGTGCTGCTGGGCATCGCCGTCGCGGGCCTGGCCGAATGGCGCCGTGCCGCGCGGGGAGAGACCGCATGACCCGGCACATCTGTCTTCATGGTGCGGAAAGCACGGGCAAATCGAGCCTCGCGCCCCGGCTGGCCGCCCGGCTTGGCGGAGTGGTGGTGCCCGAATATGGCCGCAGCTATTGCGAAGAACGCGGGATCGATATCGGCCGCGAAGATTTGCTGGCGATCATGGCCGGGCACCTTGATGCAACCCGCGCCGCCATGGCACAGACGCCCGACTGGCTGATTTCCGACACCGACCCGCTGATGACGCAGGCCTGGGCGATCATGCTGCTGGGCGAACGGCTGCCGACGATCGATGCGTGGCAGGGCACGGCCGATTTCTACGTCGTTCCCGCCCTTGACTTGCCATGGCAGGAGGATGGGACGCGGCTGTTCGGCAGCGCATCGGCGCGGCAGCAGTTCATGAATGTCGCCATTGCCGAGCTCGATCGCCGCGCGCTGCCCTGGGCATGGGTGAGCGGCGAGGGCGAAGCGCGGCTGGCGAATGCGCTGGCGGTGTTGCGAGCCGCAGGGATGGCGGAATAGGACCTGCCGGAAACTCCGGACCCGATTGTCCCAGAAATACGGAATTATCCCCGATATCCATCCCGCAAGTCGCGTTTCAGAACCTTGCCGATGGCGCTGCGGGGCAGTTCATCGACAGCGACAATAGCGGACAGCCGCTGGGTCTTGCCCACACGCGCGTTGCAGGCGGCGCGAACATCTTCGGCATCGCCGTCACGCAGCACGACGAAAGCGACCGGGGTTTCGCCCCACTCCTCGCTCGGCACGCCGACCACCGCCGCTTCCACGACGCGCGGGTCGGCCAGCAGAATCGCCTCCAGATCGCTGGGGAAGATGTTGAACCCGCCCGAGATGATCATGTCCTTTGCCCTGTCCATCAGAGTCAGGAAGCCGTCCCCGTCAAACCGGCCAATATCGCCGTGGCGGTAGAACAACCTGCCCTCGGCGTCGTGCCAGTGCATGGCGCTGGTTGCGTCAGGGCGGTTGTTATACCCCTTCATCATCGCCGGTGACCGTCCGACGATTTCGCCCACCGAACCGGGCGGCAATTCGCATCCATGCTCGTCAATCACGCGCATGTCATGGCCGGGCGCCGGTTGGCCCACGGTATGCAGCTTGTCCGGATATTTGTGCGCCTCGAGCAGGCAGACGCCGCCGCCTTCGGTCATTCCGTAAATCTCGACCAGCCCGCCGGGCCAGCGCGCCAGGACATCGGCCTTCAACGCCGCCGGAAAAGGGGCCGAAGTGCAATATTTCATGACGAAACTGCCAAGGTCGAAATCCGCAAAATCATCGAGCGCCATGATGCGGCGATACTGGACCGGCACCAGCATGCAGTTGGTCGCGCGTTCGCGTGCCGCCAGCTCCAGAAAGGCGCGGGCATCGAATTTGGGCATCAGCACGATCTTGCCCCCCGATCCCAGCGTGGGCAGAAAACTGGCCATGGTGGTATTGGAATAAAGCGGGGTGGACAGGATGGTGACCGCCGCCGGACCATAGGCGGGGATGCCGCGCCAGATATGTTGCCACCGCATCCCATGGCTGTGGACGATGCCCTTGGGCGTACCGGTGGTCCCGGAGGAATAGATGATGTTGAATTCGTCATCCGGACCGATGGCGACGGGTGCAGGCAGGGTTCCGGCCGGTGCCATCCAGCGGGGCAGCGCTTCCCCCGCGTCCGACCCGTCCATCGCAATGCGCTGCACCGCGCCTACGTCCTGCCCCGCCAGACTGGCTGCGGCAGCGGCGTCGAGGAACAGGTGCGCGGCGCCCGTATCGCGCACCATCGCCGCCATCTGGTCCCCTGTCGCGCTGGTGGTGATCAGCCCGGCGCAGGCCCCGGCGCGCAGGGCACCGATGATGACGGCAACCTGGGCGCAGGCGTTCAGGCCCGCAACGGCGACCCGGTCGCCCGAAACTAGCCCATCCACCTGAAGCCGGGCGGCAATGCGGTCGGCCTGGGCGTCGAGTTCGCGCCAGCCGAGCCGCTCGTGCGCGTCCGCAACCGCAATCGCATCACCGCGCACGGCCGCATGGGCGCGCACCAGATCGGACAGGGTTGCGAAATCACGGGCAAGCAAATCTTCGGCGCGGATCATGCCACCCGGCATACCAGCGCCCGGCGCAGACGCAAAGCCAATGCGCTGGTGGCTAGCGTCCGTTCCCGCTTTGCCTTGGCCCATGCGGATGACGGGGCGGGTGCGCGGCCATTGCCCCTGCTCCACCGCGCCGCCTTGACGATGGGTTTCCGTCCGCTACGCATGGCCCAACCATAAAAACATCGCGAGAGAGGCGAATCATGCATCCATGCGTTCACGCCGGGACCAATCCGGACAAGGCGGCTATCATTGTTGCCGAAACTGGCGAAACCATCAGCTATGGCGAGATGGAGACCGCATCGAACCGCGCGGCGCACCTGTTTCGCGCGCACGGCCTGGGGCATGAGGATGTCGTCGCCTTCATGCTGGACAATACGCCGCACTATTACGGGCTGGTGTGGGGCGCGCAGCGCGCCGGGCTGCGCTATGTCTGCATATCCTCGCGCCTGACGCAGGACGAGACGGACTATATTCTGGAAAATTCCGGCGCGCGGATGCTGGTCGTGTCGGCCAGCCTGGGAGAGGCTGCGCTGGTCCTGACGGCCGCGGTCGACCGCTTTGTGATGGACGGCGCGCTACCCGGTTTCGCATCGTGGGAGGATGCGGTCGCGGCCATGCCCGATACCCCGATCGCCGATGAGCGCGCGGGGACCGACATGCTCTATTCCTCCGGCACGACGGGGCGGCCCAAGGGGGTGCGTGTGCCTCTGCCCGCCGAACCCGCCATCGCCGCACCCAATGCGCTGGTCGCGCTGGCGTCAATGGTGTTCGGAATCAACGCGGACAGCATCTATCTGTCGCCCGCGCCGCTCTATCACGCCGCGCCGCTGCGCTGGTCGATGACCATTCACCGGCTGGGCGGGACGGTCGTTCTGATGAAGAAGTTCGATCCCGAAGCCGCGCTCGCCGCTATCGAGCGTTACCGCTGCAACAGCGCGCAGTTCGTGCCGACGCATTTCGTGCGGATGCTGAAATTGCCCGCCGATGTTCGCGCGCGGCATGATGTATCGTCAATGAAATGCGCGATCCACGCCGCGGCCCCCTGCCCCATTCCCGTGAAGGCGGCGATGATCGATTGGTGGGGACCGGTGCTGCTCGAATATTATGCGGGGTCGGAGGGCAACGGCATGACCTTTGCGAACAGCCACGACTGGCTGACGCATCAGGGCACGGTCGGCCGCCCGATCCTGGGCAAGCTGCACATCATGGGCGAGGACAACGAAACCGAGCTGCCCGTGCGACAGGAGGGAACGGTGTTTTTCGAAAGCGAGCAGACGTTCGAATATCATGATGATCCCGAAAAGACGAAGTCGAGCCGGAACAGCCAAGGCTGGTCGACGCTTGGCGATGTGGGCTGGGTGGACGAAGAGGGCTTTCTCTACCTCACCGACCGCAAGAGTTTCATGATCATTTCGGGCGGCGTGAATATCTATCCGCAGGAAATTGAAAATCATCTTGTCACGCACCCGCGCGTTGCCGACGTCGCCGTTGTTGGCGGCCCGCATGACGAGATGGGGGAAGAGGTGATTGCGGTAATCCAGCCCGCCGACATGGACGATGCGACTGACGAATTCCGCGCCGAGCTGATTGCCTATGCCCGCGAAAAGCTGTCGAGTGTCAAAATCCCCCGGCGCATCGACTTTCTGGAAGCGCTGCCGCGGCACGACACCGGCAAGCTCTATAAACGGCTGTTGCGCGACCAATATTGGGCAAAGGACGAGGTGGCACGATGATTGACCTTTATTACTGGCCTACTCCCAATGGGTGGAAGATCAGCATCGCGCTGGAGGAAATGGGCCTCGATTACCGCGTCCACCCCGTCAACATCGGCGCGGGCGACCAGTTCAAGCCAGAGTTTCTGGCGATCAGCCCGAACAACCGGATGCCCGCGATCGTCGACGATGACCCGCCCAAAGACTCTGGCGACGGAGGCGACCCGGTCAGCGTGTTCGAGACGGGCGCGATCCTGCTCTATCTGGCCGAAAAGACCGGCCAATATCTGCCCGCCGACCTGCGCGGACGGGTGCGGGTAACGGAATGGTTGATGTGGCAGATGGGCGGCCTTGGTCCCATGTTCGGGCAGGACGGGCATTTCAAACTCTATGCGCCCGAGAAAATCCCCTATGCGATCAATCGCTATGATGCCGAATGCAAACGCCTGCTGGGTGTGCTCGACCGCCAGCTGGCAAAGACCGGCGACTGTGTGGCGGGCGATTACAGCATCGCCGACATGGCGATCTTTCCATGGGTCGCCACCACCAAGGCGCGCGACATCGACCGCAGCGAATTTGCCCATGTAAATCGCTGGTTCGAGGCGCTGCGCGTCCGCCCGGCGGTGGAGCGCGGCATGGAACTGCACAAGGAATGGCGCAGCCAGGCCGCGCAGGACGATGCCAAGGCGCGCGAGATATTGTTCGGGATCAAGAAATAATGGCCGCCGCGCGCATCGAGTTTTTCTATGACCTGTCCAGTCCCTGGACCTGCCTTGCCTTTCACAATCTGGATGGGGTGACGGCGCGGACGGGGGCCAGCGTGCGGTTGCGCCCGATCCTGGTTGGCGGAGTGTTCAACGCGGTCAATCCGGCGGTCTATGCGGCGCGCGAGCAGGCGGACAACCGGCGGCTCCAGCACAGCTGGAAAGTGCTTAACGATTGGGCGGCGCTGGCCGGGGTGCCAATGAACTTTCCCTCGATCCATCATCCGGCCAAAAGCGTGAACGCCATGCGCTTTGCCTGCGCGCTGGAGGAAGATCAGGCGGCCCTGGCCGCCTTCACCCGCGCGGCGTTCGCAGCCTATTTCGACCGGCAGGAAAATCTGGACGACCCCGAAATGCTGGTCGCGGCAGCCAATGCCGCAGGGCTCGATGGTACGGCATTGCTGACCCACAGCGTCAGCGACCCGGTAAAGATGCGGCTGCGCGCCAATACCGACGAACTCCTCGAACGCGGCGGCTATGGCTCACCTACCATCTTCGTCGACGGGACCGACATGTATTTCGGCAACGATCAATTGCCGCTGGTGGAGGCGGCGCTTTCCAGACCAGTTTAGCACCCCGCACGTCCTAAGCTTGTCGAAGGGCTGCCCTTTCTTTTAACGGTAGAGAGAAAGGATAACCCTTCAACAAGCTCAGGGCAGACGGATAGGGAGAAGCTTTGTGACTGACCGCGTGACCATCACCATGCTGGAGGGCGGGATTGCCGATGTCCGGATGAACCGGCCCGACAAGATGAACGCACTCGACCCCGCGCAATGGGACGCGATTACGGGCGCGGTCGACCGGCTGAACGCCATGCCGGGACTGCGCGTCGTGGTCCTGTCGGGGGAGGGGCGGGCCTTTTGCGCGGGGCTCGATCTTGGCAGCATGGCGGGCGAGCGTGATCCCGGCACCAGCAGCAGCGGGCACAGCCTAGCCGATCGGACGCGCGGCATTGCCAATCATGCGCAATATGCCGCCTGGGGCTGGCGCGAGCTGCCGGTGCCGGTCATCGCGGCGGTGCACGGCGTGGCGTTTGGCGCGGGGTCGCAGATCATGGCGGGGGCGGACATTCGCATTGTCCATCCCGACACGCGGATCGCCATCATGGAGATGAAATGGGGGCTGGTCCCCGACGTGGCAGGCATGGCGCTGTGGCGCACGCAGGTCGCCGACGATGTGCTGCGCGAGATGATCTATACCAACCGGGCGTTTACCGGGACGGAGGCGAAAGCCATGGGCTTTGCCACCCATGTGTCTGACGATCCGCTGGCCCGTGCAATGGAACTGGCGCGCGAGATTGCGGACAAGAATCCGCATGCGGTGCGCGGCGCGAAGCGGCTGTGCAATCTGGCCGCGAGTGCGAGCGACGCCGCGCTGCTGCAGGCCGAAAGCGACGAACAGCTGAAGGTTATCCGGACACCCAATCAGATCGAGGCAGTGATGGCCGAAATGCAGAAACGCGCCCCCAATTTCGTCGATTGACGCGCCGAGCCCTGAATCTGCACCGTATGTGCTCCGGCGCAGGCCGGAGCGTTGGTTAGGCAACAAATATGCTGTCGGCCAAAGCTCCGGCCTGCGCCGGAGCACAGCGGTGTTTCGTCCCTGGCGCATGGTGCTTAAGGCGCGGTGCATCACACCCCGGCTTGCCATCCGCGCCGTGCGCGCTATAGCGCAGCCCAGTCCGGCCGTTGGGGCGTAGCCAAGCGGTAAGGCAGCGGTTTTTGGTACCGCCATGCGGAGGTTCGAATCCTCCCGCCCCAGCCAGCCGGACAATTGCCGGAAAAATGCAATTAGCGGGCGTTGCGGCGCTTAGAGCGGTTTGTGATCAAACCGACCCGCGACCCATATTTATCTCCGCCTGCCCTGAGCTTGTCGGACTTGAAGAGTCCGACAAGCTCAGGGCAGGCGAGTTAAGGGGAAATAGGGGTACGCATCGGTTTGATCGCAAACCGCTCTAGCGCCCCTGACTGCGCCAGCGTTTGACGACGCGGTCGAGGATTTCGGCCTCTCCGCCGGTTTCCTTCCACAACTGGCTGAACAAGGGATCGCTCGATGCCGGGCGCTTTTCTTCCTCCAGCGTGTCGAGATAGACGCGAATGGGGATCGACACACCCTCGCCGCAGATGATGCACTCGCGGTTGCGCAGCGCGGGGATGCTGTCGATGAAGCCGCGCGCGCCCTCTGGCATGGCCGCTTTCACGAAATGCTGGTCGCGTTCGTTGTTAAGCCGCATGGCGATGATGGTGCCGCACTGCGACAGCACGCCTTCGGCAAGGTCGGATGGGCGCTGGGTAATCAGGCCTAGCGAAACACCATATTTCCGGCCTTCCTTGGCAATACGTTCCAGAATCTTGCGGACTGCCTGACCTTGCCCCACGTCCTTGGCGGGGATGTAGCGGTGCGCTTCCTCGCACACCAGCAGGATGGGGCGCTGCGCCTCGCCGCGCGACCAGATGGCATAGTCGAAGGTCAGCCGGGCGAGCACCGCGACGACTACTGACGTGATGTCGCTGGGCACCCCAGACACATCGACGATCGAGATGGGGCGCCCATCGGCGGGCAGACGGAAAATTTTGGACACGAAGGACGCCATGGTGTCGGCGACCAGCATGCCGGAGAACATGAAGTTATAGCGCGGGTCAGCGCGCATTTCCTCGATCTTGCTTTTGATGCGCATGAAGGGCGCGGTCGATGTCGCCTTGTCGAGCTTGCCCATTTCGTTGGTCAGAATGGCGAGCAGGTCGGACAGGAGATAGGGCACCGGCGAATCGACGGTCAATTTGGTCATGCCCTCTGCCAGCCGGTTCTTCATCCGCGCGGCGAGCAGGCATTTGGCGAGCACGTCGCAGTCGCTTTGCCGGTCCTTGCCCTCCGACGTCACGAACACCTCGCAATGTTCGGCAAAGTTCATGAGCCAATAGGGCATGGCGAGGTTGTCGACGTCGAACAGCGCGCCAGTGCCCTTGAACGCGGCGGAATATTCGCCGTGCGGATCGATCATGACGATATGACCCTCGGGCGCGGCCTCGCAGATCTTGTGCAGGATCAGCGCGGCGCTGGTCGATTTCCCCGTACCAGTCGATCCCAGCAGGGCGAAATGCTTGCCCAGCATCGGGTCGATATACAGCGAACCGCGAATATCCTTGGTCGGATACACGGTGCCGATTTCGACATGCGGACGTTCATCGGCGGCATAGATTTGCTTGAGGTCGTTGGTCGTCGCGGCATAGACTTGGCTGCCGGGAACCGGGAAGCGCGTGACGCCCCGCCGAAAATTGAAGATGCGGCCCGTCAGCTTTTCCTCGTCGCCCTCGCCCAGAAAATCGACGGTCGCAACGATCAGGCTGCTTTCGCGGGGATGAAGCTGTTCCTCGCGGATGGAGGCCAGCAGCCATACCTGGCCCACGCGGATCTTGATCTGCGCGCCGACCTGGCCCGCCATCGCCACCGACTGGTCCGACGCGGCCGACAGCTTGGCAATTTGCTGGGCATCCAAGAGCAGTTTGGACGCCGACCCCGACACTTCGATCACTTCGCCGATCAGCAGTTCATCGCGGGAAAAGGTAACGGCCTCCGCCGCCGCTGACGACGGGGTCCCCAGCCGGATTTGCTGCGCGGGTACGGGGGTGCCCGCCGGTTGAAATCCGCTGCCCATGTCCACGTCGTTGATCCTTCCTGCGCCAAAGCCGGTTGACGGCAGGATTAGCGGCGGGATGGTAAAGAAATGGCTTACGCTTGTCGTTCAGGCCCGCTTGAACAGCCGTGACGCGGCATAGCCGAGCCCCACGGACAAAAGCACCGCGGCAATGCCATAGAGCAGCCCGTTGCGCTGCGCCGCAAGCGCCACGAAGCGTTCGAAGCCGGTCTTGCGAATTTCGACGTTGCGCGAAGCCACCGCGAGCACCCGTCCGTTCGAGATGAGATAGGTTTCGGCACGGTAGCTGCCCACCGGAACGCGTGCGGGGACGGGAATGCGGGCACGATAGAGCACGCCATCGCTGATCTCCACCGCGCGGCTGTTTTCAAAAAAGAGGCCGAGCCGGGTGTAAAGATCGACCAGCCCGCGTTCGAACCGGTCGAGCCGTTCGGGTTCATTGAACCCCACCGGCGACATCTGGAGATTGGCGAGTCCCAGTTCGTAAATGGCGGCGGTGCGTTCGTCGATCAGCTGCGCGATCGGACGCGACGACCCAATGGCGTAAAAGCCGGGCGCAGAGCGCAGCCGGATGCTGTCGGCGTTGAGCCAGACGCCCGCCACGCGCTGTTTTTCGCGCACCACGATGGGGCGGACCGGGCCTTTCAGCACGACGACAATGTCGGCGCGGTCGGAGGGGACGCGCTGGCCGGGATAAAGGATGGCTCCGAACAGCAGCAGTTCTTCGCCGGCAAAACTGTATTTGATGTCAATCGTCCGGCTCGACACGTCGGGCACCAGCCGGGGGTCCGCAGCGGCGGCCGGCACCGCGAGCAGTGCTGCCAGTCCGGCGATCAGTGCCAAAACCGTGCCCTTCATTGCACGCTGTAGATTTCGTCGGGCCGGAACCCGAGGCCCAGCGCCATGCGGAAGGCAACGAGCAGCACGATGGCGGCGAGCGCAAGGCGCAGCTTTTCGGGCGGCAAGGCCTGGGCAAAGCGCGCGCCGAACTGCGCCCCCACGACCCCGCCGACCAGCAGCAGCGCGGCAAGCACGATATCGACCGCGCGGGTCGTCACCGAATGAACGAGGGTGGTCCCCATCGTCACGAACAAAATCTGGAACAGCGAGGTGCCGACCACGACCTGCGTCCCCATGCCGAGCAGATAGAGCATGGCGGGGACCAGAATGAACCCGCCGCCGACGCCCAGCAGCATTGTCATGATGCCGGTCACTACCCCCAGCAGCAGCGGCGCGAGCGGCGAGATATAGAGGCCGGAGCGATAGAAGCGCCAGCGCAGCGGCAGGCTCGCCACCAGCGGGTGGTGCCGCCGTTTGCGCGCGGGCGGGGGCAACCCCTGACGCTGCGCCGCCATCGCGCCCCATGCCTCGCGCGCCATGAAACCGCCGACCGTACCGAGAAGGATGACATAGAGGAGCGCGATGACCGTATCGATCTGGCCCCACGCGCTCAAAAGTTCGAACAGGCCCGCGCCGAGCAAGGATCCGATCAGCCCGCCCGCGACCAGCACGCCGCCCATGCGCAGATCGACCCCGCCGCGTTCCAAATGCGCCAGCGCGCCCGAAACGCTGGCCCCCGTCACCTGCGTTGCCGCCGATGCCGCCGCGACCGTCGGGGGAATGCCATAGAAGATCAGGAGCGGCGTCGTCAGAAACCCGCCGCCAACCCCGAACATGCCCGAGAGGAACCCGACCCCGCCGCCGAGCAAAATGATGACCAGCACATTGACCGACAAATTGGCAACGGGAAGGTAAAGGTCCATCGATTCCGCCAGCTTGCACGGACGACTGCCCGCTCGCTTCCCGCCCTAGACCATTTTTGCGCACGTTGGAATCGCTGCGTCAGAAATCGGCGGTGATGGTCAGGGCGACGCCGCGGCCGGGCCTGGCGTTGCCCGCAACCCGTTCGCGCCAGTCGAGCGCTACCTGCGCGCCTTTGCCGATGCCCGGCAGGGTCAGGGTGGCCCGCGGGCCGGTGTCGAGGCGCGATGCACCGGGCTGGGCCGATGCCGCCGCCATCTGACCCAGCGACAGGCGAAAGCCGCGATGATCGGCCACTTGCCGCTCAACCACGGCGATACCGTCGGCGAAACCCGCCCGGGGCCCATAGTCGGCCACCCCAGCCTGGACATAGGCGGAGAGGCGGAAATCCTGCGGCAGCACGACATTGTCGACTCCGCCAGCGGCAAAGACCAACATGCTGTTCACGCTACCCGTGCCGACGCCGATGCGGCGTTCGGCATGGACATCGACCGGCAAAGTGCGGATCGGCCGGATCGCGACCCCCAATGCGACATCGCTGGTCCCGCCGCGCCCGGGCGTATCGGTGAGCCGGGCATAGGCGCGCAGCCGACGGCGCGGATCGACCACATATTCGATCCGCAGGGCTGTCTGGCTGCCCCCCAGCAGCGGACCGGCGGCGGGGGCAACGGATGGTGCCAGTGTCCCGCCGCCGCGCCACAGGCTCGCGAAGCTCAGCGACCAGCGGTCCGCGTGACCGGCCGGGCGCGGCATCAACGCCAGCGGCGGCACGGCCCTGGGCACAAAGGCTGTCCCTGCGGCAGGCACCGCAGCGGCAGTCTGCGACGCCGATGTTCCCGGCGCAAACTGTCCCAGCAGCGCCTGCCGCCAGTGAGAATGTTCCGAAGCCCCGATGCCCGCCAGCGCAGATCCATGATCGACGGCCGATCGTGCCGCAGAAAAGTTGCCGGACGCTAGTGGTCTGTAAGGACTTTGACGCATCAGCGCCGCGCCGCCCGGCGCGCGCTGGGCCTGCGCGAAAGTGTCGGGCTTGCCCGGCTGGGGTTGCCAATATGGCCGCGCGGGCGGGGGCGGCGGCCATGCGGGTGGTGGCACATTTGCGTCCCCCAGGCCATGCACCGCCAGACGCGCCACGATCCAGCATCCCAGCGTCAGTATCAAAAAGCGCGGCGCACCCGCACGCCAGACGGGAGAAGCGGGCAGGGGAATCATCGCCGCTCTGGCACTGCCGCGATCACCCCGATGGGCCGATGATCGGTCTTGTCCCACACCAGTTCGCGCGTGTGCAGCTGGCGCATATAAATGGCAAAGGCACGCCGCGCCGCCAGAATGTGGATGACGTTCCCAACAAAGGCGCGCGGCACGGCCAAGAGCCCCTGGCGCCAGCCATAAACCGATGCGCTAAAGACCATCCGCATTCCGAGCCGCCACGCCATCACCATGGCATTGACCATGAGGACCACCGCCAGCGCGCCTTCGACCGGCATGGCCTGCCACCACCCCACCAATGCTCCTGCCGCATCGATCCCGGTCAGAACCATCGCCAGATAGGCCGCCAGAATGACGCAGGCGGCCAACGGCGCGCGCCGGTCGCGCCACAGCATCCAGCGCAGCAATGCGGCACCGATAAGGCTTCGCGGGACAGCAGTGCCATTTTGCGTCGGGGCCAGGCCCGACCAGCTGAGCCGGTCCCAGCCCGCAAAGGCGATGCCCGCAACCCAGCGCGACTTTTGCCGCACACAAGCCTCCAGCGTTTCCGGAAACGCACTGCGTACGGCAATGCGCCGTCCATCCAGCCCCCGCGCCTCGACAAAATGGCACCAGGCACCAGCGGCGCCCAGCATGATGCCAACCTCATAATCCTCGGTCAGACTGTCGGCCTGGAATGGACCCTCTGCACGTTCCAGCGCGAGGAGGACGAGCGCGCGGCGGGAAAAGGCGCATCCCGTTCCGGCGGCGGGCAAACCGGCGCGCAGTGCCGCGCGCAGCGGAAGTTCCTTGCCATGCGCTTCGGCAAATTCATCGGCATAATGGGCCGCGATTAGCCCATCTTCGATGATCGGTTCGACGGGGATCTGGACCATCGCCCGGCCGGGCAGAGTGCGGCGGAACAAGGCGATCTCTTCGCCATGCACATGATCCTCGGCATCATGCAGGACGACGGCCGCAAATTCCGCGCGCTCGGCGCGTTCGTCGGCGCCCATCGCGCGCCAGATGCTGTTGAGATTGTCAGCCTTGCTGGTCGGCCCGGCACGCTCGCCAATGACCAGCCGCAGGCGGGGGTGGGCCGCCACCGCCGGGCTGATCGCGAACAGGGTCGCGGCGTCGTTGGGATAGCAGCCGACATAGATGCGAACATCCTCGTCCTGCCAGGCGTCGAGCATCGCGGCAATCGTGCCAGCCAGGACGGCGCTTTCGCGCCATGCCGGGACGAACACGGCGATCGGGCCGACGATGGGCATGGGGGCGGGCGGCGCGGGCGGGCGGCGGCGCATCAGCCATAAGAGGTCAAACGCCACATCTTCGGTTCCGAGGAGTGCGATACCCACCGCCGCCAACAGGACGAGTTCATACTGAACCGCCTGCATGATCGTTACAATATGTGCGGCCGCCAGCTCCACCAAGCCCCCATTGCCCCCAGTATCACGCCGATCGTACCAGCGCCGATCCGCTTGTGAAGCTTTTTTTTCAAGGACTTGGTTTACGCCGGGTTGTGAATAACGGCCCCTTTGCCTTGCCGCGCGCATGCGCCTATGACGCGCGCATCATGCTGGACGAGCGCATCCTGTTCCTTGATGGCGAGGCCATCGTCATCGACAAGCCCGCCGGTTTGCCGGTCGATGCGCCGCGCGACGGATCGCTCAGCCTGGAGAATCATCTTCAGTCTTTAACCTTTGGATTTCGGCGCTGGCCGGTAGCGGTGCACCGGCTGGACCGTGACACGTCCGGGTGCCTGCTGCTTGCCCGCAACCCCAAGGCGGCGGGCCGCTTTACCCGCGCGTTCGAGGATCGCGCCGTCGCGAAATCCTATCTTGCCATCATCGGCGGCGTGCCGGCGACGCGCAAGGGCACGATCGACCTGCCCCTGCGCAAAGTGTCGAGCGCGGAGCGTGGCTGGCGCATGGTCGGCGCAAAAGATGGCGAGCGGGGGGCGAAGGCCGCGGTATCGCATTGGACGGTGCTGGCGACGGCGGGAAACCGCGCGCTGATCCGCTTTCGCCCGGAGACGGGACGCACGCATCAACTGCGGGTCCATGCGCTGGAGGGGCTGGGCCATGCCATTGTCGGCGACCCCATCTATGGTGACGGACGCGGCGCGGCGCGTACGCTGCTCCATGCCGAACGGATCGAGCTGACGCGGGAGGGCAAGCCGCCCGTGTTGGCGACCGCGCCCTTTCCTGCGGACTTCGCCGCGCTGGGCTTTGCCGCGCCGGAGCCGGATGGTGGCTGACATTCCCGAAAGCGCGATCGGCGAACGCTTCCTCGCCGGATCAGGGCCGGGCGGCCAGAATGTCAACAAGGTCGCCACCACCTGCCAATTGCGCGTCGATATCTATGCGCTTGGCCTCGCACCCGATGCGTTTCGGCGGCTGAAGGCGCTGGCGGGCAGCAAGCTCACGACCGGCGGCGAGCTGGTCATTACCGCGCGCCGTTATCGCACGCAGGAGGCGAACCGTGCCGACGCCCGCGCCCGGCTGGATGACTTGGTGGAAGCGGCGCTGGTCCGTCCCGAACGCCGGATCAAGACCCGCCCGACCAAGGCGGCCAAGGCGCGGCGCGTGGATGCGAAGAAAGCCCGCAGCGCGGTGAAGGCCGGGCGGGGACGCGTGCAGGGCGATTAGGCGCCGGGCGAAAAGCGTGCCCGCATGATCGCAAAAACTATTGACCCTGAGCCTGCCGGAGCGCTGTCCTTTCTTTGGCCATATCAAAGACCAGAACGGCCGTAGGCGCTGCGCGCCCTCTTCGAGTCTGACAAGCTCAGGACAGGCAGAAATAAAGGGTGGCGGGTCGGTTTGACCACAAACGATTTTAAGGGTTGTGGGGATTCAATGCGAAAGTTTCCGTTTCGCCTTATTTCGTCATCCCCGCGCAGGCGGGGATCCATCTCCCGCGCTCTAAATTTCGACAGCAGGTGATGGATTCCCGCCTGCGCGGGAATGACGAACCGATGTTGACGCATTGAAAATCCCCACAGCCCTTCGACAGGCTCAGGGCAGACGAGGTGGGTTTATCGGTTGGGCTTCAAACCTTCGGCTTGGTCATTGGCTTGGCCGCCACCGGAGCAGCGGCCGCGCCCTCCAATGCGTCGAGCCGGGCCTTTAGCGCATCGGCCTCTGCCCGTGCCGTTGCGGCCATCTGTTTTACCGCCTCAAACTCTTCGCGGGTCACAAAATCCATGCGGCCGACCCATTCCTTGGCGCGTTCACGCATCGCGGCTTCCGCCTCGCGGCCTGCGCCCGCCACCGTGCCCGCCACACCATTCAGCACGCGGGCCAGGTCGTCGAAAAATCGGTTCTCACTCTGCATGATCTATATCCTTGGTCAATCGGACCCTTGCCTGGGGCTATAATTGGGTACGCGCAGCGGGCGCGACAAGGGTTTCGGCGTTGGGGTTCATCCGGTCGAATTGATAATTGAGGATCGCGGCGAAGCTGATCCACATCATATAGGGCACGAGCAGCCACGCCGCGGCACTGCGAATGCGGCCAAAGGCAAAGGCCGTGGCGATCGTGACCGCCAGCATGGCGAGGATGAGATAGAAAGCGGCCGTGATCTGATGCGCAGCGAAGAACAGCGGTGACCAACCGAGGTTGAGCACGAAGCCGAGCGCGAACAGCGCTAACGCCGTGCCGCGCCCCCTGGCCCCGCGCGCGTTCAGGATCATGGCGAGCGCCAGCCCCAGCATGGCATAGAGGACCGGCCATATCGTCCCGAACAGCCAGCCCGGCGGCATGATATCGGGGATTGCCAGCGCGTCGAACCAGCGGTTGCCGAACCCGCTGTTTGAGAGCAGGCCGGACAGACTGCCCAGCAGCACGGTCGCGGGTACGGTGACGAGGGCCCAGCGGAGGAAAGACATGCGCAGCTGGTCCGGGGTGGCAAGTTCGCTCATCGACGTCGGCAATCCTGAGGCTGGCGGAAAGTCCATGCCTGTTTCGGGGGATATGGCCGGGGCGTCAACCCACCCCCTTGGTCGCCGCGAGCAGAAATTCGACATTGCCCTCTGGCCCGGTGATCGGGCTGGTCAGCAGGGCAGTAGGCGTCCAGCCCTCGCCCGTCAGCCAGCGCTGTGCCGCGTCACACACGCGGGCATGGACCGCCGGGTCGCGCACCACCCCCTTTTTGCCGATCTCGTGCCGCTCCGCCTCGAACTGCGGTTTGACGAGCGCGATCAGCCGCGCGACGTCGCGGGCAAAGCCCATCGGGACTGGCAGTACCTTGGCCAGGCCGATGAAGCTGGCGTCACAGACGATCAGGTCGACCGGTTCGGGGACATGCGCCGGGGTCAGCACGCGGGCGCTGGTCTGTTCATGCACCACGACCCGCGTATCCTGGCGCAGTTTCCAGGCCAGCTGGTTGGTGCCCGAATCGACGGCATAAACGCGCGCCGCGCCGCGTGTCAGCAGCACGTCGGTAAAGCCCCCGGTCGAACTGCCCACGTCGATCGCGATTGCACCGCCCACATCCCAGCCGAGCGCGGTCAGCGCATGGTCAAGCTTGATCCCGCCGCGCGACACCCAGGGATGGTCGCGTCCCTTGACCGTCAGCGCCGTATCGGCGGGGAGCTGCTGGCCCGCCTTGTCCACCTTGCGGTCGCCGATGAACACCAGCCCCGCCAGGATCATCGCCTGTGCCCGTGCGCGGCTGTCGGCATGGCCCTGTTCGACGACCAGCTGGTCGGCGCGCACCTTGGTCATGGCCGCCGCGCCCGGTCGATCAGCAGCGATGGCGTCAAAATCTGGGGCAGCACTTCCGGCGCGTCGGCCCCCGGCGCATACCAGAGATAGAGGGGCAGGCTGTTGCGCCCCTGCGCCGCGAGCGCGCGGGTGATCGCGGGGTCGCCGCGTGTCCAGTCGCCGGTCAGTTGCACGACCCCCGCCTTGTTCAGCGCCGCCTGAACCTCGGCGCGGTCGATCGTCGTGCGTTCGTTGACCTTGCAGGTGATGCACCAGTCGGCAGTGAAATTGACGAATACCGGTTTGCCGGAGGCGCGGGCGGCGGCGAGTTTTTCCGCGCTATAGGCCTGAGCGGATGCAGCGGCCGACACGGGCGCTGGCCCGGCCGTCTGTTGCATCAGCAGCCATGCCAGCGCCAGCGCGGTCAGCCCCATGGGCAGTGCCATCCATTTGCGAAAACGCGCCATCCATGGCCCCGGCCGCGGCAACCGCTGGCGGAGCGCAGGGATGAAGGCGATGGCGACGAAGGGCAGGGCAAGCCCCAGCCCCAGCCCGCCAAAGATCGGCAGCGCGGCGGCGGCGGGCAGAGCCAGTGTTGCGCCCAGCGCCGCGCCCATGAACGGCCCGCTGCAAGGCGTTGCGACGAAGGCCGCGAGCGCGCCGGTGGCAAAGCCGCCCCGCACCCCGCCCGCCCGCGTCGCTGCCTGCCCCCCCCCGAATGAGGGTAGTTCGTAGAGGCCGAGCAGATTGGCGGTGATGGCGATGGCCAGCAGGAGGAGCACGAAGATACTGGCAGGATGTTGCAGCTGAAATGCCCAGCCGACCTCTGCACCGCCCGCGCGCAGCGCCAGCAGCACGCCGCCCAGCAGCAGGGCCACCGCCACCGCGCCCACGAGATAGGCCAGCGCCTCTGCCCTCGCCGCGCGCGCATCGCCCCCGGCGCGCGCCAGACTGAGCGCTTTCAAGCTCAGGATCGGAAAGACGCACGGCATGAGGTTGAGGAACAGCCCGCCCAGAACCGCGCCGCCCAGCGCCCAGCCAAGCAGCCGCCAGTCGGTCGCTCCACCCGTTGCAATGGGTTTTCCAGCCGCCGGGACCGTACCCGGTTCCAGCCGCATCTCCAGCCCCACCGCCGACGCACCCGCACCGCTTAGCCGCAGCAGCGCGTCGGCCGCACCGCTGGCGTCGCCCTTGGCCCGCACCTCTGCCACCAGCCAGTCGCCGTTCCGGCTGAACCGCTGCGGCGCGCCATAATCTGCCATCCCCCGCGTCGCGAGAAAGAGGTGGGGGTCGGGAACGGGCATCGTAGCGGGGATCGGAATGGCGATGCGCAGCGTTTTGCCCCGGCGTTCCCACCGCCCCTGACGGTCGAGCGAGGGCGGCAGTGCGGCGCGCCACGCGTCGAAGCGGGCATCACCCGATGCCGCCGCGCCGTCCCCCGCCGTCAATCGTACCGCGACCAGCGCGCTTTCGGGAACGCAGATGGTGTCGGTACAGGCCAGCCACCGCGCCCGCCCGCTGAGGCTGAGGTCGGTGCCGGGGGCGACGCCGCCCGCCACTGTCACCCTTGCCAGCAGGGCATAGGGGGCCTTGTAGACATGGTTCATCAGGCCAAAGAGCGTCAGCGGTTCGGGCACCGGATAGCGGAGCGGATCGACCGTCACGCCGTCGGGCAAGTCCCATTCGACCTCCATCCCGAACCCGGCATCACCGCCATTTTTCCAATAGCCGTGCCAGCCCGGCGCAGGCGTCATGAACAGCGCCAGCGTGGTCGCTCCCCCCGGCGCGGGCGCGACATGTTCGGCGATCAGCTGTGCCCGGATATTGGTCGGCGCCTGCGCCAGCACGGGCATGGACAGGGCCGCCGCGATCCACGTCAGCATGAGGCGCAGGAGCAAGGATGGACGGGTCGCGGTCATGGGCGTTGAACCCTTGCCCTATAGCCGAGTTTGCCGCAGGGAATAGTCCTTAGCCGCCTTCTTCGTCATTCCCGCGCAGGCGGGTCGCCATCGTCAGGAATCCGAACCATGAAGCCACTGCCCGGTCGCCCCGCGTCAATCGGGAGATGGATTTCGGTCTGCGCGGGAATGACGAGGGGGCTTGGCGCATTGCTGGCCATGGCCTTTGCTGGCCCCGCCGCTGCCCAGTCGCAGCCAGCCCCCAAATTGCTGGTCGTCATTTCGGTCGATCAGCTTTCCAGCGACATCTTCACTGAATATCGCGGTCTTGTGACCGGGGGCCTGGCGCGGATGGCCGGGGGCGTGGTGTTCCCGGCGGGCTATCAGGCGCATGCCGCGACCGAAACCTGCCCCGGTCATTCGGTTATCCTGACCGGCAGCCACCCGGCGCGCACCGGGGTCATCGCCAACAACTGGTTCGACCTGACCCTGCCGCGCGACGACAAGCGGGTTTATTGCGCCGAAGACCCGGCGGTCCCCGGCACGGCGTCGGGCGCGGGCAAATATGCCGCCTCTGGCCAATATCTGCTCATGCCGACGCTGGGCGAGCGGATGAAGGCCGCCAGTCCCGCCGCGCGCGTCGTGGCGGTTGCGGGCAAAGACCGCGCGGCGATCATGATGGCGGGCAAGGGCGCGGACGAAACGCTGTGGCTCGTGCCGGGCGGGCTGGCCACCTATCGCGACAGCGCCATGTCACCCATGGCGCGCCAGGCCTCTACGGCCATCGCAGCGGCGATTGCGGCGGACAGCGCGCCGCTCAATCTGCCGGTCCAATGCGCCGCCCGCGACATCGCCATTGCGCTGCCGCAGGGCGGGACGGTGGGGACCGGCCGCTTTGCCCGCGCAGGCGGCAATTTCCGCGGCTTCCTGGCCTCACCACAGGCGGACGGCGCGGTCCTGGCCGCCGCCGCCGCGCTGCGCGCCGATCGCAAGCTGGGCGAGGGGGCGGCGACCGACCTGTTGATCGTCGGCCTGTCCGCGACCGATTATGTCGGTCACAGCTTTGGCACCGAAGGCGCGGAAATGTGTCAGCAGATTTTGTCGCTGGACCGCGACCTTGGCGACTTTTTCGCGCGGCTCGATGCGACGGGCATCGACTATGCCGCGGTGCTGACCGCCGATCATGGCGGCCACGACTTGCCCGAACGGCTGATCCAGAACGCCATTCCGGCGGAACGCGTCGATCCCGCGCTTGCGCCATCGGCGCTTGGCGCGGCGGTGGCGGCCAAGCTGGGTCTGCCCGAACCCCTGCTCTATGGCGATGCGCCGTTCGGCGATTATTATCTGTCAAAGGCGCTGACCCCGGCGCAGCGCAGCGCCGCGCTGGCCGAGGTGCGCGCCCGCCTGCTGGCGCATCGTCAGGTCGAGGCGGTGTTCACCGCCGACGAACTTGCAGCCCACCCCATGCCCCGCCGCTCGCCCGAATTGTGGAGCGTGAAAGACCGGATGCGCGCGAGTTTTCATGCGGCCCGTTCCGGCGATCTTGTGCTCGCGCTAAAGCCCCGGGTGACGCCTATCGCCGAAACCGGCGTTGGCTATGTCGCGACGCACGGATCGGCCTGGGATTATGACCGCCGCGTGCCGATGCTGTTCTGGCGCAAGGGAATAGTGGGGTTTGAGCAGCCGAACCCCGTGCTGGTGGCGGACATTCTGCCGACGCTCGCCGCGTTGATCGCCCTGCCGGTCGATACCGCCGCCATCGATGGCCGCTGTCTCGATCTGGTCAGCGGACCGGCAACCAGTTGCCCCTGACCGCCGCATCGACTAACGCGCCGCCATGGCGACAGATTTGAAAGACTTCCCCGGCGGGCTCCTGCTGGTCGGCTGCGGCAATATGGCGGGGGCAATGCTCGCGCGCTGGGTGGCGGCCGGGCTCGACCCCAAGGGCATCAGCGTGATTGATCCCGCTCCGGCCGCATTGCCCGAGGGCAGCGCACAGTTCGCTACAGTGGCCGACTGGCGCGACGCGGGCGGTGCGGCGGCGTGGGTCATGCTGGGCATCAAGCCGCAGCAGTTGGGCGACATTGCCGCCGACCTTCAACCCATGGTCGGCGCGGACACGCGGCTGATGTCGATCCTCGCCGGGGTGCCACTCGCCGATCTTGCCGAGCGGTTCCCGGCGGCGCGGGCGCATATCCGTGTCCTGCCGAACCTGCCCGCGCGAATCGGGGCCGGAGTGGTGGCGGTGGCGAGCAGCGGCACCGACGCGGCTGACGACGACGCCATCACGGCGCTGCTGACCCCGCTGGGCCACATTTTCCGCATGGCGGACGACAGCCAGATGGATCTCGTCACCGCTTTTACCGGCAGCGGCCCTGCCTTCATCCTCCGGCTGATCGAGGCTTATGCGGCGGCGGGCGAGCGGTTGGGGTTCACGCCGGACGATGCCCTGACGCTGGCGTCGGCAACCTTTGGCGGCGCGACGGCGTGGCTCGACAGCAGCGGGGAAACCCCGACGGCGCTGGTCAGCAAGGTGGCAAGCAAGGGCGGGACGACACAGGCCGGGCTTGACGTGCTCGACGCCGAGGGACGTCTGGTAACACTGATGACCGAAGTGCTGCGCGCAGCGCGCGACCGTGGCCGCGAACTGGCAGAGATCGCGCGGGGGTAAAGGCCGCGAGCACGCCAGCGGGGCTGTCAGTCGGCGGCCGGTTGACGAATGGCATCCTGCCATATTGGTATCGTCACCGTCTGGACAGCCGCAATCTGCACCGCTAGGCGCGGCGCGACCCAGCAGGAAATCCCCATGACCTTTATCCAGCAATTGCTGATCGCCGTGATTCAGGGGATTACCGAATTTCTGCCCATTTCCTCATCGGGCCACCTGATCCTGATCCCCAAGCTGACCGCGTTGCCGGATCAGGGGCCGCTGATCGATGTGGCCGTGCATATCGGGTCGCTGCTGGCCATCATCATCTATTTCTGGCGCGACGTGCGCGGGCTGGCCACTGGCGGGCTGGCCACCGTCGGCATCGGCCGAAATCCGGTGCAGCGCAATCTGTTCCTGTGGATCGTGATCGGGACGATTCCGGCGGTGGCACTGGGTTTTTTCCTGAAAAGCAACAACATGCTCGATGGTTTTCGCTCGACCCATCTCGTCGCGGTCAACCTGATCATTTATGGCATATTGCTGGGGCTTGCCGACCGTTTCGGGCGCGAGGTGCGATCCTATGAGGATATGACGCTGCGCCATTCGATCATCATCGGCGCGGCGCAGGCGCTGGCTCTGATCCCCGGCACCAGCCGGTCGGGCGTGACGATGACGGCGGCGCGCTTTCTGGGTTACAAACGGGTGGAGGCGGCGCGCTTTTCCTTTTTGCTGTCCATCCCCGCGGTTGCTGGCGCGGGCACGCTCGCCGCGCTCGAACTCGCCGATGCCACCGCGCAGATGCAATGGGATGCGCTGATCACGGGCGCGCTGACCTTTGTCGCCGCCTTTGCGACCATGGCGTTTCTGATGAATTTCCTGCGCAAGGCGACGATGATGGTGTTCGTTGTCTATCGCGTGCTGCTGGGCGTCATCCTGCTCGCCTTTTTCTGACCGGCACCGCCCCTTCCCAATCCCGTCGGTGCGCGGGACACACCGAAAGCCCGGCCAGCGGATGCTGCCGGGGGAGGAGGGGAAGGATGACCGGCGCGGTTTTGCCGCATTTCGTGCCCGGACTCGACGACTGGTAATCGCCGTTACGTCAAACAAGCGTCGAGATTTGCTGCCGCTGGCCATGGTCCTGTTCCAGCAAGAGATGCGACGAAACAGAAAGTTGCATGTTGCGGACCATGTCTTGCGAACGTTCGGCTGTGTGCCGGGACGCCCGCGCCGATCATCTCCCCCGCGATCCCGCCTCTTGCGAGGCACGATCCGGGGAAAGCCCCATCCTCTGCTCTGGCCAGATGTTGCGAACCCAAGGGGGGGATATGCTATTCGCGGCGCTGCAGGAAAGCATTTTGTGGACGCTAGGGGCTGTTGAGATTCACCGGGAGTTGATGACAGCAGAGCAGAGGTTGATCA
>ERZ1066121.457-NODE-457-length-37520-cov-9.360310_pt1 | contig 37520 bp, 27 predicted proteins | sample MGYA00382768_ERZ1066121 | MGnify/ENA primary metagenome ERZ1066121 (study PRJEB33369, sample SAMEA5778351) | biofilm metagenome | biome: Industrial cooling water; feature: Water cooling tower basin; material: Biofilm | place: United Arab Emirates | collected...
TTCCCTCTTGAGGAGCACGGCGTATCCAGGATTCCACGAAGCGTCCGCCCCGGGTCAATCGACAGATCCGGATCAGCCCCGTCCGCGTGATTGCGGCCGACGGCAGTCAGTTGGGCATCATGGAAGTTGATGCGGCGCTTGCGCGCGCGGTGGAAGAAGGGCTCGACCTCGTGGAGGTTGCGGCCGCTGCCCGTCCGCCCGTGGTCCGCATCATGGATTACGGCAAGTTCAAGTTCGAGTCGGCGAAGCAGGCACGGTTGGCGAAGAAGAAGCAGCACGTCATCCAGCTCAAGGAGGTCAAGTACCGTCCGGGCATTGACGAGCATGACTTCGCCACCAAGACGCGGAACGCCAGGCGGTTCATTCAGGATGGCAACAAGGTCAAGGTCACGCTGATGTTCCGTGGCCGACAGATCACGCACCCGGAACTCGGGCGCGCGGTTGTGGATCGGGTCGCGGCCGATTTGGCGGATGTCGCCAAGGTCGAAAGCGCCCCGCTGATGGAAGGACGATCCCTCACGATGATTCTCGCGCCGAAGTAAGGCGCAGTTCGTCGATCACCGCGAATCGGTTCGCCGGTTCGCCACCTGCAGCAAGCGAGCGAGCAGCAATGCCGAAGATGAAGACCCACAGCGGCGCCAAGAAGCGCTTCTCCGTGACGGGTTCGGGGAAGGTGCGGCGCCTGAAGGCGTACAAGAGCCACATCCTCACGAAGAAGGATCCCAAGCGCAAGCGTGGCCTGCGTCGTCCCGCCATCGTCGAGACGAACGGCGAAGTGAAGCGGATCAAGCGTCTCATTCTTGCCTGAGGAAATCACCGCATGCCTCGCGTCAAGTCCAACGTCGTGCGCCTCAAGCGCAAGAAGCAGGTCCTCAAGGCCGCCCGTGGTGCGTTTGGTGGCCGCAGCAAGCTGTGGAAGGCCGCCAAGGAAACCGTCGAGCGCGGCTGGCGCTACGCGTATCGCGATCGCAAGAATCGCAAGCGCGAGTTCCGTCGCCTCTGGATCGTCCGCATCAACGCGGCCGCCCACCTGAGCGGACTCAACTACAGCTCGTTCATCAACGGGCTCGCCAAGGCCGGCATCGAGATCGACCGCAAGAACCTCGCGGACATCGCCGTGCGCGATCCGCAGGCCTTTGCGTCGCTCGCTGAGCAGGCACGCGCCGCGCTGCAGTCGCAGGCCGCCTGAGGTCCGATTCGTTGCACGGGCGGCTCCTGCGCGATCTCGCGTAGGGCCGCCCGTTGCCGTCCCCGGCCTCGTGGCCGCGGGGCACTCCTCCATTCCTTGGTGCACTCGTGACCGACGTCACCCTTGACGCGTTCCTGGCGGCCTGCCGACAGCTCGCCGAGGACGCGCCCGCGCGCATCGATCAGGCCGCCACGCCGGCGGAGTTCGCCGACGTGCGGACGCAACTCGTGGGGCGCAAGCAGGGACGCCTCGCCGATCTCATGACGCAGCTCGCCACGCTGCCGCCCGAGGCGCGACGTGAGGCCGGGCGTGCGATCAACGACGTGAAGGCCGATATCGAACGGCGTCTCGATGAACGGGAAGCCGCCGTCGCTGCGGCCGCTCGGAGCGCGACGGCCATCGACGCCTCGATGCCCGCGCGACGGCGCTGGCAGGGATCGCTGCATCCGGTCACGCTCGTCATCGATGAAATCGCCGACATCTTCCGCGAACTCGGCTTCACGATTGCGCTCGGACCCGAGGCGGAAACCGAGTTCTACAACTTCACTGCACTCAACTTCCCGGCCGATCATCCGGCCATGGAGTTGCACGACACGCTCTACCTCGGCAACGACACCTTGCTGCGCACGCACACGTCACCGGTGCAGGTGCGCACGCTGCAGCAGTACGCGCCCCCCGTGCGCGTGCTCGCGCCAGGCAACGTGTACCGTCGCGATTTCTTCGACGCAACGCACGCACCCGCGTTCATGCAGCTCGAGGGGCTGGCCATTGACGAAGGCATTTCGTTCGTCGACCTCAAGGCCACGCTCTCCGAGTTCGCGCGACGCTTCTACGGCGGCACGCGTCGCGTACGCTTCGGTCCGTCCTACTTCCCGTTCGTCGAGCCCGGCGCACAAATGGACGTCGAAGTGAACCTCGGCGATGGCAAGGGCACGCGGTGGGTCGAGATTCTTGGCTGCGGCATGGTGCACCCGAATGTGCTCGAGGCGGCAGGCATCGATAGCGAACGCTACACCGGCTGGGCGTTCGGCATGGGGCCGGCGCGCATCGCGATGTCGCGTCACGGTATTCCCGACATCCGCATCCTGTACGATTCGGATGTCCGTTTTCTGGAGCAGTTCGCCCGATGATCGTCTCGCACGAGTGGCTCCGCGGCTTCGTGCCGCATGACCTGTCCGCCGCCGAAGTGGGCGAAGCACTCAGCCGTCACTGCGTCACGCTCGACGGCATCGAAGCGCTGCGCGCGGACCTGGCACCGTTCGTCGTCGGCCTCGTCGTCGAAGCCGGCCCGCACCCCGACTCCGACCATCTGTCCGTCACCAAGGTCGACGACGGATCGGGCGAACTGCTCGATGTGGTGTGTGGTGCGCCGAACGTGACGGCGGGACACAAGTATCCCTTCGCACGCACTGGCACCACGATGCCCGGTGGACTGGTCATCGCGCGACGCAAGATTCGCGGCGCGACGTCCAATGGCATGCTCTGCTCGGCGCGTGAACTCGGGCTTGGCGAGGAGCACGATGGCATCCTCACGCTCGACACCGACGCCGCGCCTGGCACGCCGTTGCTCGAGGTGCTGCCCGTGGGTGATGCGCGGCTCGATCTCGATGTGCTCCCCAACCGGCCCGATCTCCTGTCGCATCTCGGCGTGGCGCGCGAAGTCAGTGCGCTCACGGGTGTCGCCATGCAGATGCCGGCCGAGCTGCCTGCGCTTCCCACGGCCGACGCGGTGGGCGCCTCGGTCGCGGGCGCGACCGAAGCCAGCGGTGACGGGGTCCACGTGGCCATCGCGGATACGTCGGCATGTCCACGCTACATCGGCGTGGTCATTCGTGATGTGCAGGTCGGTCCGAGTCCCGCGTGGCTGGTGGAACGGCTCAGCGCCATTGGCGCGCGCAGCATCAACAACGTGGTCGACGCCACCAACTACGTGCTCCACGGCCTTGGTCAGCCGGTGCACGCCTTCGATCTCGATCGTCTCGCGGGGCAGCGCATCGAGGTGCGCGCGACGCGTGCGGGCGAATCGCTCGTCACGCTCGACGGCGTCACGCGAATGGTGCCGGAGGGCACAACGGTCATCTGCGACGGTGAGCGCCCAACCGCGCTCGCCGGCGTCATGGGCGGACGCGACAGCGAAGTGACCGATGCCACGCGCCATCTCCTGCTCGAAGTGGCCTGGTTCGATCCGAAGTTCGTGCGGCGCGTGCGACGCGCCGTGCAGTTGTCCACCGATGCGAGCTACCGCTTCGAGCGAGGCGTCGATGCCGGCTTCACGGGCAAGGCGGCCGGGTATGCGGCTGCGTTGATCGCGGCCGTGGCGGGTGGACGCATCACGGCTGTGCTCGATGTGGGGGCCGCCCCCGCCGCGGCGCCCGCGGTGCGCGTGCGCGCGTCGCGTGTGGCCCATCTGCTCGGTGCGCCCATCGCACGCACCGAGATCGAGCGCACGCTCTCCGCCATCGGTTGCACGCTCGCCGCGCAGGATGGCGACGCCTGGCTCGTCACGCCGCCGTCGTGGCGTCGCGATCTGGGGCTCGAGGTGGATCTCATCGAGGAAGTCGCGCGCCTGATCGGCTTCGATGCACTGCCCAACACGGTGCAGCCGTTCCGTCCCGGCACCGTGCCCGATCACGCGCTGCACGTGCTCGGTCGCCGCGTGCGCGACGTGTGTGTCACGCACGGCCTCGCCGAGACGCGTCCGATGCCGTTTGTAGCCGCGGCGAGCGATGAATCGTTGCGCGTGCGTAATCCGCTCGCCGACGACGAACCGTATCTCCGGGAGTCGCTGCTCACCACCCTGGGCGCGCGCGCGGAGTACAACTTGTCGCGCATGCAGGGCAACGTGCGGCTCTTCGAAGTGGGTGCGGCGTTCGTGCCAACCGGCGACCGGTTGCCGCGCGAAGAGATTCGTGTCGCGGCGCTGCTCATGGGGGCTGCGCGGCCACCGCACTTCACCGAGCCCGAGCCGCCCGCGTACGATGCGTGGGATGCCAAGGCGCTGGCCGAGGCCATCGCCTCGGCGGCGGCACCCGGCGCGGATGTTGTGCTCGTGCCCGATGCGGACGGCAGCGCGCGCTGGCACATTCAAGTGCAGGGAGAGACGCGCGGTGAGGTGCGCGAACTCGCGATCGAGCGGCCCGTCTGGTCGAGTCCGGCGTGGGGGATCGAGTTCACGCTCGGCGTGATGCGCTCCGACGATGTGGCCCCCGCCGGAACGCACGCGCACGTCACCGAGGTGACGCGTGTCCCGCCGGCGCACGCGGCCGTGCGCTTCGCGCCGCTCCCCACGTTTCCGGCGGCCAGCGTCGATCTCGCGCTGCTGGTTCCGGTGGACATGCACGCCGCGCGCGTCGAGGCGGTGCTGCGTGAGAGCGCGGGCGAGTTGCTCGAGGCGCTCGACCTGTTCGACGAGTTCCGCGGCGACGGCGTACCGGCGGGCTACCGCTCGCTCGCCTGGCGCTTGACGTTCCGTCACCCGGAGCGCACGCTGCGGGACAAGGAGATCGAAGGCCGGCGTGCCGGCCTCCTCAAGACCCTCGACCGGGAGCTCGGTGTTCGACCCCGCACCGCGTGAAACCCTCGGCCGGATGGCGCTCGCGGAACTCGAGAGCGTCATCCGGAACGTGACCGATCAACTCGTGGTCTTCCGTCGCCGCGCGCTGGCGGCGGAAGCGCAGGCGCGCGAGCAGCAGGCGACGGTGCAGGCGTTGCGTGAGGCGGTCGATCGCGCACGCCGCGAGGCGGAGGGATCGTCGGAGTTGCGACGTGCGTTGCAGGTCGCGCAGGACGAGGCCGCGCGCGTGGGTGGGCTCGAGGCCGCGCTGCGCGAGGCGCGGGAGGCCGCAGGTCGCGTGGAGGAACTGGAGGCAGCGCTCGCGGCGGTGTCCCGCGAGCCGGTACAGGGGGCGGGGGCCGCGACGGCGTCTGGCGAGCCCGCAGGCGTCGACAAACGTTCCGCCGCCGAACTGCTCGCCGAAAATGCCGCCTTGCGTGATGCGCTGCGTGAGGCGCTTGAGCGCACCCGCGTGATCAGCGATCGCGTCCGCTTTCTGCGACAGCAGATCGATCAGGGAGGAGAGCGCTGATGGACCGTCGCAACGTCGTCAAGGTGCGCATCGTGGGCGAGGAGTACACGCTCCGCACCGAGGCCAGCGAGTCGCGAACGCGTGCGGTCGCCGAACACGTCGACCGGGTCGTGCGCACGATCCTCGACAGCGGGGCCGTCGTGGAGACGCACAAGGCGGCGATCCTGGCCGCGCTGCAGATCACCGATGAACTGTTCACGGAACGGGGCGACGCCGAGTCCCTCGCCGAGGCGCTCAGGACGTTGGCGGGCGACCTGCGCCCGCTGTTGCCGCCGGCCAAGCGCGGCGACGACGCGGGCGGTTGATCCCGTCCCGTAGCGGCCCGTCCCCGATCGGCTGACGCGCTGGCACCAAGGTTGCGGCGGCCCAATCGGACCCGTACGTTCAGCGGGTGCTCAATAGGTTGCGCGACCACCCGCGGCAACCGAGACGTGGCTTCGATCCCGCGAGCGATCGCGGTGGGATGCATAGATCATGGACAGCCTTCCGGTGCCCGCGCTCCTTGGCGCGATCGCTGCGGTCGTCGGTGTGCTTGCCTTCGTCTTCGGACGACGTGCGGGTGTCGCCGGTGAACGAGAGCAGCAGGTGCGGTCGCGCACGACCGCTGAAGAAACCGCGACGCGTCTGCTCGACGAGGCGCGACGTGAGGCCGAAACCATCCGCAAGAGCGCGGTGGTGGCTGGCAAGGAAGAACTCATTCAGCTTCGTGAAGAGTTCGAGGCCGAAGTACGTGGTCGGCGCGGGGAGCTGGAGCGCGAGGAGCGTCGTGTGCAGGATCGCGAGGATCAGCTCGCGCGCCGCGCCGAAGGACTGGACGGCCGCGAGCGTGAACTGGCGGCCCGCAGCGCGTCACTCGACGATCGGGACGGTCGGATCGCCGGCCGTGAAGCCGACGCGGAGCGTCTGGTCGGTGAGCAGCAGCGTCGTCTGGAGCAGCTGGCCGGACTGACCGCCGACGATGCCAAGGCCGAGCTCGTGCGCCGCATGGAAGACGCCGCGCTCGCCGACGCCGCCAGTCGGTTGCGCGAGATTCGCGAATCGGCGCGCCGCAACGCCGATCGCGAAGCCCGCAAGATCGTGGCGCTCGCCGTCCAGCGCGTCGCCGCCGAGACCACCGCCGAGACGACGGTGAGCGCGGTCGCGCTCCCGAACGACGAAATGAAGGGACGCATCATCGGTCGCGAAGGGCGCAACATCCGCGCCTTCGAACTCGCGACGGGCGTGGACGTCATCATCGACGACACGCCGGACACGGTGGTCGTCTCGTGCTTCGATCCGGTGCGGCGCGAGACGGCCCGGCTGGCCCTCGAGAAGCTTGTGAGCGACGGGCGTATTCATCCCGGGCGCATCGAGGAAGTGGTGGCGAAGGCGCGCGCCGAAGTGGACGTGCAGATCGTGGAAACCGGCGAGCGCGCGGCGTACGAAGTGGGGGTCGCCGGCCTGCACCCCGAGCTGCTTCGGCTCATCGGTCGCATGCGGTGGCGCACGAGCTACGGCCAGAACATTCTGGCGCACAGCAAGGAAGTGGCGTGGCTGGCGGGCATGATGGCCGCCGAACTCGGACTCGATGTCGCCACGGCCAAGCGCGGCGCGCTGTTGCACGACATCGGCAAGGTGCTCACGCATGAGCACGAGGGCACGCACGTGCAGCTGGGCGTCGAAGTCGCCACGAAGTACGGCGAGAATCCGATCGTCGTGAACTGCATCGCGGCCCACCACGACGATGTGCCGCACGAGAGCGAGGTGTCGGTCCTCGTGCAGGCGGCCGATGCGATCAGCGGCTCGCGCCCCGGCGCGCGTCGCGAAGCGTTCGAGACGTACGTGAAGCGTCTCGAAGGGCTGGAGAAGATCGCCTCCAGCTACCGCGGCGTGGATCGCGTCTTCGCGATTCAGGCGGGGCGCGAAGTGCGCGTGGTCGTCACGCCTGATCAGGTGGACGACGTGCGGGCGACGGCGCTCTCCGAGGAGATCGCGCGCCGCATCGAGAGCGAACTGCAATACCCGGGGCAGATCAAGGTGGTCGTGATCCGAGAGACACGGGCGGTGGATTTTGCCCGCTGAACGCATCGATGGCGTCGCGATCGCGGCGCAGATTCGCGCCGAGGTTGCGCGCGACACGGCGGCGTTGGCGAGCGCCGGCGTCACGCCCGGGTTGTCGGTGGTGCTCGTGGGCGACGATCCGGCGAGCGCGGTCTATGTCGCGAACAAGGAGAAGTTCGCGCGCGAAGTCGGCATGCGCGGCGAGACGCTCCGACTGCCCGCCGAGACCACGCAGCCCGAGCTGCTCACGCTCGTTGAGCGCCTCAATGCGGATGCGCGCGTCCACGGGATTCTCGTGCAGATGCCGTTGCCGCCCCACATCGATCCCGACATGGTCATTCGCACGATCGATCCGCGCAAGGACGTCGACGGGTTTCATCCGGTCAACGTGGGCAAGATGCTGATCGGCCACACCGATGGCTTTCTGCCATGCACGCCGGCCGGTGTCATCGAGTTGCTGGTGCGCTCCGGCGTCGAGACGCGTGGTGCGGAAGTCGTGATCGTGGGTCGCAGCAACATCGTGGGCAAGCCGATGGCCGCGCTGCTCGTGCAGCCGCGCGCCGGTGGTGATGCGACGGTCACGATCTGTCACAGCCGCTCACGCGATGTGTTCGAGCACACGCGTCGCGCCGACATCGTGATCGCGGCCGTGGGTCGTGCGGAGATGATTCGGGGCGAGCACCTGAAGCCGGGCTGCACGGTGATCGATGTCGGCATGAATCGCGTCGCGGACGCGACGCGCGCATCGGGCTCACGCCTGTGTGGCGACGTGCACTTCGCGAGTGCGGAGCAGGTGGCGGCGCGCATCACGCCCGTGCCAGGTGGCGTGGGGCCCATGACGATCGCGATGTTGCTCGCCAACACGGTGCGGGCCGCGCGCTCCGCGTGACTCCCTCGCGCATTGGCGGTATCGACGCCACGCCGGGCGCCTCGCCCGATGTGCCATTGTCCGTGCTTGATCTCACGAGCGCGGCGAAGGATCTCGTGGAAGGCGCCTTCCCGCCCTTGTGGGTGCGCGGTGAGGTGAGCGGATTCAAGGCGCACAGCAACGGACACTGGTACTTCGCCCTGCGGGATGCGCAGGCGCAGGTGAAGTGTGTGGTGTGGTCGAGTGCCGCGCGTCGTCTGCCGGCCGCACCAGATGATGGCATGCAGGTTGTCGCGTTCGGACAGATGACCGTCTGGCCGGTGCGTGGCGATCTGCAGTTCTCGGTGCGCACGCTCGAAGCCGACGGCGAAGGACTCTGGCGCAAGGCGCTCGAGGAAACGCGTCGCCGACTCGAGGCGGATGGACTGCTCGACCCGGCGCGCAAGCGACCGCTGCCGATCGCTCCGCGTACGGTGGCGATCATCACGAGCGCCGACGGGGCGGCGCTGCACGACGTGCTGACGGTGGCGCGCCGCCGCTCACCGGCCGTGAATCTCGTGGTGGTGCCGGCGAAGGTGCAGGGCGAGGGTGCGCCCGAGTCGCTCGTCGCCGCGATCGAGCGCGTGGGGCGCTGGGCCGGATGCGACGTGGTCATCATCGGCCGCGGCGGTGGCTCGCGTGAAGATCTGTGGGCGTTCAACGACGAACGTGTCGCGCGCGCGCTCGCGGCCTGCCCGGTGCCGACCATCTCGGCCGTCGGGCACGAGACCGACATCTCGATCTGCGACCTCGTGGCCGATCTGCGCGCGGCAACGCCGAGCGCAGCTGCGGAAGCGGCCGTACCCGATGTGGTCGCCCTCCGACGCCGTCTGGCGCAACTCGGGCGCGCGCTCGCGACCAGCGCGATGCGACGGCAGCAGCGTGTGCAGGTACGCCTCGAGACGATCCAGCGCCGGCTCGTGTCCGCGTCCGAGCGCGTCACGGAGCGGCGGCAGGCCCGGCTGGCGGCACTCGCCGGTCGTCTCGACGCGCTCAGTCCCTTGGGAACACTGGCCCGCGGCTACGCAGTGGCGCGGACGCCCGGGGGCGCTACTTTGTCGGGGGCGGACGACTTCCGGGTCGGACTCGGGTTCGAACTCTGGCTACGCGATGGTATCGTGGAGGCGGTAGCCGGTGCGGCTCGGTCGCGTTCGACGGATGGCACCATGGGATCGCGCTCGGTCGAGCCATCGACCGGGGGCCAGGCGGGCGGGGGAGTGGAGTGAGCTTCGAGGAAGACGTTGGACGACTGGAGGCGATCGTGCGCGATCTGGAGCGCGACGAGCTGAACCTCGACGGGGCCCTGCGCCTTTTCGAGGAGGGCATCGCGCGCCTGCGCTCGGCGTCCACAGCGCTCGGCGACGCGCAAGGCCGCGTGGCCGAGCTCGTCGAGACGGCCGAAGGTGCACTCACGGTGGTCGATCGTGACGACTGAGCCGCTGGTCGCACCTGAGCCACGCGCGGCCCCGGTCTCGAGCAATCCGCAGGAGACCGCGCGTCGCTTTGCCGCCGATCGCGTCGCGGTGCAGCGTGCGCTCGATGCCTTCTGCGCCCGCTGGTGCAACGATCTCGCGCCGCTGACGGCGGAAGCGATCCGCTACGCACTCCTGGGCGAAGGGAAGCGGCTGCGCGCCATTCTGCTGCTCGAAGCGTCGCGCGCCTGCGGTGGCCCGACGGACGCTGTGGAACTCGCGGCGGCGGTCGAGGTCGTGCACGCCTATTCGCTGGTCCACGACGACCTGCCGTGCATGGACGACGACGACGTGCGTCGTGGGCGTCCCACGGTACATCGCGTGTATGGCGTGGATGTGGCCACCGCCGCCGGTCTGGCCATGGTGCCCCTCGCGGCGCGCAGTGCGTACCACGCGGCCCGCGAACTTGGCCTCGACCCCGACGAGGCGGGCGCCATCGTGCGCACCCTCATGCGGGCCTCGGGCGGTGGCGGCATGATCGGCGGGCAGCTCCTCGACCTCGAGGCCGAAGGAGTGCATCTGTCGCTCGAGGCCATGGAGCGGGTGCATCGCCTCAAGACCGGGGCGCTGATCGCGGCCTCCGTTGAACTGGGGGCGCAGGCGGCGCGTGCCTCGCACGAGCGCCGGGCCGCCCTCGCGCACTATGGCGCGGCGATCGGCCTGGCCTTCCAGATCGCCGATGACGTCCTCGATGTGACCGCCACCACCGATGAACTCGGCAAGACGGCCGGTCGCGACCTCGCCCTCGCGAAGAGCACCTATCCGGCGCTCCTCGGGATCGAGGGAGCGATCGAACGGGCTGCGGCGTTGGTCGATGAAGCCTGCGCGGTGCTTGCGGCCGAAGGCCTGCTGACCCCGACGCTGGAACAGCTGGCACGGTACATCGTCGAACGGCGCAGCTGACGGATCGTCAGCCGTCCTGCCCCACGACGCGTTTCCCATTTTCCGGTTCCTCCATGTCCATTCTCGAGCGCATCCAGTCTCCGGCCGATCTGCGCGGCCTCTCGCGCGATGAACTCCGCACGCTCGCGGGCGAGATGCGCACGCGGCTGATCGATGTCTGCTCGCACACGGGCGGACACATCGGCGCGGGCCTGGGGGTGGTGGAACTCACGATCGCGCTGCACACGGTCTTCGATACCCCGCGCGATCAGCTCGTGTGGGACGTCGGTCACCAGGGCTATCCGCACAAGCTGCTCACCGGTCGTAACGATCGGTTGGAGACGCTGCGGCAGGAGCACGGTCTCAGCGGCTTCCTCAAGCGCACCGAGAGCGAGTACGACACCTTCGGCGCCGGCCACGCGGCCACGGCGATCTCTGCCGCGGTCGGCATGGCGGCCGGTCGCGACATCAAGGGCGAATCGTTCAAGGTGGCCGCGATTCTCGGCGATGGCGCGCTCTCGTGTGGTCTCGCGTATGAAGGGTTGAACAACGCGGGTCACTCTGATCGCGACATCATCGTCGTGCTCAACGACAATGAGATGTCCATTGCGCCCAACGTCGGTGCGATGCACAAGTATCTGCTGTCGGTGCAGCGTAACCCGCTCTACAACCGCCTGCGGTCGAAGATTGGTGATCTCGTCGACAGCGCGCCGTCGCCGTTCAGCGGCGTGAGCACACTGGTTCGCAAGTGGGAAGAGAGCGTGAAGTCGTTCCTCACGCCCGGCGTGCTCTTCGAGGAGCTTGGCTTCCGCTACTTCGGACCGGTCGACGGCCACGACATCGACGCGCTGCTCGAGACGTTCAGCGCGGTGCGCGAGTTCAAGGGACCGCGCCTTGTCCACGTGATCACCCAGAAGGGCAAGGGCTTCCCGGCGGGCGAGCATGGTGAGAAGTGGCACGCGCTGCCGCCGGGTCACGATCCGTCCACGGGCAAGCAGCGCGTCGCGGCGTCGAACAATCCGAACTGGACGGCGGTGCTCGGCAAGGGGCTCGTCGAACTCGGTGCGATCGACGAGCGCATCGCGGTGATCACGGCCGCCATGCCGAGCGGAACGGGTACCGGTGCCTTCGGCAAGCAGTATCCGAAGCGCTTCTTCGACGTCGGTATCGCCGAAGGGCATGCGGTCACGTTCGCCGCCGGCCTCGCGACGCAGGGTATTCGCCCCGTCGTCGCGATCTACTCCACGTTCCTGCAGCGTGGTTTCGACAACGTCGTGCACGATGTCGCGATTCAGCACCTGCCGGTGATGTTCGCGATGGATCGCGCGGGGCTCGTGGGTGAGGACGGTGAGACGCACGCGGGTCTGTATGACATCGCGTACATGCTGGCGGTGCCAGGCATGACGGTGACCGCCCCCAGCAATGGACGCGAGATGCTCGGACTGCTCCGCGCTGGCGCGCTGCATGACGGCCCGTTCTGCTTGCGCCTGCCGCGCGACACGTCACCCGATGTGCCGCCGGCGCTTGCCGATGTGGAACCGACGCCGTACGGCACGTGGGAAGTACCACGGCAGGGCAAGGAGTTCGCGATTCTCGCGGTGGGCACCATGGTGAACATCGCGCTCGATGCGGCGGCACAGCTGGCGGAAGACGGCATCCACGTCACGGTGGTCAACTGCCGCTACCTCAAGCCCTACGACGAAGTCACGCTCAACGCGATCCTCGCGAGCCACTCGCAGGTGCTGACGCTCGAAGAGGGCACCGTGGTCAACGGATTCGGTGCGTTCATGAGTGCGACGATTCGTCGTCTTGCACCAGCCGTGCGCGTCTCGGTGCATGGCGTGCCGGATCGCATCGTGTACGCCGCGTCGCGTGCGCGACAGTTGGCGCAGTGTGGCCTCGATGTCGCTGGCGTCGTGCAGCGCGTGCGCGCGTTGCATGAATCCGAGGCGATGGCCGGGTGATTGCCCGACGTGGGACCGTCGAGGCGACGGCGTGACGCCGCGCCTGCGCGTTGGTGTGGTCGGACATCGTGGGTACGCCGGGCTGCCCGGCGTGCTCGCGGCGCTGCTTGATCTGGCGCCGCGACTCGGTGTCTCGCTCGCCTTCGAAGATGAGCTGTACGAAATCGCCGAAGATGGAGAGCGGCTGGTCGAGCCTGAAGCGCTCGATCTCCTGCTCACCCTTGGTGGCGACGGGACACTGCTCCGCGGTGCGCGGTATCTCGGTGCGCTCGATATCCCGATTCTTGGCGTGAATCTCGGGCGGCTCGGATTCCTGACCTCGTGTGGTGGCGACGAGTTCGAAGACGCGCTCACGCGATGGGCCAACGGCGAGTTCACCGCCGAGCAGCGCATGACGCTCGACGCGCGCGCACGCAGCGTGGACGGTGAGCCGCGCGGTCGGTGGCGTTGCCTCAACGATGTTGTGCTGCACAAGGGTGGATTCGCGCGTGTCGTGCGATTCGGTGTACATGTCGACGGTGAGCCGCTCGGTGCCTACGGCGCTGACGGTGTCGTGATCTGCACGCCGACGGGGTCCACGGGCTACAGCCTCTCGGCCGGCGGTCCGGTGGTGGTGCCCACCGTCGAATCGATCATGGTGACGCCGGTGTCGCCGCATACGCTGGCGATGCGACCGCTCGTGGTGCCACCCGACGCGGAGGTCGCCGTGCGCGCTGAAGATGGCCCCGAAGGACTTTTGGTGACGGTCGACGGACAGGTCGGGACTACGTTCCGCGCAGGTGAAACCCTCATCGTCCGCCGCGCTGATGTCCCCGTCCGCATTGTCCGCTTCCCCGGCACTTCGTTCTTCGAGCGACTCCGCCACAAGCTTGGCTGGGGCGGGCTCAGCGAGCGCGACGGCGTCGTCACTCCCGTCTAGCGGATCGTTCGGCGTGCTCCTCGAGCTTCGCCTTCGCAACCTCGCCGTCATTCAGTCCGTAACGCTCGCGCTTGCGGACGGACTGAATGTGCTCAGTGGCGAGACAGGCGCCGGCAAGTCCCTCATCGTGGGTGCGCTGTCGCTGCTGCTGGGCGAGCGCGCGTCGCCCGATCGCGTGCGGCCGGGCGCAGATCGCGCGGTCGTCGAAGCCTCGTTTCGCGTGCCGGCGTCGTCGACGGTGCGGGCATGGCTCCACGAACATGGGCTCGATCTCGACGACGACGTACTCATCCTCAAGCGCGAGCTGTCCACCAATGGACGGTCGCGCGCCTGGGTGAACGGGTCGCCCGTCACGATCACGCAGCTCCGCACACTCGGTGCGCAGTTGGTCGTGGTACACGGACAGCACGAAGCGCAGGCCCTGCTCGATGCCGCAGCGCAGCGCGAGACGCTCGACGCCTTTGCCGGGGCGCTCACGGTGGCGACTGCCGTCGCGGCGGCACACGCACGGGTGCTCGCCGCTCGCGCGGACCGTGAGGCGATCGAGGCGCGTCGCGCCGAGGCGTCGCGCCGTGCGGACTATCTCCGCTTCCTGGTGCAGGAGATCGATGGTGCCCGCTTGCGGCCGGGCGAGGACGATGCGCTGGAGGCCGAGCACCGGCGACTTGCCCATGCCGACGAGCTGCGAGGACTCGCGAGCGAGGCCAGCGAGCAGCTGCAGGGCGGGGCCGGTGCGGTCCTCGGACGGCTGTCATCCGTGCGACGGCATCTCGCGCAGCTGCAACGGATCGATCCGGCGCTCGAATCGATGCAGAGCACGCTCGACAGCGCGTTCTATGCGCTCGAAGAACTCGCACGCGAGCTTGCGCACTACGCCGATGGCATCGAGGTCGACACCGAGCGCCTGCAGCAGGTGGAGGCGCGTCGTACCGTGCTGACGCATCTCCTTCGCAAGCACGGGCCCACCATCGAGGCGGCCCTCGCCGCGGCCGCCGAGGCGCGGGCGGAGCTCGCGCTGGTCGACGACATCGATGAGGCGCGCGCGCGTGCCGATGCCGCGTTGCACGCCGCCGTCCGTGTGCGCGACGACGCCGCGCGCGAGCTCACGGCGCTGCGCACGGCGGCCGTGGCGACGCTCACCAGGGACGTCACGGCGTTGCTCCCGCAGCTCGGCATGTCCGGGGGGCGTTTCGCGGTGCGGCTCGTGCCGCTCGACGAACCGGGAGCGCACGGCGCCGAGCGCGTCGAGTTTGTGGTGGCGCTCAACACGGGACTCGCGGAGGGATCGCTGGATCGCGTGGCGTCCGGTGGTGAGCTCTCACGCGTGATGCTTGCGCTGAGTACGGTGCTCGCGCAAGCGCAGTCCGTACCGACGCTCATCTTCGACGAAGTCGATGCGGGCGTGGGTGGAGCGGTGGCGTGGCAGGTGGGTGCGCTGATGCGACGTGTCGCGCGGCACCACCAGGTGCTCGCGATTTCACATCTCGCACAGATCGCGGCGTGTGCGCACCATCACGTCGTCGTGCGAAAGGCCGCAAGCGATGGCTTCACCACGTCCGATACGGTGGTCGTCACGGACGACGCGCGCGTCGTCGAGATCGCGCGCATGCTGGGCGGTGATGCCGAGCGCGAAGTGAGTCGGGCACACGCCCGCGAACTGCTCGATCGTGGCGTCGCGCTCGATGAGGCGACGGAGGCGTCGAACGCGCCGACGTCGGCCGCGCCCTCGCGACGTCAGCGGCGCGGGAAGCCCGGGTAAACGCGCAGTTCGAGTCGGTCGCGCACCAGCGACGGCACGGTCACGCCCGACGCCGCCAGTGCGACTTCGTGCAGCAACGAGATCTCCACGGCCACACGCGCCTTGCCGCGCGTGTACGGCGCCAAGGTGGAGTAGGTCACGCCCAGCGTGGCGAACTGCGCCGAACCACTTGGCGTTTCCCAGCTGGCACCGCCCTCGGCGAGATAACGGTCGCTCGCGAACGTGCGGTGAACGAGCGCCGCCGAGAGACCGATGTTGTCACGCAGGCTGACGCGCGGCACGATTTCGAGATCGAGCCGCCGACCCAGTTGGCGTGATACCGCAGTAGGCGCGCTGGTGAAGAACGCGTCGGGCAGGCCAACTCCCGGGAAGCGCACCACGGCATTGTCCGCCTGCGGCAGCACGGCGCGCGCGCTCATCGACAGCCACGCCCAGCGCTTCCACACCAGATCGGTGGTGGCGCGCAGCAGCAGCGCGTTCACCCCATCACCGGTCGCGAGCGCGAACGGCTGCTCGGCCTGTGCGCTGCTCGACGTGCCGAAGCGCCAGCCGGCGGCGGCGAGCACGCGCACGCCCGGACGCGTCGTGGAGAGGCGTGCGCGCTGATCGGCGCGCCAGCTATCGAACAACAACACGCGCGCCTCGAGCTCCACATCGCCGACGCCCGCGCGAAACGCGCGATCGAGCGTATCGGCATTCACACCGAAGGCGCTGTCTTTCGCGAGCGTCTGCAATCCGGATGTGCCGTAGACCAGCGTGGCGCCGGCCGGGATGGTCGTCCGGAGCGAGCTCTGCCCGTAGCGCGAAAAGTCGCTGCTCAACGCGGCCAGCTGCGTGGTGATCGCGGCGTGCGCTTCGGACGCCACGTGTGGCACCATCGGTCCACCCAACGCCTCCCCGCCATCACCGTACACGCTGCGCCATGCGTCGGCAAACGCATTCGCCCGATTGAGCAGCGCCTGCACTGCGGCCGGATCGGCCGAAATCAGTGCGCAGCCGGGCGCGCTGGGCGTGGCGGTACACGTGGCGAGCTCCTCCCCGAGCGCGCGACTCGCCTGTACGAGCTGCACGTACACGCTGCCGTTGTTGATGCGATTCTGCGCGGAACGCAGCCCCGGATTCTCGCCCACATTCGCGCCACTGCCGGTGCGATTGAGCACAAGGTCTGCATCGTGCACGACTTCGACGTACGGCACGCGTACCCCGACGCTCACGCGCCGCGTGATTCCCCATTCGGCCTGCAAGAGTGAGCTCGCCCGCCGGACGCCGCCGCGTGCTTCCAACGCGCCAAGCGACAGGGCAAAGTCGCCACCGAGCATCGCTTGCAGTCCCGCCTCGACCGGACGCAGGGCAGGCAGCTGTGCGCTGCCAAGCGAGGGGGTGGCCAGCGCGGCGAGCAGCGGCGTCCGACCGTCGGCCGATAGCGACCGATCCCACTGATCCCAGATGCCGGTCAGTGAGAGACGCCATCCGCGTGACGGCAGCGGGATCGCGTCATCGCCCACACCAGCCACGGCCTGCGCGTGCAAAGCGGTCGACGCGGTGCGTGCGACGAATAACGGCGAGGCCAAGAGCAGAGCGAGCGCCGAAGCGAGCGAGCGTGAGAAGCGAAGCAGGAACACGCGGATCCGGAATGCAGAAGTCGGTGCAGCAGCGTGGGTGCAACCGATTGTCAGACCGCCACATGGCAGCGGTGACTTCAGCCGCTAGATTCGATCAAGCGTAGTCCGTCCCGAGGGGGACGTCAACGCGATTCCTTGCGCTGTGGTAGCGCGATCCGCCTTTCGGAGTTCCGTGTCCGTGTCGTTCCGCACCATTCCTCGCATTCCCTGGCAGACCACTGGCAATCACTGGGTGACGCTGCCGTGCATCCATCCCGCGGACGGCGCCGTTCACGCAGTCGGCGTCCTGCATCGGGGGGCGCGTGGCGCGCTCGAGTTTGCCGGCGATGCCGAGTTCGCGGACGGCGTGGGAACGGCGCTGCTGCGCCCCACCGTGCGCGTGGACGGCGTAGTGCGCGAGCTCGCCACGGAAGGGATCGCCTGGGAGCGTGCCGTGGGCTGGTTGCCGACGTTCACCTGCAGCGTTGGTGGGCTGCTGCTGCGCGGGACCGTGTTTGCCCCGTTCGGACGGGACGCCGACATCGCCGGCGCCGTGTACGCCATCAGCATCGAGAACCGCAGTGGCGCCACGCACGAGGTCGAGATCGCGCTCGAGGGGCGGCTCGGACATCGCCAACAGCGGGTGCGCACTGCGCGGCCCTCCGACGATGCGCACCGCGTGCTGCTGGCCGACGCCGAAACCGTGGTACTCGAGGGCGCCGCCGTGCCGGGGCTCGTCGCCATGGCGCTCGGTGCCGACGGCCCTGTGGCGTGCGAGGTGCATGAAGGACTCGCGCCAACGTTCTCGCTGCGCCGCACCCTGCGAGTCGAGGCGGGTGCCTCGAACGCCTGCGCGTTCTACCTCGGTGTGGGCCCCGAGCGCGACGGCGCCTGCGCCACGATGCGCGTGCTGCGGCGCCGAGGCTGGCGGGTGCTGCTCGCCGCGACGCGCGAGGCGCTCCAGCAGCTGGAGCAGACGACCGGGAGCGAAGCGCTCGATCGTCTCGTCAATCGCAATCTGCTCTTCGCGTACTTCTACGCGGTGGGACGCGGGATTGACGACGCGCACTACTACCTCGTGCGCAGTCGGGCGCCGTGGCACAGCCTCGGCGTCACCGTGCGCGACTGGGAAGCGCTGATGTGGACGCTCGCCGCCGTGCAGCTCGCTGATACGGGCCTCGCACGCGAGCTGCTGGTGCGAGTGTGTGAACTGCACGGGTATGCGCCGGGGCAGGGTGTGCATTACCTCGATGGGTCGCTGTTCGAGCCGGGCTTTTCCCTCGAGGGCGCGGCCGCGTATCCGATCGCGGTCGACCGGTACATTCGCACGGCCGACGACGATCAGATCGTCGAGGAACCAGTGGTCGCCGACACCTTGTACGTGGCCAACGATGATCTGGTCGCGCGCCGTGATGAGCGACTGGCGTTGTACCGCACCGAGGTCGGACCCTCGGGCGACGCCGTGGCGCATCCCTACACGCTGCACGGCAACGCGGTCGTGGCGGCGGCGTTGGATGTGCTGCGTCGGACGCTCGATGAGGAAGCGGCGCGCGAGGTCGAAGATCCAGCCGCCGTGCGCGCTGCCATTCGGCGACACTTCACCGTCGATCGCGGCGGTAAGTCGCAGCTCGCTGCATCGATCGATCTGGCCGGCGCGCAGGACCAGACCGATGCGCCCGCGTCATCGGCCCTGTGGTTGCCGATGTACGATGCCTTTGACCGCGATGATTCGATGCTGCGGCGTACGGTGCGTGCGGAGGCGAACGAGGACGGCGCGCTGCTGCGCGAGATCGCGCGTGTGCTGGGCCCCGATGGGAACGACGTCCTGCAGTGGCTGCGCCGCGCACCGCTCGATCAGGGCGTCGCGGCCGCGCAGGTGGACAGCGAGGGACGGGCGGTTGGCGACGGTGGCGATGCGGCGCTGGCGGGGCTGCTGGCGGCCACCGTCTGGTTCGCCGTGCACGCTTATGGGCTGCGCGGCTGACGCGCGAGCCCCCGCTTGTCCGCGTCCGGACGCGCGGATATGTTGCGAGCACGCGGGAATAGCTCAGTTGGTAGAGCACAACCTTGCCAAGGTTGGGGTCGCGGGTTCGAGTCCCGTTTCCCGCTCTTCATGCATCACGGTTGCGCAGGTGCGGCAACCCGACGCGACAAGTACGATCGGAGCAGGGTCGGGAGCGGGCAGGTGCCGCTCCCTTCGCGTTTTCGGTGGCCCGGATGGCGAAACCGGTAGACGCGGGGGCCTTAAAAGCCCCTTCCCGCGAGGGGGTGCGGGTTCGAATCCCGCTCCGGGCACACACCATTCTCGCCGGCAGGAGAGGACGTGCGGACGGTTCGTGATTCGCGTGGCACTGATTGGATCTGCCTTGAACTGCCGGAGGTCCCGGTCGACCAACAGCCGGCGGCGGCAGGCATGCAACCACCGCCGGTCGCCGTCGAGTGCAACTCCGGCGCCGAGCGCGCGATCATCCTGGTTGCCGACGACTGGGCCGACGCGCTCTCCGATCAGGCGCTCGTCGAGACCATCCAGCGCGCGCTGCACTGATCGCGCGCGGCGCTCCGTTTGCGCTGGCCCGCCGTTTGCTAGATGCTAGTGGTGCGACGAACATGACGCACCCGTCATGTTGGCCGCGACACGGACTGGGTTGATCGGCAGGGAGGGACCGCGACCGTCGCCGGTCGGGGCGACCCGCCGACGCACCACGCTCACCAGGGGGTCGGGTGGCAGCGACGGACGGCACGGCGATCACGGCGGCGGTTCATCCGCCGGAAGCACTCCAGAACCCGCTGCGCACCCGCGCGGATTGGGAGGCGGCGCGCGCCGCCGCGACGGCCGACCCGGGCCGCTATCACGGCGACATCGCCGCCCACACGCTCCACTGGTTTGACCCGCACACGGGAAGCGCCGGGGCGTGGGTGACACGCGATGCCGACGGAGTATGGCGCGGATGGGACGCCGTGTCGCTCGAATCCATCACGGCGCAGCGCGACGAGGGCTGGCGTCCGTGGACGAGCGGCTTCGACGACACGGAGGCGCCGCTGTATCGCTGGTTCACCGGCGCCCGCACCAACGCCGGCTTCAACGAAGTCGATCGGCACGTGCTTGCCGGTTTCGGTGAAGAGGCCGCGTTTCTCGTCGAAGGCGATCGCTGGGATCAATCGCGCGATGGTGGACGTGGTGCGCCCGTTGTGGCCTATCCGATCACCCGCCGCGCCCTTCTGCTCGAGGTCGCGAAGGCGTCGCTGGCACTGCGGGCCCTCGGGCTGCGCGCGGGTGATCGCATCGCCCTCAATCTGCCCAACATCCCCCAGCAGATCTTCTGGACCGAAGCCGCCAAGCGCCTCGGCATTGTCTACACACCGGTCTTCGGCGGCTTCTCCGACAAGACGCTGGCCGATCGCATCCACGATGCCGGCGCGCGCGTCGTGATCACCGCCGATGGCGGCTGGCGCAACGCGCAGATCATTCCGTTCAAGGCCGCCTACACCGACCCGGCGCTCGATCAGTACCTCCCCGCCGATCAGGCCGTGGCCGTCGTACGCACGTGTCTCGAGTCGCTGTCGCTGGCGCCGGAGCACTGCACGCGCGTGGTGGAGTCGGCGGCGGCGGCCGTCGCCGGCGAGATCACCGTCGAGCGTCGCGACGCGATGCGCGGCGTGGGGCAAGCGCTCGGTGCGCTCACGGAGCATGGCGCGCTCGATGCGGCATCGGCAGGCCGGATTCGCACCGCCGTCGCGCGCGCGCTCGTCGATGCGGGCTCCGCCGTGGAGCGCGTGGTCGTCGTGCGGCACACCGCCCAGGCCGACGTGCCGTGGCGGGAAGGACGCGACGTTTGGGCCGACGAGCTGCTGGCACCGGCGACCGCCGAGTTGATCGCAGCTGCGCAGGCGCTCGGGTACGCCGTGCACGACGAGGAAGGACTGCGTGCGCTCGGTGATCGCGACCTCGTGCGCGTCGTCTGGTCGATCGTGCCACCGGTCCCCGTGGACAGCGAGTTCCCGCTGTTCTTCATCTACACGTCGGGATCGACAGGCAAGCCCAAGGGGGTGGTGCACGTACACGGCGGATACGTCGCCGGTATTGCGCACACCATGCGCGTGAGCTTCGATGCGCAGCCCGGTGACGTGATGTACGTCGTGGCCGATCCGGGGTGGATCACGGGTCAGAGCTACATGATCAGCGCCGCGCTCACGACACGCGTCACGAGTGTGCTCGGCGAAGGCGCGCCGGTGTTTCCATCGGCCGGCCGCTTCGCCTCGATGATCGAGCGCTACCAGGTGCGCATCTTCAAGGCGGGCGTGACCTTTCTCAAGACCGTCATGGCCGACGCGCAGAACGCCGAAGACGTACGGCGCTACGATCTGTCGTCGTTGCGCGTCGCGACCTTCTGCGCCGAACCCGTGTCGCCCACGGTGCAGCAGTTCGGCATGGAGCTGATGACGCCCTGGTACATCAACTCGTACTGGGCCACCGAGCATGGCGGCATCGTGTGGACGCACTTCTTCGGCAACGCCGACTTCCCGCTGCGCGCGGACGCCCATACGTACCCACTCCCGTGGGTGCAGGGGGACGTGTGGGTCGCGGAGGGCGCCGCAGACGCCGATGGGCGGGTGCCCGCACGACGGGCCGAGATCGGCGAGAAGGGCGAGATCGTCATCGCGGCGCCATACCCGTATCTCGCACGCACCATCTGGGGAGACGTCGCCAACTTCCGCGTGACGGACGGCGTCGTGGATGCGGCATGGCGCGGCGATCACGAGCGCTATCGACGCACGTACTGGAGCCGATGGCAGGGCGTCTGGGCCTATACCCAGGGCGATTTTGCGGTGCGCTATGACGACGGTGGCTTCTCGCTGCACGGGCGCAGCGACGATGTCATCAACGTCTCCGGCCATCGCATGGGGACGGAGGAAATCGAAGGCGCGATTCTGCGCGACAAGCAGCTCAACGCCGATTCGCCCGTCGGCAATGTGATCGTTGTCGGTGCACCGCATCGTGAGAAGGGCCTCACACCGCTGGCGTTCATCACGCCGGCTGCCGGGCAACGACTGACCGCCGATGATCGTCGACGCCTCATCGAACTCGTCCGACAGGAAAAGGGCGCGGTCGCGGTGCCGGAGGACTTCCTCGAAGTTCCGGCGTTCCCCGAGACACGGAGCGGGAAGTATGTGCGACGGCTCGTTCGCGCGCTCGTCGAGGATGAGCCGATCGGTGACGTGAGCACGCTGCGCAATCCGGAGTGTGTCTCCGCGCTCCAGTCGGTCATTGCCGACTGGAAGGCGCGACAGAAGGTGCGCGAGGAGCAGCGCATTCTCGAACATGGGCGCTACTTCCGCGTGCAGTACCATCGCGTGGGCGCACGCGACGGTCGCGCGGTCCGGCTGGCACTGGTGACCGTGACGAATCCGCCGGTGAATGCGCTCAACGAACGTGCCCTCGACGAGCTGGTGACGGTCGTCGATCATCTGGGGCGCCGCGACGATGTGGTGGCTGTGATCTTCACGGGTGACGGCACGTCGTCGTTCGTGGCCGGCGCGGACATTCGCCAGCTGCTCGAAGACGTGCACACGCTCGAGGAAGCGATCACGCTGCCCAATGTCGCGCATCTCGCGTTCCGCACGATCGAGCGCATGGACAAGCCGTGCCTCGCCGCGATCAACGGCGTCGCGCTCGGCGGCGGCATGGAGTTCGCGCTGGCCTGTCACGTGCGACTCGCCGAGCAGACCGCCGTATTCGGACAACCGGAGATTCGTCTGAACCTGTTGCCGGGGTACGGCGGCACGCAGCGCCTCACGCGGCTGCTCGCGGATCGCGATGGACTGGAGGGGTTGGTCACCGCGGTCGAACTGCTCGCCGGTGGGCGCAATCTCGAGGCGACAGAGGCGCACGCGGTGGGGCTCGTCGACCACCTCGTTGACGATGCACGAGATGTGGTTGCGCACGCCGCCGCGATGGTGCACGAGTACGTGGCCGATCCGGTGGGCAGCCGACTGGCGCGACAGTTCGCGCACGTGCGTGCACGGCGTCTCGCGTGGGAGCAGCCCGGCGCGCTCGCGCTCGATGCCGCGTTGGCGACGCCGCCGGTGCGCGACGTGCTCGCGCAAGCCGAACGGGTGGGGCGCGCGACGCCGGTGGCGCGCGTGCTCGACGCCGTCCGCACCGGGTGGACGCAGGGGCTCGTGGCGGGATTGGCGCGTGAGGCCGCGCTGTTCGCGGAGGCGATCGTCGATCCGGCCGGCGGCAAGGCCGGGATCCGGGCGTTCTTCGATCGACGTAGTGCGCCGTTGCCGGTGCGCCGCGGTGCCATCGTTGATGCGGAGCGTGCGCGCGAACTGGAAGCGCGTGGGGCGCTGCTGCCGGTCGGCGCACCGTTCTTCCCGGGGCTCACGCCACTTCCGGCGTGGCAGTACGGTCAGGGGGTCATCAAGGACCCGGCCACGGGCGCGCCAAATCATGGCGAACCGAAGGACGTCGAGCAGCAGGTCGTGGTGCCCGTCGAGACACCGGGACCCAACGATGTGCTGCTCTTCGTGCTCGCGTCGGAAGTGAACTTCAACGACATCTGGGCCATCACGGGCATTCCGGTGTCGCCGTTCGATACGCATGACCGCGATGTGCAGGTGACGGGGTCGGGCGGCGTGGGGCTCGTCGCGGCGGTCGGCGAGGCGGTGAAGCGCGAAGGACGCGTGCGCGTGGGCGATCTCGTCACCGTCTATTCCGGCCAGAGTGACCTGCTGTCGCCACTCGCCGGACGCGATCCGATGTCGGCGGACTTCCGGATTCAGGGATACGAGACCTTCGAGGGCAGCCACCAGCAGTTCCTGCTGGTGCAGGCGCCGCAATGTCATTCGCTTCCGCCCGATGTGTCGCTCGAGGCCGCGGGCTCGTACATCCTCAACCTCGGCACGGTGGTGCGCGCGCTGTTCACCACGCTGCAGATCGAGGGGGGACGCACCATGCTCGTGGAGGGCGCCGCCACGGGCACGGGTCTCGAAGCGCTCAAGACGGCGGTCGCCAACGGCGTGCGCGTGACGGGCCTCGTGTCCAGTGAGGAGCGCGCGCGATCACTCGCCGTGTACGGCGCCACGGGCGCGATCAACCGACGCGACCGCGCGCTGCGCGACTGCTTCACCATGGTGCCTGAGACGCCGGATGCGATCGCGGCGTGGGAAGCGGCCGGTACGCCGTTGCTCGATGCATTCCGCGCGCAGCATGACGGTCGGCTTGCCGACTACGTCGTCTCGCACGCCGGTGAGCTGTCGTTCCCACGCAGCATGCAGCTGCTCGCCGACGGCGGCGCGCTCACGTTCTACGGCGCGTCATCGGGCTATCACTTCACCTTCGCCGGGCGCGCCGGTGCGCAGCCCATGAGCACGATGTTCGAGCGTGCGCGTCTGCGCGCCGGCGAGGCCGTGCTCGTGTACTACGGCCCCGGACTCGCCGCGGACGCGCTCGTCGATCCGGTGGGCATCGAGGCGATCGAAGCCGCCGCCGCACGTGGCGCACGCATTGCGGTGGTCTGCTACACCGACGCGCAACGCGAGTTTGTGCGCTCCCTCGGATTCGGCGATCAGTTGGCCGGTGTGGTCGCGCTCAGCGAACTGCAGCGACGTGCCTCGATGGAGTTCGAGTGGCCGCACACAATGCCACCCCTCCCCGATGTCCGACGCGAGGGCCAGGCCTTCAAGGACGCGGTCCGCGCCTTCCAGGAGAAGACCATCAAGCCCATCGGCGCGGCGGTTGGCAAGCTGCTGCGCTCGGCCGACAATCCGCGCGGGGCACCGGATGTGATCGTCGAGCGCGCCGCGCACGACGCGCTGGCGGTGTCGACCGCGCTGGTACAGCCGTTCTCCGGGCGTGTGGTGTACGCCGAAGACATGCGCGGACGCCGCTACTCGTTCTACGCACCGCAGGTGTGGATGCGGCAGCGGCGCATTCTGCTGCCGACCTGCAGCATCCTCGGCACCCATCTGTGCAACGCCTACGAAGTCGTGCGCATGAACCAGATGCTCGCGGCGGGGCAGCTTGATGTCACCACGCCAACGGTCGTGCCGTGGGAGGCGCTCCCCGAGGCGCATCAGGCGATGTGGGAGAATCGGCACGCCGGTGCCACGTACGTCGTCAACCACGCGCTCCCGCGACTGGGGCTCAAGACGCGCGATGAACTCTACGAGGCCTGGTCGGCCGGGATGGATGCATGAGCGAGACACAGGAAGGCGCGACGATCGAACGACGCCGCGCGCCGCGCGGGCGTCTCGCTGGCAAGGTGGTGCTGCTCACTGGTGCGGCAGGCAACATCGGCACCGAGATCTCGCGCCAGGTGCTGCGCGAAGGCGCGACGCTGGTGATGACGGGGCGCGATCTCGTGAAGCTCGACGCGGCGAAGGCCGCGCTGCGTGAGGAGCTGCGTGTCCCAGCCGGTCGCATTCTGACGGTCGCGGCCGACGGCGCCGAACCGGGGCAGGTGCGGCTGGCGATCGAGCAGGTACTGGCGCGCGCGGGTCGCATCGATGTGCTCGTGAACAACGCCGGCTCGGCTGGGCCGAAGTGTCGGTTGCGCGATGTTCCCTTCACGGCCTCGGAACTCGAGGCGCTCGCTGACGTCGGTATCGTGGAGCGCGAGACCGTTGGTGCGGCGGCGCGCAGTCTGTTCGGCATTGCGTGGAACTTTGCGCGCGCGGTGGCCCCGCATCTTGCGCCCGGCAGCAGCGTGGTCAACGTGTCCACGATCTTCTCGCGCACGCAGTACTACGGGCGTGCGGCGTACGTGGTGCCGAAGGCCGCGCTGAACGCATTCTCGCGTCAGCTCGCGACGGAGCTCGGCGCCGCCGGCGTTCGGGTGAATACGGTGTTTCCGGGGCCGATCCGTTCCGAGCGCATTCGCACCGTCTTTTCCGCGATGGACAAGCTGCGTCATGCCAGCGACGGAACGACGGCCTCCGAGATGTTCGGCCTGATGTCCCTCTCACGATCGGTGGATGGGGCGGCACCTGAACGCACGTTCCCGACGGTCAACGATGTCGCGAACACCATCGTGTTTCTGGCGAGCGACGAGTCGGCCGCATACAACGGGCATCACTTCGAAGTGACGCACGGCATGCAGGTGCGCCAGGAATCGCGCAGCACCTTCGTGTCGCGTCCCGAGTTGCGCACGGTGGATGGCACCGGCGTGCGCCTGCTGCTGGCCGCCGGCGATCAGGTGCGCGATGCGCTCACCGTGGCGCGCGTGCAGGCGGGATGTGGTGCCGAGGTGTTGCTCGGCCTCGGATCCGAGGAAGGCGTACGCGCGGCGCAGGAGGCGCTCGGTGTCGATCCGTCCGACGAGCGCATCCAGCCGGTGCTGCTCGATCGGATGCGACCGGACACGGTGGAGGCGCTCTTTCGGCAGCTTCACGCCGACGGGTCACTCGTACACGGGGCGATCGTCATGCCGGCATTCGGCGCGTGGCGGTTTCGCGGTCGATTCACCGAAGCATCGGACGCCGATGTCACCACGTTCATCGACGGTGAGCTCGCGGGCACGATGCTGCTCGCGCGTGCACTCACGGTGTTCTGGAAGGACGTCGAGGAGCGACTGCGCACCGCGCCCAGCGTGGTCTTCCTCTCGAATGGCGACGATGAGCATGGCAATACGTATGCCGACGTGTTGCGAGCGGCCATCGAAGAGCTCTGCCGCGTCTGGCGCGACGAGACCGAGGTGCAGCAGGGCAGTGGGGAGCGGCGCTTCGAGGAGTGGTCGAATCAGATCATTCGGTGGGGCAACCGCGAGCCGGAGGAGGTGCCGTTCGCGGCCGGTCAGGCGGCGCGGCTGCTCTACACGCGACGTCGCATTCGTCAGGTGAATCTGTACCTGCCGCTGTCGATTCAGCGGGCGACCGGGTCACGGCGCGCCATCTTCGGCTGGCAGGAAAGTCTGATGGGGCTGCACCTCGGCAAGGTCGCGCTCATCACCGGTGGATCGGCGGGGATTGGCGGACAACTCGCGCGCCTGCTCGCCCTCGGCGGTGCGCGCGTGATGCTCGTCGCGCGTCGCGCCGATCAACTCGAGGAGATGCGGAGCGGGATTGTGCGCGAGCTGGAAGACATCGGCTACTACGATGCGGAGGTGCGCGTCCAGTGCGTGGCTGACGTCGACGTGGCCGATGAAGCCAGTCTGCAGCGCTCCGTGCAGGCGACGCTCGAGGCATTCGGGCGCATCGACTATCTCGTCAACAACGCCGGCATCGCCGGCGCCGAACAGATGGTCGTTGACATGGGGGTCGACGAGTGGCGCAACACGCTCAACGCGAACCTCGTGTCCAACTTCTCGCTCATCGAGAAGGTGGTCCCCGTGATGAAGCGGCAGGGCAGCGGGTACATCCTGAACGTGTCGTCCTACTTCGGCGGGGAGAAGTACATCGCGGTGCCCTACCCGAATCGCGCCGACTACGCGGTCTCGAAGGCGGGCCAGCGGGCGCTGACCGAGAATCTGGCGCGGTTCGTCGGACCGGAGATTCAGGTGAACGCCATCGCCCCCGGTCCGGTCGATGGTGACCGACTGCGCGGCGTTGGCGGGAAGCCGGGACTCTTCGAGCGGCGCGGTCGGCTCATTCTCGAGAATCGTCGCCTGAACCTCGTGTATCGCGCGGTCGTGGAGGCGATGCGCGCGGGCCACGATGTCGCCGCGCTGCTGGAGCTGCTGGCCACGAACGACGTCGATGCGGTCGCGACGCACGAGAAGACCCCGGCGCCGCTGCGCAAGTTTGCCGAAGGCGTGCGCGCCGAAGCGCTGGCGTCCGATTCGGAGGCGAGCTGCGGGCAGTTCGTCATGACGCGCGCCATCGCGCAGCGTCTGATTGCGCGGCTGCGCCTCGGTGCGCGCTTCCTCTCGCTCGCCGATGGTGGCGCACGGTACGACGACGCCTGGGTGCTCGCGCTGCCGGAGCCGCCGGAGCCGTTCAATCCAAAGGAGGAGATCCAGCGGGAGGCGGCCAAGATCCGCAAGGGCGTGCTCGGCATGCTGCACCTGCGGAACATGCCCAGCGAGCTCGAGGTCGCGTTGGCGACGGTGTACTTCCTCGCCGATCGCGCCGTCTCGGGCGAGACGTTCCAGCCGAGCGGCGGCTTGCATCAGGAGCGCACGATCACCGAACGCGAGCTGTTCGGTCGTGCCAAGCCCGAACGCGTGGCGCGCATGCGCGATCAGACGATCTGGCTCGTGGGCGAGTACCTCGTGTCGCATCTGGCACGTGCCGCGCGCCTCGCGCTGGAGCAGAGTCATGTGGGCAAGGTGATTCTCCTCACGCAGACCGAGCAGGCGGCGAATCAGGTGAAGGAGTTGCTGCGCATCGTGCTCGGCAACGAGCGCATTCACACGATTGTCGTGGGCGACGATCTCGAGGGCGCCATGGACGCGGCGCTGCGCCTCGGCGGCTCGCCGGCGGCAGTGGTCTCCACGCCGTTCACTCCGCTGCCGCACGCGATCTTCAACGAGGATGGCACACCGGCGCTCGATGCGGCCGGCTTCGCCTCGCTTGTCGAAGCGCACCTCACGCATCACTTCCGCGTCGCGCGCAAGGTATCGCTGTTCGATGACGTCCGGCTGGTGCTCGTCACTCCCGATGTGCCGGTGCATCCGACGCACGCCGAGTTCGCGCTCGCGAACTTCGTGAAGACCACGCTGCATGCGCTCACGGCCACGCTCGGCGTGGAGAACGAGCGACTGGTGCACAACGTGCCGGTCAACCAGATCAACCTCACGCGCCGCGTGCGGTCGGAGGAGCCGCGCGACACGCGGGAACAGGCCGAGGAGCAGGAGCGGTTCGCGCACGCGGTGCTGCTCGCCAGTGCCCCGCTGCCGGACCAGGAGGACAGTCGGTACCGCGCGCGGATCTATCGCGGCCTCGCCATCACGGTCTGATCGCGTCGAGGGGCTCGGGGCCGGCGGACGATGCGGGATCGCGTCGCCCGCCGGCCCCATTAGTTTGTGCGTCATGTCCGACGTCATCGCACTCGCTACCGAACTGCTCTCCGTCGATTCGTCCACCGGCCGCGAACGCGAAGCCGTGGAGATCGTCGCCCGCTGGCTCATCGCGCGCGGCTGGAACGTCACCCTTCAGGAGGTCGAACCCGGTCGCTCCAATCTGTGGGCGACGCGGGCCGGTGGGGGCGTGACGCTCTCCACGCACCTCGATACCGTCCCACCGTACATCGCCCCGCGGGTGCAGGACGGTCGGCTGTACGGTCGCGGTGCGTGCGATGCGAAGGGAATCGCCGCGGCCATGATTGTGGCCGCCCAGCAGCTGGCCGACCAGGGGGAAGACCGCGTCGACCTGCTCTTCGTCGTGGGCGAAGAAAAGGGATCGCCGGGCGCACGCGCGGCCAATCGCCTGCCGGCGACGAGTCGTTGGCTGGTGAACGGTGAGCCGACCGAGAGCCGGCTCGCCAGCGGTGCCAAGGGGGCGCAGCGTGTCATTGTGCGTGTCCGAGGGCGCGAGGCGCATTCGGCCTATCCGGAGCTTGGCGCGAGCGCCCTCGATCCGCTGCTGGAGCTGCTGCCGCAGGTGCGCACGCTGCCGCTGCCCGTCGATCCGGTGCTCGGCGCGACCACGTCAAACATCGGCGTCCTGCGCGCCGGCACCGAAGCCAACATCGTTCCGGGACTCGCCGAAGCCGAGCTCATGATTCGTCTCGTGGGCGACGTGGCGCCGGTGCGCGCGGTCTTCGAGCAGTGGGCACACGGTCGCGCGGAACTTGAATGGGGTTCGCACATCCCGGCGCAGCACTTCCACGTCATCCCCGGCTTCGAGGTCGCGCCCGTCGCCTATACGTCCGACATCCCGTTGCTCGATCGCTGGGGGACGCCGCTGCTCTTCGGACCGGGGTCGATTCACGTGGCGCACACGCCCGACGAGCACATCGTGCTCGATGAACTGCGCCGCGCCGTGGACGCCTACATGCGTATCGTGCGGCATCTGCTGGAGGAGGCCGCATGAGCACGCGCATCCCTGTGGCGGTGCTCGGCGCGACTGGAGCCGTCGGTCAGGCGTTTGTTCGCCAGCTCGCTGGCCATCCGTGGTTCGTCATCGCCGAGGTCGGGGCGTCCGAGCGCAGCGTGGGGAAGCGCTACGCGGACGCCGCGCGGTGGCTCGAGGGAACGCTGCCGGCGGAGGTCGCCGCGCTCGAGGTGCTCCCTTGCACGCCGGAGGCCATTCGGTCACCGATCGTGTTCTCGGCCCTCGATTCGGGCGTGGCGGGTGACGCCGAGCCTGCGTTTGCCCGGGCCGGTCGGCTCGTGCTGTCGAATGCAAAGAACTTTCGCATGGCCGACGACGTGCCGTTGGTCATCCCGGAGGTCAACGCCGCGCACCTCGGTTTGCTGGCGACGCAACAGCGCACGCGCGGCTGGTCGGGCGCGATCGTCACGAACGCGAACTGCGCGACCACGGTGATGGCCGCAGCCCTCGCTCCGCTGCACGAGGCGTTCGAGGTCCGTCAGGTACTCGCGGTGACCATGCAGGCGGTGTCGGGAGCCGGCTATCCCGGGGTGGCCTCGCTCGACATCCTCGGCAACGTGATTCCGTTCATCAACGACGAGGAGCCGAAGATCGAGCAGGAGCTCGGCAAGCTGCTCGGTCGCACGGACGGCACCGCCGTTCGTCATGCGGACATTGTCGTGAGTGCGCACGCCAATCGCGTGCCGGTGGAGCACGGACACACCGTCTGTCTCAGTGTGGGCTTTGCGCGGCGTCCGTCGGTGGAGGAGGCGCTGCAGGTGTTGCGGAGTTGGACGGGAGACACCGTCGTGCAAGGATTGCCGTCCGCCGCGCTGCCGTCGCTGATCGTGCGCGACGAGTCGGACCGTCCGCAGCCGCGTCGCGATGTCATGAGCGGTCGCGGCATGGCCACGGTGATCGGGCGCGTGCGCGACGACCAGCTGCTGCATCTGCGTCTGGTGGCCATGTCGCACAACGTGGTGCGTGGCGCCGCCGGTGGTTCGGTGCTCAACGCGGAGCTGCTGGTGTCGCGTGGGCTTGTGCATCGTGAGACGGGGGCGCTGCAGCTTGCGACGCTGACGTCGACCACCTTTGCGCGCCCCGAGTCCGCGTGATCGTCTGCAAGTTCGGCGGCACGTCCGTCCAGGATGCCGAGGCGATCGCGCGTACGGCGCAGATCATTCGGGGGCGGCTCGATCGGCAGCCCGTGGTGGTCGTCTCGGCGCTGGGTGGCGTGACGAACGATCTGCTCGACATCGCGAATCGCGCGGCCACGGGGAACCTGCTCGTGGCCCTCGCGCTCGTCGAGACGCTACGCGAGCGCCATCTGCGCACGGTGGCCACGTTGCTTGACGACGCCCCGGAGCGCCGCGAGGTCGAGGCCGACGTCAGCGCCGGCCTCGATGAACTCGCGCATCTCGCCGAAGCGCTCAGCACGCTCGGGTTCATCACGCCGCGCTCCCTCGATACCGTCGCGGCCATCGGTGAACTCCTGAGTTCACGCATCGTGGCGGCGGCGTTCCGTCACCGCGGGATACCTGCCGAGTGGGTGGACGCGCGCGATGTCATGATCACCGATGAGCATTTCACGCGTGCGTCGCCCGATACCGCGCGTATCGCGACGGCCGCGCGCGAGCACGTGCGACCGCTCGTGCAGGCCGGGCGCGTCCCGGTGCTTGGCGGCTTCGTGGGCGCCACGCCATCCCGCATCACGACCACGCTCGGTCGCGGCGGCTCCGACTACTCGGCGTCGCTTGTCGGAGCGGCGCTCGAGGCCGAGGCCATCGAGATCTGGACCGACGTCGATGGCATGCTCACCGCCGATCCGCGCATCATTCCGTCGGCGCGCCTCATTGAGCGCATTCGCTTCGACGAAGCCGCCGAGCTCGCCGCGTTCGGCGCCAAGGTGCTGCATCCGAGCACGATCGCGCCGGCCGTCGACCGCGGTATTCCCGTGTACGTGTTCAACTCGCGTCGCCCCGAGGGGACGGGCACGATGATCACGTTCGATGCGCCGCGACTGCCGGTGCGCGCGATTGCCGGCAAGCGCGGCAAGACGCTCGTGCGCATCGGGTCGGCGCGCATGCTGCTGGCGCACGGCTTCCTCGCGCGGGTGTTCGAGGTGTTCAACGCGCATCGCACGTCGATCGACGTGGTCACAACCTCCGAGGTCTCGGTGTCGGTCACACTCGACGACGCCACCCATCTCGAAGCGATTGTCGCCGACCTGTCGCAGTTCGGCGATGTGGCCATCGAGCAGCAGCGTGGGCTGGTGGCGATCGTCGGTGCCGGCCTCGCGGATGGCGCCGCCACGATGGCGCAGTGCCTCTCGGCGATTCATCCGATCGCGGTGCACATGGTTTCGCTGAGTGCGACGGGCATCAACTTCACGCTGGTCATTGACGACGCGCAGGTCGTGCCGGCCATGCAGCGCCTGCACGCGGCGTTCTTCCCGGAGGCGGCGTGAGCAGCACGTCGCCGTCCATCGTGCGCGTGGCACTGCTCGGGTACGGACGCATGGGGCGGGCCATCGACGCGCTGGCGGCATCGCATCAGTGCGACGTGGTGGCCCGCCTCGATGCCGCCGATGTGTTGGCCGACGCACTGTCACCGGCGCGGCTAGGTCACGCCGATGTCGCCATCGACTTCACGGTACCCCATGCGGCCGTCCCCAACGCGACCGCGTGTCTGGACGCGGGGGTGCCCGTGGTCATCGGCACCACCGGATGGCTCGACGCCATCCCGACGCTGGAAGCCGCGGTGAAGCGCACGGGTGGACGGGCGCTCTGGTCGCCCAACTTTTCGCTCGGGGTGCAGTTGACGCTCGCGCTCATGGAGCGTGCCGGTCGCCTCTTCCGGCACGCACCGGGCTTCGACGCGCATCTGGTGGAGACGCACCATACGGCGAAGCTTGATGCGCCGTCCGGCACGGCGATTGCGCTCCGCGAGCGCGCGGAGGCGGGGCTCGGACGGTCGATTCCGGTCACGAGTGTGCGTGTCGGCTCGGTGCCGGGGACGCACGAACTGCTGCTCGATGCGCCGTTCGAATCGATCACGATTCGGCATGAAGCGCGCGATCGGCGCGTCTTTGCCGACGGCGCACTCGTGGCAGCACGCTGGCTGGCGACATCGCCCCGGAGCGGCCTCTACACCATGCGTGACGTGCTCGGATTGTCGAGCGTGGCCTCGGACGACGCGACTTCCACCTCCTCGGTATCTGCCTCATGACGGCTTCGCTCGCTGGATGCGGCACGGCACTCGTGACCCCGTTCCGACTCGATGGTGCACTCGACGAGGACGCGCTGCGACTGCTCGTCGCGCGACAGCTCGACGCGGGAATCAACTACCTCGTCCCGTGCGGATCGACCGGTGAAGCCGCGACGCTGTCCCTCGAGGAGCACGCGCGCGTTGTGCGTGTGGTCGCCGACGTGGTGCGCGGACGAGTCCCGGTGGTCGCCGGTGCGGGCGCCAGCGACACGGCGCGCGCGGTGGCGCTGGGGCAGGCGTCGGTGAGCGCTGGCGCGACGCATCTGCTCGTGGTCTCGCCCATGTACAACAAGCCGCCGCAGCGTGGGCTGCTCGCTCACTTTCGCTCGGTAGCGGACGCGTGTGGCGTCCCGATCGTGCTCTACAATGTGCCGGGACGCACCGCCGGCAACATCGACGCGGCAACCGTGCTCGAGCTCTCGGCCGATCCGCGCTTTGTGGCGGTGAAGGAGGCGTCGGGCGATCTCGATCAGGTCGACACCATTCTCGCGAGCGCGCCCGCGGCGTTTCTCACGCTCTCCGGTGATGACGCGCTCACGCTGCCGATCATGGCGATGGGAGGGCACGGTGTCATCTCGGTGGTGTCGAACCTCTTTCCAGCGGCGATGGTCGAGCTGACGCGTGCGATCGCGCGTGGCGATCTGATCGCGGCCCGCGCGATCCATCGCGCGCTCCGCCCCATCATGGCGGCCGCGTTCGTGGAGTCGAATCCGATCCCCGCGAAAGCGGCGCTCGCGACCGAGGGACTGTTGCGAGAGGTGCTGCGTCTGCCACTCGTGCCGCTCGCTGATGCTCCGCGCACGGTGCTGGCTCGCGCCATGGCGGCCACCCAACGGGCGCTCGATGCGCTGTCTTCTCGGGCGACGCTGTCGTCCGTCTCGTCCTGACCTCACGCCGGAATTCTCCGCATGGCTTTCACCCTCGCCGAACTCGAATCGCGCCTCTCTGCGCCGGATCTGCTCGACAGCAACGTGACGCCCGCGCACGACGTGCAGCAGCTCTTCGAAGCGTTTCTCGTGAAGCTGGAGCACGGCGAGGTGCGCGCCGCGCAGCGCGACGCCAGTGGTCACTGGCACGCGGTGCCGTGGGTCAAGCGCGGCATTCTGCTCGGCTTCCGACTCGGACGCGTGGTCGCGATGGGCGCCGAGAACGCGGGGCTCAACCACTTCCTCGACAAGCACACGTATCCGGTGCGCGAGTTTCGCCTCGAGCACGGGGTGCGTCTCGTGCCCGGTGGATCGGCCGTGCGCCGTGGTGCCTACCTCGCTCCTGGTGTCGTCTGCATGCCGCCCATGTACATCAACGTCGGCGCGTTCGTGGGGGCAGGCACCATGGTCGATTCGCACGCCCTCGTGGGTTCGTGCGCGCAGATTGGCGCGCGCGTGCATCTCAGTGCGGCCGCGCAGATCGGCGGCGTGCTCGAGCCCATCAACGCGTCGCCCGTGATCATCGAGGATGATGTCGTCGTGGGTGGCAACTGCGGTGTGTACGAAGGGACGGTCGTCCGCGAGCGGGCGGTACTCGGCGCCGGCGTCATTCTGACGCGTGGCACGCCCGTCTACGATCTCGTGCGCGAGACGGTGCATCGCGCCACCGCCGACGCCCCGCTCGAGATTCCGGCCGGTGCGGTGGTGGTGCCGGGCGCACGACGGGTCGGAAGTGGCTGGGGTGCAGAGCAGGGCATTGCGCTGCAGACACCGGTGATCGTGAAGTATCGCGACGAGAAGACCGACGCCGCGACCGCGCTCGAAGCCTGGCTGCGGTGAGCACGACGCTGCAGGTCACCGGGACCGTGCGCGTTCCCGGTGACAAGTCGATCAGTCATCGCGCGCTGCTCATCAACGCGATCGCCGGTGGCGAGGCACGAGTGCGCGGCATTCTGCCCAGCGCCGATGTCCGCGCGACCGCGCGCGTGTTGCGCGCGCTCGGCGTGCCGGTTCCCGAGCTGTCGGCCGATCTCACGCTGCACAGCGAGGGACTGCGTGCGCTGCGAACGCCCGGCGAACCGCTCGACTGCGGCAACAGCGGCACCACGACACGCCTGATGGCCGGTGTCGTGGCCGGTCGTGCGGGCGTGACCGGCACCTTCGTCGGTGACGCCAGTCTGAGCAAGCGACCGATGCAGCGCATTGCGCGTCCGCTCACGCAGATGGGCGCGCGCTTCGCGTTCGATCGTGGCGACGGTCTGCCCATGCACGTCACGGGAGCGCAGCTCGAGGCGCTCACGTGGCGCAGCGAGCACGCGAGCGCGCAGGTCAAGAGCGCCATTCTGCTCGCCGCCGTGAGCAGCGGCGTGTCGAGTACGGTGTTCGAGCCCACGCGCTCGCGCGACCACACCGAGCGCATGCTGGCCGCGTGTGGCGCGGACATCGTGGTGCTGCCCGACGGTGCCCGTGTCGGTGCCGCTCGGCCACTGCGCGCGGTGGATGTCGATGTCCCCGCCGATCCCTCGTCGGCGGCGTTCTTCGTGGCGCTCGCCGCGCTCGCGCACCATGGCGAGTTGGTGCTGCCGGACGTGTGTCTCAACCCGACGCGTACGGGCGGCTTCGACATTCTGCAGCGCATGGGGGTGACACTGCACGTGAGCAACGAACGCGTCGTCGGCGGCGAGACGATCGGAACGCTCGTCGTGCGTCCGGGTACGCTGCACGCGACGATCGTGCGCGGTGAGGAAGTCGCCCGCGCGATCGATGAGTTGCCGCTCGTCGCGTGCGTCGCCGCGCGTGCCTCCGGTGAGACGCGCATCACCGATGCGTCCGAGCTGCGCGTGAAGGAGAGTGATCGCATCGCCGCGGTGGTCGCGAATCTGCGCGCGATCGGCGTCGATGCCGAGGAGTTGGCGGACGGACTTGTGGTGCGCGGGAGCGATGCCCCGCTGGCGGGGCATGTGATCACGCACGGCGATCATCGCCTCGCCATGGCGTTCGGCGTGCTCGGTGCGCTCCCCGGCAATCGGATCACGATCGATGATCCCGCGTGTGTCGATGTCTCGTTTCCCGGCTTCTGGGGCACCCTCGATCGCGCGGTGGCGACGGCCGGCCGACAGCCGACGCCGCACCGCGGGGCGTCAGCGGTCACGGCACGTCGGCTCGTTGTCGCCATCGACGGACCGGCGGCCTCGGGGAAGTCGAGCACCTCGCAGTGGGTGGCCAAGCGCCTCGGCATTCGCCACGTCGACAGCGGGGCCTTCTACCGCGCGCTGACGGCGCTCTCGCTGCGCTCCGGCGACGCGCCGGCCGAGTGGACTGAGGAACACGTCCTCGCGGCGGCCGGGCGCGTCTCGCTCGGCCTGACCGATCGCTCGGTGGTACCGCTCATCGATGGCGAGCGCCACGACGAGGAGTTGCGGGGCGCCGCGGTGACGGCGCAGGTGTCCCGGGTGGCGGTGATGCCGGCCGTTCGCGCCTGGGTGAATGCGCGCGTCCGCGAGGCCGGTGCCAGCACGGATGTGGTGGTCGACGGGCGAGACATCGGGACGACCGTCTTCCCCGACGCGCCCCTCAAGGTCTTCCTGGTCGCCGATCCGTGGGAGCGCGCGCGCCGCCGTCTCGTCCAGCGGCTCGGGCGCAAGCCCACCGACGGCGAGATCGCGCTCGAGACCGAGGAGCTGGTCGCACGGGACGCCCGGGATGCCACCCAGAGCCGACCCGACCCCGCCGCGATCACCATCGACACCACCACGCTCACGCAGGAGGAGCAGGTGGAGCGCATCGTCGCCCTGGCCGAGGCGGTGCGGGCGCGCTGAGGCTCGGTCCGGCCACTGCGTTGCCCGACGGGCCTCGATCGTCTACGTTTCATAGTTCCCCCCGCTCCGCCGGCGTTCCCGGCGGTGTGGGTTCGTGTCCCCCAACCTCGGCGCGGCGAGCGATCCTCCGCGAACGGAGCTTTTTCAGGCATGACGACCGATATCGAAACCCCAACCCTCGCCGCCGAGCCGGAACGGCTCACCGCGCGCGAGAAGCGTGACCTCCAGAAGAGCCAGCTGCGGCCGCTCGCGAATCGCCGCCCCGAACTGTACGACGAGGACGAGCTGACGTCCGACGAGTTCGAGGCGATGCTCGACATGTACAACGGCACGCTCGCCTCCATCGAGGAAGGCGAGATCGTCAAGGCCCGCGTGCTCGAGATTCGCGAGAACCTCGTCGTGCTCGACATCGGCTTCAAGTCCGAGGGCACGATTCCGCTCGAAGAGTTCAAGGACATGCCCGAACTCGCCGAAGGCGACGAGGTCGAGGTCCTGCTCGAGCACCTGGAGGACTCCGAGGGATCGGTCGTCCTGTCGAAGAAGAAGGCCGACTTCATGCGGGTCTGGGAGAAGATCCGCGTCGCCTACGAGAACGACGAGCCGGTCACCGGCACGCTCACCAAGAAGATCAAGGGTGGCGTCGTCGTCGACCTCATGGGTGTCGACGCGTTCCTCCCGGGCTCGCAGATCGCGCTCCGGCGCGTGCCGAACATCG
>ERZ1066121.459-NODE-459-length-37495-cov-10.816052_pt1 | contig 37495 bp, 33 predicted proteins | sample MGYA00382768_ERZ1066121 | MGnify/ENA primary metagenome ERZ1066121 (study PRJEB33369, sample SAMEA5778351) | biofilm metagenome | biome: Industrial cooling water; feature: Water cooling tower basin; material: Biofilm | place: United Arab Emirates | collected...
TTTTGATATCATCCACCATTTCGCACAACATCATGTAACCAAGCTTGGAACCTTCATCGTCAAGCTTTTGTGCTTCTAAATACTCGCGCGCTAATTTACGTGCTTCGGTATCTTTTAGTGCATCGGAAGCATTATTTACAGGGTTAATTCCTTTTGATTGCAGGAAACTAACAACTTCTTTATGATTCCATAGGTAATAAGGTTTACCTTGGTTAGGTTCAATTTTCTAAAATAATCCACTTGCTGCTTCTGTGGGTGTACCTTCTGCATCGCGTAACCCATTTTCTTTTAATATCTTACCGAAGGCAATTGCTGATTTTCCAAACTCGGCGCCTAGTTCGGTTAGTGTTCTCCACTCGGAGCGAAAATTTTTCTTTGACTTGTTACCCATACACACCTCTGGCTTTTATCGTCAATATCGAGTCAATATTGAGTTCATATTGCTGAGGATAGCGTAATTATTTGGGGGAATATTCTTTTTTAAAGAAAAATAACAAGAACATTAGTACGTTTATTTAAGTTTGTAATCAAACTTTACATGACTGCACAGGCAAGATGCCTGTGCTACAAGAGAGGGTATAATTTGTTGCCTGTGGTGGCATCGAATACGAATAAATAATCTAAGTCAAGGTTTAAATTTAATTTGTCACCAGGGTGAGGACGTATGTTTCCAGGAGCTTGGATGCTTAGGGTTTGTAGTGAACCGGGTATAGTCGCGCGTATTAGTGTTTCTCGTCCTAATGGTTCGACAACTTTGACATCAACTACTAAAGCTGATGGTTCAGAAGAAATATTTATATGTTCGGGTCTAATGCCTAAGTCAAGTTGTTGTGCTGTTGAAAAATTGAATTTTTTCATGGAAGCAGGTAGGGGTAGTGCTTGACCTGAAATATCAAAGGCGCCACCTGTAAATTTCGCTGGTAAAATATTCATGGGTGGATTACCAATGAAAGTTGCGACCATTCGGTTCGCTGGTTGGTTGTAAATTGTTTGTGGGTCTCCGATTTGTTGAATATGCCCTTGGCTTAATACCACGATTTTATCTGCTAGAGTCATTGCCTCTACTTGGTCGTGGGTGACATATACTGTTGTGTTACGTAAATTTTGATGTAACTGTTTTAACTCTGCGCGTGTGTCATCACGCAGTTGTGCGTCTAAGTTTGATAGTGGTTCGTCGAGTAAAAATACTTGTGCTTGTCTGGCAATAGCTCTTCCTAATGCGACTCGCTGTTGCTGTCCACCAGAAAGCTGTTTGGGTTTACGGTCTAGCAGATGTTCTAACGATAAAGAAGCAGCAACTTCTGCAACACGCTGTTGAATAACTCTAGGTTCCATCTTCCGCATTTTCATCCCAAAGGCAATATTCTCACCTACCGACATATGGGGATATAGGGCATAATTCTGAAATACCATTGCCACGTCCCGTTGTCGTGCTGGGACATTATTAACTAAGGTTTCCCCAATGTAGAGATTTCCCGATGTGGCATTTTCTAACCCTGCTATTGTTCGCAGTATTGTAGACTTTCCGCATCCACTTGGGCCAACTAGCACCCAAAACTCACCATCAGGTATCTCAAAGGTGATATCCTCTATCGCTGTAACATTGTTAAAGCGGCGTTTGATATTTTCAAGACGAACGTTTGCCATTTATTTGTCGGTCTTCTCTCATAACCATTAAATTGTAATGTAGCTCTTAAGTTTGGAACGGGCAAGGATGCCCATTCCACAAGATAATTTTGTATATTTTTTTATTTGGAAGTGCTTCCTTTATGTTTGAATCAAGTCACGCAACCAAGCGTCCTCGTTTGGCAATTACTTTGGGAGACCCTGCGGGGATAGGACCGGAGGTAGTTTTGAAAGCTTTATCAGATTCACAATTTCGTGAATTTGATATTACTGTTGTAGGTACCCGCAGTTTACTTGTTGACACGTACACTAAACTTAAATCTATTGACGGTATAGGTAAGCTAGTTGAACCATCGGAATTAAAAATCTTAGATGTTGAGATAGGCGCCGCTACTATAGCTAATATTATTCCTGGAGAAGGTTCGGCTGCAAGCGGAAGAGCGAGTTTTGCTTTTTTAGAATTGGCTATACAGAGTGCGGTTGCAGGTGAGTTTGATGCTATTGTCACGGCGCCGATAGCAAAGTCAGCGTGGAAGGCAGCAGGATATAATTACCCAGGACAAACTGAACTTTTACAAGAAAAATCTGGCGCCAAACGTGTGGGTATGTTATTTGTCGCGCGTTCTCCTCACACTGGTTGGATACTTAGGACATTACTTGCAACTACACATATTCCGTTATGTCAAGTATCTAAAGTATTAACTCCAGAGTTAATGACGCAGAAACTAGATTTATTAGTAGAGTGCTTAAAAAAAGATTTTGGTATTGAACATCCTAAAATTGCGGTTTCTGGGTTAAATCCTCATAGTGGTGAACAAGGACAACTGGGAACTGAGGAACGTGACTGGTTAATTCCTTGGCTAGAAGAACAAAATCGTGGCAACTTACAACTAGATGGCCCCATTCCACCAGATACCATGTGGGTAAAACCTGGTAAGAGTTGGTATGGAAATCAAAACTCTAATCCTGCTGATGCTTACCTTGCACTATACCATGACCAAGGTTTAATACCCGTTAAGTTAATGGCGTTTGACCGCGCGGTTAATACTTCTATTGGTTTACCTTTTGTTCGCACTTCTCCAGACCACGGTACTGCATTTGATATTGCTTTGAAGGGTATTGCCGATGCTACAAGTATGATAGCAGCAATTGAATTAGCCCAATCTTTATCTATTCAGCGCAAAGAGCAAAAATCTCTTTTTGTATAACCTTAATAAAAGAAACCGGGTTTCTACGCATTCATTGTCGCAGACAAATTGTCGTTTTTATCACAATGTATCAACAAAGAAACCCGGTTTATAAGATTTTAGATTATCAAATGTATAAAAAAATCGAATATATTTATAATTTTACAGAGTTAATGATAGTATTATCCACGATACTTTAAATCCATCAGGAGAAACGATGAATAATTTACTTCGTAATGTATTAGTTGGTGCGGGTATCGCTACCGTTGGTGCAATTGGAACGAAGGCAGCAGTAGATTATTTTAAAAATCGTGGAGAAGAAGAAGTCGTTGATGAAAGTCAAGGTGATGCGGAACCAACATCACCTGAAGAAGTTGCTTATGCTACTGTAGAACCAAGTTCTGTACAATCCTTTTTAGATGCAAGTTTTGGAGATGCAGGTCGATATGTTCCTAACCGTCCACCCAAAATTTTTGACTACCAAGGTCAGCAGTACATGGTTATTTGGGCACAAGATAACAAGCAAAATAAAAACCAAATGATGGCATTTCAGTATACAGATGCTGGACGTAAAATGATTGCCAGTGTTGGCTATACAGGTGATAAAACTGATTACAACCTGAACTTAGCAGGAACACCTTTTGCCGTTGATGTCAATGGACAATTATTAACTTCTGGTCAATCTCAAGCTGCTGGAACTAATGATGTTGACTTTGTGCTTGCTTAAAATAGATTGAGTTATATAAGCGTGAAGGAGAGATATTATAACCAAAGATATATATCTTCACGCTTCACTCTATGGAAAGATTAAATTCTGGTTAGTGTTAGATAAATTCTTGTTAGTAATCAAATTTCTGAAAAATATCTGGCATCTTTAAATGTCGGGGAGAAAATTATATGGCTAACAAACTTTTCGATAATATCATTCCTCAAGAGCCACCTACCAATGACCGTTCGGATGTTCATGCATTAAAATCACGTCTTGAATGGGGTGAGCCAGCTTTCACAATTATTGACGTGCGTGAGCGTAGAGCATTTAATGAAGGCCATATTATGGGCGCCATGTCAATGCCATTAGAAGATTTGGAAAGAATGGCAGCTACAATCCAAAAAAGTCGTGACATCTACCTTTATGGTGAAGGTGAAGAGCAAACTGCACAAGCAGCACAACATCTTAGAAGTGCTGGATATGAAAGCATATCAGAATTAAGAGGCGGTTTGGCAGCATGGAAAGCTATTGGTGGACCAACTGAAGGTATTGTTGAATCCATGACTCCTGCTGGCGCCGATGATTACAACGTTGTAGCACGCATTAAGAATCATACAGAAACCCAAAATAAAGAAGTGTAAATATGTAGAGACGCGACATGTCGTGTCTCTACATTTATATCAATGTTCAAATAAATCTTTGAACTGCATTAAATCTAACGTTACGATTGTGGGCAAACATTGAAAACACTGCTCTGCCATGTCGTAGCGTTCTTCGCGTTTCAGCATATCTATTAGTTTTTGCCGTGCGCTAATTAGGTAGCGAACATCGTTGGCAGCATAACTTAACTGAGCTTCGCTTAGGTTAACTGCGTTTCCCCAGTCAGAACTTTGTGCGCTTTTGTCAAGTTCTACTTTTTCGAGTTCGAGGATTAATTCTTTGAGTCCGTGACGGTTTGTGTAGGTACGCGCGAGTTTACTGGCTATTTTAGTGCAAAAAACAGGCTGGACATTGATGCCAAGATTGTAGCGCAGTGCAGCGAGGTCAAAACGCGCGAAGTGGAAAATTTTAACGGTATTTGTCGCTTCAAGCAGTTTTTTTAAGTTTTTGGCTTCGGTTTGTCCACGTAAAATCCGAATTGCCGTAACTTGAGCGTCACTATTACATAATTGAACTAAGCACAAACGGTCACGTTGTGGTAATAGTCCCATTGTTTCTGTATCAACAGCAATCGCATCACTTTTTAAATAAGTCGATAGAGTCGCTTCATCTATATCGCTGTCGCAAACTTGGAAATCAGGTAGGGTCATAAGAGTAATGAGTGCTGAGTGCTGAGTAAAAAGACAATTACACTATATTATCTCTACTCAGCACTCAGCACTTTCTACTCAGCACTATATCATCTACTCAGCACTCAGCACTTTCTACTCAGCACTATCACTTGTTATTGATGAAAATCTCGGTGAAGTAGATTTCTCCTTTACTATTAGCTGCTACACCAATTCCAGTTTGGCTGTAATTGCCTTCGATGTTTTGCTTATGACCCTGACTTTTGAGCCAGCCTTGAACAGCTTGAGTTGCTGGGTCTTTATAACCTTGGTTGTATGCTATATTTTCAGCGGCGCCATTATAAGCAATGCCTATAGACTTGACGCGATTACTAAAATCTTGGTGGCTAAATGGAATTTTGCCGTTAGCCATGTTTTGGCTGTGCGTTCTAGCCTGATTATCTATTTTAGTATTGCGTGTTAATTTAGACAGTCCTTTTGATGTGCGATACTGGTTGATTTGGTCAAAAATTGATCGTTCTATAGTAGCAATATTGACAGTGGTAGATTGTGCAACCTGGATAGCACGCGGCGCCTGTCTGGAAGATAGCCGCGTGTTTGCGGAAGTGCTGTTTGGCAGCGAAACAAGTCCGCTTGCGAGTAAAATAGCACCGATAGTAATAACATGTCGGTTCATAAATATCTAGCTCGTCAATTAATAGGGAACACTGTTTTAATCTACACCGATTTTTTTTAATTTGCTTACGTAAAAATCGGTTTGAGGACAGTTTTTAAATTGACACATTCAAAAATATTTATTAAGTGTTTGCACTTATTATTTATAATTCATCATCGATTAAGAATAAAAATTTGAGTGAGATAGACCTGTCCTTCTTTATTGGTGGCAACTCCGATACCAGTCAGGTTGTAATTGCCCTTAAGATTTTTTAAGTGACCAGGACTTTTAATCCAACCGCGAATTGCTTCAGCAACAGGGTCATCGTACCCTTGATTAAAAGCAACGTTTTCAGCAGCGCTTTGGTAACGAACTGCTGTTGATTTGACGCGCTTTTCAAACCCATTGTGGCTAAAAGGGACTTTGCCACTAGCCATATTTCGACTGTGAACCCTTGCTTGCTTTGAAATTCTGCTATTGAGCGTCAGTCTCGATAAACCTTTAGAAGTTCGATAGCGGTTGATTTGCTCAAAAACAGATTTTTCTAACTCGCTGGTATTGAAATTACCAGTTAGTACAGCTTGACTGGTAATTGGCACTGATTTTACTTGATTAACTTTTTTTGCTGAAATCTGGGTTGGTATGGCATTTGTTAACCCGCTAGCAAGGACAATCGTACTTAGAGCTATGCCAAAAGCAGTTTGTCGAATCATCTATAACTCGTTTGGTAGGTGTATTTAATCTAATAAGGGTACAGCAAGTGCTGGTTATTTCTTTGATATACGTGTGTACTGAATGATATTCCGGACGGGACTCTAATCTTTCCAGATTCCGATTTTCGCCTCAATATCGCTTAAATACAATCTATAACTATAAAGTAATTACGAAATCCTGTTAAAAATTTTAATAAGTTTACGTAAAGTTTACGTAGTTTTACGCTCTGTACCAAAAAACCCGGTTTTACAAGTGTAGTGCGGGATGATTGAATATAGAATGATGAATATTTGTGGAGAAACTTAAAATGGGTACTATTTTCTTCGTTCTTTATATTGGCGCCTTTTTTGCTTTGGCTGTAGGTCTTTTGTTTGGGCTACGCGCGGCTAAAATTATTTAATTTTGTAGAGACGCGATATATCGCGTCTCTACATCATTTATATGGTTTGGGGTATGGTTTGTTTCTTGACGAATGGCGCCCGCATGGATAATCCTAGTAGGCCAAGTAATTCGCTATCGGCATCATAACCAGGACAGGGAGTGGTGACGGTGAGCATGTGTCCATCGTCGCTGGAAAAGATAGAATTGGCGCCTGCCATAAAACAAAATGCCTGTTCGACTTGAGATAGTCTGGCTCTGCCTGCACTTAAGCGCACGTCAGATGTGGGCATAATAATGCGAGCAGTGGAAATCATCCGTATTACATCCCAAAATGGGACATCGGGTTGATTTTCGAGGGGTGTGCCTTTAACTTGTGAAAGAATATTAATTGGTACCGATTCGGGATGAGGGTTTAACGTTGAAAGAGTATGCAGCATTGATACTCGGTCTTCGGCAGTTTCACCCAAACCTAAAATACCACCTGAACAGACGGTTACATTGGTTTGACGAACGTTATTTATTGTATTGAGACGGTCGTCGTAGGTTCGTGTGGTAATAATTGTGCTGTAATAATCGCGAGAAGTATCGAGATTATGGTTATAAGCGTAGAGTCCTGCTTCATCTAAACGCTTTGCCTGGTTTTCGGTAAGCATTCCCAACGTGCAGCAAACCTCTAATCCCATTGAGGTGACATCTTTAACCATGTCAAGAACTTCCTCAAATTGTTTATTATCGCGTACTTCACGCCAAGCGGCGCCCATACAAACGCGACTAATACCACTAGCTAGAGCTTGTTGAGCAATATTAAGAACTGTTTCTTTTTCTAGAAGTGCTTGGGGTGTTACTTCTGTTTTGTAGCGAGATGACTGGGCACAATAACCACAATCTTCAGGACAGGCGCCTGTTTTAATAGATATAAGCTTACAAACTTGAATTTGCTTAGGGTTATGATACTGGCGATGGACGCTAGCTGCTTGATAAACTAGCTCTAGTATTGGTGTATTGTAGATTTCGCGTATTGAGTCGAATTGCCAATCGTAGCGTACTATCACGAATCCGCTATCCTTATTATCGAGAATTTACATCATATTATCTTGAAAGAGTGGAAAGTGCTGAGTGCTGAGTGTTGAGTGTTGAGTGTTGAGTGCTGAGTGCTGAGTGCTGAGTGCTGAGTAGAGACACGATTAATCCCTTCGGGAAATCCTTCGGATAACGTGTCTCTACAAGTTAGGAGTTAGGAGTTAGGGGTGAAGAGTTAATAGTTTATACTCAGCACTCAGCACTTTCTACTCAGCACTCTTTAAAGTAATAATAGTTACTTCAGGTGGGCAAAACAGGCGCCCAGGAGGATAAGTTCCTAAACCACGATTGACGTAAAGTTGATTATTTCCAACTTGGTGGAAACCTTGTGCCCATTCCCAATGTCGTACAACTTTAGCACAACCACCACGTAGAAAAGGTATATATTTACGGATTTTGCGTGGTATTTTGCGAATAACCTTGTAGTAGTACACAACTAATGGCCCAACCCCAGGAATTACGATTTGTGAACCGTGGGTATGACCACTAAGCTGTAAATCTACGCGCCACTTTTGTACGAATTCAAACGTATCTGGATTGTGGGAGAGAACAATGCGCGGTATATTCGGGTCGAGTTGGTCAAGTATTGTTGGGTCAAATTTTCCTGACCAATAATCAGCAAGACCAACAAAAGGCAACTCTGATCCCAAGGGATAACCAATTTCGTCCCATAAAACTTGAATACCGATACTAGTAAAAGCATCGGTGATTGTGGAACGCGAGTATTTATAGTACAAATCATGGTTTCCTAAACAAGCGCAAATTCCAGCGCGCGTTTGTAAATGCTTGAGGTGCTGTACTAATTTATGAATTGGTGATGGGTCATCGGTGACATAATCGCCTGTAAGCACAACCAAGTCAGGTTCTGCTTCATTACTAACTTTAATCGCCTGTTCAAGCATTTCATCTGACAAGCGCAAACCGTCATAATGCAAATCAGACAGATGTACTAATATAGTTCCATCTAACGATATCGGTAGATTTGCAATATTAACCGTTATTCTCTCAACGCTCAACGGTCCAGAAAACAACACGCGCATAAGGTTAACCTTACTCCTCCTACCAGCGCTATCAGCTTAACAAATCGTGACCGTTATTTACGTATAATCCTTGATAATTTCTTGAAATCTTTATGAAAGAGTAATTAATTACAGTGCTGTTACGGTATTCATTCAGTAACTTAAACTGCTGTGTTATTTTGAGACGATAAGTTTTAATACTAATTTATTATTAGTCTCACTTCAGAAACACTTGGATTAGCATAATTTATTCTTAAAATCCTTGATGATTATCATCTGCGTCAAGAGTTGATTTATGAAGAGAGGAAAGAGCTAAATTATTTACGTGGGAAAGAACGGTAAGAAAAACGTTAAAAGCTTATAGGAGTTTTATAAAACCAAGGTTAAGATTCAAGTGTAAAAACTTTAAATGTTGTCATAAGTCTCGTAGTGTAAGGCGCAGCTTTAAGAGCAGGGTAGCATTACAGCACGACTGATAGTTTATTAAAGTGGGCATCAATAGTATTAAAGTACTAAAAAACGAAACAGTTACCCACCCGCAATATACATAGCTTTGAATTAAGAAAATTGGTGTGGATGGTTTGTTGGCGCCACTACCTTTGAAACCAAAATGCTTGTAAGATGTCATAGTGCTTATTGTCTCGCTTTAATGTAATCACAAATGACCAACGGCTAAATAAGGAGTGAGGAGACGTGCGTTGATAGAGCAAATACAAAGTGTGTTTCACAAAACTAGAAAATTAAGGCGTTTACAACCAGTAAACGAGGTATGGTGGGCAAAATACGATTTATTAAGAATTGGCACCGTGGTCAGGCAACCTAATTTGGTTAAAAAAGTAGTATTTATTTTGATATTATTACCGCTAGTGCCTATTCTATCAACGTTTATTGAAGTTTATTTGGATTACGCAATTATTAGTAGGCAGGCTTGGGCTACTTAGCGGCAGGTCTAGCAATGTTTTTGCGTGACATTTATACTAGTTAGGAGTATTATTAAACATTTGGTTTTACTTGACCGAGAATCTATCCGGGATTAGCAATTCCGGAATAATGGCAGGCTTGGATTTTTTGGTAAAATCCAATCACTGCAATTGCCAAATTTTATCGTGATGTCATTTTAGTGGGGAGGTCAAGCACTGAGCAAAGTTGGCTGTTGCGTCGATTATATCTACTGGAATCTGTGCTGAAGGATTATGAGTGTATAGAAGACTACGCCTAGCGTGAGATGATGTGATATAACCTATCGTTAAGGTTTGAGGTAAATATTTATTGATATTGAACTGATTACATAAATAGACTTGTGTAATAAATAAAACCAAACGTCAGCTAGCTTGATGTTTACTTAGTAAAGTGGTGAGGGAGTATGACAGAGTGTAAGGGGGTGCTTTTTAAGGGTATTACAGGTCAAGACGGTTCTTACTCAAGTGAGCAACTGTTGGAAAAAGGCTATGAAGTTGATGGTATTATACGGAAGACATAGACTTTTAATACCGACCGTATCAACCATTTTTATAATGGTTTCCATAATGAAGACGCTCATTAGCTCGTTATTTGCAACCAGTTGAGGTCGATTTATTAATTTTTGATGAAACTAAAGCAAAGCAAAATTTGTCATGGAAACCATCCGTTAGCTTGGAGCAACTAGTAAAGTTGAAAATTAAAGCTGATTTACAGGCTAATGGTTTAAGTCTTCCGAATCAAGAGGGGTTATCAAGTGCGTTTGATAATGCTCCTGCTCTAGAGAACTTTAGTTAAAGCTGCGGATTTAGTTGTTTATAAACGTGTGTATGGTGTCATGGGCGAGGAGTTAGCAATTTCACTCAAAAATGTCTCGAAGTGCTATAAACGCTATGGGCGACCGGTAGACAAGCTTAAGGAAGTTTTACTACCAGGGAAGAACTATGCGGCTGAGTTTTGGGCACTGCGAGATATTGATTTAGAAGTTTGTATTGGTGAAACTGTAGGAATTATTGGGCAAAATGGTTCCGGAAAAAGTACCTTGCTACAAATTATTGCTGGAACTCTTACGCCAACTACTGGTACTGTACATGTGAATGGGCGAGTATCTGCTTTACTAGAACTTGGAAGTGGATTCAATCCTGAATTTACTGGGCGCCAAAATGTATTTTTCAATGGGCGGATTTTAGGGTTAAGCCAACAGGAAATAGAAGATAAGTTTGATGAAATAGAAGCATTTGCTGATATAGGCGAGTTTATTGACGAGCCAGTTAAAACTTATTCGAGTGGAATGATTGTAAGGTTAGCGTTCGCTGTTGTGGCAAATTCACATCCTCAAATATTGATTGTAGATGAAGCTTTAGCTGTTGGAGATATTTTCTTTCAACAGAAGTGTTATAAGTACTTGGAAAAATTAAAGTCTCAAGGAACGGCTATTTTATTTGTTAGCCATGATACACAAGCAATATTAAGACTTTGCGAGCGCGCGGCAATTTTAGAGTACGGATATTTAACGCACTCTGGTATTCCATCAGAGATGGTTACTAAATATACAGAAATACACTTAAGTCAATATAGTAATCAGTTAACAGAAAAAGATAAGACTGAGATTGAGGAGTTAGTAGAAAAAGAAATAAGTTTAGTAAATGATGATATATATAATTCAGAGAATGTAATATTACCCGATGAGTTTCGTTGTAATTTTCCTTCAAAACATCGATATGGTTCTACAGTCGGAATGATTGCAGGGATTGCAATTACTAACAAGCATGGAGAATCTCAAACGGTGTTTTCAGTTGGGGAGGAAATAATTTTATCTGTCAAGGTAAATTCCCATTCAATCGAACTATGTCCCTTAAATATTGGGTTTCAGCTTAACGACAGATTTGGGCAAATAATCATCGGCACTAATACTAGCATGTTATCTGTCTTACTCGAACAGGACAGAACAGGTGAAGGTTTTATTTGCCAGTTTCGGTTTAAACTTTCTATCATTCCCCAACAGTATACTATTCATGTCGCGATAACAGAGTATCAAAATAACCCAAAAGTTGTATATGACTGGATTAATTTTGTGCAAGTTATCGATGTGGTGGCAGATGGGGAATCGAAGCAAGCAGGTATTCATTTTGCTGAGATTGCCGTCATCTCTCACTAAATATTCAAAAATTTGAATATCCAAAATTTTTTCAATCGATTCCAATAAACAACTTTAGCTTTAATCAGGATTGAATTCATGGGCAATGACCTCAACAATACATTTGCATTACAGGCTCAATTACGCGAGCAACTACTTTCTTTGATTTCCTATAACTATGTCCCACGTAGCGATAATTACTCTCAAACTTTTGATGTAATTATTACATGCAACGAAGTCAACGAAAGACATGGTACGGGAGTTCTTCTACGTCGAATATTCAAAGATAGTCCAAATATTTTTTCAATTCGTTCTTGTAATCATTATGAAGGCGAACACGATTTTGGCGAAGAAAGCGCTTGTTTACCTCAAGTAATGCTATCAAAAGCAGATATATTTGCCTATGTTTTACAAACGTTTGAATATCAGAATGTTAGGCGTATTTTGTGCATTCCCTATTACCCAAGTGATGTTTTAGTGGCTATAGCTATCAAAGAATTATTTAATATACCATTATGTACTTATATAATGGACGACCAAAACATTTGTTCAAATGGTATTCCTGACTCATTAATGCGAGAGTTATTGGATAAGTCTTCGCTTCGTCTAGCAATTTCTCCAGAAATGAGACAAGCTTATGAAGGTAAATATCGTTTGAAATTTTGGGTATTACCTCCTGTAGTTTCAAACCAGTTATTACAACTACAAGTCAGTGAATCAGCACTTGCAAGAGAACATAAAATATCTGGAATTTTAGTAGGTAATATTTGGGATCAAAGTTGGTTAGACTTGTTACGTGAATCTGTAAGAGGTTCAGGAGTCAAATTAGATTGGTATTGTAATAACGCTTCTAATTGTCAGTGGCTTTCTTTTGACATAAATGAATTAGAACAAGATGGAATTTTTCTCCACAATCCATTACCAGAAGTCGAATTGGTTCCCTTGTTGAGAAAGTGTTCCTTCGCTGTTATTCCTTCGGGTACTTTAGATGCAAACGATGATCGTCGATTTATTGCTGAATTGAGCTTACCTAGTCGCATACCATTTATTTTTGCAACATCGAACACACCCATAATTGTTTTAGGTAATAAAAAAACTGCGGTTGCTCGTTTTGTTGAAAGGTTCCAAATTGGGACAGTAGCGGAATATAGTTCCTCTAGTTTTGGCGAAGCTGTCAATTATGTCACTAACAGCGATAATCAATTTTTAATGCGCCAAAACGCAGCGACGCTAGCTGAAAACTTTGGAGTTGAGGGAATTGCAGAATGGATTTGGCAGTCTCTCGAACGAGGAGAACCTGCTGACATGAAATTTGAAAAATTAATGCCTCCACTTCCTAGCGATTTAGTGTATTACATTGAACCATCTGCTCCACAAGATATTTTTGAAGATTTTGTACCTGTTTATCAAGCCGTTCGACGACTCAAGAAAAAAGGCTTTAATCCAGATTTTGTTATCGACGTAGGAGCTTCAACAGGAGTTTGGTCACATTACATCAATATGCTTTTTCCAAACGCACGTTTTGTTCTAGTCGATCCATTGGCCTCTAGGTATGATGAGTCCGCTAGAAGTTATCATATAAACAGCCATTCCAATTTTGAAATGGTCGAAGTGGCTATCTCTAATCAAGTAGGCCAACTGTCATTACAAGTGTTTTCTGACTTGTATCGTAGTTCCTTACTTCCTATCGATGACTTCCAAGCATCAGAAGTTGTTAATGTTGAAGTTAAAACTTTAGATTCTTTAGCAAAAGAGAAGCAAATTTTTGGTCGAGGACTTTTGAAAGTAGATGTACAGCTAGTTGAACATTTAGTTTTAGAGGGAGGAGCTAATTTTTTAGAGCAAGTAGATGTGGTCATTCTGGAGTTAACACTTACCAGGTTGTGTCCAGAAGCTAAAACATTTTTAGAAATGCTTGAAATAATGGATAAGCTTGGGTTTCGTTACTATGATGAGGTTGGTGAATGGAGACACCCAGAAGATGGAAGCCTAGTACAAAAAGATGGAGTTTTTGTTCGCAAAGACCTCTTTAATAAGTAATTAAGTTGTTGAACATTTAATTTGCATGTTAGTTTCTTATGAAACTTATATGGATAGGTCAAATACTTTGATCACTATTGTCCAATTAAATGACCATAAATATATCACATAAACAATACAAAACACAGAATAAGTGTATTAAAAATTGGAGAAAAAGAATATTATGATTCAAATTTTACAAAGAGCAAAAATTGTCAAAGAACTTATACTGGAAAAGTTAGATAATATTGTTTGGCGATTAACAAAAATTGATAACAATATTTCACAGTTTAAAGAGAACGATTATAAGAATAAAGAATCTATTCAATCTTTAATGCATAATGATACATCTCTACTTCAAAGTTCAATATATTTAGTACAAACATTGCAGCAAATGCAAGATAATAACAAGCAAGAATTTCAGATTATTAGTCGATATTTAAAAAAGTTACAACAAGCCCAGTTAGATGACAGAGAGTTAATTAAAAATTGTTACCATGAAGTAAATATATTGTGTCAGCAAGCACAATTGATAAATCAGCAGCTTTTCAATAGTTTATTGGAAAAAACAGACACTTTGAAGCAACAAACCGAAAGTTTGCTGCAAAATAATTTGAGCAAAAATGATATAGATTTTGTAGAAAAACGTATAGAACAATTACATCATCGGGTTGATGTATTGCGTCAAAGTATTGAAACGGAATATAAAAAGACAACTGGAGATATTACTTATAAAGATAAAGAAAAGCTAACACGAATCAAACAACTTGGATTTTCGCCTACTTGCATTTGCGATATTGGAGCGAGTAATGGTTCCTGGACAAAAAGTATTGCCGAAGTTTTTCCTGACGCAAGTTTTCACATGTTTGAACCGCAAGCTGAAAATCCTGAATATAAAGCAGGTTTGGCAGAAATTTTAAATAGTAATATTAAGTGCAAGCTTCATCCTTTTGCTTTAGGTTCTGAATCCGCTAAACTCTCGTTAAGCATTTCTCATAATCCACTAGGGAGTTCTCTCTTAGTAGAAGAAAATAGTAACTATTTCCCCTCTTCTACTGTTGTGGATGTAATTTCTCTTGACAAAGTTGTCAAAGAATCAGCAATTCCATATCCTCAGTTACTTAAACTTGATGTCCAAGGATATGAGTTGGAAATTCTTAAAGGCGCCACGTCCGTACTTAAGCACGTCGAAGTAATACTTGTAGAATCTTGGTTGGTGCGAGGCTATGGTTCAAAGACACCTCTTCTTCTAGAATTATCACAGTGGTTGGCACAACACGGTTTCTTCCTGTTTGATTTTTCTGGTAATTACCGTGACGAACGTGGGATATTAGTTTCTCAAGACTGCTTTTTTGTCAAGCAACCGTCTTCTTTCGTTAACATCTAGATTTTTAACAAAGTGTGAGGAGTGTAAATGTCTACTGTTATTATTACAGGTTCCGCAGGCTTAATTGGTTCAGAAGCAGTTCGCTTTTTTGCCGAACGCGGTTTTAATATCGTGGGTATCGACAATGATATGCGCGCATTTTTTTTTGGTGAATCTGCATCTACATTATGGAACCGCGACCTTCTAAAAGAAAGGTATGCCGATAAATATAAACATTATGATTTCGATATTCGGGATCGCGAAAAAATCGAGAGTATTTTTCAGGAATACTCCTCTGATATTGCCTTAATTATTCATACAGCAGCACAACCATCTCATGATTGGGCAGCTCAAGACCCACATATTGACTTTACTGTCAATGCTAATGGAACATTAGTTCTACTAGAAGCAACTCGCCAGTACTGTCCAAATGCAGTTTTTATATTTACCTCCACAAATAAAGTTTACGGAGATAGCCCAAATTACTTACCTCTTCAGGAACTCGAAGCACGCTGGGAAATTGATCCAAGCCATTTCTATACCATTGGTATTGATGAATCAATGTCAATCGATAGTTCTAAACATTCGTTGTTTGGAGCTTCTAAAGTAGCTGCTGATATTTTAGTTCAAGAATATGGTAAATATTTTGACATGAAGACAGCAAGCTTTAGAGGAGGATGCTTAACTGGTCCTTTTCATTCAGGGGCACAATTACATGGATTTCTTTCTTACTTAATGAAATGCACAATTTTATCCGAACCGTACACAATATTTGGATATAAAGGTAAACAGGTTCGAGATAATATTCATAGTTTTGATTTAGTCAACGCATTCTACCATTTCTATCAAAATCCTAAATGCGGTGAAGTATATAATATCGGCGGTTCTCGACACAGTAACTGTTCAATGATAGAAGCTATTAGCATTTGTGAGCAACTTGCTGGTAAGAAACTTGAGTACACCTACACCGATAGCAACCGTTCTGGCGACCACATCTGGTATATTTCAGATGTTAGAAAATTTCAGACTCATTACCCAGAGTGGCAATATAAATACAATCTTCGTGGAATACTGGAAGAAATTTACACTTTGCAAATTAACAAGTATTAGTTAAGCTGAAATTAACAGGCTAATTAAGAAGCCTATAGCTTTTTAATTAGCCTTAACGTAAGTAAAACCTACTATTTTTTTATCTGCTTCAAATTAAGAGGTTTGTTGAAAAAGCAAATGTTTTTCAAAAACATTAACACATTTAAATATATGACAATTAGTAGAGCATTTACCTTGTTTACAAAAAAATATTTTATAACGCTTACCTATTTATTTCCATTGATTAGCGTTTTGTTCTTTGTATATATTTTTGGCGTCAATGTTCCCTTTTGGGATGAATGGGTTTTACCGTCTTTTTTTCAAAAAGTAATTTCGGGTCATGCAAATATCTTAGATTTTTTTGCTCAACATAATGAACATCGTATATTTTTTCCACGAATTCTATTTTTATTAAATAGTTTTATTTCAAAGTGGGATGTAAAAATACAAATGTATTTGAGCATATTATTAGTCTTTGTATCTTTTGGCAATTTGTATTTAATTTCGTCAAAAATAAAGAATAAGCGTCAAAGTTTATTTTACTTGACTAATATTGGTACATCTTTTTTTATATTTTCTCTTACTCAGTGGGAAAATTGGCTATGGGGTTTTCAAGTAGCATTTATAATAGTAAATACATGCATTATCTCAGCTATTTCATTTTTGAGTATTCCTCAAAAAATGTCCATAAATAAAAAAATAGTTTTTGCAGCAGCTTGCTGTTTTATTGCAAGTTTTTCTTCTGCTCATGGTTTACTATCTTGGATTGCTCTTATTCCTAATTTAGTATTAATTGAAGGTAATAAAAAAGAAAGAATAAGTAGAATTATCGTCTGGATGATATTATTTATATTATCTATTAGTATTTATCTGATAGGATATGAAAAGCCTAGCTTTTCGCCTGATGTTTTTTACTTTTGGAAAGAGCCATTTATTGCATTTCAATTTCTATTAATTTTTTTAGCTGCACCATTTGGGAGTCTAGTTATTCCTTCCATAATTATTGGAGCTATAATATTATTTAACTGGCTAATATTTAATATATTGTTTATCAAAAACTATAATTCCTCATTTGCCTATGAAGCGGCACCTTGGTTTTCTCTGGGGTGGTTTGCAACTTTATATGCTTTGATGATAACTATTGGCAGAGCAGGTTGGACTTTTTACGTAGCTACAACCTCTAGATATACAACTACCACTGTTTTGCTATATATTTCTTTATTACAGATATGGAGAATATATATTTCTCATTATTCTCATCATTGGCAACCATTGACTAAGAATATATATCGTTATTTTTATATTTGTTTTTTTACTACTATTTTAATTTGTTCTCTTATTCCTAGTACTATTAATGCTTTTGCTAAAGGAGAAGAAATATGGTTACAAAGAAGCCAAGGTAAAACATGTCTAGAAATTGTTGCCTTTCTAGATAAATCTGTATTAGAGCAATCTAATAGTTGTATCAATTCTCTCTTTTTTCAACCAGTCAATGATAAAAAAATATTTTTGACTTTGGAAGAATTGAAATTAAGAGAGTTTGCTAAAGATATTAAATTTATTAGTCAGGATACTCAGGCGTATGGTTCTATAAATGTCAAGTCTACTGTGGATAAACCAGTTCTTTTATCTCGAAATAGTAGCATTAAAATATCTGGTTGGATAACTTCATTTCAAGGTAAAAAACAACCAAATATTGTACTATTCAGTTATGGGAATAACCGATCTTTTTTTGCCAATGCATCTGTGAAATTAAATAGGTTTGGTTATATAAAAACTTCTAATCAAAATTTTTCTAAGCGCTATCAATGGGATATTAGTTTGCCAGTAAAATCAATACCATTAGATAGTACAGTAGTTAAAGCTTGGGTTTATAGTTCAGAGTCAAAACAGTTTTTGAAATTAGATGGAGAATTAAACATTCAGAAAAGTTAAAGAATTGAATAATATTGTAAATTATGGATATACTACCTATGTTAAGAAAAATACTCACATTCAAGATACTAAAGTTTTTCCTGGGTGGCGGCTTATCAGCGTTATTAAATATTTTACTTATATACATCTTAATTGAAAAATTAGGATTTCAGACATATTTATTACGTAATGCTGCGAACCTCATATCAATTGAAATCTCACTAGTGTTTAGTTTTTTTGTATATAGAATTTGGGTTTGGACTGGAGGTAATTGGAATGTAAAAGATGTCATATTACGACAAATACCTCTTTACCATGTTTCTGCTGGAAGTGCTGTTATAATCAGGATATTTTTGATTTTCCCTGTATTGGATTGGTTGGGAATAAACTACGCAGTCAATACATTGATTGGCGTGATAATTAGTGCATCTATCAATTATTTTATTAGTGATAGATTTGTATTTAAAAATAAGCAAAATTACGCTCAAAATCAGCGTTTAAGAAAAACTCAGCAAAAGGTAGATTATCCAGAAGCTTTAGCTCCTGCATTTTCTTTTAACTCTAACAGTGTTATAAAAAACAAAACAGTTTTGGCAAATGAAGTCAAATCATTATCAATAGTTATTCCTGCCTATAATGAGGAAGGTTGTATTGCACAAACTGTTCACACAATCAGTCAAGTAATGGAAAGTGAAAATATAGATTATGAGATTTTAGTTGTAAACGATAATAGCAAAGACAATACAGCAGAAATATTACAGCAGCTAAACGCGACGAACCATAAAGTGAATTACATCAATAACTATTATCCTAATGGTTTTGGCTTTGCTGTTCGTTGTGGATTAGAAAATTTTAAAGGAGATGCAGTAGCTATTGTCATGGCAGATAGCTCTGATGCTCCAGAGGATATAGTATCTTATTACTATAAATTACAAAGTGGTTACGATTGTATTTTTGGTTCTCGGTTTATTAAAGGTGGTAAAGTTATTGACTATCCCACCTATAAACTTATTATTAATCGTCTAGCTAATTTATTCATTCAAATTTTGTTTGGTTTAGAATTAAACGATACTACTAACGCATTTAAAATTTATCGTAGAGAAGTTATTCAAGGTACTTCTCCTTTAATCTCCCATCATTTTAATTTAACGGTAGAACTACCGCTTAAAGCTATAGTACGTGGGTATTCTTACACTACAATTCCGATTGTTTGGAGAAATAGAACTACTGGGGTTTCAAAGCTCAAACTAAAAGAGATGGGCAGTCGATACTTATTTATCGTCCTCTCTATATGGTTAGAAAAACATTTGTCCCGTGGAGATTACCATTATAGTAATAAGATACTTGTCACCAATAAGGAAAAATAAAATGTCTGAAAATATCTTAATTTTGGGAGGCGCCGGTTTTGTTGGGAGTTCATTAGCGATTGGCTTAAAAACGTATCATCCTGATTGGAGAATAATTTGTTTTGATAATCTACGCAGGCGTGGTTCAGAATTAAATATTCCAAGATTTCAAAAATTTGATATTGAGTTTATTCATGGAGATATTCGCTCTGCTAGTGATTTAGAACCTGCAACGTTTAGTTATGTAGATACAATTATTGATTGTTCTGCCGAACCATCTGTACTAGCAGGATTTACTTCTCCACAATACGTTTTACAAACAAACTTGTTAGGTACTATAAATGTTCTTGAATTAGCTCGACAAATCCAAGCTAGTTTACTATTTCTCTCTACTAGTCGCATATACCCAATTGAAACTCTTAAGTCGATTAATTTAATAGAGGAAGCGACTCGTTTTACTATTGCTTCTGAACAATTAATACTTGGAATATCACAACTTGGCATATCAGAAAATTTTCCCCTTAAAGGCCATCGTTCTCTATATGGTGCAACTAAGCTTGCCTCTGAAATGCTTATTGAAGAATATCGTCAAGCTTATAATGTACAATCAATAGTTAACCGCTGTGGAGTAATTAGCGGTCCTTGGCAGATGGGTAAGGTAGATCAAGGTGTTTTTGTTCTTTGGGTGGCCGCACACTACTTTGAAAAACCTCTAAGTTATATAGGGTACGGTGGTACAGGAAAACAGATTAGAGATTTACTACATATTGATGATTTGCTAAGGCTTGTTGATTATCAGTTAGGCCATTTCTCTGAATTAGATGGGGATATTTTAAATGTCGGTGGTGGTTGTGATAACAGCTTATCTTTGTTGGAAACTACGCAATTATGCGAGGCGATTACTGGTAAATCTATTTCTATTAAAACAGTAGAAGAAGCTAGACCAGGTGATATACCTCTTTTTATTACAGATTCTTCTCAGATAACCTCTAGGACAGGATGGAGTCCCAATATTAATCCAGAGCAAACTCTCAAAGATATATATGATTGGATTCTTAAGTACGAAACTATCCTGAAGCCTATACTATCTTAACGAACTTAACAATATTACCTAATTTTTGCCCAACTAGCTATTACTACTAGAGATGCCTTTAAGTCGTACCCAATATTCTATACTAGGAAATGCTTTTAGGCTTAAATACAATAATTAATAGTTCATTTGTTCTTTAATGAGAATTACAACATGGTTAGTGAAGGACATACCAAAGAAGTCGCAAATTCCTTGAGCTTAGATGACTTAAAGCATCTTCGCTCTGAAAACCAAGTTTTGCAAGAAACATGCACGCGCCTTACCCAGCAATTGCAAGATATTGCAGAAGACCCTATTAGCTGGCTTTTACTAACTCAAACCAAAAGCGTTGAAAAACCGACTTTATTTAAATATCCATACGAAGCAGAGCTTGTTACAGTAATTATACCTGCTTACAACGCTGAAAAGTTCATTGAGAACGCAGTCAAATCAGTATGGAACCAAGAAACTAACGGCGAGATACGCGTGGAAGTTATTATAATTGATGATGGCTCTTCTGACAATACATATGAGGTAGCAAATCAACTGGCACAAAAATCACCAATCCCAATGCAAGTGCTAACTCACCCAGACAGAGCAAACAAAGGAGTAGCTGCATCCCGTAATTTGGGGATTATTGAGTCTAAAGGAGAGTGGATATCGTTTTTAGATGCAGATGATGCGTTTCTGCCTAATAAAACATTAGTACAGGTAACTTGGCTCAAGCAGAATCCTGATTCTTTATGCGTTTGTAGTTACGGATACAATGTGGACTCTGACAATAAACCTTTAACTGGTTGGAACACTAATCAGATAGCGGGAGATTATCAAACAATTGACCTCAAGGACAGGATTGCAGAACCATATACCTTTGATTCTCTCCAGAAAGGTTGCCCGATAGTTAACTCAACTTTCCTTACTCACCGTGATGTTTTGTTATGGTCAGGTTTACTACCTGAATTTATTGCTCATCAAGCAGAAGATTGGGTTTTATTTGCTAGAATTTCACTCAAATGGTCAATTTCTGTAATAAAAGAACCGCTTATTTATTATCGAGTTCATCCTTCTAGCTGGACGACAAGATATTTTATGGAAAATTTAGATTACGGTGTGAGATTGGAGTTTTTATTTTCAATGACACACTGGTTAGCTTGTAGGCAAGAATTTAAAGAACTAGCCAAAAAATATTATCGAAAAAATTTACCAAGCTTTTTTAGCGTTCCAGCACGAGTGAATAGTTGGCTGAATGAATATTTAGAAAGTCAACAACTTTTTGCACAAAGTTACGATTCCCAATCATTAAAGTTAGTAAATCAGGATATTGAAGGGCATTTAACAACATTACGTAATGAAATAAATTTAGCGAAAAAAATTTATAGTTATAAACAGATAGTGAAAAAAATTACTGGTTTCAATATTTTAATAAAAATCAAGAATAAACTGAAGTTATTATTGAAAGCGAGTACGTCTTAGGACACAATGTCGAAAGACTAATGACGTTCACAACTAGCTAACTTTATTTTTAATACTTGTATAACTAAATGAATCAGCTTCCACGAATTAGTATAGTAACTCCCAACTTAAATCAAGCTTCTACTTTAGAAGAAACAATTAAATCAGTAATAAACCAAAATTATGTCAACCTGGAATATATTATTGTCGATGGCGGCTCAACTGATGCTTCTATCGATATTATTAATGCTTACAGGTTGCACTTTGCAAAAGTCATCGTTGGTAAAGATAAAACGATGTATGATGCTGTTGCCAAAGGATTTGAAGCTGCAACAGGAGATATATTCGCGTGGTTAAATAGTGATGACTTGTATGAACCTAATGCTCTTCAAAGAGTAGGAACTTATTTTAATAATCATCAAAACTCGCATGTAATTTATTTTACAGATACAGTTTTAAAGGATGGGTGGCGAGTATCCAATCGTCCGCAGAAACATGTTAGCACTCAGCAATTATTACAAGGTCATATAATATACCAGGATGGCTGCTTTTTTACTCGCAAAGCTTATGAACAAGTAGGAGGTGTCAATCGAGATCTTAAATTAGCAGGAGATTACGAACTTTGGCTGAAATTATCGATGCAATTCAAACTAGAATTACTTCCTGGTCATGCTAGTTGTTTCCGTATTCGTTCGGGGCAACTTTCTGGTAGTTGGCTAGATTATATGGAGGAAGTTAGTCAAGTTCGGCAAGGCTTTCTACAATATCTCAATCAAAAAGATAAAATAAAAATTTTTGTTAATGGCGCCACATGTAAGTTAAAAAATATTTACCTCTCTACAACTGAGCGTCCCGTTTGGCAGCTAGAAAATGAAGCTTTAGATTGGGCGCCAGTTATTGTTCCTGAAGAAAAATCACTACAAGAGAATAAATGCCCCGTTTGTAAATCGGCGCCGAAACGCTTACTGTTTTCTACTCCCGATACTAGATTTGGTAATCGTAATATTTATAGGATGTATGAATGTCAAAACTGCCAATCCGTCTACACTTTTCCTTTCCCGGCGCCAGAAACTTTACAAGGACTGTATGAAACGACCTACTCCGCCGCTAACCAAGTTAATGATGACGGTGACTTATCGAATGGTAAATATAGTCCTTTTCAACGTAAAAGCTTACTGAAAAGAAAGTTTTTTAAATTGTTAGGTAAGAGTTTCTCCATCTTACACAAACTATTTAAAGCTCCTTACGATGATATAGTACCGCTTTCAGAAAATAAGCAAGCAGCCATTTTAGAAATAGGTTGCTTTGAAGGACGAGTTTTAGAATGGTACAAACATTTAGGTTATCAAAATTTATCTGGTACAGAGTTAAATAGTATCGCTGCCAAAAAAGCTCAAGAAAAAGGTTTTACAATCTATACAGGCGATGTAACTCAACCAGAGTTAGATGGAAAATTATTTGATGCGATTGTTTTAAATCAAGCTTTAGAACATTTTGAAGACCCAGGTAAAACACTACAAACACTCGCACAAAAATTAGTTACTAGAGGTAGAATCTATGTTTCTGTTCCTAACTTAGCCAGTTTTTGGCTGTGGCAGTATTACGGTCCAACTTGGGCACATTGGCATATTCCCTTTCATGCAGTAGCTTTTAGTCCCCGTTCCTTACGTTATCTTGCACGAGCAAATGGATTCCGCACGCGCTGGTTTAAAACATCCACACCCATTCATTGGGCATATTTAAGCGACCAATTAGCAATGCGAGGGTTAGGCGGTTATGCTTCACACAATATTATTAATTTAGATACCGAAATTTGGAACGGCGCCAAGGGGGCAAATGTGTTTTCTTGGCTATTTTTTGATAAATTTCTTCGAGGTGATTGCCTTTATGCTTGCTTAGAAAAAATGTAAATAATTTAAAACACAGCAAATCTTAGTTATACATGCTTTATGAATAATAATAAACTAATACAAAGTGTGAATATAGAAAGAGATGAGAGCTTAGATGCTTTAAAAGCAATTAGTATTATTTTCGTTTTATTTTGGCATTTACAGCCAATTAAATTTGTTATTAGCGCAAATACACATGTACTTATGAAGATTGCTGATCAAATTGTCAAAATTTTTGAGGTTCAATTATCTTTGACAGCAGTTCCAATATTTTATATTGTTTCTTTATACTTGTACTTTCAAAAAAAGCCTAATATAGAATATTTACAAAAACGAATACTTAATTTAATTAAAATATTTGTGTTTTGGCAACTTATTCAAAATATATTTTTTGTTTTAGTAACAAAGCAAGCTCCTCCTTTATCTTGGGATAATATCATGGGTGCTAAACCTGATTTACCACTTGTCGGTGGTTCAGTATTCTATTTTTTATTTGATTTAATAATATTAATAATTATTGCATTTATATATCAATTAATTAATTCAAATACTGTCATGAAAATAATAAATTTTGGATTTATATTATTTTTTATTGCCTATTTTGAACTTTTGTGTATTCAAAAACTAAATTTGCCTCATTATGATTTAAGAAATTTTATTATTTATATTCCTATCGCTTTTGGTTTTGCTAATTATAAAAATAAAATAATTAAATTTAAATTGATATTTTTGCTCTTATATATACTTTCTTCTATTCATGATATCTACTTGCGTGCAGATGATTATCCTTTAAGCATTTATGCAAGAATATCGATAGTTTTTGGAGCATTGACTATTTTCTGTTTTACTTGCATTTTAAAAATAAAATATAACTCTTTACTGCAAACAATAGCTAAATATACTCTTGGGGTATTTGCATTTCATAAGTACTGGCAATGCTTATTTTTATTGTTAATTAGAAATTTAGGTATAGATAATAGTAATATACTATTTTCTGAAATAAATTTAATTTTTGTATATATTATTCAAGCACCTGTAGTTATACTTGGGACTATATTTTCAATATATTTGTTTAAGTTAGTTGGCTTAAGTAAGTTTGTTAGTTGAATCAATTTAAAATAATGGTAAATATTTATGAGTTTAAAATTTAGTGTAATTACGCCTTCTTTTCGTCAAGGACGCTTTATTGAAAGAACTATACAAAGTGTATTTTCCCAAAATATCTCAGATATTGAATACGTAATTTGTGATGCTGGAAGTGATGATGAAACACTAGAAATATTAAAAAAATACGATGAAAAAATTCACTGGATATCAGAACCAGACAAAGGACAAGCTGATGCTGTAAATAAAGGTATATCCATGACTTCAGGTGAAATTATTGCCTGGATTAACTCAGATGATATTTACTACAAAGGAGCATTTCAAGCTGTTCGAGCAATTTTTGAAGCTAATCCGCATATAGAAGCTATATATGGTGATGCTGACTGGATTGATGAACACGATAAAATTATTCGTCCTTTCCCAACAGAACCTTGGAATTATCAGTATCTGTTTGAGAATTGTTATATTTGTCAACCTGCAACATTTTTCAAGCGCAGTTTAGTTGAAAAATTTGGAAACTTGGACGATAGCTTAGACTTTTGTATGGACTACGAACTCTGGTTACGTTATGGAAAGAACGTAGCATTTCATCATCTACCTTTAAAGGTAGCGGGTTCTCGAATGTATGCGAGCAACAAAACTTTAGGTCAAAGACTAGCTGCTCATCATGAAATTAATGAAATGCTACATCATAAATTCAATAAAAGACTAGATAGTTGGATTTTAGGATACGCCTTGATTAAAGTTGAAGAGACAACCAATCTCAATAGATTTGATGATAGTCAAATTCAAGATTTTACCAAAGCTTTAATTTGGGCAACTTTACAAGAGTATTTACATCGGAAAAAAATTATTTCGCCGTTGATTATTCTTAAAATGTGCTTTTGGTGGTTTTTTCCACGTCTATCGTGGTTTAGAAGAGAGACATTAGTAGCGTAATAATCGAACAAATAATGCATTCATGTTGAGTTATGCATCAAGTCGTAATTTAATTAGTACATAATCACTGACACCACTTTTACTTCCAGCGCTATCAGCTTAACAAATCATAACAACAGTGTACATGTAATTTTTGATAATTTATTTACATCTTTATGAAAGAGTAATTAATTACAGTATTGTTACGGTATTCATTAGTCACTCAAACTGCTATGCTATTTTGATACAATAGGTTTTAATACTCCTTTTCACTTCTTAGTATAATTTTATATACGTAAAAAATGTATAAGTTTTGTTAATATTAATTTAGCTTATACTGAATCTAAGTGTAAACTTAATAAAAGTGCTGTTAATTCGTCTGTACTTATAAGCGTTTATAATTGTAAGTTAAAAGCTGATGATAGCTAGCTTGCACTCGCTAAATAGTCGGTGAAGCAGACGAAAGCAGGCTTTATTTATGATGTCATATTTAGTAATTTATAGATTGAATAACAAAACTAATTTATACCAGCCAACAATTAGCTAATAGTGATTGTTCCATGTTTAAAGTTGTAATCGATGCTACTCCAGTATCTGCCAAACCTAGTGGTGTAGGGTTTTTTGTAGCTAATTTAATTAGTTCTTTGAGTGATTTACAATACTCTGAGAATTTTAGTTTAGGGCTAGTTTATCAGCCAGGATTAAAAAGCTGGTTACGTGGCAGCAAAAGTTTACCAGATTCTCTTAAGTCATACTCAGACGTAAATTTATTCCCGATGCCAGTGAGGGTATCAGATTTATTGTTAGCTACAGAAAATAAATTTCTTTTTTCTCGCTTTGATAAATATTTTGGTAATGCTCATATCATTCATGGCACAAACTATTCTGTGTACCCCTGTCGTAAAAGCTTAAAGGTCATGAATTTGTATGACCTGACTTTTATAAAATATCCTCAATATGTCGATTCTGTTGTTGCTAAATATAAAGAAAAAGTTCAACGCTGCTTGAAATGGACAGATTTAGTAATGACTATTTCTGAAAGCTCGAAGCAAGATATTGTTGAGTATTTGCATGTAGACCCAGATAGGATACACGTCACGCCACTTGCGAGTCGTTATCATTCTAATAGTCTGTCAGGTCGGAAAACTGAAATGCTTTTAGAAAGATTTGATTTTGATTTTTCACGACCATATTTATTATTTGTTAGTAATATTGAACCAAGAAAAAATGTTAATGCTTTGATTAAAGCGTTTAACTATTTAAAGTCAAAATATAATATTCCTCATAATTTGGTGTTAATAGGCAAAAAAGGTTGGCACTACGAACCTATATTTACAGCTATTCACGATTCTCCTTGGAGCAATTCTATTTATCATCTTGACTATTTATCTGATGATTTGGTAGCGCTATTTTATTCTAAAGCTGATGTTTTTGTTTATCCATCGCATTATGAAGGGTTTGGATTACCGGTACTAGAGGCTATGACTTTAGGGGTGCCTGTTGTTAGTTCTAACTGTTCCTCAATTCCAGAAGTCGCGGGTGATGCAGCTTTACTTATTAATCCTTCAGAACCACTTGAATTAGCTGAATCGATTCTAAAAATTATTAGTGACTCTCATTTGCGTCAAAACTTAATCATCAAAGGCATAGAAAGAGCAAAATTATTCACGTGGGAAAGAACGGCAAAAGAAACATTAAAAGCTTACAAGGGTCTTGTGGAACCAAGAGTGAAGATTGAAGTGTAAAAGGCAAAGACTCGTTGGCGCCACTATTTGCGAAACCAAAAAGCTTGTAATATGTCATAGTGCTTGTAGAAAGCGGTAAAAAAATATGACAGAGCGCAAACGGGTGCTAATTACGGGCGCGTTTGTATCTTCACTATGGAGATTTAACCGATGGCACTGTGATGCGGCGTATTCTTGAGCAAGTTCAGCCAAAGATTATGTTATGGCAATGTGGTTGATGCTACAGCAGGATGTACCCGATGATTATGTGGTAGCGACTGGAGAAACCCATTCAGTACAAGAGTTTTTGGAAATTGCCTTTGGGTATGTTAACCTTAACTGGAAAAATTATGTTGAGTTCGACGCGCGCTATTTGCGCCCAACTGAGGTAGATTTATTAATTGGTGATGCAACTAAAGCAAAGCAAAAGTTATAATGGGAACCTTCTGTCAGTTTTGAGCAACTAGTAAAGTTAATGGTTGAAGCTGATTTACAGGCACTAGGCTTAATTCCAGATGGGGGTGAGTTATCCACTGCCCTTGATAATGCTATTATCCGGAAAAGCTTAGTTAATGCGATGATTTAGTTGTTTATAAGCGTGTGCATGGTGTCATGGGCGACGAGTTAGCGATTTCACTGCAAAATGTATCGAAATGTTACAAGCGCTATGGGCGCCCGGTGGATAAGTTAAAGGAAGTTTTGCTACCGACAAAAAATTATGCCCAGGAGTTTTGGGCACTGCAAGATATTGATTTAGAAGTACACATTGGTGAAACTCTAGGAATTATTGGTCAAAATGGTTCCGGCAAAAGCACACTGCTGCAAATTATTGCCAGAACCCTTACACCAACTACTGGTAATGTATTGGTGAATGGACGAGTTTCGGCGCTTTTAGAACTTGGTAGTGGATTTAACCCTGAATTTACTGGGCGCCAAAATGTGTTTTTTAATGCACGCATTTTGGGGTTAAGTCAGCAAGATATAGAAGCTAAATTCAATGAAATTTTAGCCTTTGCCGATATTGGCGACTTTATTGACCAACCTGTAAAAACATACTCTAGTGGTATGTTCGTGAGATTAGCATTTACTGTAGCAGTGTGTGTTAATCCTGACATTTTAATTGTAGATGAAGCACTTGCAGTAGGTGATGTTTACTTTCAACAAAAATGTTACGAAAGACTAAGACAACTCAAGGATTTGGGGACAACTATTTTATTTGTCTCTCATGATTCTACTTCGGTATATAAACTTTGCACAAGAGCATTGTTGTTAGAGTCGGGTAAATTAATACTTGATAATAAACCAAAGCAAGTCATTGATTTGTATGAAGCAAATCTTTTAAAGAAAAATGATGTAGATTCTAAATCTTTAGAAATTAAAATTATTTCTTACCCAGAATCCATCTGCAATTCACCTAATAGTTTTAATAATGAAGTCGTTATTAACCAACCGGAAGTAGATTTAAAATTTGTGACTTTGTTAGATGAGAATAACCAGGAAATAGAATCATTAATTAGCGAAGATAAAATAGAAATATCAATTGGATTATTATTTTTAAAATCATTCGATGACCCTCACGCAGGTTTTAAAATAAGAAATAAAACAGGAGAAGTTGTTTTTGAAACTAATACTTATTGTATGGGAATAAAGATAGGCAAAGTCGAAAGCAATAATTTTGTAAATTTGCGATTTAATTTTTGCGTGCCATTAATTGAAGGTGAGTACACAATTTCTGTGGGTCTTACAGATACAGGATATGGAGAGGGGTCATTTGAACGAACATTAATTTACGCTCATAATGTTAGCGCTTTCAAAGTTTTAAGAAATAAAAATTCTATTATTTGGTCGGGAGTAGTTAACTTATATCCATCTCTATCTATTTCAAAAAAAGCTTATGTTTGATTTAATTATAGAAAAAGCAAAGTTGACAGAATACGATTTTAAAAAAACAGCTAACAAAAACGATCCACTTAGCCATCTTTTTGAAGATTGGATTGATTACTATAAATTAAAGTGGGCAATAGCTAACGTCTTAAATCCTTCTAGTATTTTAGAAATAGGAGTACGTTTTGGTTATTCCGCAGTAGCTTTTCTCGAAGCATCTCCATCAGCTAAGTATGTTGGTATTGATTTAGACACAAATTCTTACGGTGGAGTTAAAGGAGCTATTGATTGGGCAAGACAAATTACCCAACAATATAGTACCGAGTTTATAGTTGCCGATACACAAAGCATGGAATTTTTTCCCGGTGATGTGTATGATCTAATTCATGTTGACGGGCAACAAGATGGTGATAGTTCATTTCATGATTTAAAATTAGCTATTAAGCAAGCACGGTATGTACTTGTAGATGGTTATTTTTGGACACGTCCAAATTTTTTGGCAGTTAGCGATTTTTTATTTCACAATGTTGATTTACTAGATTGGTATGGTGTCATACCAGGTTATGCTGGAGAATTACTTATAAAAGTATCAGAAAATTATTTAGGCCAAGCTAATAAATTTACACGCAAAGCTTCTTCAAGTTTAATGATTCGTCAAACTTATACTGATGAATACTTTACTCAAGATTGTGGAGGTTTTGATGCTTATAGTAAAAATCAAGGAAAACGACTAGAAGATGCAAGATTGATTGCCGTAGCGAATATTTCCAGTTTTAAAAAATCTGGTCGTGTACTTGACTTAGGTTGTGGAAGAGGAGAACTAAGCTACTATTTTGCTCGTCAAGGTTTTGCCGTCACATCTGTTGACTACTCACCAAGTGCGATTAAATTGGCACAACAATGTTTTGACAAAGAAGATAAGTTACAACAAAACGTGGAATTTATATGTGATGATGTGTGTAACATTATATTACAACATAAATATGACTTAGCAGTTGCATCCGATTTAATAGAGCATTTAGCTTTTGAAGAAGTCGATAAGCTGTATCAAAAAGTCGTGACTAATCTTAAGTCTGATGGATTATTTGTTGTACATACTTTTCCAAATCTTTGGTATTACAAGTATGAGTATTCACGTAGAAGAAAGATTGCAGCTTCTGTAGGAGCTTATTTACCTAAAGAACCGCGTTCAAGATACGAGCAACTCATGCATATTAATGAGCAATCACCAGTTGTTTTGAAAAAGCAGTTAAGTAAATACTTTAAGTATGTAAATTTATGGTTCGGATGTCCAGAAAATCCTGGTGGCAGTTTAATCAAGAAATTTTCTATTAAAGAAATGCGTCAAGCTCCTAGCTTATTTGCAGTTGCTTCCCAACAACAGCTAAATTACGAGCAGTTAAAGAATACATTACAAATGTCACCCTTACCTGATATCTTGCCAGGTAAAATTAATTTACTTGTGAAATATTATCCCAAGATGGTTAGTGTTGATAGCGAGTTTGAAATTGAGTTAGAGATTCAAAATACCAGCGAATTTATTTTAAATAGCTGTGGGCAAAATCCAGTTCATATTGCATACCATTGGATGAGTAAAGATAACGAGTATCTTGTTTTTGACGGCAAAAGAACTAAAATAATTCCTGTTTTGTATACAAACAAAAGTTTGAGTATAAAGCTTTTTGGACATCAAGTTAATAAAAGAACATATTCGGCAACCGTACAATCACTGTCTAATACTGGTAGTTATATGTTAAGAATTACACTAGTACAAGAAGGAGTGCGCTGGTTCGATGTCAAACCGACTGAATTATATCAAGACCTTTATATTGATATAATAAGTAATTAGTTTTAGATTTCGTTGGTGCCAAATTTTATATATAATTTATTAAATATATTATTTTAGTATAAAATAAGTTTTATATATGTAAAGCATTATTTTGTTTATAAGGAGTAAATAATGATAGAATCCAATATTAAAGAAATTGATGTTGATGAATTAAGGCAAAGAATTGAAAATGAAGTGGCTCAACGTAAATCAAGGATTGAGCAAAATTTATCTAAGCCTTTTATGACAAATATTCAACCAAGAGTAAATTTAATCAAGCATAAGTATATAGAAGCTTTGCTAAACAATGCAAGTAATAGAGCATCTGTACGTACAAAATTACCCGATACATTTAGTCGTATCCCTCTCAATATAGGTAAAATAATTGAAAAATTTCTTTTAAAAGCATTTAATACTCTCTTTAAAGATCAAAGAGAAGTAAATCTTAATTTAATTCAATCATTGCGAGAAACAGTAGCATTAAATCAGCAGTTGGCGGAAGAAGTTAATATCCTTAAAGCAGAAATAAAAACTCGCTTAATTAGTATCGAAAGTAGTGTTAAAACATTAGATAATCAAATTCAAACTCTAGATAACTTTTGTCAGAGTTTAGACAAGCGTTCTCAGTATATGGATGAACGTTATATCAGAAATGATAGTTATCTAAAAAGTGAACTAGCTCAACAAAAGCATTTAATGACAAGATTTTTAGAAGAAGCACAAAAGTTTTTACCTAACCAGTTTCAGCAAGCTCAACTGCAAATTTTGACTGACAATAAATATTCACTTGATGCTTTATATGTTGCATTTGAAGATAAATTTAGAGGCAGTCGTGAAGAAATTTATGATAGATTTAAGATTTATTTACCTTTAATAGAACAAGCAAAAATTGGTCGGTCTGATGCACATATTTTAGATATTGGATGTGGTCGTGGTGAATGGTTAGAATTATTGCGCGAGTCTGGATATTTGGCAACAGGTATAGATACTAATAGTGTAATGCTAGAGCAATGTAGAAGTAGAGGATTAGAGGTTATAGAAGAAGATGTAATTAAGTATATACAGTCTTTACCAGATGAAAGTTTAGGCGCCATCACAGGTTTTCATATTATTGAACACTTAGCATTTGAGGACATTTTGAAGTTATTTACTGAGACATTAAGGGTTTTAAAACCAGAAGGGTTAGTTATTTTTGAAACTCCAAACCCAGAAAATGTATTAGTAGGTACCCATAATTTTTATATTGACCCCACTCATCGCAATCCTCTACCCAGTATTACAATAAAATTTATTGCTGAATTTATTGGTTTTTGTAAAGTGGATATTTTAAAACTTCATCCTTATCCAGAAACGCTAAAATTGAGTGGTTCTGCGGAAGCTGAACGTTTTAATGATTATTTTTACGGGGCACAAGATTACGCTGTTGTAGGATATAAGTTATGACTATAGTCGCAATTGTTACTCCTTGGTTTGGCAAGGATTTAAAAGGAGGAGCAGAGCAACATGCTTGGCAAGTGGCAACACGTCTGGCAAGTCGAGGTCATCAAGTTGAAGTATTAACAACTTGCTCCGTTGCTTTTAGTCAAGATTGGAGCGTTAACAGTCTAAGAGCAGGAGTTACAGAAGAACAAGGTGTTACAATTCGTAGATTTCGAGTTGATTCTCGTGATAAAAACACTTTTGACCAAGTTAATGGTTTAATGTTAAATTTGGCATCTTCACTACAGCCAGGAGTTAATCCAGTTAGTTTAGAGGAATCATCCATATTTGTTTCTGAAAATATTAACTCTACTGAGCTACTAAATTTTTTAAAAGATAAACATAAAAATTATCACGCTTTTATTTTTTTACCTTATCTTTATGGGGTGATATTAAATGGCTTACCAATTGTCGCTAATAAGGCTTTTCTACAACCTTGTTTGCATAATGAAGTTTACGCTTACTTACCCCAAGTTGCCAATATTTTTCATTTAGCAAAAGCATTACTATTTATTAGTGAGGGAGAAGCTAGGCTAGCAACCAAGTTGTATGGCCCAGGTATTATTAATAAGAGTACTGTGGTAGGCGCCGGAATAGAACCAGGCGAGTATAATAATCAAGAAATAACAATAAAAAATTTTCAACCAAAACAAGAACGTTTTATACTTTGTTTAGGTCGTCGCGACCCGACGAAAAATACAGATTTATTAATTAGAGCTTTTGCAAGTTTTAAACAGCAGTACCAATCGAATCTCAAATTAGTTCTGGCAGGACCTGGAAGTACATCTTTTAATGGTTTTGCTCCAGACTTAATCGATTTGGGTTTGGTTGAAGAACATGAAAAAGAAGCATTGTTAGCAAACTGCCTTGCGTTGTTTCAACCAAGTCAAAACGAAAGCTACTCGCGCGTAATGATGGAAGCTTGGTTTTACAAACGACCTGTTGCGGTTCACGGAGATTGTTTAGCAACTGCAATGGCTGTAACATCTACTTGTGGGGGTTGGATAGTAAAAGCAGAAAGCGAATGGACAGAATTATTTTATCACATAGATACTAAGAGCGAACAAGAGATGACTGACCTAGGTACTAAAGGTTATATCTATGCTCAAGAAAATGCAGTGTGGGATAAAATTATTCAACGCTATGAAGATAAATTAGGAGTTTTCTTACAACCAGCAGTTGCTACAACAAAGCCAAAAGCTAGAAAACTTCAAGAAGTTCATCAACTTTTGCCAAATCTTGCCTATGGTGATGCAATATCAAATCAAGCCATAGCAATTAGAAATTATTTACGCAATTGCGGTTATAAGTCGGATATTTTTGTTCGTTACCTAGATGAGCAAGTTAGGGATGAAGCAATAATATTTAACCCAAAGAGTATAAACCGTAAAGCGGGCTTAATTTACCATCATTCCATTGGCTCGGAGTTAACTGATTTTGCGATTGCTCATCCAAGTCATAAGTGCTTAATTTACCATAACATTACACCCGCAGAATTTTTTGTACCTTATCGGGCAGAGTTTGCAAAAATTTTAGAAAAAGGTCGGGCAGACCTCAAGCCACTAGCTCAGTACTTCCCGATATCGGTTGGAGTTTCTGAGTATAATGCTGCTGAACTTGCTGCAAGTGGTTTTTCTCAACCAGAGGTTTTGCCAATTATAGTAAATCCCAGCAAATGGGATATATTAGCAGATGCTGAACTGATGCGAAAGCTACAAGACGGTAAAGCTAATTTGCTGTTTGTGGGTCGTCTAGCTCCCAATAAGCGACAAGATAATTTGCTGGAAGCATTCGCACATTATTTAACAATGGATTGTGATGCACGCATTATTCTCGTAGGATATGGTGATATCAGTGACCCTTACTACCAACATTTGATCAACACGATTAATCGATTGAACCTAGGGGATTTTGTAATCTTACCAGGACAAGTAAACGATGCTGAGTTATTAGCTTATTATCGGACAGCGCATTTGTTCTGGTCTATGAGCGAGCATGAAGGTTTTTGTGTACCAATAGTAGAGGCGATGTGGTTTGATATTCCAATTTTAGCTTATAAAAGCACTGCTATACCTGAAACATTAGGAGAAGCTGCGTTCATGTTTACTAGTAAAGATGATTTGCCTCAAATAGCAGCATTAGCGAAGCTAACCGTTCGAGATCAAAAGCTACGTGAAAAAATAATCAAAGCACAGTGTCGTATAAGAAATAGATTTTTACCGCAAAACATATACAATATTTTAGATAATTTGATTTTAAAAATACAACTAGATTACCATGAATAATTACATAATAAAATTGCGTAAATTGTTCAAAAAAATTGGTCGATTCAGCAATTTAATGTCAAAACCAGTAGAAAATTTATTCCCCTTACGTCCAGAGTTGCCCTTACCACCAGGAGTATCTGAGAAAAGTTTGTTTGATATTCTCAATTGTGTACGAGTCGAGGATGCACCTCCTCAAGAAATGGAAAACTATTGTAGAGGAGATTTTCGTCGATTTGTTTATACTTATGGATTAGTACAAGGTTTATCTGGTAAATGTCTTGAATTAGGTGCCAATCCTTATTTCACTACTATATTACTGCAAGAATTTACGAATTTGAAGCTTGTTCTAGCGAATTATTTTGGCTCACATGTAGGTAATTCAATCACTCAGAAAGTAACTTACAAAGACGTTACTTCTGGCGAAATCGTGTCAACCCAATTAAACTCAAGTCATTTCAATATAGAGTCTGATAAATTCCCTTTTGAGGATGATGAATTTGATGTTGTTTTATTTTGCGAAATTATCGAACATCTGCTTGTAGACCCAGCTGCCGTTATCAAAGAAATTAAAAGGATATTAAAACCAAATGGAGTATTAATTCTAACTACCCCGAATGTAAGTCGATTAGAAAATGTCGCTCGTATGATTAGTGGCGCCAATATATATGACCCTTACTCTTCATATGGTCCCTACGGGAGACACAATCGAGAATATAATAAGCATGAGTTATATTTATTGTTAAATTATTTGGGATTTAGCATTGAAAAAATGTTTTCTGCGGATGTACATGCAAATTCGACTAGTGATTATTGCTCAGTTAATGTATTAGCATCTCTTTTAAAAAAGAGAGAATTTGATTTAGGACAATATATTTTTGTAAAAGCAATTAATACAGATACAGGAGGTAATAAAAAACCTTCCTTTTTGTATAGAAGTTATCCTGCGGATGAATTAGAATAATGAATAAAGTTGCATTTGTAGTTCAAAGATGTGGATTAGAAGTTAATGGAGGTGCTGAAAGCCTCTGTTTAATGATTGCCCAAAAAATGTCTAAGTATTGGGACATTGAAATATTAACAACCTGTGCTTTAGACTATATAACTTGGAAAAATCATTATACTGCTGGAGTTGACAATATTCAAGAAGTTACAATCAGGCGTTTTCCAGTTACGCAACAGCGCGATATTAAAGCATTTAATCGCTTATCTGACAATATATCTCCTCGTTTGCAGCAAGCATCTATAGAAGAACAAGAAGCATGGATGCAAGCACAAGGGCCATTTTCTTTGGAAATGATTACTTATGTAAAAAATCATCAGCATGAGTACGATGCATTCATTTTTTTCACATATTTATATGCTACGACTTACTTTATCCTTCCATTAGTAGCACAAAAAGCTTATCTTGCTCCTTTGGCTCATAATGAGTGGACAATTTATATGAATATGTGGGATAAGTTCTTTGAAAAACCTCGTGGGTTCATCTTTAATACACTAGAAGAACTCAATTTTCTCAAAGCGCGTTTTCCTAAAGCTAAATTAGAAGGACCAATTGCTGGGGTAGGAATAGATGTACCATCAACTTGTAATCCAGATGAATTTCGGCAAAAATACAATATAAATCAACCATTTTTTCTCTACGTCGGCAGAGTTGACCCTTCCAAAGGATGTCAAGAGCTTTTTACTTACTTTTTAAACTTATCTAAAAAAGAAAGTGCTTCTACAAAATTGGTTTTACTTGGTAAACCAGCAATGCCAATACCTAAACATCCAGATATTATTACTCTAGGGTTTGTTGATGAACAGACTAAATGGGATGCTTTAGCTGCCTGTGATTTGCTGATAATGCCATCACCTTATGAAAGCCTTTCTATTGTACTCTTAGAAGCATGGTCAATAGGTAAAGCAGTTTTAGTCAACGGAAAATGCGATGTTTTAGTCGGTCAATGTCGTAGAGCGCAGGGTGGAGTTTGGTACACAAGCGAAGATGAGTTTCAAGTAGCTATAGAAATAATAAATCAAGAAGTAAGATTGCAATTAGGAAGACAAGGTAAGAAATTCGTTGAAAATAATTATAGATGGCAAAATATAGAACAAAAGTATTTAAATTGCATCAAATATTCTTAAGAAACCCGGTTTCTAGTTTATTTGACTCTTCGGTACGTGGTATGCTACATAACATTGATAGAATACAAACATTCTTAGTTTCGCAAGTCTATATTAGGAATTTAGCAAAAACATATTAGCATTGATTTGAATTATGCATATAACATTTAATAACATCACTAAAAAATACATGTATTTAATTTTACTTGTATTATTTTTATCTTTTGCTTTCAGTATTTTAGTCATCAAAGATTTTTCAAATCCACTTGCTGGTGAAGGAGATACAG
>ERZ1066121.462-NODE-462-length-37324-cov-24.000241_pt1 | contig 37324 bp, 29 predicted proteins | sample MGYA00382768_ERZ1066121 | MGnify/ENA primary metagenome ERZ1066121 (study PRJEB33369, sample SAMEA5778351) | biofilm metagenome | biome: Industrial cooling water; feature: Water cooling tower basin; material: Biofilm | place: United Arab Emirates | collected...
AGCGCGACGACTTCGCCAAGCGCTACGCCGCGCAGCAGTCGATCGCCATCCACGAATTCCTCTACCCGCTGGTGCAGGGCTACGACTCGGTGGCGCTGGAGGCCGACGTGGAGCTGGGCGGCACCGACCAGAAGTTCAACCTGCTGATGGGCCGCGGCCTGCAGGAAGCCCACGGCCAGAAGCCGCAGATCGTGCTGACCATGCCGCTGCTGGAAGGCATCGACGGCGTGAACAAGATGTCCAAGTCGCTGGGCAACTACATCGGCATCGCCGAGCCGCCGATCGACATCGTCAACAAGACCATGAAGATCGGCGACGACCTCATGTGGCGCTGGATCGACCTGCTCAGCTTCGAGATCGGCATCGACGAGGCGAAGCGGCTGCGCGCGGACATCGACGCCGGCCAACTCAACCCGCGCGACGTGAAACTGCGCCTGGCGCGCGAGCTGACGACCCGCTTCCACGACGCCGCAGCGGCCGAGACCGCCATCGCCGGCTGGCACGCCGCTGTGACCGGCCAGGGCGACACCTCGCTGCTGCCGCTGCAGGACGTGACCATCCCGGCAGAGGGCATCCGCATCGCCGCGCTGCTGACCGCCGCCGGCATCACCCCCAGCAACGCCGAGGCCAACCGCAAGATGAAGGAACGCGCGGTGAAGGTGGACGGCGAGGTGGTCGAAGACCCGGCCACGAGCTTCGCCCCGGGCTTCGAGGGCGTGCTGCAGGTGGGCAAGCGAAATTTCGCGCGGGTGCGGCTGGTGGCGGGCTGAAGCCGCTCGGGACGCGGGCAGTCGCCCCGGCGCGCCCGACGCCGCTGCCTTCGGCCGCGCCACCGCGTCCCGACGACCGGGCACCGGTCATGCGGGATACCGCGCTGGAACAGTCTTATCATCCCATCCAGATTCGGAATTGGATCAACAGGCCGAGGGCGAGGGACCATGCACAAGCGTTGCGCCGCACGTGTCGCGCTTTACTTCATTCTTTCATTCTCAATGGCGGGGTGTGCAATGAGCGATCTACCGATGAAGGCACCCAAGACGTCCGATTCGATCGAGATCCCGGCAGGGACCAGCGTCGAATCGGTCTTTGCGTGCGCGGAAACCACGGTTCGGGACCTGGCGGCCGCCGACGACCGCTGGGATGCGCGGGTCACCCGTCGCGATGTCGCCACGGGCATCCTCGAAACATCCAACTACCCCGAAGAGAACGAGTCCGGGTTCAGGATCAGGCTCGACTTCGCCCAGGGCGACGACCGGGCGCAGCTTCAGCTGAAGGGTGCGGGGGCTTATTTCGTCGACATGGGAGTCGAGGATGCGATGCGCACCCTAAAAGCGAAACTGTCGACCTGCATCTCCGGCTAGCGGAGCACCGGAAACAAGCCGACGGACGCGGCCACGGACCACCGCGGCGAAACGGCGATCGCCTCGCCTGCCCACCCGATTCACCAACGACACGGCCCCCAACGATACGGCCCCCAACGACACGGATCAGCATCCATGCCCCAGTATTCGATCGAAGCCAGATCGCTCGATCTGCCCGGACCATACAGCCATAATTTCTGGGTGCTCCGCGACCAGGACGGCAAGGTGTTGTCCGAGCTGCACGGACTCGCCACGGACAGGGAAACAGGAAAGACCGTGCCGATCGGTACCGATGAGCAGCTCCACTCCCTGCGCGTGAAGCATATCGTCACCGATGCGGACTATGCGGAATCCCTCGGAGTCAAGCAAAGCCGCGGCGGTTACTACGCTGAAGGGCAGGACAGCCAGACCGTGCTGACCGCCGACAAGAAGGAAGTGATGTCGCGATGGAATGCGGCAGTGGCTGCAGTCGCGCCATTGAACGCACTGGATCGCGATTACCCGAGCTACGGCTTCAAGGTGTTCGCAGACACCGTCAACAGCAACTCCACGTACCGCACGCTTGGCGAAGTCATGGGCGTTCCCGTGCACAATTTCAGCGGCGTGATGGAGCCCGGCATCGACAACCGCATGGTCGACGAGAAGACCATCAAGACGCTGCGGACCCACGACTACCCGGTGCTCGACGCGCCGGCCGTGAAGGAGAACGGCCGCTACCGATCCACTGCCAACGACGCCTCGCCCGAGATCGACCGCAGGACCGGTGAGGCGGCGCCGCAGCGCGACGCGCGCAGCGCGGACCACCCCGGCCACGGCGACTACGCGCGCATCCGCGAGGGGCTGGCCGGCACGCTCGGGCAGGACGCAGGCCGTCTGGAACAGGTGGCCTCGGCCACCTACCGCGTGTGCGCGGAAAACCCGCTGGTGCAGCGGGTGGACTACGCCGGCGTGCACGGCGGGCATGCGGTCGCGACCTACGCCCCGCACGGACTGGGACGCGAGCCGATGTTCAACGCCGCCATCCCGCTGGCGCAGGCCGAGCGCGACAGCGCGGATGTCCACATGGCCAAGGCCAACGATGCGCTCGCGCTTGCCCAGCAGCAGACCCAGGCCGCTCCCCAGCAGCAGCAGGGGCAGCAGGCCGGCGGGCCGAGCTTGAGCATCGGCGCCAGGACCGCCTGAGCGCCTGCTCGGCATCGGCTGCGCTCGGCGCGGCCCCCTCACTGCTCGCGACGATTTCGAGCAGGCGCCGAGTCCCCGGGCGCGCCTGCCGCGGCGGCGATGACCGATGGCACGGGCCGCAAAGGGGGGCTGCCGCTATCCTGCCGGCCTCATGCCGGCGCCCTGCGACGCCTCCGTACCGCGGCCGGCACCCCCGGAGCCCTTCCATGTTTCCTCGCCTCAGTGCCCTCGCCCTGCTCATGACCCTGTCCTTCACCGCACCCGCCGCCGACCTGCCCGCCCCGCCCGATGCGGTGAAGAAGCCGCATACCGTGACCGCGCCGCACGGCGCCGCGCGCCAGGACGAGTACTACTGGCTGCGCGACGACAAGCGCGAGGACAAGGAGATGCTGGCCTATCTGCAGGCCGAGAACGCCTACGCCGACGCGGTGATGAAGCCGCTGAAGCCGCTGGAACACCGGCTGTACGACGAGATCGTGGGCCGGGTGAAGCAGGACGACGATTCGGTGCCCTTCCGCTACCGCGGCTATTGGTATTTCAGCCGCTTCCAGTCCGGCCAGGACTATCCGATCCACCTGCGCGCCAAGGCCGCGGCCGACGGCAGCCAGGGCACGGACGAGGAAGTGCTGCTGGACGTCAACCTGCTGGCCAAGGGCAAGGACTACTACAACATCGGCACCTACGAGGTCAGCCCGGACAACCGCCTGCTCGCCTATGCCGAAGACCTCAACGGCCGCCGCCAGCACACCATCCGCATCCGCAACCTGGAGACCGGCGAGCTGTACCCGGACAGCATCCCCGGCGTCTCCGCCGACCTGGTCTGGGCCGACGACAACAAGACCCTGTTCTACGTCGAGAACGACCCGGAAACCCTGCTCAGCGTGCGCGTCAAGAAGCATGTGATCGGAACGCCGGTCGCCGACGACGTGCTGGTGTACGAGGAGCAGGACGACAGCTTCTACATGGGCATCGAACGCACCCACGACGACCAGTACATCTGCATCGTCCTCGACAGCACCGTGTCCAACGAAATGCGCTGCGCGCCGGCCGCCGACCCGCGCGCGTTCGTCGCGCTCGCACCGCGCGAACGCGACGTGGAATACGACGCCGACCACTACGGCGGCCGCTGGGTGATCCGCACGAATGCGCCTGGCGCCGACGGCGCGCGCGCCACCAACTTCAAGCTGATGACCGCGCCCAGCGACGCGAGCTCGCGCGCGCAGTGGCAGGAGTGGGTGCCGCACCGCGACGACGTGTACATCGACGGCTACGCCCTGTTCGACGGGTTCACCGCGATCGCCGAGCGCTCGCAGGGCCTGGAACGCATCCGCCTGCTGAAGGCCGGCGCCGATCCGGCGGCCGGCAGCGAGTACGTGAAGGCCGACGAGCCGGCGTATTCGATGGGCTTCGCCACCAATGCCGAAGGCGACACGCCCTGGCTGCGCTACACCTACACCTCGCTCACCACGCCGGCCACCACCTACGAACTCAACATGGAGACCGGCGAGCGTCGCCTGCTCAAGCAGCAGCCGGTGATCGGCTACGACCCGTCCAAGTACGTCACCGAACGCGTGTGGGCCACCGCCCGCGACGGCACGCGCATCCCGGTCTCGCTGGTCTACCGCAAGGGCTTCACGAAGGACGGCACCGCCGCCCTGCTGCAGTACGCCTACGGCAGCTACGGCATCTCGATGGATCCCAACTTCAACCTGCCGGTGATCAGTCTGCTCGACCGCGGCATGGTCTATGCCATCGCCCACATCCGCGGCGGCCAGGAAATGGGCCGTACCTGGTACGAGGACGGCAAGCTGTTCAACAAGCAGAACACCTTCACCGACTTCATCGACGTCACCGACCATCTGGTGCGCGAAGGCTATGCCGCGAAGGACCGTGTCGCCGCGTTCGGCGGCAGCGCCGGCGGCCTGCTGATGGGCGCGATCTCCAACCTGGCGCCCGACAAATACCGCGCGATCCTGTCGCAGGTGCCGTTCGTGGACGTGGTCACCACCATGCTGGACGCCAGCATCCCGCTGACCACCAACGAGTACGACGAGTGGGGCAACCCGGAGAAGAAGGACTACTACGACTACATGCTGTCGTATTCGCCCTACGACAATCTCTCCGGGCAGGCCTACCCGGCGATGTTCGTCGGCACCGGCCTGTGGGACTCGCAGGTGCAGTACTGGGAGCCGGCGAAGTACGTCGCCCGCCTGCGCGACCTGAACACCTCCGACCGCCCCGTGGTGCTGCGCACCAACATGGAAGCCGGTCACGGCGGCAAGTCCGGCCGCTTCCCGCGCTACCGCGAAATGGCGGAGATGTATGCGTTCATGATCGATCAGCTGGGCGTGAAGTAAGCGGCGATCGATGGCTCCGGCTCTGCGCGCCCTGGCAGAGCCTGCCCCACCCGCTGCGCAGGCCTCAGCGCCTGTTTGATCTCTCCGCATGCACCGCGCTGAGGCTGTGGGCGTGCGCGGCGAGGAGGCGCGAGGGTGTGGAGGTCCGTCCACGCCCGAGTGAGGACGCCGCGGCGTGCGTCCACAGGCCCAGCCCTTCGGGTTACGTCACAGCGGCGCGCAGCCTAGTGCCTTCAGCAGCCCGTGCAACGCCGGCACCTGCATCAGCCAGGGTGCGGCGAGGGTGAGCAGGCCTGCGGACAGCACCAGCACGCCGGCCAGCGTGCGCGCCCTGCTGCGCTGCAGACGCTGGCCGAGGCGGGCGCCGGTCCAGGTGAGCGGCAGCATCGTCACCAGCGTGCCGAGGCCGAAGGCGAGCATGGTCAGTGCGCCGGCCACCGCGCTTGCCTGCAGCCAGGCCACCGCGAGCAGGCTCAGGCTGAGGCCGCAGGGCAGCCAGCCCCAGAGCAGGCCGATGCCGATGCGTTTGTAGGCGGTGTCCGCCGGCAACAGCCGGCGCTGCAGTGGGCGCAGCGCCTGCCACAGTCGCTGCGCGGGGCCGGCGAACAGGTCGAAGCCGCGCGCCCGGCCCAGCATGCGCAGCGCCACCAATATCAGCACCAGGCCGAGCGCGCTGCGCAGCAGGGTGACCAGCCCGGCGCTGTGGATCAGTTCGACCAGGCCGCGGCCCACACCGCCGATCAATGCGCCGGCCAGACCGTAGCCGAGAATGCGCCCGAGGTTGGGCTGCAGCGCCTGCCACCACTGCGCCAGCGGCGAGGCCGGGCGCTGGCCGAGCGACAGACTCGCGGCGATGCCGCCGCACATCGCCGCGCAGTGCACGCCACCGAACAACCCGGCGAGCAGCGCCGCACCGATGGCGGGCCAGTGGATCGGCAGATCGGCGCCGAGCATGCTCAGTCGGGACTCCGCGCGGGACGGCGGGCATCGTCGTCGACGGTGCTTTCGATGTCGTTGTCGATGCCATCGGTCACACGCGCCATCACCGATGCATCCCGAGGCGGCGCAGGCCGCTCGTCGTCGATCAGGATATCGAGCGCGGGCGTATCCAAGTCGTCGTACTGCCCGCGCTTCACCGCCCACACGAAGGCGGCGATGGCGATGCCCAGCAGCAGCAGGCTGATCGGGATCAGCACCAGCAGGATGTTCATGTCTGCGCCTCCGCGCCTGCGCGCACGGACACGCGCGGGCGCGCTTGCGCGTCGTTGCGCGCATGCGCGAGCGCGTCCGCGCCCGCAGTCGCACGCGAGTCGTCGGGCATCGGCCGCGGCGCGCGCAGCAGTCGCAAGGCATTCAGCGTCACCAGCAACGAGGACAGCGACATGCCGATCGCCGCCAGCCACGGCGTGACCAGGCCCATCGCCGCCAGCGGCAGCGCGACGAGGTTGTAGCCCAGCGCCCAGGCCAGGTTCTCGCGCACGATGCGCCGCGTGCGCCGCGCCAGCGCCACGGCCTGCGGCACGCGCATCAGGCTGCCGCCGACGATCACGAAATCCGCCGCGCGCTGCGCCAGCGCCGCGCCATCGGCCAGCGCCAGCGAGACATCGGCACCGGCCAGCACGGGGGCGTCGTTGATGCCGTCGCCGACCATCGCCACCACTTCTCCCGAAGTCTGGCGCGCGCGCACATGGGCCAGTTTGTCCTCGGGCGATTGCCGTGCGCGACACGTCGCGATGCCCACCGCTTCGGCCATGCGCGCCACCGCGGGGGCCGCGTCGCCGCTGCACAGCGTGACCGCGATGCCCTGCGCACCGAGTGCGGCCACCGCCGTCTGCGCATCCGCGCGCGGCGCTTCGCGCAGCACGAAACGCGCGTACCCGCGCTCGCCGTCGCCCAGCCACAGGGCGTCGTCGTGCGCGTCACCTTGCCTTTCTTGCGGCCCGCACGCGGCCTCTGCTGCCGCAGCCGCGCGCGCATCCAGCGGCGCGGCCCAGTCGCCGCGGCCCAGGCGCCAGATGCGGCCGTCGATGCAGCCGCGCACGCCGCGCCCAGGTTCGCTGCGCCGCTGAGTGGCGACGAGCGGCTGCGCATCGCCTGTCGCGCTGGCCTGCATGTGTGTCGGTAGATCGGCGAACGCCGCGGCCAGCGGATGCCCGCTGCCTTCTTCCAGCGCGGCAGCGATGCGCAGCGCCGCGGCGGCATCCGGCACCTCGCGCGTCGCGCCCTGCGCAGCGCGCGCGAACACCTCCACGCCCGCCACCTGCAGTGCACGCGCGCCGAGCGTGCCGGTCTTGTCGAACACCACGCGGTCCACCCGCGCCAGGGTCTGCAGCGCATCCGGGCGCAGTGCGAGCACGCCCAGCTTCGCCAGCGCGCCGTGCGCTGCGGTGAGCGCGGCCGGCACCGCCAGCGACAGCGCGCAGGGGCAGCTCACCACCAGCACCGCGAGCGCGATCTCGAACGCCCGCGCCGGGTCATGCACGCGCCACCAGGCATAGGTGGCCGCCGCCGCGAGCAGCAGCACCGCGACGAACCACGCGCCGATGCGGTCGGTCGCCTGCGCCAGCGCGGGGCGCTGTTCCTGCGCGCGTTCGACCAGCCGGGTGAGCTGCGACAGGCGCGTGTCGGCGCCGGTGCGCAGAATGCGCAGGCGCGCCGGCCGCTCGCGGCAATGGCTGCCGGCGTAGACCTCCGCGCCTGCGGCTTTCTCGACCGCGCGCGATTCGCCGCTGAGCAGGGATTCGTCGAAGGCCGCGGCCTCGTCCAGCAGCACGCCGTCGGCCGGCACCGCCTCGCCCACCGCGACATGCACCACATCACCCGGCAGCAGCGCCGCTGGCGGCACGCGTTCGCGCACGGGTCCGCGCTCGGCATCGTCGCGCTCGCGCAGACACAGCGCCGGCCGCGCACGCGCCATCGCGTCCACCTGCGCCGAGGCGATGCCGCGCGCGCGCGCCTCGAACAGCCGCGCCGTGAGCAGCAGGAACACGAACATCACCGCCGCGTCGTACCACACGTGCGCGCCGCCGCGGATGGTTTCGAACAGGCTGGCGAAATAGGCCAGCAGCGTGGAACCGGCGATCAGCGTGTCCATGCCCAGCCGGTGCCCACGCAGCTCGCGCCACATGCCGGCGATGAACGGCCAACCGCTGTAGAACACCACGGGCGTGGACACCAGAAAGGTGATCCAGCGGAAGAAATCGCGCGTGGGTTCGGGCATCTGCCGCGAGAAGTCGAGATACAGCGCCTCGGCGAACATCATCGCCTGCATGGTGCCGAGCGCGGCGATGCCAAGACGCAGCATCCAGCGCCGGTTCTCGGCGCGGCGCGTGCGCTCGCGGGCTTCGCCGGTGGCCAGCGACACGCCATACCCCAGCGCGCGCAGGCGGCCGAGCAGCGCCGACAGCGCCACCTGCGCCGGGTCCCAGACGATGCGGATGCGCCCGGTCAGCGCATTGGCCGCGATCTCGCTCACGCCGGCCTCGCGGCTGAGCGCGCGATCGATGAGCCAGGCGCAGGCGGCGCAGCGCATGCCGTCGGTCAGCACCACGATCTCGCAGCCGCCGGGCACCGCGCGCGCATGTTCGGCCAGCAGGTCGGCGCGGTCCCACACCCGGTCGTCGACCGTGTTGGAACCCGCGAAACCGCTGTCGGCGACTGCTGGGTCGACGCGGCCGGCCTCGCGTTCGCGCAGGCGGTAGTAGTCGCCGAGTGCGGCCTGGTCGATCCACTGCGCCGCCGCGGCGCAGCCGGTGCAGCAGAACGCATGTGTGTGGCCGTCGATGCGGGCCAGCGGCACACCGGCTTCGGGCAGGGCGTCGCCGCAGTGGAAGCAGCGCGTGTCGGCTGCAGGCCGATCCGCCGCAGCGGCTTGCCCGGACACCGGACGCGGCCTCAGCGCGCGCCCGGCGCCACGCCGGGCGTGTCGAAGGCCGGACGCAGCAGCACCGCGCGCTGCCCCGCAGGCAGGCGCCCGTGCAGCCGCCAGTGGCCATCCGCCGCCGCAGCGACCACGCGCCAGTCGTGGCCGGAGTCGAGCTGCCCGACACCTGCCGGCACGACGCTGTGCGCAGACGCATCGGCTTTCGCTTCCGCATCCGACGCGAACGCGATGCGCCAACCGTCCGCGCTCGGCGCAAGCGTGATCTTCTGGTCCTGCGCGGCATCGGTGGGGTGGTGCAGCGAGAGCTGCAGCGGCGCGGCGCGGTCGATGTCGCCGCTGGCCGGCAGCAGCGCCAGGGCGTCGTCCTGCACGCTGAACACCAGCGACAGGCCTTGTTCGGCGGCGCGCGCGTCCGGGCCGAGTTCGGCGGTCTGCACCTGCGCCATGCGCCGCACGTCCTCGGGAATGGCGTCGCTGCCGCCGGCACGGATCGCGATTACCACCGTGGAGATGCCGGCCACCACCACCAGCGCCGGCAGGCCGACCACCAGCCACAGCATCGGGTTGCGCAGATTGCGCTGCGTGGCGGTGCGGGTGTCGGCGTTGGGATAGGCGTGGGTCACGGCACGGGTCCGAAGAAATTGGCGGAGACATCGATGGTCTTGTCGCTGGCAGTGTCGTCGGCGTCGGAGACCCCGTCGTCCCGGCCCGCCAGCGGCATCACCCGCCAGTGGATTTCGCGTTTGCCCGACACGCCGGCCGGCGCTTCCACCACCAGCGGCAGATTGAGCACTTCCTCGGCGCCCGCCTGCACCGTGCGCGCACCGCCCTGCAGGCGGATGCCGTCCGGCCCGTCCAGCGCGATGCGGTAGCGCTGCGGCGCCAGGGTCTTGTTGATCAGCTTGAGTGTGTAGACATTCTCGATGGTGCCGCCTTCGGCCACACGGTACAGCGCATTTCGGTCGCGCAGCACCTCGACGATCAGCGGGCTGCGGTGGGTCACGCCCCAGGCGAACCCGATCAGCAGCGCCAGCAGCAGCACTCCGTACAGGACGATGCGCGGACGCAGCACACGCGAGGGCTTGCCGTCGATCGCGTTCTGGGTGGAGTAACGGATCAAGCCGTGCGGGTAGCCCAGCTTGTCCATCACCTGGTCGCAGGCGTCGATGCACGCGCCGCAGGCGATGCATTCGTACTGCAGGCCGTTGCGGATGTCGATGCCGGTGGGGCAGACCTGCACGCAGATGGTGCAGTCGATGCAGTCGCCCAGCTGCTCGGGCGCGAACGTCGGCAACGGCTCGGCGGCGATCTTCGGGTCGAGGACCGAGGTGTTGCCGCGGGCGGCGACGAGGTTGTCGGCCGCGGTGTGATGATGCGCGGCGCGGAACACGTAGTCGTAGGCGGTGGCCTTGTCGAGCAGCCCGCGCGCACGCGCCAGAACACTGCCCAGGCCCTTGCGCCGCGAACCGCGCGGCTCGCCGCGCATGGGGTCGTAGGCGATGATCAGCGTGTTGCGGTCGAACATCGCACTCTGGAAGCGCGCATACGGGCACATGTACTTGCACACCTGCTCGCGCAGGAAGCCGGCATTGCCCCAGGTGGCCAGCGCGTAGAACAGGATCCAGAACGTCTCCCAGCCGCTCCACTGGCCACTGCCGGCCAGCGGCGCATGCGCGGCCAGCTCGCGGATCGGCGTGAAGTAGCCGACGAAGGTGAAGCCGGTCCACAGCGCGAACACCAGCCACAGCACGTGCTTGCCGCCGCGGCGCAGGATCTTGTCGCGCGTCCACGGGCCGGCGTCGAACTTGATCCGCTTGGCGCGGTCGCCCTCGCACTTGCGTTCGATCCACAGGAACACTTCGGTCCACACCGTCTGCGGGCAGGCATAGCCGCACCACAGCCGCCCGGCGAGCGCGGTGAAGAAGAACAGCGCCATGCCGGCGATGATCAGCAGCATCGCCAGGAACACGAAATCCTGCGGCCAGAAATTCAGCCCGAACACGTAGAACTTGCGCGCCGGCAGATCGAACAGCACCGCCTGCCGGCTGCCGCCGCTGCCGTCGGGCCACGGAATCCACGCGAAGGCGTAGTACATGCCCAGCAGCCACCACACCGCCGCGGTGCGCAGGCGCTGGAACCTGCCGTCGACATCGCGCGGATGGATCTTGGCTTCGCTCACATACATCGAGCCGCCGTCGTCGAGCGCCAGCGGAATGGCCCTGCGCGGGGCGGGCTTGTCGGGAGTGGGAATGGGATCGGTCATGAGGAGGAGTGCGCCGCTCAATCGCCCTTGAGCCGGCGGTTGAAGCGGCTGGCCGGCCGCAGCAGGATCCAGGTGAACAGGCTCGAAGAGGCGGTGGCCAGCCAGAACGCGAAAAAGCCGATGGCGTAGCCGGCCTCGCGGCCGATGTCGAGATCGGGGAAGGTCGCATCGCGCAGGGTCAGCGGGTCGAGCAGCGCGAAGCACACCATCGTCGACACTCCGGCCGCGAAGAAACTGGGCCAGAGGATCGCGCCCACCCGCTGCGCCATCGGGCGCGGCGGGTGATCGAAGTCCGGTGCACCGCCCGCGTTCACTGCCTTGCGTCCGTGGCGGCCGGTGCCTGCGCGGCCTGGTCCGTGGACGCATCGGCAGGCAGCATCTCGGGCGGAATTCCGTCGTAGGTCGCATCGGAGGTGGGCATCGCCATCCCCGTATCGGCGCCTGCTGCCGGCGCGTCGACTGGCGTCGCCTCCACGGGCATCACAGGGGCTGCAGACGCGGTCGAGACCGCAGGCGCCTCGGCTGCCCGCGCTTGCTCGGAGAGCGTCCACGCATACGCCGCAACCAACCGCGCGCGGGTGGCGCCGATGATCGGTTCGTGGGCCGGCATCATGCCGTTGCGGCCCTGGGCGATGCTCTGCTCGATGCTGGCGATGTCGCCGCCGTACAGCCAATAGCGGTCGGTCAGGTCGGGCGCGCCCAGGTCCGGGTTGCCTTTGCCTGCGATGCCGTGACAACTGGCGCAGATGCCGGCGAACTTGGCGCCGCCCACATTCGCCAGCGTGGTGTCGACCTTCTGCCCGCTGAGCGACTGCACATACACCGCCACGGCCGTCACGCCCTGCGGCCCGCCAAGTGCAGCCTCCCAGCCCGGCATCACTGCCTGACGCCCGCCCAGTACCGTTTCCAGCACCTTCTCCGGCGTGCCGCCCCAATGCCAGATCGCATCGGTGAGATTGGGATAGCCTCTGGCGCCCTGCCCGGCCGAGCCGTGGCAGGTGGCGCAGTTGTTGGCGAAGATCGCGCGGCCCAGCTTCAGCGCGCGCGCGTCCTTGGCGATGTCGGCGATCGACATCTGCGCATACGGCGCGAACGCATCGGCCAGCTTCTTGTCCTGCTCGGCCTTGTCGGCGTCGTGCTGCTTGGCCGAGGTCCAGCCGCTGGTGCCGGCGAAGCCGCCCATGCCGGGATACCACACCAGATAGCCGATGGTGAACACGATGGTGAGGTAGAAGAGATTGATCCACCACCGCGGCATCGGCTTGTTGTATTCGGTCAGGTCGCCGTCCCAGACGTGGCTGGTCTCGGTCGCGCCCGGGTCGCCGGGGCGGCGACGCGCGGTCCACCAGATCAGCCACACACAGCCGACGAGATTCAGCGCGACCAGCGCCATCACGAACATCGACCAACCGCTGCTCATCGCATCTCCCCTTCTTCGTCATGCCCGGCACCCGCATGCGCCGGCTCCGGTGCGGTCTCGTCTTCGCGCAGCGGCAGCTGCGCAGCCTCATCGAACGCGCCGCGCTGCCGCGGGCTGAAGGCCCACACGCAGCCGATCACGAACAACACCAGCAGGAATCCCGTCACGATGCCCGAGACCATGGCTCAGCCCCCCTTCGGTGCGTGGCGGCCGAGCGCCTGCAGATACGCGACCACCGCATCCAGCTCGGTCTTGTCCTTCACCGCTTCGCCCACGCCCTGCAGCTGCGCGTCGGTGTAGGGATGGCCCAGGCTGCGCAGTGTGCGCATGTGCGCGGTGAGTTCGGCGGCATCGATGCCGTTCTTCTCCAGCCACGGGAAACCGGGCATGTTCGACTCCGGCACCACATCGCGCGGGTTGATCAGATGCACGCGGTGCCAGTCGTCGGAATACCGGCCGCCGACGCGCGCCAGATCCGGGCCGGTGCGCTTGCTGCCCCACTGGAACGGGCGGTCGTAGACCGACTCGCCGGCCAGCGAATAGTGGCCGTAGCGCTCGGTCTCGAAGCGCAGGGTGCGCACCATCTGCGAATGGCAGTTGTAGCAGCCCTCGCGGATGTACACGTCGCGCCCGGCCAGCTCCAGCGCCGGATAGGGCTCGACGCCGGGCAGCGGCTCGATGGCCTCGGCCTGGAACATCAGCGGCACGATCTGCGCCAGACCGCCGAAGGAGATGGCGATCGCGATCAGGATCATCATCAGGCTGACGTTCTTCTCGACTTTTTCGTGGGAATGGCTCATGCGTGCGTCTCGATGGCGTGCTTGTCGATGGCGTGCGTGTCGATGGCGGGCGTCTCGATGGCGGGCGTCTCGATCCGGCGAACGGCACGCGCGCGGCTGCGAGGGGCGCAGCTCATGCGCGGGCCTCGGCCGGGTCGGGCATCAGCACCGGATGCACCGCAGGCGCCTGCGCGCTCTGCCAGGTGCGGATCACGTTGAAGGCCATGACCCCCATGCCGGCCACCACCAGCAGGCCACCGACCACACGCGCCAGGTAATAGGGATAGGTAGCGTTGAGCGCCTCCACGAAGCTGTAGGTCAGCGTGCCGTCGGCGTTGGTGGCGCGCCACATCAGGCCCTGCATCACGCCTGCGATCCACATCGAGGCGATGTAGAACACCACACCGATCGTGTGCACCCAGAAATGCGTGTCGATCAGCTTCACCGACCACATCTGCTTCAGGCCCAGCAGGCGCGGGAACAGTGCGTAGATCGAGCCCAGCGAGATCATCGCCACCCAGCCCAGCGCGCCGGAATGCACGTGGCCGATGGTCCAGTCGGTGTAGTGCGAGAGCGAGTTGACCGTCTTGATCGACATCATCGGCCCCTCGAACGTGCTCATCATGTAGAACGAGAGCGAGACGATCAGGAACTTGAGGATCGGGTCGGTGCGCAGCTTGTGCCACACGCCCGAGAGCGTCATCACCCCGTTGATCGCGCCGCCCCAGCTCGGTGCCAGCAGCACCAGCGAAAAGACCATGCCGAGGCTCTGCGCCCAGTCCGGCAGCGCGGTGTACTGCAGGTGATGCGGGCCGGCCCACATGTAGATGGCGATCAGCGCCCAGAAATGCACGATCGACAGCCGGTAGGAATACACCGGGCGCCCGGCCTGCTTGGGCACGAAGTAATACATCATGCCGAGGAAGCCGGCGGTCAGGAAAAAGCCCACCGCGTTGTGCCCGTACCACCACTGCACCATCGCATCGACCGCGCCGCTGTAGATCGGGTAGGAATGCAGCAGGCCGCTCGGCAGCGCCAGACTGTTGACGATGTGCAGCACCGCCACCGCAATGATGAACGAGGCGTAGAACCAGTTCGCCACGTAGATGTGCTTGACCCGGCGTTTGGCAATCGTGCCGAAGAACAGCACCGCATACGCCACCCATACCACCGCGATCAGCACGTCCAGCGGCCAGATCAGTTCGGCGTATTCCTTGCCCTGGGTGAGCCCCAGCGGCAGGGTCACCGCCGCGCCCACGATCACCGCCTGCCAGCCCCAGAACACGAAGGCCGCCAGCCTGTCCGACAGCAGCCGCACATGCGAGGTGCGCTGCACCACGTACAGACTGGTCGCGAACAGCGCGCAGCCGCCGAAGGCGAAGATCACCGCATTGGTGTGCAGCGGCCGCAGGCGCCCGAAGGACAGCCACGGCAGGTCGAAGTTGAGCGCGGGCCAGTACATCTGCGCCGCGATGAACAGCCCCACCACCATCCCCACGATGCCCCAGACCACGGTCATCACCGAGAACTGCAGGACCACTTTGTCGTTGTAACTGTCTTGCGCCGTCTGCATGGATCGATCCTCCGGTTGCCGGGCAGTCTAGGAACCGGCGGCAGACGGGTTCTTGATCCGGATCAAGTCGCGAAGCGGCCCCCTCGCACGGGCATGCGCACGGGCGGACAGCGCGCGCCCACGCGATGTGCGCGATCACGCGCCCGCGCGCCGCGGCCGCGGCACGCGCATCCAGGCCGGGCCAACGAAAAGGCCGCCCGGTCGCCCGGACGGCCTGTCATGGTGCGAGGCCCGGCCTCACCGGCCGGGCAGCCGCTGTGGACGCCTCACACGTCGCCGGCGTCGTCCCAGCCCTCGCCCGTGCCGCGCTGGTACACGCGGTCGCCGTCCAGCACGTCGCCGGCCGGGATCGACGGCGATTCGGCCAGACGCGCGTAGATCGGGGTGAAGTCCGGCTCGGTCGCGCGCATCAGCTGCTCGTAGCTGTCGATGACGAAATAGGTCTTCTGGTAGGTGTCGATGCGGTAGCGGGTGCGCATGATCCGCTCCAGGTCGAAACCGATGCGGTTCGGCGCCGGGCTCTCCAGGCTGTAGATGCTCTCGCCCTTGGAGCTGAGGATGCCGGCGCCGTAGATGCGCAGACCGTCGTCGCCGCGGATCAGGCCGAACTCCACCGTGTACCAGTACAGGCGGGTGAGGTTCATCAGCGCCTCGGCGCCCAGCCCGTGCGCCTTCACCCCGCCGCGGCCATAGGCGGCCATGTAGTCGGCGAACACCGGGTGCATCAGCAGCGGCACGTGGCCGAACAGGTCGTGGAAGAGATCCGGCTCGGACAGGTAGTCCAGCTGCTCGGGCCGGCGGATCCACCAGGTCACCGGGAAGCGGCGCGCGGCCAGGTGCTCGAAGAACACCAGCTCCGGCAGCAGCCCCTCCACGCCGATGATCTCCCAGCCGGTGGCGGCGCGGAGCTTGCGGTTGAGGTCGTCGAACTTCGGGATGCGCCCGGCCTCCATGCCCATCGCCTGCTGCTGGTGCAGGAATTCGCCGTCGGCCCGACCCACCAGCAGCCTCTGCTGGCGCTCGAACAGCGTGCTCCAGACCTCGTGGTCGGTGGCCGAATAGCTGCTCCACGGTTGTTCGACCACGCCGGTGGCATAGATCGGGATGGTGCCGCGGTCGGTGGCCTGGTGTTCGACGCGGCGCGGCGCCGACGGGGCGGCTTCGGACACGGGGCTGTCGGGTCGGGCATTCATGGGCGATCTCCGGCTCGCTCGGGACTCCCCACTGTAGCCCCTGGCGGACGCAATCGGCTTGCAAACTGCCGCGCCACGGGCGTATAACCGCAACAATTTTGCAATGAATAGGTATTCATAAGAATCTTATGCCGACTATCGAGCTAGATCGCACCGATATCGCCCTGCTGTCCGAGCTGCAGCGCGGCGGCCGGCTCACCAACGCCGAGCTGGCCGAACGCGTGCACCTCTCGCCTTCGGCCTGCCTGCGACGCGTGCAGCGGCTGGAGCGCGAGGACGTGATCGTGGGCTACCGCGCCGAGGTCAGCGCCGACAAACTCGGCATCGGGCTGCAGGCCTTCGTGCGCGTGCAGCTGCGCCAGCACGACGCGGCCACCGTGGAGCGCTTCGCGTCCTGCGTGAACCGCTGGGACGAGGTGGTGGCCTGCCACGCACTCACCGGCGACATGGACTATCTGCTGCACATCGCGGTGCGCGACCTGGAGCATTTCTCGGGCTTCCTGCTCGACCGGCTGTTGAACGACGGCGCGGTGGCGGATGTGAACTCCAGCTTCGTACTGCGCACGGTGAAGTCGTTTGCGGGGTTGCCGTTGGGGAGGTGAGGATTGCCGGTCGGCCCACATCGCCCGCAAACGGCCGGCCAAGGCCAGATCACGGCCGTTCGGACGCCGCAACCCGCAACCGGCACGCAGCAGCTCCCGCCCATCGATCATTTGTCCGATCGATGGGCGGGAGGGTGATCCACATGCACCACAGGCTTGCGCGTACCGAATGTCGACCTGACCAGCGCTTCCAGGTCGAGGGCAAACATCGAATCACTGATCCGGGTGTCCGAGCATCGCCGCAGGATCGCGTCGGCGAATGATGGCTGCGCCCAGGGTCCGCACACGGGAATTGTCGGCACCCTTGTTTCGCTATGTTTCTTGGACTCATCGCCAACTCGGCGACATGGCGAGCCGAAACTCGCCATGCGCGCTCCCGCTGCCGATCATCGACAGGTCCGTGCAGGCCGGCCGAGATCTGCCGACTACAACCAGGCCCCCATGGAGTGATTGGCGATGGGATTGACGAAGGAGAGTCTCACGGCCCAGTGCGTGCAGCCGCTGTCTGGGCCGACATGGTAAAGCCCAACGGGAACACTCCAGACCGGGTCTCCGTACCGGCAATACACTCTGATGTGTCGGCTGCCGAGAGAACTCCACAGCTGTTGCCTGAAACTGCTGTTTCCGACGCGTGCCGGGTTATAGGCTTCCAGCTGCGGGGCGGGCGTCTTTCTGCGGATGGTGAACACATGCGCTTCCGCCATGCCTCCGCCAAGACTATGCCCTGTCACTCTGTAGACGTTCCCACAAGGCAGACGATCGATCATCGGCCTGTAGTTCTCGAGCCTCGCGGCATATCCATGCCCGATCTTGGCATGGTTCCCATCCGGCTGCCACGGAACACGGACAGCCCGTCCGAACTGGCTCTCGATATTCCTGAGCCAATCACCGGTGGTTGTACTTCCGCGCCAGGCAACGATGCAGTCGGTGAAGTCGTAGTCCGTGCTTTTCCAGACCTTCACCACATCCTGATTCAGGATCCGTCGATAATTGCGGAACAGGATGGTTTTGTCGGAAGGGTCTGTCTGGTACGCCGCGTTTGCAAACCACGCATAAAGGCTGTCTGGCGCCTTCGTTTTCGTCGAGAAAAGATTCCTGCTGAAAGCCTGCCCCTCCGAGGTCAGCACATGATCGATGCCCACTTCGACCGCAGCATCGCTGGGCGTCAGATCGGTGGCGACCGCGCGCCCCTTGCTCCACGCGACGCGCACGGCGACGTTCTTCAGACCTCGGGTGTTCACCCCCGGATAGTGGGTGGCGAGGAACTCATGCAACCGAGGGACATTCCACGTGCCGCTTTCCGCCATCACCACCCAGCCCAGGTCTCTGGCGAGCTTCAAAACGGACTGCATCCTTTTCTTGCTCATGGCGACACTGTCCACGTCGATGTAGACGATGGCATCGGTGACGTTTTCGGGAAGCGCATCGAGGCTGACGCGCTGCGTCTTCCCATCGAAAATTTCGAAACCGACATCGCCGAGGGTGGACGTCAGTTGCACGACCGGCGTGCGGCCGCCCCGCACCGTTGTCGCATCCTGATTCGCATGGATGCCAGCGGGTCGCGCAGCGCTGCCGGCGCGGTAGGACGAGGGCCGGTAGGCATCTTCCGCCCCGATCATCGATTGTTTCGCGGCGCGGCCGTGGTTCATGGCGGACGGCATGGAGTTGGCCGCCAGTGCCTGCGCCGTCAGTACAGTCAACACACTTGCGTAGATGATTTTGCGATTCATGACGCTCTCCGATAGGGTTTTGACCAGGGATGGCCAGGCATTACGGCCCAGGGCAGATGCCTGAGGGTTGATACATTTATACGACTGCGTAACGGATTCCATTCACTCGGCTATCCCGACATCGACCTCACGTACGGCGACCTGCGAATGTGCGCCTGAGCACATCGGCTTGCAGGGCCGCGGATGCTCGTTGAAGCCAGCGAGTGAGCCGTCACATGCGGCCGCAAGCCATGCATCCACCTCGGCCGCCCGGCATTCCGCTCTTTCTTTGAAGCTTCAGATCGGATGTCGCTGCCGGCACTCGACGAGGCATGGATCGCTTCCGCAGCTCTGTTGCACGCGAGCCTTTTGGCCGATCAAGCCTTGCATCGCCCAAATCGATGACAATCCAAGGCAGCCGACAAGGATCTGTATTTTCACAACCAAAACCATTTTTATGTTGAACATGAATTCGTTGAACAATTTGAATTGATATCGCAGGGAGGTGGTTTCGGCGCCGTTTGCACAATTTTCCACCCGCGAGGCAGCCATCACCCGGCCTTGGGTCCTGATGCATGTCTCGGGCTCACCCCCGATACGCGCCATGCCCGCACCAATCTGTGGAGTCGAGGCGAGAACCGTGCGGAGGTCTGGACGACAGTCACGACTTGTTGTTCTCGGCTGCCGTGAAAGTATTCATGGCCCTATCCAGGGCAGACATGATGTCCGGAGTCATCTTCAGTTCGCCCACCTTGATTGATTCCAAGACAGCTTCGATGGTCCCGCGGTTCGGGTAACGTCCGAGCATGGCCCGGGCGCTGGCTGCGCGCCCGGAGTCCCCGGCGATCGACAGCAGCGACTGCGCCGTATAGAACTGATCGTCGTAGGTGCTGGCGCCGCCCTGCTTGCGCTCCATATGCCTACGCAGTGCATCCTTCTGCGCGCCCGACATACCATAGGCGGGATCGGCATACGCATTGACCGCAAAGCGCATCGCAGGCCCATACCTGGCGAGCGTATCGTAACGGTCCAACTGTCGGAGCGCCTTGTCGAGCAGGGCCGCACGCTCTTCCTCGGGGATCATGGACTGGAAATTGGCCAGCCCTTGAAGCGCATAGAAATCCGTATCTTTCTCTTCCCCGACCACCATGGCCGAGTAGTCTTCGACCAACGCCTCGATTCCGACCTTCGGCACACTCAGCACACGTTCCAGAAAATATATACTGGACGCGTCCTTGTCGGCGAATGCATTCGCCAGGTGCGTGCGGAGCAATTCACGGATCCGCGGATCACGCTCCACCCCCATGATCAGCTTGTTTTCGTAGTCCGCCAATTCGCGATCCGAAAGATTGGGATCGAATTGAGCGATGCGGCGCAGATTGACCAGAAGCTCGGCTTCGAGGCGGGCGATGTCATCCGTCCCTTTCGCCAATAACCCGTTCTTTTCAGCCATCGCGCCCCCGGACGCCTCACGGCCAGCCTGCGCCGCTTCCGATCCGAACATCGATGCATCGGACCTGTGACTGCCCGTATTGAAATAGAAATAGCCCGCAATGAGCAGTAGCATCGCGGAAACCGCGACAAAAGCTGAGGATCGGAATCCGAGCCGCTGCGCGCCATCGAACGTATGCATGTGAATCTCCTTGCGACGTGGTGTTTCGGATGTCAGGGCGATCGCCCGAAGACGACCGCCCTGGATGAGGCGAAATCCGTCAGCGCTGAACGCCTTTGATCACGCGACAGGTGTTGATAGTCGGTCGATTGGCCACTGGCCACACGTTGTACTCCTCCCAATACACCTTGTCCTTCACACCCATGCACTTTTCAGTGAAGTCGTTTTCGTAATATCTCCCGCCGGCCGCATCGCAAATCTCCCGGACCACATTGCGCTCGGTATTAGCCGGCGATTCGAATATTTCGCCGTTATCAGGAGTCAGCCGCGCATATCCCCAACGGGCACGTGACTCGACAGTCGCGTATGTCTCGGTTGCATACTTGATATTGTCTTTGCCCTGATTCGAATAACAGGTATAAGCTGTCGCCTTGCTCGTGCAGGTCGATGTCCCGAACGCGCCGGAGCCACTGATCGCATTGGACATCGATTCAAGATACTTGATCGGTGATTTGCTCCACACGCCATCGACTCCAAGACCGAGGCTGATCTCACGTGAAGAGCACTGATCCGAGCCCACCATCAGTGCGATCTCGCCGCACGCCGCGTTAGGAGGGCAATACAACGCATTGCTGCTTCGACCAACCGCCCTCCAGACCACATCCGTTCCGGTCACGGGCGTGGCATAAAGATTCTTCTTGTCGGCCATCTTCCAGTTCTTGCCGGGCCTGTAGCCAGCTGGCGCGAAGTTCCGATCCGGCTTCTTCGGCTTCACCCTGTCACGCTGTTCGATATATTTATCATAGCTGGTAGAAGCCGACCGCTCGCCGGTGTCCGGGTTGGTGTTCCCCCAGTAGATGATCTTTTCCTTGTCGGAGCTCGGGAAGAAAACCACACCCTGGCCGTTCTGCCAGGTGGCGGCAGCCGAAGCCGACCAGACCAACAAGCCCGCGGCCACGAATGCTGTAGTGATGCGATTGATGTTCATGATGTTCTCCTGTGATGTTGAGATGGGCGCGATGCGCCCTCGTTGTACAGGCAGATGACAGCCTGGCAGGGCCGCATCGACCGAGCTGGACCAGGTGGCATATGCACGACCGTCGCGGTTGTCGGAAAACGAGGCGGGCGCCATGCACGGGCATTCAGGGCCAGATGTCGGAGCGCTGGTTGACTTGCACCATTTCGTGACGGATTCCATTCACTCGACTGTCCCGACATCGATCTCACGCACGGCGACCTGCGAATGGGCGCATGAATGCATGAGCCTGCAGGGCCGCGGATGCCTATTGAAGACAGCGAGTGAGCCGTCACATGCGGCTGCAAGCCATGCATCCACCTCGGTCGCTCGGCAATCCGCTCTTCTTTTGGCACTCAAGATCGGATGTCGCTGCCGGCACTCGGCGAGGCATGGATCGCTTCCGCAGCTCTGTTGTACGCGAGCCTTTGGGCCGATCAAGCCTTGCATCGTCCAAATCGATGACAATCCATGTCAATCCACAAGGATCTAGATTTTTCCCACTCAAGGCATTTTTTTTATGACCATGAATGCATCGATCTATATGAATTGATATAGCAGGAAGGCAGTTTCGGCATCGTTTGCGCAAGGCTTTCACATGCAACGCAGCGATCAGCCGGCCCTGGGTCCTGGTGCATGTCTCACATGCCTTGCGCGCGATCGTGTACGACAGCGAGCGACGGAGAGCGTCTGTCGCGCGTGCATATATGCGGAACCGGCGTGCGCCAACGCGGTGCCGTCAGCGCACCCACGCGCAGGCCTGCAATCGGCCCGGCCGGCTCCATGCCGTTGTGTCCACGGCTTTCAGGGCATACCTGGAGCAGGTGTGTCGGCACCTGCTGTTCGGAAGACGGACTGGAGGGGCGGTTCGGCAGATGAGGATCGAACGCGGGCGATGTTCACCGCATGGGCCGACTGCAATACGAAATCGAAATCGATCTTGGCGAGGCGACTGACGGAGCCTCCAGTCCGCGGACCAGGATTACCCTGGATGTCCCGGACACTGAAATGAAGACCGATCCAGACCGTGGAGAGTGCTCATACCCAGCTGCACGAAGTTCAGGGCGAGGTTCAAGCGGGTGAAGTAGAGCGGGCCGACCCGCTGGAAGCCGCAGGCCCGAAGCCAGTGCAAGGTGGCGTTCCATGGCGCCGGGTTCCGCGGGAGGAGGAAATGACCCGCTTCTGGATGACTGAGTGGATGCTACGAGCCATCAGAGCGCGATTCCATCCTGCAGTGCTCGTCCAGGCACATGAAGGAACCTCTGATCAATTCAGAGGCTCCGTGCGCCATGGATAGCGCGCTCGCAAACCGATCGCGCAAGTGATCGGTTTTTCGGGAGCGGACTCAGGTGTGGCCTGAGTCCGCGACGTCTGAACGACCCCATGATTGAGTTGATCAGACCTTCCTTGATTCTCAATAGCGCTTGAGAGAGTCTTTCGCGAAGCAGAATTTGATGCTGTTCCGGGTCAGGTAGTTCAAGGTGCAATTCGGATCATAGGGGGTTGTGCTGGTCACCGTCATCTTGTAGCCGGACAGCGTGACGCCATTCAACGAGTTCTGCGCGTTGTTGTAATACAGCGTCCAGTGCAGGTGCTGAGTGCCACTCCAGCTTCCGCCCTGGCAAGTCGCCTGGGCAGTGCTATCGGAGGGAGTTCCGATATATGTCCCCGCGGCGATGGACTGGCCATGCTTCACCGCAATATTCTTGATGTGGTAATAGTAGGTCGACCATCCGGTGCTGCCGTGTTTGATCGTGACGCCACAAGGCGCGGCCGACGGACCGTGTACTGTCACCGTGCCCGCCGCCGACGCCAGGATTCTCGATCCGGTCGGCATCTTGAAGTCGATGGAAGACATGATGGTGCTGGACGCGTTCGGGTGCGGGCCCCAGAGAGTGGGATAAGAGCTGCCCACCGCGTAGGGCAAAGACAGCAGTGTCGTGGACGGGATCGCCTTCATGCTCACCCGATCCAACACGTCCGGCTTGTCTTCGGCACCCCAGATTTCATTGAACAAATTCGCGTAGGTGCTCGCAAATTGCAGCCGGCCGGAGAATCCCGCAGCATTCCGGCTCTTTCCGGACTGCGAGTAAATCGCCTGGATGGGGTCGATGGCGGAGAAGCCGGCCTTGGCCGACAGCGCCGCACCGCGCTGCGATTGCACGAGGCCCTGCAGACGTTCCGCCACGTCCAGGATCTGGCTCCGGAAGCCGGTCTTCGTCGACAGCTTGCCGAACGGCCGGATCGACGCATTCGGACTGGCGCGCTTGCGGGTGACAATTCCCGACTCCTGCTCCATGAGGGCAATCAGCACCTTGGGGCTGATGCGGGTATGGGCTGCCGAACCCTCGATGATGTCGGCGTGGTGGATCAGATGCGGGGCGCGTTTGGCGAGATAGCCTTTGACACTGAACTTCTCCATTTCTTCCGATGTGTAGATCAGGTCCGACACCGTGATGGTGTCGGCAGCGTCCAGGGTGGCGGCGTAGCTGGGCGCAGATACCGCGGCACCCAGCGACAGTGCGGCGCCGATGCACGTAGCAAGAACAGTCTTCATTAGAGTTCCTTTCTGTTGTGATGGTGGATTGGGGGGCGATGCCCCCTCGATCTCGGGCAGTGCTTGCGGGACAGGGAGACCACTTCGCGCGAACTGGACCAGCAGCGATCTGCATGATCCGCCCAGGCTGGGGAGGTATCGCGTCCGCAGCTCCGTTCTACGCCAGCCTTTTGGCCGATCAAGCCGGGAACCGTCCGAATCCATGACAATCCACGTCAATCCACGGGAATCCAGATTTTCCGACCCCAAGTCATTGATTTATATGGCAATGAATCAATGAATCTATATGAATTGATATCGCCGGCAAGGGGTTTCGGCCCGGTTAGCGCAAGGTCTGCAGTCACAAGGCCATCGTCGGCGGGCCGGCAGTCGTGATGCATCCGGAAGGGCGGCAGGAGGTGCGGTTCAGTCGATGGGGATTGAGCGCGGGCGATGTTCAGCATGGCGGCCGGCACTCGAGGCATCGCTCCTTCCGGGACGAGTGGGCACATGAAGAGCGCCGAACGCGTCATGGCATCGTCCGTTCTCTGTCCGGCGAGCCTGCGGACACCCAGGACGTTGCGTGCCTCGGGGAGGGCGTGCGCGCAGAGCGATCAGGCGCGTGATCGATCCGGCAAGAGCAGACTCGGGCTCGGCCCGGATCTGTGCGGCGCGAACCGGACCAGGCTGGCGTCGTTCGGAGCGTCCCGCGGCGTGACCACAGCACCGCAGCGGCCACATGCAATGTGAGATCGAAGTCGCAATCGGCGAGGGAAGGCGAGGGAACGCACGTGGCCTGCAGTGCGCAGAACGCGGACCTCCTGGTCCGGATACGGCCTCTTCATTTTCGTTGCACAAGGGAAGGTCTGAACAACGCCATCCTGGAGTCGTCCAGACGTCGCGGACTCAGGCAAAGCCTGAGTCCGCTCCCGCCAAATCAATCGCTCGCGATCGATGCGCGAGCGCGCCCCCCCATGGCGCGCGGAACCTCTGAATTCATCAGAGGTTCCCAAGCGCGAGCGGCCGAGATCAACTCCCGGCCAGCACGCCCGCCGCACGCCCCGGGCCTGCCTTGTTCGCGGCAGCGAATCTGCTCCGCCAGGCATCGGCCTTGGCCTTCGTACTCGTGCCGGGGCGCTCGGCGTTCCAGGCCTCGTATAGCGCGACGTAGGCGTCGGCAAGTTCACGCACAGGCGCGGGGTTGGGGTTGTAACCCTGCGCAAGGTTGGCCTTGGCGCGATCGAGCATGCTTTCGGCGTCTTCGAACCGGCGCAGTGCCGTCAAGGTGCGCGCGTGATTGGTCAGGTAGACGCCGATCAAATAGTGACGCGCGTCGTATGCATCGGTCGCGCCCGCCGCCAGCTCCTGCCCCAAGGCTGCGGCTTCATCGTGCTTGCCGCGCGCGCGCAGTACCTCGACGAAAATATCCATGGTGTGGAGCAGCGCACGCTTATGCATATTGTCGGCACCCGCACGTGGATGGGCCTCCAGCAGCATGCGCAGCAAGGACTCCGCTTGTTCGCTGTCGCCCTGCGCGTGGATCACCTCCGCGATGGAGGCGATCGTCCACAGGGTGTCGGGGGCCGTATCGCCGAGCAGCCGCCGCCGGATGACCAGCGCTTGCCGATATTGCGCTGCGGAGCGTGCCAGCTGCCCCTTCGACCGCAGGACCATCGCGGATGTCTGCTGGACATGCGCCGTCACTTCCACTTCGCGCCCGTAGACGCGTTCGCTGCCATCGAACACGGTTTTCACCAGCGCAACGGCTTCGTCGCTGCGCCCCTGCTCGTGCAGATTCCGGGCCAGATTGGCGAGGACCATGAAGATCCTCGGATGCTCACCACCGAACTCCTTCTGCAGCGTGACCAGCATTCTCCGATACAACGGCTCCGCTTCGGCAAAGCGTCCCTGACCGCCGTATGCGGACGCCAGACGCGACATCGCGACATACGTCTGGATCGTGCCGGCCCCGTACATGGACTCTTCGATCTCAAGTGATTTTTTCGCGTAGATTTCGGCGTCGCCGGGTTTGCCCTGAGCGGTCAGCAGGTGCGCGAGATTCACCATATGGCGCATGGTCACCGGGTGGGCGCTTCCCAACGAGTTCGTGGCCTCCTGCACCAGCTGCCGCATGATGGTTTCCGATTCGGCATTCTGCCCAAGCGCGTTATAGACCATGGCCAGGCGTTCGCTGGCGGCCATCTTCTTTTCGGTCTCAACGGGGATTCGGCTTGTCCGCTCGTGCAGCTCCTTCGCGAGCGGCAGCGCCTGCTTGGCCTTCTGGTTCCACACCAGGATGATCACGAGCGCATCGAGGGCTTCGAGGGTGTGTCGATGGTCATTGCCCAATGCGCGACGCTGGTTGTCGAGCGCCTCCCGGGCAAGCCGCTCGGCCTGCGCCAGCGCATCCACCTCCGTGCCCGCGCCGCTGCCCCCGAGCGTGAGGGCGGTCTTTGCCATGATGCGCGAGGTGATCGGGTCTTTGTCGCCGAGAACGCGACGCGCGGCCTTCAGCGCCTGCTCCATGTCGACCAATGCCAGCTGGCCTTTGCCGATGTCGACATACACGCTGCCGCGGCGGGCCAGCGACTGGATCGACAGCGGATGGTCCGCGCCCAGCAGCCTTCGATGCGTCGCCAGTGCGGCTTCGACCAGCTCCAGCGCCTTCTCGTCCTGTCCGAGCCGCGTATGCGTTTCGGCCAGTGTCTCCATGAGTTGCGCCTGCAGCAGCGGTTGGCCGCCGTAGTCTCTCCTGAGCGCGGACAACGCCGGATCGGTGGTGTAGTCGTTCAACTGGGCCAGCGCGAGATCGGTGAAATTCAGGCCTCGGATCATGGCTTCGAATTGCCGCTGGCTGTCCGCGACGGCGGCGCTGTCCAGGCCGGCGTCCGCGCCGCGCTTGCCGACCGCTTCGATCAGGCTGTCGCGCATGCCGGCCCCCATCGCGGCAGGGTCGATGGACTGCATCTGCTTGACCTGGAACTCGGCGGCCATTTCGGCCTTTTTGGTCGCCGCTTCCGCCGCTTCGAGCGCCATGCCCGTGCGGACATAGCCGACGACCGCTGCAGTGGTGGTCCCCAACAACATCACCGTGCTCACCGCGGCCGCCGCCACGCCCCAGCGATGCCGGCGCACGAACTTGCGCAGCCTGTAGAGCCGCGATGCCGGACGCGCCTTCACCGGCAGGTTCTCCAGCCAGCGGCGCAGATCGTTCTCCAGGGCCAGCACCGTGGGGTAGCGCTCGTCCGGGTCCACTTCGAGGCACTTGCCCACGATCCACGACAGGTCGGCACCGAGTTCGGCCTTCATCTCCTCCACCGACAGCGAACGCCGTTCCGCGATGGCCTGCTCCTCTTCCCGGCTCAGGCTGGCGTAGCGCACAAGCAGGCTCGGCGGCTGCTCGCCGCTGAGCAGTCGCGCCAGTTCCACGGGCGTCTTGCGGCTCAGTTCGTCGTCGCTGTAGGGCGTCACTCCCGCCAGCAACTGGTACAGCACCACGCCCAGCGAGTAGATGTCGGCGCGTGTGTCGACGCTCGCCATCGGCCCGGAAATCTGTTCCGGGCTGCTGTACGCCGGCGTGCCCACGAAGCTGCCCAGCCGGGTGTGCGCCGGGTTGGCGGCCAACAGGCCGGACATCGACTTGGCCACACCGAAGTCGATGATCTTGACCGCCGCAGGCTGATCCTTCGCGCGGCTCACCAGGATGTTGCCCGGCTTGAGGTCGCGGTGGATCAGGCCCTTCTGATGCGCATGCAGCACGCCTTCGCAGACCTGCAGGAACAGCGTGATGCGCGCGCGGAAATCCAGGCGCAGCTGGTCGCAGTGCGCGGTGATGTCCTGGCCCTGCACGTACTCCATCGCGAAATAGGGCTGCCCGGACGGGGTGCTGCCGGCATCGAACACCGTCGCGACGTTCGCATGCTGCATCAGTGCCAGCGCCTGCCGCTCGGCCTCGAAGCGGGCGCGCACGTCGCCGCTCATCTGGCCGGTGCGCACGACCTTGAGCGCGACTTTTCGATGCACCGGCGCGTGCTGTTCGGCCAGATACACGGTGCCCATGCCACCTTCGCCGAGCTGGTCGAGCAATTGGTAGGGGCCGATGCGATCGCCGACGACAGGGGGGGCGTGATTGGCGGCCCGGAGCGTCGCCGCAGGCGCGTCCGCCGCACGCGCAGGCGCGGGGGCACTCGCCTGGGGCGACGTGTGAGATGCCTGCGCATGGGTGGCGCCGGGCTCGGCCGGCTGCGCAGCGCTGGCGGCCTCGGCGAGCGCGCGCAGCCGCTCGGACACCACCGCGGCTTCGGGCCGGTCCTCCGGCGCTGTGGACATGCACGCGACGATCAGCGCGCGCAGCGGCGGTGAGGCGAGCGACGCTTCATCGTCTCGACTGGGCGAGCGCTGCAGATCACCCGAGGCCATCTGCAGCAACAACACGCCGAATGCGTAGACATCCCCGGCCGCCGTCGCATGCCCGCCGGCCGCCACTTCAGGCGGCAGATACCGCGCATCGCCGGCCGGCACACCCACCAGGGTCAGACCGGTGTTCGTGATCTGCAGCCCTTCCAACCGGCTGCGATCGGTCAGCTCGCTCAGCCCGAACTCGCCCAGGCGCGCATGCAGCCCCTGTCCGTCGCCGTCCGCATGGATCAGTACGCTCGACGGGCCGAGGTTGCGATGCACCACATCGGCCGCATGCACCGCCGCCAGCGCATCGGCCACGTCGCTCATCAGGCGCAGGCGTTCCGGATACGCGACCCGCGCGACCCCGCCCTGCGCCGCCGCCCATTCGGCCAGAGTGCCGCCGGAGGCATAGTCCATTTCCAGGTGATACGGCGGTTCGTCCAGTTGCCAGTCCAGCACGACCGCCGTGTCGCGACGGCCGACGAGCGCTTCGCGCAGGTAGCGCAATACCTTGGTCTCGCGGCGCAGCGCCTGCAGATGCTGTTCGCTGCGGCAGAAGCGGAACGCGCGCTGCTCGCCACTGGCCTGTTGCTCCGCCAGCCACAGCTCGCTGCGCGCGTCCTCGCCCAGCCGGCGGGAGAGCTGCCATCCCGGCTTGCCGGCGATGGGCATCCCGGGCGTGAAGGCCGCCTGCACTCGGTCCTCGACATCTCCCGCTGCGGCGGTGAGCTGGTACCCGCGTCGCGGGATGGTGCGGATCAGCGGCCGCTCGGCGTCGTCGTCCTGCAGCGCACGCCGGATCGCATAGATGGCGGTGTTGAGGCCTTGTTCGCCGACCAGCCGATTGCCCTGCCAGACCAAGTCCATGAACGCCTCGCGGGGCCGTACCGCGGTGCCGGCGCTGGCCAGACAGGCCAGGACCTCCAGATCCTTGCGCTTGAGCGGCAAGCGTCGCTCGCGATAGGTCGCGGTGCCGGCGATGGGGTCGATCACCCGTCCGGCGAGCGTGTACGGCCGGTCCAGATAACGTTCGTCGAGCTTGGCGACGTCGGGCATGCTGCAGTGTCTCCTGTCCGGAACGTGGCGCAGTGATGCGCCTGGAGCATTGTCGTGCGGGCGACTTGTAGCCGTTTCAGGCCAACGGCTGGCTCACCGTGCCGCTGGCGCCCCCCGGCCCAGACGTCGCCCCCAACCCCGGACAATGCTTGCAGAACTTTACTGTGAGGCAAGGCTGTTCACCAACCGGGTACCGATGCCTCATGGCTTCAGGCGCCTTGATGGGCGGGCTCTTGAAAGCCGGGCCGCGGCAAGACAATCGCGGCAGCACAGGCTGCCCGTGTCGGCACACTACGACGCTGCTCAGCGCGCAGATTCGGCAGGGTGGATCGCGTCGGACATCGGGTGGTTCGGGGCCGAGTGTGTCTTGTGCTGCCGCGGATCCTTGCATTCGGCTCTCGGTGCGTCCGCGTGCGATGGGAAGATGTGCGCACGGAAAGCGGGTTCGGGAAAGGCCGCCCTTTCGGCATGCAGCACCTCGCGCATGAGGCTGTCCACCCGTCTGCCGAGTGCAGCATCCAGATGCGGCCTGTCTTCGCATGCACTCATGGCCTCGCGCACCACGATCACGCTGCCGGGCTGCGTTTGCGGATAGGCCTGGAACTCCACGAACGCCCCGCATTCATCGACATCGAAGGCCCACGTGACCCGGTCGCCGTCAGCGAACAGATCGCCGCGGCGGTCCACGACCGCTTCCATCTCCGTCAATTCGAGCGTGCTTCTGTAGCGCGCATCGAAGTCGATATGCTGATAGGGCGCCCGGCTGGTCGCGGTGAACGCGACCAGAGCCACCGCTGCGACGGCGAAGCGCGGCCATCGCGGCGCGGTGGAGGCCGTCTTGCCGACGGACAGCGCGGCCCGCAAGGCGTGAAGGGACAGCGGCAGCATGCAGAGCGCCAGCAGATCCCACGGATCGACCACGCGCGCGATGGTCCACGGCGCCCACGCGTTCCAGGCCGCGATCGCCGCGGAAGACCCCGGCGACTTCCACCACACGAACGCCACCGCCACCGCGACATGCACCGCAGACAGCCGGCGGGCCATCAGCACGCCGCAGGCATAGGCGAAGGCATACACACCGGCAAAATCCGACAACTTGCCGGTCAGCGCGTTATGGAACAGCGGCTTGAACAGCCAGTCGTTCGCGATCAGCAGGGCCAGCGCGAGCAGAAAGGCCGGACGCAACAGCGCGTCCAGCCGATGCGTCAACGACAGATCAGCGTGCGGCCTCATCGCGCTTCTTCCCGAACCGCTCCCCGAAGAAATCTCCGGCATTCCACCGCGGCCGCTGCTCGGCATCGCCGATCAGCCCGCCGATCCGCGCATTGAGATCGGCCAGGCGCACGGCGTCGCCCCAGGCGATGGGCAGGTCGGCCTGATCGCTCGGCCGGTGGTAGTGATCGCGCATGAATTTCTGCTGGGCCAGCTTGGGCATGCGTTCGCCGTCTGCGGACACGAGGCCGCCGTTGAGATAGACCGCCGGCACGCCGGCGCGCACGAAGGCGAACTGGTCGCTGCGCACGAACACCACTTCTTCCGGGAACGGATCCGGCGTCAGGTCGACGCCGACCTCCTGCGCCGCGGTTTCGACCACGGCCTTGAGGCTGGAGTGTTCGATGCCGATCGGCACCACGTCCTTGCTCGGCGCCAGCAGCACCGGCATGTCGACATTGATGTTGGCCACCAGCCCGGCGGCCGGCACCGTGGGCCGGGTGGCGAACCATTCGGCGCCGAGCAGGCCTTTCTCTTCTGCAGTGACCGCCACGAACAGCATCGAGCGCTTCGGCCGGAGTTCGCGCGCGTGCAGGATGCGCGCGGCCTCCAGCATCACCGCCACGCCCAGCGCATTGTCCAGCGCGCCGTTGTAGATCGCGTCGCCGTTCACCGGCACGCCGATGCCGATGTGGTCCAGATGCGCGGTGTAGACCACGTGCTCGTCCGCGCGCGCCGGGTCGCTGCCGGTGAGCCTGGCGACGACGTTGCGCGATTCACTGCGCTCGATCAGGGTGCGCCCGGCCAGACGCAGCGTGCCCGGCAGGGCGAAGCCGCGCAGCGTGCCGTCGCGTGCGGCGTCGAACAGTTCGGCCGCCGGCTGCGGGCCGTCGGCGAAGATCAGGTCGGCCGCCGCCGCGGCCACGCGCGCGGTGGCACGCAGCTCGGGGAAGGCGTCGATCGGTGCGCCCTCGGCATCGCGCAGGCGCATGCCCGGCTTGGCCCAGCCCTCGGCGGTCTGCGCCCACGGCGCAGAGGCCTCGTATTCCGGCGTGTTCACCACCACCATGCCGACCGCGCCGCGCTCCACCAGCGCCTGCTGTTTGGTCTGCATCGCGCTGTAGTAGGCGCGGCGGTCGTTGTCGAAGCGCGCCGGCGCACCGCTGAACAGCACCGCGATCTTGCCGCGCAGGTCGAGCCCGGCGAAATCGTCCTGTTTCAGTTCCGGCGCATGCACTGCCTGCCCGACGAACACCGCCTCGGCCTCCAGCGCATGTTCGGCGGCGGCGTAGTTCAGACCGGTCAGATACTGGTCGCGGAAGCGCAGCGCGATCTCGCGGCCGTTGCGCGCGACCACCAGCGCCGCGCCGGCTTCCTCGCGCGTGGCCTTGAGCAGCGGCACGCGCTGGAACCAGCCGTTGCCCTCGCCCGCCGGCGCCAGACCGATCGCGGCGAAGCGCTCGGCGACGTAGTCGGCGGCCTTGTCGTAGCCGGGCGTGCCGGCCTCGCGGCCTTCGAAGGCGTCGCTGGCCAGCGTGCGCACGTCTTCGGCGATGCGGCGCTGGGCGGGGTCGTCGGGCAACGGCGGCAGCGCGACGGCCGGAGCGGCGGCGACAGCCGGCGCCGGCTCGGCGACAGGCGTGGGCGCAGGCGCACGCGCGCAGGCGGACATCAGCGCGAGCGCGCAGACGGCGATGCACGCGCGGACCGGCGAGATCGAATGCGGATGCATCAGGTCATCTCCTCAGGAGAAATCGTCAGACCGAACAAGGCGAGCACCCAGACCAGGCCGCCGACGAGCAGCCAGACGTAGTTGGCCGCGGTCAGCCGCTCGTTGCCACTGCCCTCGGGGTCGTCGCAGGCCATGTTCGCGGCATGCTGCGCTTGCAACAGGCTCACGCCGACCGGCACCATCGCCGCCAGTGCGAGGATGTCGGTGGTCGGCCAACCGATGCCGAGGATGGTCAGTCGATCGAAAATCCGGCTCAGGATCGTGGCGACCACATACAGCGTCGCCCAGCCGCCCGGCGACCACGCATAAGCGATCTCGCGTTGTGCAAGCCGCTGCGTGATGCGCCTGTTCAGCGCGTGCGCGAAGAAGATCGAGAAGATGGCGCGCGGGACCGGCCAGACATCGAGCCGATGCCGGTCGCGCTGCGAGGCCCAGTGCTTCCAGAACCAATACAGGCCATAGAAACCGAGCGTGCCGAAGAACAGGATCAGGAACTTCCCGGATTCCACGACATAGAACTCCGGCACCACAGACGCGCGCGCCTGGTCGGCGACCACGGCCTTCGGCGGCGCGTACAGGTTTTCCGGGAATGCGTTCGGGTCGGCTTCGTGCATGGACATCGGGGAATGTGGGCGGGGGCGCCAGCCTGTCGGCGCGGGTCGCGGCAGCATGACGCAGCGACCGCCGTCGCGCCACCCGCGGCCATGACTAGAATGCGGAATCCACGGAGCCCCGCCGATGCCCGCATCCACCATTGCCGTCCCACCCGTCCGCCACGAGCGCTGGCTGCTGCTCGCCCTTGCCATCGGCGCGCTGGTCCTCTCCGGCATCGCGCCGAAGGACCGGCTGACCTGGCTGCTGGAAACCATCTGGGTGACCGCGGCCATTCCCTTGATCGCATGGCACTGGCGGCGTTTCCCGCTGACCCGGCTGCTGTGCTGGCTGCTGCTGGCGCATGCGCTGGTGCTGGTCTACGGCGGCGCCTACACCTATGCCGAAACGCCGGCCGGGTTCTGGCTGCGCGATGTGCTCGGTTTCGAGCGCAATCCTTGGGACCGGCTCGGCCACTGGATGCAGGGCTTCGTGCCGGCGATCCTCGCCCGCGAAGTGCTGCTGCGCTGCACGCCGCTGCGCCGCGGCGGCTGGCTGGTGTATCTGGTGCTGGCCGCGGCCCTGAGTTTCAGTGCGTTCTTCGAACTCATCGAATGGTGGGCGGCGCTGCTCTACGGCGCGGATGCCGACGCCTTCCTCGCCACCCAGGGCGACCAGTGGGACACGCAGTGGGACATGTTCCTGTGCCTGTGCGGGGCGGCGGTATCGCTGCTGTTGTTTTCGCGCCTCCACAACCGACAACTGGGCGAGGCCGTGCTCGACGGGCGTTGAGAAGCGGTGCCGAGGAGCGGTGCCGAGCATAGGTACTGAGATTCGGCGCTGGCGGCCCGGTGCTGAAGATGGGGAGCCGGAACGACGACGGCCGCCCGGAGGCGGCCGTCGTTGCGACCCGGCATCGGCACTGGCGCCATGCCGGACTCTGATCCAAAACCGCGATCAGAAGCGGTATTCGGCGCCGACCGTGACCGTGGTGATCTTGAAGGTCTCGTCCAGCAGCTTGGGCTGCTGATAGGTGACGTCCACGCTCAGGCCGAAGTGTTCGTTGAAGTCGTAGCCGGCACCTGCGCCGAGGAACACGCGGGTGTCGCTCTCTTCTTCCGAACCGAAACCGGCCACGCCGATTTCCATTTCGGTGCGGGCCACGCCCAGGCGGCCGCTCACGAACAGGCCGGTGTGCGCATCGCCCACGTTCTTCTTCGCGACCAGACCGATGCCGTAGGTACGGCCTTCCAGCGTGATGTCGCCGAAGAACGGGTCACGCTCGGTCTCGTCGTAGAGATTGGTGTAGAAGGCTTCGACGCCGATGTTGGCGTTGAAGAAGTAGCCGCCGCGGATGCCGTAGGCGGTGTCGTTGTCGTCTTCGCCGTCGATCGAGACGTTGGCGTTGCCGACTTCGGCGCGGACGAAACCGGCATTGCCGTCGGCGGCGAAGGACGAGGTGGAGGCGAAGGCCAGCAGCAGGCCGGCGGCCAGAATGGAAATGCGCTTCATGCGGTGAAACCCCTGTTTGTGTAGGTGTTTGTGTAGGTGTCTACGTACGTGTTGATGTACGTGGTCTTGGATCATGTCGAAAAAAACCCCGCGCCGATGCGAACATCGCCGACGCGGGGCGTCGCATTGTATCGGCTCGAAACGCGATGTCAATATTCCGTTAAGGAACCTGAAAACACCGGGTTTAAAGCCCTTGCGCAGGCATCCATGCGGGCCAAGCGCGAAGCGCGGTCAATCGCGATCGCGGCCCTCGCCGGGCCGCCGGAACGGCAGCACACGGCCGCGGTCCTCCTCCGCATCGGCAGCCGGGCGATTCCATAGCACAGGCACGTCCTCGGGCGAGCGCATCTCCAGTTCCGCATCCAGCGGCGAGACTTCGCCAGCCTCTTCTTCCAGCTCCCAGCTGTATTTCTTGCGCGGCGGCAGCGGGTCCACGCCACGCCACAACAGGGCCGCGAGCACACCGCCGACCGCACCGCCCAGATGCGACTGCCAGGACACGCCCGGCTCGTGCGGCAGCACCGTGAGCAACATGCCGCCGTACAGGAAGAAGGCGATCATCGCCGCGGCGATGGACGGCCGGTCGCGACGCAGCAGGCCGAGCACGAACACCAGGAACATCAGGCCGTGGGTCAATCCGCTGGCGCCGAGGTGATAGGAATTGGCCTCGCCCAGCACCCAGGCGCCCAGACCCGAGCCCAGCCACATCAGCGGCAGTGCGCGCAGCGTGGCGCGCGGGTAGACCGCGAAGGCCAGGGTGCCGAGGATGAGCAGCGAGGCGGCATTGGCCGCCAGATGCCCGGCCGAGCCGTGCAGCAGCGGCGCAGTCAGGATGCCGGCCAGGCCCTCGACGCGCAGCGGCCCCACCGCGAATGCACGCAGGTCCAGGCCCTGCTGCAGCCAGAACACTGCGGCCAGCACCAGCACAAAGGCCAGGCTGATGTTCAGCGCCCGCAGCAGGCGGGCGCGGTCGGCCGCGCGCTGCGCAGGGCTGTCGGGGACGTCGTCGGGGGTGTGCAGGTGCATGGACTCTCAGTGGAGTCGCCTGTGGCCCGACGCAAGAGACCGGCCGGATGACGAAACGGAAACGCTCCGTCGCTCCGGCCGGCGCACCGGCCCGCGTGTCGCTGCGCTCATTCGTCCTTGCCGGCGTCGCGCAGCGCTTCGGCCATGGTGTTGTCCGCGGCGGGCGGGCGCAGCAGGCTGAGCACCACGGTCACCGTCAGGATCGCCGCGACCACGCCCAGCGACCACAGGATCGGGATCTTGAACACGTCGATCAGCAGCATCTTGGTGCCGATGAACATCAGCACGATGGCCAGACCGTAGGGCAGCAGGTGGAAACGGTCGGCCATGCCGGCCAGCAGGAAGAACATCGCGCGCAGGCCCAGCACCGCGAACACGTTCGAGGTCAGCACGATGAACGGGTCGGAGGTGATGGCGAAGATCGCGGGGATGGAGTCCACCGCGAAGATCAGGTCGGTCACGCCGATCAGCACGATCACCACGAACAGCGGCGTGTACCAGCGACGGCCGTCGAGCTTCACCGTGAACGCATGGCCGTGATAGCCCGGGGTGAGCGGCAGATGGCCGCGCATCCACTTCAGCACCGGGTTCTTCTCCAGATCCGGCGCCTGGCCGGCGGCGACCAGCATCTTGATGCCGGTGGCGATCAGGAACAGGCCGAAGATGTACAGCACCCAGTGGAATTCCTGGATCAGCAGCGCGCCGGCGAAGATCATGATCGCGCGCAGCACGATCGCGCCGATGATGCCGATGATCAGCACTTTCTGCCGCTGTTCTTCGGGTACGCCGAAATAGGTGAACAACATCAGGAACACGAAGATGTTGTCGACCGCCAGCGATTTCTCGACCAGGTAGCCGGTGAGGAATTCCAGGCCGATGCGATTGCCGGCCACCTCGCCGAAAGCGTCGACCGCATACCACCACAGACCGGCGTTGAAGGTCATCGCCAGGATCACCCAGCCGATGCTCCAGTACAGCGCCTCCTTGAAGGTGACCTTGTGCGGTCCGCCGTGCCGCATCAGCACCAGATCGACCAGCAGGGCGACGACGACGACGACGCCGAACGCGCCCCACAACAACGGACTACCGATGGTTTCCACGCATGTGCTCCAGATAATGATCCAAAAACGAAAAACGCCCGGCCACAGGGCGCCGGGCGTTGGATCGGGAGCGTGATGACATGGGCCTATCACGCATGGATCGCAGGGACGCACCTTCGCCGTGGCGGCGAAGGTCTCGCTCGCGGCTGGCGCATCGCTGCGCAACCACCGTCGGGACCGGAGCATGGCGGGCAGGCCAGGCTCGTAATGACGACCACGACGTTTCGGAGCTACTCCCCTTCGAAGCGCGGGAGGTTAACAGCTCGCGTCGCCCGCGTCCCCGCGGCCGGGGGGCTCGGACGGCTACAATTCAGCTTATGAACACTCAGCACATGACCGGCGCCGCCGATGCCCCGCCCACCGTCCGCCTGCGCAATGTATGGACGTCCCGTCATCCCTGGATCTTCCAGAAGCTCGTCGAGAAGCCCGCGCAGCGGCCCAGGCCGGGCAGCCTGGTGGAGATCGTCGGCCCGGACGGGGTCTGGCTGGGCCGCGGGTTCTACAACGGCCACTCGCGCATCGCCCTGCGCATCCTCGAGCGCGACCCGGACGTGCCGGTGGACGCCGACTGGTTTGCGGCGAAAATCGCCGAAGCGGTGCGCCTGCGCCGTGAAGTGCTGCGTCTGGACGAGGTCTCGAATGCCTGGCGCGTGGTGCACAGCGAGGGCGACGGGCTGAGCGGGCTGGTGGTCGACCGCTACGCCGACCTGCTGGTGGTCGAATTCTTCAGCGCCGGCATGTACCGCTACCGAGAATGGGTCTACGCCGCGCTGCGCGCGCAGTTCCCCGGCTGCCGATTCCACGCCTTCGCCGACGAACACGTGCAGAAGCAGGAGAGCTTCGACTTCCGCCCGTGGAACAGCCAGGGCACCGAACCGGCGGCGCCTGCGGAGATCGTCGAATACGGCGTGAAATTCCGCGCCGACCCGGCGGGTGCGCACAAGACCGGCTTCTTCGCCGACCAGCGCGACAACCGCGAATGGCTCTCGCGCCAGTGTGCGGGCAAGCGCGTGCTCGACCTGTGCTGCAATACCGGCGGTTTCGGCGTCTATGCCGCGGCGCGCGGCGCGAGCGAAGTGGTCGGCATCGACATCGACGAGGCGGTGCTGGAGATCGCCAAGGCCAATGCCCGGCTCAACATGCCCTTCGCGGATGGCATGCGCCCGCGTTTCGTGCAGGCCGACATCTTCCCGTGGCTGCGCGATGCGG